>ERZ772967.39-NODE-39-length-109869-cov-27.889996_pt1 | contig 109869 bp, 77 predicted proteins | sample MGYA00511677_ERZ772967 | MGnify/ENA primary metagenome ERZ772967 (study PRJEB29015, sample SAMEA2737931) | human oral metagenome | biome: human oral; feature: human-associated habitat; material: dental | place: China | collected 2146 ...
ACAAAATCGCCCTGACCGCCAGAGAACAGGCTGAACGGAAGGCCGCGCCGTGATTATCCGCGCCGCCACCGCCGCCGATTGCGCCGATCTTGCCGCCGCCGACAGCCGGAGCAACCCGTCGCCGTGGTCGGAAAACCAGTTCCGCTCCGCGCTGGACGAACGTTTTACCACCGTCCTGATTGCCGAATGCGGCGGGAAAACGGCGGGCTTCATCGTCTGGCAGAGCGTGTGCGGCGAATCCGAACTCCACCTCGTCGCCACCGCCCCGCCTTACCGCAGGCAGGGCGTGGCGGCGCAGTTGTTGGCGCAATGGTTTCAGACGGCCTTTTCGGAACACGCGGAACGGCTGTTCTTGGAAGTACGCGCCGGCAACTCCGCCGCGCAAAACCTGTACCGCAAATTCGGTTTCGCCGAATGCGGACGGCGCAAAAATTATTATCCCCTGCCCGAAGGCGGGTACGAAGACGCCGTGCTGATGACGCGCGGTCCGTCTGATTCCGAAACCGCAGAAATCCCGAAACCATGATGTTGAGCAGCCGTTATCTCCATTTGCACGAAGCCTTGGGCCTAGGCCCGATGTGGCTGAACAAAGATGCCGTTTTCAGGCCGTCTGAAACTGCGCCGGTCAAAAGTAAAGATGCCGTACCGCCGGCCGCCGCCAAACCGGTGGCGCAGGCGGTACAAGCCGCCGCATCGGGCCGTCGGGCGCGGATGGCGGCGATGGCCGCCGTCGGTTCGCAAACGGAAGCCCCGCCGGCCGCCGTACCCTTCCAAGCCGAAGGTTCGCCTGAAACCGCACCCGTAGCCAAAATGCGTGCGGAATCCGTCCCGCCCGCCGCCGAAATCAGCGTCCCCTGCGGGAAGGATCTCGGTTCGCCCGCCGCCGAAATCAGCGTCGCCCGCCGGAAGAATCTCAGTCCGCCCCCCGCCGGGTCCGGGCGCTCCGAGGATTTCCGTTGCCGGCCCTCCCAGTTGGGCTCGCCGCATCCGGAGGGCGGTTTCCGGGCCCTCGTCCCACCCTAAGCCCTTGTCCCGTCCGTAGGCGTCGTCGCCCCGATGGGCGTCATAGTCTGCGTCGCCGTACTGGCCGTACCCGTCGCCGAAAGCGCCGGGAGCCCGAAGCTCCTCAGCGGCGCCGACGCCTCGCGAGGCCGTTTCGCCCGTGACGAGGGGCTCGAAGGTGTCCCCCTCCCTCATTGCGGAGCCCGCGGCCCCGGCGAGGCCGCCGACTCCCCCCATCACCCCCGCGATGCCGGCGAAGGCCGAGTTCGGCCCGGAAGAGGCGTCGTCGAACCGGCCGGTCTTGAGCACCGCGACGAGCTCGTCGATCCCGATCCGATCCTCGATGTCCGGCGCGAGAGCGCGCACGAAGGCGGCCGCCACCGGACCCTGAATGCCGACGATGTCCGGCACCCCCTCGAAAACCCTGCGCATGATCGCCTGCGGGTTGCCCTTGCCGAAGGGCGCCCGGCCCGTGGCGGCGAAGGCGAGGACGGCGGCCAGCGCCCACCAGTCCGCGGTTTCGTCCGGGTTGGCACCGTTGATGACGCGCGGGTCGCAGTACCCCGGCGTGTGCGCGACCGAGCCGGGCACTGTCAGGCGCGAATCCTCGTCGACCTGCGCGATTCCGAAGTCTATGAGCACGGGCCCGTCCGGGCCCAGCATGACGTTGGACGGCTTGAGGTCTCGGTGGAGGACCCCCGCCTCGTGGATCGCCTCGACCGCCTGGCGGAGATGCTCGGCGAGCTCGACCAAGTCCTCCCCTTCGAACACCCCCGAATCGACGACGTCTTGCTCCAACGTCGGCCCGTCTATGAGTTCCGTCACAATAAAGGCCTCGTCGGCGTCGGTCTCGGCGTCCAAGACCTCGGCGACGTAACGGCCGCGCACCTTCTGGAGCATCGCGACTTCCCGGCGAAGGCGCTCCCTGCCCGAGTAGTCCACCACGAGGGCCGGATGCAAAAGCTTGAGGGCGACGCGGACCCCGGCGCCGTCCTCCGCCTCGAAGACGGTGGACATGCCGCCCGCGCCGATTCGCTTGATGAGCCTGTACCCGCCAATGTTCATCTGCCTACGCACACCTCTACGCTATCGAAGGACGCCCCATGCGCGCTCGTTACGCTCCCTGAGCATGCTGTGCACGAATCGCCAAAAGGCAGATTTGCGTTGGGATTTCGCGATTCTGCGTTCTGCTACACATTTCTGCCCAAAAAGAGGGCGCGCTCAGCGGCTTTCTGTGTAATAATTTTCACGGATGTTCTAAGCATCTGTGTCAGAGTCGACACTTTGGCACTCTTCACTCGGACCGTCCGGCACGTTCCTGCCGGTGAAGGGACCATTTGAATATGGCAACTGTGACCTTTAACGGGGCTACTCGCCTCTACCCGGGCTCGGAGAAGCCCGCAGTCGATCACCTCTCTCTGGACATCAACGACGGAGAGTTCCTGGTTCTGGTCGGGCCTTCGGGGTGCGGCAAGTCCACCTCGCTGCGCATGCTCGCAGGCTTGGAGCAAGTGGACGACGGAACCATCTACATCGGCGACGACGACGTCACCTACGTTCCGCCGAAGGACCGGGACATCGCCATGGTGTTCCAGAACTACGCCCTCTATCCCCACATGACCGTGGCGGACAACATGGGCTTCGCCCTCAAGATCCAAGGCGTGCCGCGCGAGAAGATTCGCCAACGCGTGGTCGACGCCGCCAAGATCCTCGACCTCGAGCCCTATCTCGACCGGAAGCCGAAGGCGCTCTCCGGCGGACAGCGCCAGCGCGTGGCGATGGGCCGCGCCATCGTGCGCGAACCGCGGGTCTTCCTCATGGACGAGCCGCTGTCGAACCTGGACGCGAAGCTGCGCGTTCAAACCCGCACCCAGATCGCATCGCTCCAAAAGCGGCTGGGAATCACCACCGTGTACGTGACCCACGACCAGACCGAGGCTCTGACGATGGGCGACCGGATCGCCGTGCTCAAGGACGGCCTGCTCCAGCAGGTGGGCATGCCGAACGAGATGTACTCCTCGCCCGCCAACGCCTTCGTCGCCGGCTTCATCGGCTCCCCCGCCATGAACCTGGGACGCTGGCGCATCGTCGGCAACGCCGCCGTCTACGGCGACTCTTCCCTCCCCGTTCCGTCGAGCGTGGCAAACTCCCTCGCCCGCGAAGACAACGGGCAGATCGTCGTCGGCTTCCGGCCCGAGGCCCTTTCGTGGAACTCAGACGAGATGTACACGCCGAACCCCGATGAGGGCGCCCCGCTGGGCAAGATACCGCTCAAGGTGACGCTCGTCGAGGAGCTCGGATCGGACGCTTACGTCTACGGCCACGTGGTCGGCTCCGATCGCGAAGTCGAGGAGTTCGGCTCCGGCGACGGTTCGGACCTCGTGACGATTCGCATCGAGCCTGATAGAGTTCCAGCTCCCGGGGAAGTGATCCTCGTGGAGCCGAACCCGGATCGGATTCACTTCTTCTCTGCCAGCACTGGAGAACGGGTCAACTGATGGCGTTCGGGGCCGGGGCTGGAAGAACACGCCCCGGCCCTTGCCGTTTCCAGGCGGGGCTACGGAAGGAGAGAAGACATCTGCTCGCCCGTTGGGCGTACCCCATATTCACATAGAGGCGCCTCAACAGACGAGGAGATCACGTAAAATATAACCAATACGCGCAAATATCATGGATAATTCAATTCAACAACTCAAACCTGTTCCAAAGAAGGAACGGGTATCGTCAAAGCCGACGAGACGCTCGAAGGCCTCCAAGAAGGCGAGGCCGGTGAGCTCCTCGCTGCGGATCACCGCGGCCAAGCCCGATGCGGCCCTTCTCGACCTTCCTTGGGACAAGCCGTTGAGCCGGTGGCCGGACAGCATTGTGGCTGCGCTTCCTCAGGGCATTTCCCGCCACGTCGTGCGATTCGTCCACCTGGACGGGCGCATTCTGGCCATTAAGGAGATCGGCGATTCGGCGGCCCATCACGAGTACCAGATGCTGCGCACGCTTCAGCGCCTCGACGCGCCCTGCGTCGAGCCGGTAGCCGTCATCACCGGGAGGACGACCCGTTCGGGCCACCCGCTCAACTCGGTCTTCGTTTCGGAGCATCTGCCGTACTCGCTTCCCTACCGCGCTTTGTTCGGCCAGTATCAGCGCCCGGAGACGGTCGACAGGCTCATCCGAGCCCTTTCGGTTCTGCTCGTGCGGCTTCACCTTCTCGGATTCTTCTGGGGCGACGTTTCCCTTTCCAATGCGCTGTTCCGGCGCGACGCCGGGGAGTTCGCCGCATACCTCGTCGACGCCGAGACGGGCGAGGTCTACGACGGGATCACCCAGGGCAAGCGGCTGTACGACATCGACGTGGCGCGCACGAACATCATCGGCGAGCTCATGGATCTGCAGGCCGCGGGCCACCTCTCCGAGGATTACGACACGATTGACATCGGGAACCGGCTGGTCGCACAGTACACGACCCTGTGGGACGCCCTCACCGGAGAGACCACCTTCTTCACGGACGAAAAGTGGCGGGTGAACGAGCACGTCAAGCGCTTGAACGAGCTGGGCTTCGACGTCGACGAGCTTCAAATCGTCGCCGACGAGGACGGCCGGAGGATTCGGATTCAGCCGAAGGTGGTGGACGCGGGGCACTTCTCGCGCAAGATCATCCGCCTGACCGGCATGGACGTTCAGGAGAACCAGGCGAGGCGGCTCATTCAGGACATTGAGCAGTACCGCGTGGCGGCTAACAAGAGCTCGTCGCTCCCGATAGCCGCGCACGACTGGATGACGAACGTGTTCGAACCGATGATCAACGCGGTGCCGCGCGAGCTCAAGGGCAAGCTCGAGCCGGCAGAGCTGTTCCACCAGTTCCTCGACCACCGCTGGTACATCTCGGAGCAGGCGGGCCGCGACATCCCCATGGACGAGGCGATTGCGAGCTTCATCGACAACGTCTTGCGCCATCAACGCGACGAGCGCTCCTACATCGTGGTCAGCGGGGCGACGCCGATCACCAGCGCCAGCCCCATCACCGGCGACAGCCCGATCACCGGCGACAGCCCCGTCACGGGAGACAGCGCTCCCTCCGTGGAATCGGGCGACGAAGATGAGTTCGACGACGAATTCGACGAAGACAAGTACGACTCGTAAACCGCGTTGCCCGGCCGAGCGAACGCTCCGGTTGAGCAGTTGAACGCAGCGGGGGTGGGACGGCCTCAAAGGCCGTCCCACCCCCGCTTTACGCGATTGGTCTTCTTGCGCGATGGCGGCCCCGCGACTATGAGCTTTTCAGCTCGGCGAGGACGATCTCGGCCAGCTGGATGGCGTTGAGGGCCGCGCCCTTGCGCAGGTTGTCGCCCACGATGAACATGGCCAGGCCTCGGCCGTCGGGCACAGACTGGTCGGTGCGAATCCGGCCCACGTAACAGGGATCCGTGCCGGCGGCGCGCAGCGGCGTCGGCACGTCGTCGAGCTCAACCCCTGGGGCGTCCGCGAGGATCGCCCTGGCTTCGTCGGGCGTCACGGGCTTCGCAAACTCAGCGTTGACGGCCAGGCCGTGGCCCGAGAACACCGGGACGCGCACGCACGTGCCCGAGACGGCCAGATCGGGCGCCTCGAGGATTTTGCGGGATTCGTTGCGGAGCTTTTGCTCCTCGTCGGTCTCCTCGGACCCGTCGTCGACGATCTTGCCGGCGAGGGCGACCACGTCGAAGGCGATGGGCGCGACGTAAACGGAGGGCTCGGGAAGGTCCACCGCGGACCCGTCGACGGCGAGCTTGGCGACGTCCTGCTCAACCGCCGAGCGAACCTGCCCTTCGAGTTCCTTGACTCCGGCGAGCCCGGAGCCGGAGACGGCCTGGTAGGAGGAGACGACGAGGCGGGTCAGCCCGTACTTGTCGTGAAGCGGCTTGAGCACCGGCATCGCCGCCATGGTGGTGCAATTGGGGTTGGCGACGATCCCCTTCGGGCGGTCCTTGATCGCGTGCGGGTTGACCTCGGAGACGACGAGCGGAACGTCGGGGTCCTTGCGCCACGCCGAGGAGTTGTCGACCACCACTGCGCCGGCGGCCGCGAACTTCGGAGCGTATTCGAGGGACGTGCCGCCGCCCGCGGAGAACACGGCGACGTCGATCCCCGAAAGGTCGGCGGTCGCCACGTCCTCGACCACGACGTCCTTGCCCCGGAAGGGGAGCGCTTTTCCCGCGGATCGGGCTGAGGCGAAGAAGCGGACGTCGTCGACGTCGACGTTCCTCTCCTCGAGAAGCGTGCGCATGACGCGGCCTACCTGGCCGGTCGCTCCAACGACTGCGAGGGTTGTCATCTTCCAGTGCCTCCGTATACGACGGCCTCGGACTCGCTGTCGAGGCCGAAAGCTGTGTGGACTGCGCGAGCGGCCTCGTCGAGGCGCTCAGGGTCGACCACCACGGAGACTCGGATCTCCGAGGTGGCGATCATGTCGGCGTTGATGCCCAGGTCGCCCAACGTGGCGAAGAGCTTGGCCGAAATGCCCGAGTGGGACCGCATTCCGGCGCCCACCACGGACAGGATGCCGATGTCTTCAGCCACGCGGATCTCGCCGAAGCCGAGCTCCGCGCGGTGGCTCTTCAGCGCCTCGACCACTGCGGCGACCTCCGCCTTGGGGAGGGTGAAGCTCAGATTCGAGACGTCGGGCGCGGCGACGGCCGTGTTTTGGACGATCATGTCGATGTTGCCGTCGATTCCCGCCACGATGGCGAAGATCTTCGACGCCATCCCGGGAACGTTGGGCACGCGCGTGATCGTGACCTTCCCTTGGGAGCGGTCGTGGGCGACGCCGGCGACGACGGGCGCTTCCATGGCCTTGTTCTTCAGAGTTTTCTCGTCCACGATCCAGGTGCCTTCCTTGTTTGAGAATGACGATCGCACGTGCAGGGGCACGTTGAACTTTCGAGCGAATTCGACGGCTCGCAGGTGGAGCACCTTCGCGCCGTGGGCGGCCAGTTCGAGGGTTTCCTCGTGGGTCATGTAGGGCAGCTGCCTGGCCGCGGGGACGATTCGCGGGTCCGCGGAGAACACGCCGTCGACGTCGGTGTAGATCTCGCACACGTCCGCGCGCAGGGCCGCCGCGAGCGCGACTGCCGTGGTGTCGGACCCTCCGCGCCCAAGGGTGGTGACGTCGTTGCGGTCGTTGACCCCCTGGAACCCGGCGACGATCGCGACGGCGCCGGATTTGATCGTTCGTGCGATCCGCTCCGGGACGACGCCGACGATCGAGGCCTTGCCGTAGTGGGCGTCAGTGCGCAGGCCCGCCTGCTGGCCGGTGAAGGCGTGGGCGCCGACTCCGAGCGAGTTCACAGCCATCGACAGGAGTGCCATGGAGATGCGCTCACCGGCCGTGAGCAGGATGTCCATCTCGCGGGCGGGAGCGTCCGGCGCTATGGCGTTGGCGAGGTCGATGAGCTCGTCGGTGGTGTCGCCCATCGCGGAGACGACCACGACGACGTCGTTCCCCGCGTTCTTCGTGTCGACTATCCTCTGTGCGACGCGTTTGACGCTGGTCGCGTCCGAAACGGACGAGCCGCCGAACTTCTGCACGATTAAAGCCACGTGTTACTCCTTCAGTCTCCGTTATGTTAGCTGCGCGCAGCCGCCGGCCTACTACAGATTCTCAAATTTGAACGCGGGCATTCGTCACACTATTGCCTTTGTCTCGGTTCCTTCGCGCCTTTCGTCCCCTGGAAAATCGCCGTTTACCGCCCCGGCGACGCCGTGCCGGGCCCCGCCTCAGCGGGGGCCGTCGGAGCCGGCGCCGCTTCTGCATGCGAGGCCGGGCCGAGCGACGCCGGACGGGCGTCCGCAGCGGGGCCGCCGGGCGCAGCCTGGGCCAGAATCCGCTGTCTTCCTTCGAAGGCTCGGGAGAGCGTGATTTCGTCGGCGTATTCTAGGTCTCCGCCCACGGGCAGGCCGGAGGCGAGTCTGGAGACAGCCACGCCGATGGACGAAAGGATTCGGATGAGGTACGCGGCCGTCGCCTCGCCTTCGATGTTGGGGTCGGTGGCGATGATGACTTCGGCGACGGCGCCGTCGCTCAGCCGCGAGATGAGTTCGCGGATGCGCAGATCGTCCGGCCCCACCCCCTGGATTGGATTGATCGATCCGCCGAGCACGTGGTAGCGCCCGCGGTACTCGCGGGTTCTCTCGATGGCGACGATGTCTTTCGACTCTTCGACCACGCATATGACCGAGTCCATTCTGCGCGGGTCGGAGCAGATCGAGCACACTTCGGCCTCCGTGACGTTTCCGCATATCTCGCAGAACCGCACCTTTTCCTTCACGCGCAGCAGCGCGGACGCGAGGGCTTTGACTTCCTCGGGGTCCTCGGCGAGGACGTGGAAGGCTATGCGCTGGGCGCTTTTCGGCCCGACGCCGGGCAATCGGCCCAGTTCGTCGATGAGCTCCTGAACGGCGCCGTCGTACACTCCAGCCATCAGTTCCCTCCGTCAGTGCGGGCTATTTCTTCGATGATCGTGCCGTCGAATGTCGAGAGGACGACGTCGAGGCCGACCAGCTTCGATTGGGAAATCGTGGGGTCGGACAGGCTGACGTCGCTTTCGCCGTCGTCGACTGCGGCGCTTTCGGCTCGCGGTTTCTGCCGCTCTTGCCCGTGCGCGGCCATGATCCGCTCTGAGATCGACGCCGCCCCGCGCGGCGAGGCGCCGGTGCCTCGCGGACGCTGCGGAACAGGCATGCGCCGCTCCGGGCGTTTCGCGCGTTCGTCCGACCCCGCCTGTCCCTCGGCGCTTCGCGGACGCTGCGGAACAGGCATGCGCTGCTCGTAGAAAGGAACCTCGTCGGATTCGGACGGCGCGGCGCCGGAAGCAGACGCGGCCTTCTTGGCGCCGCGGCCGTCGCCGTCGAGCAATTGAGCGAGAACTCCGGCCGGGTCCTCGCTCCCTCGACCGTCAGCGGCGACGCCGCCAAAGGGCTGCGGCTCGGGAACGGGGAAATACGGGTCCGGTTCGTCGTCGAGCTCGACCGGCTCGGGCAGACCGCCGAAGGCGTCGCTTCCCTGGGCGGTTTTGGCGCGCACGGTCGATGCAGATTCGGGGGGCGCCGTCGAGGCAGACTGAGGCGCCGCGGGGGCGGGTTCAACGGGCGCCGCCTCGGGCATGGGCGATCTGGGCGTGCTTTCCTCTGACGCCGAGACTTTGCCGCCAGGCGAAGGCTCTTGGGTCTCAAGGCTTGAGGCGTCCGCCGGACGCTCGGAAGCGCGCGCCGCCTGCTCGGATTCGAGCTCTCGGAGCGCGGAAGCGAGCTGATCTCTGGTCGGCCGAGGGCCTTTGGGGATTTCGACTCGGTCGGAAGAAAGAACGAGGCCGCGCTCCTCCATGTCCGGCGAGGGCCGCCACTCGCCTTCGATCGGCCGCGTTTTCTCAGCGCTCCGTTCTGTTTCTGTTTTCGCGGCCCGCGGCTCTGGTTTCCGTGTTCCGCGACCAGTTTCCGGGGCGTCCGGGCCCCGCGTCTCCGAGGCGGCCGGGCTCTCCGATTCCGGGGGCTTCAGGCTCGGTTCGGCGGACGCGGGACCCGTTTTTCCCGCTTTCGCCTCCCGTTCGCGCCCTCTGGCCGCCGTCCGGGCGACGTCGCCGTCTTCAAACTCGCCCCTCTTCGCAGGCACATTGCCGGACGGCGATTCTTGCGGCGCCGCAGACATGCGAGGAGACGAGGCTTGCGACGCCGCGGACATCGAATGAGGAGGAGCTTGCGCCGCCGCGGGCTGCGGACGCGGCGAGGCTTGGGGCGTCGGACGGCGGGCCGGCTCCGGTCGCTCCGCCCGGCTACGGGCGGGAGGCGCTTTTGGGCCTGCATCACCGCCCACGAGGCCGCGTACGCGCAGGTCCAACCCCAGAACGTCGTGGAGGGCGGAGGCCACGCGGCGCGCATGATCGCGATCGTTGAAGGTGGTGGCGAGCCCCGCCGTGCGGAATTGGAGGCCGAGCACTCCGTCTCGGATCCCGGCGACCATCGCATTGCGTTCGTCGATGAGCGCGGCCGTCGATTTCGACGAGCGGGCGACGGCGGCCGCGACCTCGGCCCAGCGCTGGCGGACGATTGCCGCGTCGCCGCTCGCCGACTGCGCGCCCTCGCGGACGCCGGCGCTCTCGCGCATCGGCGGGACGCCGTTTTCCGCCGCCTTCTTCCCTTCTTGCGCAGTCGCTTCGTTCCCGCCCGCGGACGTTTCAGCCGCAGCCTTGTTCGCGGCCGCGGAACCGTTCCCGCCCGCGGCGCGCGGTTCGTCGCGTTGCGGCGCTCGCGAGCGCGTCGGCTCGCTCTGCCCGTCGTCGGCGCCCGCGGCCCACGTCGGCGAGATCCCGCGGCCAGAGAACGGCCCCGATCTCCCGCGCTGCGGCGTCTGCCGCCGCTGGGCGGAAACCGGCCGGGCCGGCGGACCCGCAGGGCGTCGGGATTCACCGGCGTCGCCGCCGGAGCCGGCGACGCTCCCCCCTTCGCCCTCCGCCGCGGCCGAAGCGCCGGGCGCCTCGGGCCCGGGAAGGAGGAGGCGCGCGCACAGGAGTTCGAGCTGGAGCCGCGGCGAGGTGGCCCCGACCATCCCGCTGAGCGCCTCGTTCGTCAGGTCGGCCGAGCGGGACGCCCCCCGCGCCCCGAGATGCTCGGCCTGGTTGGCCATGCGCTGATACTGGTCGCGGGGAACGGAGACGAGGGCGTCGTCGGCCCCCTCTCCCGCCAGGGCGATGACGATGAGGTCGCGGAGCCGCTGGAGCATGTCCTCGACGAAACGCCTCGGGTCGTGCCCCGATTGGACCACGCGTTCGACAACCGAGAAGAGGGTCGATCCGTCCCTGGCGGCTATGGCTTCGACGGCGTCGTCCAAAAGCGAGCCGTCGGTGTATCCGAGCAGGGCGATGGCGTGGGCGTAGTCGAGCTTTCCGCCGTCGCTGCCGCCCATGAGCTGGTCGAGCACCGAAAGCGAATCGCGCACCGATCCCCCGCCCGCTCGCACGACGAGGGGCAGCACGCCGCCGCCGACCTCGATTCCCTCCTCGCCGCAGATGCCCGCCATGTAGTTTTCGAGGGTCTCCGGCGGGACGAGCCGGAAGGGGTAATGGTGGGTGCGCGAGCGGATCGTCCCGATGACCTTTTCAGGCTCCGTCGTGGCAAATACGAACTTGACGTGCGGCGGGGGCTCCTCCACGAGTTTGAGAAGCGCGTTGAACCCCTGATTCGAGACCATGTGGGCCTCGTCGATGACGAAGATCTTGTACCTGTCGCGCGCGGGGGCGAAAGCGGCGCGTTCGATGAGCTCGCGGGCGTCGTCGACGCCGCCGTGGCTCGCCGCGTCCATTTCGACGACGTCGAGGCTTCCCCCTCCCCCCAGCGACAGCTCGCGGCACGACTCGCAGACCCCGCAGGGCGTGTCCGTCGGCGCTTCGGCGCAGTTGAGGCACCTGGCCAGGATGCGGGCCGACGTCGTCTTGCCGCATCCGCGGGGCCCCGAGAAGAGGTACGCGTGGGCCGTTCGATCGGCGCGCAGCGCGGCCATGATCGGCTTCGTCACGTGTTCTTGGCCGATGACCTCTTGAAAGGTCTGCGGACGGTAGCGTCGGTACAGTGCCATGCTCACGGCATAAGTCTACGGGCGCCCTCCGACATTTCGTGGAGCGTTCTTCCCAAGCTGACGCCCAGCGAACCGAAAGCGCCCCCGCAAAGAAAGTGTGGCGCCCTGCGCACGCGTATGGTCGTCAACGCCGGCATGCGGCAAGATTATAACCAGCGACAACACGGGTTCATCGATTATCGGAGGGAAACAATGAGGATCCGCAGCATCTTGGCCTTGGCTTTAGCTTCACTGTGCGCAGCGTCGGGCTGCGGTCTTCAGGCCACTTTGAGCCCGGAGCCCTCCCCTTCGCCGTCTGCCACGGCCGACGGCCCGAAGATGAAAGTCGAAGACAGGAGCAACAGGAAAGCCAGGCAGAGGAGCTTCGACCTGCCGCAGGACGGCAAGACGGTGAGGATCGACGGCGGCACCGACATTCCGCCGGGAAGGTACGGAATCTTCGTCAGCGGCAGCCCCCAGGAGCCGATCAACGTTTTGGACTCCCGCCCGGACGTCTCCGAGGCCCGGCCCTTCTACTCGCAGAACTTCGAAATACCCCAGACGGCGGTGTCCGCGCCGAATGTGGCGGCCTACACCATGGACATCTCCGAAGACGAACGCATCACCGTGAACGTCAAGGGCGGGGCCAAGCTGCTGTTCAGACCCCAGATGACTTCCAAGCACGACGACATTTCCGTCCCCGGCGAGTGGGTGGCCGGCGTCGATTTCCCCGCGGGCAGCTACAAGGTCAAGGCCTCCGCCCCGTCCATGACGAGGATCTACAGGGCCGACGGCTCGCGCACGTTCCGCGGGGTGCTGGGGCGCAAGGACGAGGCCCCCGTCAGGCAGAGGTTTGACGACGGCGACGTCCTCGCCTACAACCCGATCGCGGGGGACCCGAGCTCCGCGCCGACGGCGAAGTTGACGCTCGCCAAGGCCGCGGACGCGACGGCGTCGCCCTCCTCGCCCGGCTGGAAGGACACCGCGCCCAAGAGGGCGGCCGGCTCGCCGATCCCCCTCAACGCCAAGGACACCTACAGGGTGGGCAATCAGATCCCGTCCGGCTATTACAAGATCCGGGCGGTGGCGCCCGAACAGCTGGCCAGCCTGACGTTCACGATGCACAAGGACAGGAGCCAGGCGCTGGGAAGGATCCTTGTGGAGAACTCGGACCGCTCGCCGATCCCCCGCGAGAACCTCGCCGACGTCCATCTGGTGAGCGGGCAGAGCGTGAACGTCGACGCGAAGGCGGTGAACGCCGGCGCCACCTATCACCAGCAGGGCAGGGGCGAGCCGGTGCTTCAGCTCGTGCCCGCGGACAAGCCGAAGGCCGACGTCGCAAAGCTGACGCGCTCCTCGCTGCTGGTCGGCAGCGACATACCGGAGGGAACCTACGAGGTGACCGTGACTGAGCGGGGGTATTACGACGTCATGGTCGCCAGCTCGGCCGCTATCACCTACTGGTTCACGAACATCGGCCGCACCCGAAACGAGAACACCGCCACAATCGAGCTGCGCAAGGGCGAGTTCATCACGACCGACACGAACAGCTACGTCCAACTCGCAAAGATGAAGTGAGGCGCGGGCCCGAGGGCGCGCAAAACGGGCAGCCCCCGAAGCTGCGGTCCCGCTGGTCACCCGGCCGCCCGGACTTCCCCGCCCGACTCGGGGCTGCGAAGTCCCCGGGGCTTGCAGACCTGCCGGACCTCGGGCTGTCGCGCCTGCCGAGTCTGCCCCTGCCGCCGGCTTCAGCCTCTGCATCGACCTTCGCTCGGCTTGAAGCGCCGCCAGACCTCCGAGCCTCAACGCCCTCCCGGCAGCGCGGTTCCCGTTCAGATCAAATCGCCTCTCCGCATTGGCCGGCATCCTGCCCTGGTCTCTCGCTTCTCCGGATTGCCTGTAGCCCGCTCAAGACTCAGTCGCCCCCTGCATCGGGGGGAAACAAAGGACTCCCCACGCACCCGCCAGAGCCCGCATACCCTTGCTGCCTTCCAGCCCTGGGGGAGTTTTGCGAGGTGACGCCGCATGAGGAGCCGCGCCCAAGTCTACGGCACAACCGACATCCGCGCCAACGCAGAAGGCGCCAGTGCAGCGACGAACCGCGCCTGGGCAACGGATCACCCCGGAGCAACGAACCGCTCCGACCGGTGCAATGCGCAGACGCGACAGCCGACCGCACATTGACGCCGTTCCAGGCGTCAGAGCATCGAATGGCTTTCAGCGCAGCAGCCAGACGCCAATGCGACAACCTGGAATCGACAACGAGCCTGTTCCTCATGCGGGCTCGCTATAACGCGAGGCACCGCGCGGTGCGTTCGAGGTCACGTCGATGATTCGGCGCATGTCCAGAATTTCGGCTATGCTTGTGAGGCGCATTGCGCGCCAGGAGGATTCGCCTAGTGGCCTATGGCGCACGCTTGGAAAGCGTGTTGGGTGCAAGCCCTCGGGGGTTCGAATCCCCCATCCTCCGCCGTTTCTGTTTCACGGGGAATGATCCGTTTCATGGGCAATGACTTTGTTATAACGTTTAGAGCAGTTCTTATTACCATTCCAGCCATCGAAACTGTCATTGGCTTTTCCATCGGTGTAAGACCATCGAATTAGCGGGGCCTAGTTGCCTGACGGCGGTTGCCGGTTCTGACGTTGTTTTGGTTTGGCGTCTCGTCTCAATCAGTTGAGGCATGGAAAGGTTGGGTGCGTCAGGGCCGGCCAAGCAGCGTCGGGGCTTTGAGGGCCGTTTTCGAGCCAGGGCCTCGTGAGGGCACAAGAACAAGAGGCGATCACTCCAAGCCTGCGGCGCTGTCCACCGCATAGGGTTGGGTCCAGGTCACTGGGATGAAGCCTAGCTTGGTCAAAATCGGCGCCGACGTCGGCAGCGCGTCCACCCAAAGGGTCTCGGCCCCCGCCTCGATGGCCGCCGCTATGCGGCTGAGCACCGTCGTGGTGAAGTGTCCGCGCCGTCGATGCGCGGGAACGGTGCGGCCCCCGGCCAGCTCTGCCGCCGCGAGCTGCCGGTCCACGAGAAGGCGGCCGGCCGAAACGGGCGAGCCGTCGACATAGACGATGTGAACTTGGAGGCGGTCGGGCTCGTCGGCCATGGCGGCGGCGAGTCGGCTACATTCAGCGTCGACTCCGCTGCGGCCACACTCCCGGGAGATCTGAGCGTAGTCGGCGAGTTGGGCAACGCTGGCTCGAACCGCCGGCAAGGCCGCCTCCATCCCAGCTCTCACGGCTTCCGGGAGCTCGCGGAGGTCGAGAGCCAAAACCGTCTCTCGACCCCCAGCGATCAGTCCTGCCCCCAGCAGCGCCGCAGGGAGCCGCGTGGGAAGATCATGGCCGTAGAGCTTCCATTCAAACTGCGCGCCCCTCTCGCGCGCTAAAGAGATCTCGCGGCCGATGACGTCCGGCAGCGTGGACTCAGGACACTCGCTGTAGACGATTCTGACTTCCGATCCATCGGCGCTGGTTTCCCTGACGATCGGCCCTGGAGCGAGAATTCCCGAGCGCCGTCGGATTGTATCGAGTGTCGCCAGCAGCAGCTCAGACATGTCAATCCCCCTTCGGCCGCGCCCGCGCTTTTGCGCCGTCCAGGAGGCGCTCCGCGCTGCGGCACATGATATCCGTCAGACAATGAACCAGGCATTCATGGGCACCTCAATCACCCGGGTGTCTCAGCCGCACAAGCCGAGCCGCCCGGGGTTCAAATGCCTCAGCTGCTCAGGCGGTGCCAGCCGGAGCCCGAGTTCTCCCTCGGGTCGGCCGTCTTCTTCGGCGTGTAGTCGAAGCCGTGGACCTTGACCGTGATGGGTTTGGTCTCCCTGTGCAGGAGCCTGTCGTCGTCGTCCTTGTTCCCGGTCTGCGGCCACGAGCACCAGGCGTTCAGGTGCATACGCGTGGTCGCCGTCGGCGCCGGGACGTTCTCGGTGCGGCTCCCCTCCCGCAGAAGGCTGGTGCGATTGCCGTTCCACAGACGCCAGGTGATCTTCCCGGGCTCCCACTTGACGTCCATGTGATAGGTGCGCGTGGCCTCGGGCATCACGTAGGGGCTGATCTCAAACGACTTGCTGTCGCTGTCCCTGTAGTACGTGAACTTGGCCCGCATCTTGTTGTCTTTCTCGTGCCACCGCGAAGTCTCGATGAGGTCGACTTCGCTATTGCCTTTCGTGGCATTCGAACCCCAGTCATATGTGAAAGCGCCGAATACTGAATGTTCGTCGAATTCACGAGTGTTCGATGTGAAAGAAAAGCTGTAGTCTCCGTAGCCGACGGCGTCGGCGCTGACGATCTCCGAACCGGTCATCAAACGCTTTCCGCGGTCGTAATTGAGCTTCAAAACCAGATCATTGCCCGAAACGGACGCGTTGTCCTTGGACCATTCGTCGGTCCGCATCGGGCCGCCGTCGTTCCAAGCGCTGTCGCGCACGTACCATTCGCGCCCGGCCCACCTGAGTTTGGACGCCTTCCCGTAAGGGGGCTCGCCGTTTTCCGCGGGCCGCACCTGAGTTTGGGCGGAGCCGGCAGCGGGGCCCGCGCTCGCGGGGCCGCCCGGAAAGGCCATAGATGCTGCGCAGACTGCGGCAGCCAGTGCGAAATACCTTCTCTTCATCTATATTTCTCCTTTGCCGTATGAGGATGTGCATCGTCGGGGAGCGAGTCGAAATGCGCGTTCGTTCGCCTCTCATCTTTCATTCCCGTGCCTCAATCATCCCTTCTCGCGGCCCCGCGCGAAAGGGGAGTTCGTCCCGAATTTTAACGATAAAGCTCGTTTAGAATTGTAGACTTGTTGATAAATCATTTTAATTTAACACAACACTATCGGATGTAAATTTTGCCAAACGGTGTGCGACGAAGTTTGACAGCGAGACTCAGGCCACCTGAGGTCTTGCAAGGCTTGCCGCAGAAACTCCGATTCGGTTGAGAGGTTAGGCGCAGCACGACGCAGCCCTTCCGGCGCGGCACTCGGCATGACGCCCTCAAAGGCCCGCAAGGCCTCTCTCGGCCATCGGCACGTTGGACTCCCCCAGCCGGATCCGCCAGGCGCCGCAGTCGCCGTCGTCGGCGGCGATCCAACGAGAACGGAGTCGCCCGCCGTCATTGACGACGCCGACGAAGAGGGCCGTCCAGCCCGGGCGCGACAGGCGCTCGAGCCCCGCGCGCCACCTGGCGAGCACGCAATTGAGGTCTTCAACCGCCTCGGCGGGCATCCATCCTTCGAAGCCGCGGCCGTTCCAGATTAGAAGTGCGTAGGTCCGGATTCCGGGGAGGGCGCCGTCCGCGTTGGCCACAAGCGCGACCTTCGACCAATCCCACACGACGCTCGCCGCGGCGGCCGCAAGGACATTCACGACCTGAGCGGCAAAGGGCTCGCCCGCCTCGCGCGCTTCAAGGCTGCGGCCGCGGGTTTCAAGGTTGCGGCCGCGGGTTTCAAGGTTGCGGCCGCGGGTTTCGAGGGCGCGTTCCCAGGGCATTGGACCTTCTTTCTTCGGAGCCGTCCCTCGGGCGGCCTTTCCCAGTTCGAAGCAGCAAGTGCACAGCGGCGAGCGCAGCCGCGAGCCGTCGCGGCGCACAGACGCCGACGCAAGGCTCGCGAGCGCCTTGAGCAACGCCTGCGAACGCCAACAGCGAGGCCGCCGACGCAGACCGCCAGGAGCGCCTGCGCGCGACAGTCAAACGATTCACAGGCGTAAGCGACGCGAGCCGCGAGCAGGAAGCGAGACGAACCGCAGGCGCTGATCTCTAAGCCGGCACGCCGCGCGTGAAGGCGCGCCAACCGCATAATACCCTGCCCCGCCCCCGCTTCTTTCGATGCGCGCAACAGAGTTCGACGCACCTATGACATACACCACTTTCTTGATTGCGGTCGCTTCCGACGTCGTCTGCGCCGCCCCCGCGGGCATCGACACGAGAGGGCGCTGAGCTCCTGAAGGGCGGAATGGCAACGGATGGCGACGTCGTCGTACCTCCCCCGCCCGGCGCTCCCGCATGCCAAACGGTTGGGGCGCGGCGTCGAGAAACAAGCCCGTCGGCATCGGAAGGCCAGACCGCCGGAAAGCGAAGAGACCCCATCTTACTCCCGGAGAGCGCAACCTTTTCACGATGTCGCCCTCAAACTCGCTGAACAATGCTATCGTGTTTGCGTTCTGACGCATTATGGTACTCAAGTCCGATTCCTTTCGGTTTCCAGGGCGGCCTCGGGCATGGCGCGCCTCTCAGAAATGAGCTTAGATTCACGCACAATTTAAGGTAGGGTAGGTGGCAACAAAAGCAGTTGCGCTTAAGCACGCAGCCGGTACGCGGCAGCGGTGTTTCACGCACCAGACGCGACAGCGGTGCTTTGCACGCACTGGCCCGCCGCTTGAGATCCGCGGGGGCATACAACCAACTGAATCAGGCAACCGAATCCGCACCAGCCAAGCGAAAGAACAATATCTATGACCACACCCGACATCCCTCGGAGCGAGATAGCGAACGCGCTCGAGTTTCGCCACGCTTGCAAGGCTTTCGACGCGAGCAGGAAAATACCCGATTCCGACGTCGAACTGATCGTGGACGCGATTCGCCTCGCCCCCAGCTCCTACGGCTTCGAGCCGTGGAACGTCATCGTCGCGCAGAGCGAGGACCTGAGGAACGCAGTAAAAGCGTTCGCGGGAAACAACGCCGCGCGCTTCGACGCCAGCCACTTCCTCATCTTCACCGCGAAGACGGGCCTGCAGATCACGCGCAAGGGCGGTCACATCGACCACATCCTGCGGGACGTCCGCGATCTTGACGACGACGAGGCAGCCGACTTCAAGGCCTTCTGGAACAAGTGGGCCGAGCGGGACTTCAAACTGATAACGGCCGACGTCGTGCATCAGTGGGCCGCGCGCCAGGCGTACATCGCGCTCGGCGGGGCGATGCTGACGGCCGCGGAGCGCGGAATCGACTCGTGCCCGATCGAGGGGTTCTCGATCGACGGCGTGCGCGAGATCCTGACCGAGCGAGGCCTCATCGACCCCACGGACTCCGCGCCTGTGGTCATGCTCGCTCTGGGGTACCGAGCCGGCGGCCAGCCGGCGCATTCGAGGCGCGACCTCGAAGAGATCGTCCGCTGGGCCTGACCGCGGCGGGCGGACGCGCGCCGCGGAGCGCCGGGGCCTGCGCCCCGGCCGGAGCCGCCGCACGCAGGCCCAAGCGCCTTCAGCAGCCGCAAACGGATCAAGAACCCGAAGTCACGCAGGCCGAAAGAGGCCAAAAGGAGGCCAATCAGCAGGCAGCCAGCACATAAAAGGGGCCCGGGAGAACCCCCACACGAATTCCCCCGGGCCCGGTTTCACGCCCTCGTAGACGTGGATGGCGGTCGTGGTGACTAATCAGCTTCGCGCAAAGCCGATGTACTTCCAGGACCGACCGAATGTGGCGGTGGTGGACTTCACCGCCACAGGTGACGACCTTCGACGCACCCCGAACGTCGCCACCAGTCTTTATAACGTTTCGATAACATGAGCGTAGGCGGAGAAGTTCAACTATGCACGTCGAAAGCATGGGTCTTCCAACCCATCTTGCCCAACTTGACATTCGCTTTCGTCACAGCTTTCACATCATGCACTCCCCCGCACAACCTTCGCCCCTTTCGCAGCGTTTCGACCAATCGGCGTCGTGACGCCGTTTTCGGGGAGCACCCGTTGCGGCGGCGCCCGTCGGCCGCCGAGCCCCTCGGGAGCAAAACCTGTTACCCACCCCACGACAATCAACTTAACGGCTTCGTTAGTTGTTTCCGTCACACTTCCCGCATCGAGCGGTTTTCACTCGAAGTCTCTGCGCAGGGCGCTCACACGAAACTCCCACGCGACGCCTTTTGCGGGGCTCCTGCAATGCGCCTTGCGGAGTCTCGCGGGGCGCCTCCCAGATTTTGCGGGGCGCTCAGCCGGAGAACCGGCAGCGTCTGAGCGTGAAAAGGCCAACGTGGCGAACCTCCAAGCCTCAATTCGGTTCCCGCATATGCATCCTCGGCGTCGCTGGACTACCGTATAACCTGTGAGTGAGGACAATTCGGCACGCGCCGCCTACCGGCGCAAGATGCAGCAGCGCCAAACGGTGCTCTTCAGCTCGTTGACGGCCGCTTTGGCCGTCATCATGGTCATAGCCATGCTCATCTGGACGAAAGTCATTCCGTTCCCCTTCGAGCCCAGCTTTGCGAGGGACGAGGACCCCAACAAGGTGGTCACGCCGTGCATAGCCGACGGTTCGAAGGCCACCGAGGTTTCCTCGATCACGGTCAACGTTTACAACGCGACGAACCGCACGGGCATCGCGGACGAGGTTGCGAAATCTTTCAAAACGTCGGGCTTCAGCGTGGCGCAAACCGAGAATTGGGGCGGCGAAACGGCGATCAAAGAGCCCGCTCGGATCGTCACCGGCCCTCGCGGCATCAACGCCGCCTATACGACGGCCCAGTACATCCCAGACTCCGTCGTCCACTACGATCCCTCGATAAACGACGAGACGATCTCCGTTGTCCTCGGCATCGGCTACGACAAGGTGCTCGAAGCAAAAGACGTCAAGAGCAAGAACCCGAAAGGCAAGCTGACGGCGGCCAAAGGCTGCGTGCAGGTCAGCAACCACGGCAAGTGACGGCGTCGGCCCCGCCTGCCCAGCCGGCAACGATGCGGGACGGCCGACGACGTCGGGCCTGGCCGCTCGGCTGGCGGCGACGTCGGGCGGCCGAACGCGGCACGCAAAGCAAACTCGACCGACAACAGGCCGACCGCCTGCTGGCGCTGCGTTCGCCGAGGCTCTAGCCTTGCATTCTGGCGGATCGCAGCGCCCCTTCTTCCAGTTCAGCTCCGGCGGGCGCCGATGCCGGCGTCGCCGGCTCCTGACGCGTCCCGCACACAGACGCGAGCAGGCGCATGGCGTGGAAGATCGCAATGGCGGCGAACGAGCCCAGGGCGATGCCCTCAAAGGCCATGTCCCCCGCGACCCAGGTGTAGTTGGCGATGGCCACCACCATCGCGACGGCCGCGGTGTTGAGGTTGACGGGGTCGGAGAAATCGACCTTGTTCTGAACCCAGATTCGAACGCCGAGCATTCCAATCATGCCGTAGAGCACGGTCGCGGCGCCGCCGAGGACGCCGGCGGGAATCGTCGCGACCGCCACGCCGAACTTCGGCAGGAACGACAGGCCCAGGGCGAAGAGCGAGGCCACCACGTAGGCGGCGGTCGAGTACACCTTGGTGGCGGCCATGACGCCGATGTTCTCGGCGTACGTCGTGGTTCCCGAGCCGCCTCCGCTGCCCGCGAGGGCCGTTGAGACGCCGTCGGCGAAGAGAGCGCGCCCGGTGACGCCGTCGAGATTCCGGCCGGTCATCGCGGAAACGGACTTGACGTGGCCGATGTTCTCGGCCACGAGGACGAGCACGACGGGAACGAAGAGGCCCAGAAGGGCGACGTCGAAGGCGGGGGCGTGGAATTCGGGGAGCCCGAGCCATCCGGCGCCGGAGATCGAGCCGAAATCCACCTCGCCGCGGACACACGCAACGACGTATCCGAAGAGGACGCCGAACAGGATCGACAGGCGGCCGACGATCCCCTTGAAGCAGACCGTGAACAGAAGGATCGCGACGATCGTGGAAATCGCCGTGACAGGGGCCTCCTTGACGTTGTTCCAGGCGCTGGGGGCCAGATTGAAGCCGATGAGCGAGACAATCGCGCCAGTCACCACGGGCGGCATGAGCTTGTCGATCCAGCGGGTTCCGGCAAAATGCACGACGAGGCCGATGGCGGCGAGGGTCAGGCCCGTCGCTATCACGCCTCCCTGGGCGAGCGCCATCTTGTGAGAGTCGATCGCCATCCCCGATTTCGAACTGTACCCCGTCACGGCGGCGATGGGCGCGATGAGCGCGAAGGAGGATCCGAGATAGCTCGGCAGCTTCCCGTTCGTGATGAGGAAGAAGAGAATCGTGCCGACGCCGGTGAAGAAGAGCGTGGTGGAAGGGTTGAAGCCCGTGAGAATGGGAACCAGGAAGGTCGCGCCGAACATCGCCACGACGTGCTGGGCGCCGATGCCGACGGTGCGGGGCCACGAGAGCCGTTCCTCAGGGGGAACCACCTCCCCCGGCTCGATCGTGCGGCCGTTTCCGTGCAGTTTCCAACCTAAAGCCATGGGGTCCTCTCCCGTCGCGTCACGGGCGCCCGATGGGGTGCCCGATCTAGCGTAGAGCATGCCGGCAGCCGGACGCGTTTGCCCCGCCGACGGGCCTGTTTCACGCCTATCGCAGTCGGCGGCAAAGCTTCCAGCGGCTTCTCCGAATGCCGTCGCAGCGCTGGTTTCCTTCTGGCCCGGCTGGGCGGGCCGGCAGAAAGGCAGCGGAATCGTCACTTGAAGGCCCATGAGCCGACGCAAAGCGAGTTCGCCGTTTGGCGGTTCTTCCCGCGCGGAAGGGCCTGCGGCAGTCGGACGTCGCCGCCGGGGCAGGAATCGATCCGCGCAACGCCGTCGCCGTCATCGGGGCGCTTCACAAGCGGGGGCTGGTCGCCTCCCAGCCCGACCCTGAGGACAGGCTGGCCAAGACGCTCAGAATCTCGCGGCTCGGCCCACAGCTGTTGAACCGCTTGCACGCGAGGTTGGCGCCCGAGCGCGAAGTTCTTCGCCGCGCTGTCCCCGAGCGAGCATTCGACCCTGTGCTCGCTTCTGGAGAGGGTCTATCGCGAACGGCAGGCTCAGGCGCCGTCGCGGCGGTAGAGAACCTCGACGAACTCGACCACGACGTCGCCCCCGGGGTCGAACTCGATTCCCAACGCCGCGCATTCTCGCGCGAAAAAGCCGCGGTGCTCGGCTTTCCATTCGTCGAGGGTCCCCTCGCCCTCGGCCTGCGCGATCTCGGGGCCGACGTCGGCGAAGGGGATCTTGCGCACATCCGTGGTGCGCAGCAGGGCGAGCGGCCGGTCCGCGCCGTCGCACATGATGGACAGATCGCCGACCTCGGGGATGTCGATTCCCTCCGCCTCGTAGGAGGCGAGCCATGCGGAGGTCGCACTCTTTTCGCCGTCAAGCACCAGCTTGGCGAGGCGGTCGGACGTCTCCGGGCTGTCGCCGAAGGCGAAGGCCGGAGGCCTCAGGGACGCGGCGTCGTCCTGGCCGAGGACGGCCTCCAGCGGGGCGATCCCCGCCACGTTGCGTGCGCGCGTCCAGAAGGCCTCGAGCTCTGTCTGCGTTCCGGCTTCGGGGACGGCGTCGCTTGCGGAGCCTTCTGCCGAGGGGCTGCGGTCCGAAGGGGCTCCGCCGTCCGAGGATCTGCCGTGGTCCGAGGCGGCGTCGTTTGCGGAGCCCTCCTCTGAGAGGCCGGGGTCGACGTCGTCCCGTCCGGCGGCCTCGCTGTCATTCCTGCTCATAAGAGCCCTTTCTGCGTTGGATCGTCTGACCTGCGGGCTTGCGCTCGCGGGGCTTTCTTCCTACGGGCATGCGTTTGTCGGGTTCCCGACCGCCAAGCCCTCGGCTTTCGCATCTTCGGCCGCCTCGTTTTCGGCCGCCGCTCTTTCGACCGTCAAGCCTTCAGTTTCCAGGGCGGTTTGAATCCACTGCATCGTGAGGATTCGAGCTGCGGCGTTGACCACGAGGGCGCCTCCGACCGCCGCGGCGACCTTCCCGCCTGTTCGCTGCCACGAGCGCAGGCCGCCGGCGAAAAGGACCGATCCGACTCCTGCCTGAATCGAGGAAACGATTTCCGTCACGCGCGGACGGTCGACGAAGAGCCTGCGATACGCCTGCCAGTATCCGGTCTTCGACTTCGACTCCCCGACCGATCCGTAGGCGACGCTCGTCTGAATCCTCTGGGGCAGGGGCTTCGGCTCGAATACGATTGCGCCTGGAATGGCGGTCGCACTGAGCAGGCCGGAGAGGAAATCGGCGATCTCCTGCGGAAGGCCGAGGGCGGCGACGAGCATCGCGGGGGCGGCGTCCGGGTCGGCGTGCAGTGCCTCCTCGATGCGCGCGGCGTCGACGGCGGTGACCGTCTGGGCGATCCGCTGGGAGATGGCCCCGGACCCCAGCTCTCGGGCGACGAAATCGGAGGCGGCGGCGTCGGCCTTCGCCCACGGCACGGGCTCGAGCTCGTCGTCCCAGCGCCACACGAGGCGCGGCCCGCGGCAACGCACGGACAGCACCGGGGCGTCCAAGCCGGACGGATCGGTGCTCAAGGCGATCGCGAAGCCCGGCTTGCCGGCCCTCCGGGCGTCCTCAGTCCCGTCGAGCTCCATCGCCACGGCGCACGCGCCCTCCATGCGGAAGACGGCGAGGGAGCGCCGATTGGCGGCTGCGAGCCCGGGCATCTCCGCCAAGGCGATGTCCGAAACGATGAGCATCGGTCCCTTGAACTCGGGGATGTCGTCGCCGGTTTCATCGCCGGCTTCGCCGCCTGCCTCCTCACAGGCGTCTTCGGCGGCGCCATCGCAGGCTTCGTCGGCGGCCTGCCGTTCGAGCGCCTGGAGGGAGGCGACGTCCACGTCGTCGCCCTCGACGTCGACTTCGCCGAGGTCGATGTCTCCCCACGCGATGATCCCGCCCATGTCGATCTGGAGCTTGCGGAGCGCCCCGTCCATCTCCTCGACGAACTCGGCCAGCGTCGGGCCGGGCGAGGCCGCGCCGTCGTCGTCGAGGACGGCGATGCGCCTCCTTCGCCCGGTGACCGCGAGCTCGAGGCGGTAGCCGTCGTCCCCCGCCGCGGCGCCCCTTCCGGGGATCCGCCGCTCGGCGAGGAAGTTCTCGATGTCGTTCACCGACGCGAGTGCGGGATCGAGTCGCAGAATGTCGCCGTTGACGGGACGCCAAGTAACCATTGTTCCTCCTACTGCGAGCGCGCCCGAAGGCGGTCGATTTGGTAGAGCGCGATTCCGGTGGCAACCGCGGCGTTGAGGGAGTCGAGCTCGGCCGCGATGGGGATCGATGCGGTCGCGTCGCACGTTTCGCGGGTGAGCCGGGCGAGCCCCTTGCCCTCCGAGCCGGTCACGAGAACGATGGGGGCGTCGGCGAAGGAAATGTCCTCGATCGCCGTGTCGCCGCGTCCGTCGAGCCCGACGACGAAGTACCCGCGGGCCTTCAGCTTGCCCAGGGCCGCCACGAGATTCGGCACGCGGGCAGCGAGAACGCGGGCCGCCGCCCCGGCCGAGACCTTCCACACCGTGGCGTTCACGCCGGCCGAGCGCCGTTCGGGCACGACGACGCCGTCCGCGCCGAAGGCGCTGGCCGAGCGCATGACCGCCCCGAGGTTGTGCGGATCCGTCACCGAGTCGAGCGCGACGACGAGCCCCGGCCTGCCGGCGCGCGCGCCCTTGCCCGCGCGCTCGACGAGGTCCTCGACGTGCGCGTACTCGTAAGGCGGGACCTCTATGGCCACCCCCTGGTGGACCGCGCCGTCGGTCATTCGGTCAAGCTCCGTGCGCGAGGCCTCGAAAAGCGGCGCGCCGAGGGCTGTCGCAGTGCGAACCACCTCGCCGAGGCGCTCGTCGCTCGCGACGCCTCCCGAAACGAAGACGCGAGAGAGGGGAATCCCGCTCCGCACCGCCTCGAGAACGGCGTTGCGCCCGGCGATGAGCTCATGCCCGGGGGCGAGGTCCAGCTCCGGACGCAGCCGATTGGCCTTCTCCAGCCTGGCCTGCTCCTGACGCGCCGCCTCCGCCGCCGCCTTGCGCTTGTGCGCGGGATGGTAGACGCGGTCCTCCGCCTTCGGCGTCGGCCCCTTGCCTTGAAGGCGGCGCCGGTTGTTTCCGCCGGATCCGACGGCGGCGCCTTTCTTGCCCTTCGGGCGTTTCGTCCTGCCGTCGGCCATCAGCGTCCCTCCACATGCCAGCGTGCGCCCTCGGGCGAGTCTTCGACGACGACGCCGGCCGCGGCCAGCGAATCCCGCACCGCGTCAGCCGTGGCCCAGTCCTTGGCCGCCCGCGCCTCGGCGCGGCGCTCGAGCATGTCGGCCACGAGCGCGTCGAGCGCCTTGCGGACGGCGCCGGACCCGGCCCCGCTCCGCCACTGGGGGCTGAGCGGGTCGAGCCCCAGAATGTCGAGCATCGAGCGGACCTCGAGCTGGGCGCGCCTGACGCCCCCCGGGTCGCGCTCGCTCAGCGCGGTGTTGCCCTTGGTGACGGCGTCGTGCACGGCCGCGAGCGCCCCGGAGACGTTGAGGTCGTCGTCCATCGCCGCCGTGAACTCGGCGGGAAGGCGGTCCGGGCCGAGGGACGCCACCTCGTCGAGGCCGATCTCCTCGGCTTCGGCGGCGCGCGCGACGAAGCCGGCCAGACGGTCCCAGACGGCCTGCGCCTCGGCGAGGGTCGCGGGCGAATAGGCGACCGTCGAACGGTAGTGCACGGTTCCCAAGGCGAACCGCAAGATGACGGGCGGGACCTCGCGTGCGACGGCCTCGACGGTCAGAGAGTTGCCGAGCGATTTGCTCATCTTCTCCCCCTCGATCGTCACCCACGCGTTGTGCATCCAGTAGCGGGCGAACCCGCGCCCCGCCGCGTGCGACTGGGCCTGTTCGTTCTCGTGGTGCGGGAAGCGCAGGTCGATCCCGCCGCCGTGGATGTCGAACGTCTCGCCCAGATAGCGGCCGGCCATGGCCGAGCATTCGATGTGCCAGCCGGGCCTGCCTCTGCCCCACGGCGCCGCCCACGCCGCGGTCTCGGGCTCGCCCGGCTTGGGGGCCTTCCACAGCGCGAAATCATGCGGATTGCGCTTGTCCGGCTCGACGTCGGACTCGTCCACCGACATGTTCGCCAGCGACTGGCGGGTGAGGGAGCCGTAGTCCGGGAGGCTGGCGACGTCGAAGTACACGTTCCCGGGATTTCCGACGTAGGCGTGCCCGGCGTCGAGAATGGCCTGGATGAGCTCGATCTGGTCGGCGACGTGCCCGGTGGCCCGCGGCTCGTACGTGGGCGGAAGGACCCCGAGCGTGCGATATGCCTGCGAAAACTCCCGCTCGTAACGGTAAGCCCACTCCCACCAGGGGCGGCCGGCCTCGGCGGACTTGCGCAGAATCTTGTCGTCGATGTCCGTGACGTTGCGGATCATCCGCACGTCGTACCCGCTGCGGCGCAGCCACCTTGCAAGCACGTCGAAGGCGAGCGCCGAACGCATATGGCCGATGTGCGGGGCGCCCTGGACGGTTGCGCCGCACAGGTAGATCCCCGCCCGGCCCGGTTCGAGCGGTTCGAAATCTCGCAGCGAGTGCGCAGCGGAATCGTAGATCTTCAAGCTCACCCCCCTAGGGTATCCAATGAGCGCCGCAAAGGGTTTGATTTGGCTCACCGCACGCCAGCGGCCGAGGGTTGCGCCCGCGCTCGGCGTGCGCGGCAAGTAAATGCACCGTAAAGTAAAAGGCATGAGTACTCACACAGACGACGGGGGCCAGACTCGCACCGGCTTCCTTTCGCGCAAAGTCGTCATCTGGGCGTCGTGGGACGTCGGCTCGTCGGCATTCAATTCGGTGGTCACGACCTTCGTATTCTCCGTCTACCTCACCACTCCGAAACTCTTCGGGCCGTCCGCGAACGCGAACCTCGGATGGACGACGGCGCTCGCGGGCATTCTCGTCGCGCTGGCGGCCCCGGCGCTCGGCCAGTGGGCGGACCGCACGGGAAAGACTCACACCGTCCTGACGGCGGCGACCCTCGCGCTCGCAGCGCTCATCGGCGCCATGTTCTTCGTCAAACCCAGCGAGCACTACGTGTGGCTCGGCCTTCTTCTGCTCGCCGCGAGCAACTTCGTGTTCGAAGTCGGGTCGGTGATCTACAACTCGATGGTCTCCGACATTTCGACTCCCGAGAACGTCGGCCGGGTCTCCGGCTTCGGCTGGGGCCTGGGCTACATCGGCTCGATTTTGCTTCTCTTCTTTCTGCTCGTCGGCTTCATCCAGCCCGAAGTGGGGCTTTTCGGCGTCACAAGCGAGGACGCGCTGAACATCCGCGTTTCGATGGCGGTGTGCGCGCTGTGGACCCTCGTCTTTTGCCTGCCCTTGCTCCTGACCTCGCGCAACCGCCCTCCCTCGGGCGAGCCCTCGCGCGGGATCTTCGGCTCGTACGCCGACCTCGGCCGCTCGATCGCCCGCCTGTGGCGCGAAAGCCGCTCGGTTGTGTGGTTCCTCGTCTCCTCGGCGATCTACCGGGACGGGCTGGCCGGAGTCTTCACCTTCGGCGGGGTGCTCGCCGGCGTCGCCTTCGGCTTTGAGAGGGAAGAGGTGATCATGTTCGGCATCGCCGCAAATCTCGTGGCGGGCGTCGCGACGGTCGTCTTCGGCCAGTTGGACGACAGGATCGGCCCGCGCAAGGTGATCGTCGGCTCGCTGGCCTCTATGTGCGCGCTCGCGCTCATCGTCTTCTTCGGCAAGCCCGCAGGCCCGATCGTCTTCTGGGTGTTCGGCCTGGCCCTGTGCGTTTTCGTCGGCCCGACGCAGGCGGCCTCGCGCTCCTACCTGGCGCGGGTCGCGCCGCCGGGCTCCGGAGCCGAGATGTTCGGGCTGTACGCCACGACGGGCCGGGCCGTCTCGTTCCTCTCATCGGTCATGTACTCGAGTTCCATCACGCTGGCGAGCAAGACGAGCGGCCGGCCCAAAGACGACGTGGCGATCTATGGAATCCTCGGGATAGTCGTCATTCTCCTCGTCGGCCTGGCGACGTTCATTCCCGTCCGGCCCGAAACTGAGGCGTTCGAACGCCCCGATCGCGCGGGCGCCCGCGCGCCCGCCTGAGACCGCGGCCGCCTGCCCCACCGGCGTTGCGCGTGCGCCTCATGCCCGCGGACGCTCGTCGATCTTCTCAAATTCGGACCGCACCGCGCCGAGCGCCTCCTCACGCTGCTCGTCACTCAGATGCGCAGGGCCGTAGGTGACCACGGGCTTGAGCGGCTCGTACCCCACGAACCGAAAGATTCCCTCGTTGACATGGAAGAGGAACCTCTCGATCGGATCGAGCGCCCCGGCTTCGGAGTACATGGCCTCGGGTCCGCCTGTGGTCGTGAGCGCGAGGGCCCGCTTGCCCGCGAGCGCTGCCTCGTCGAGAACCCCATAATCCCCGCCGAAAACGGCGCCGCTCCCTGGGAGCCGGCGCGGTCGCAAACCGACGTCGCCCGTGAACCGAGGTCAGACCCTGCGGGTCAGCGTCAAATCCTATGAACCAGCGCGGTCGCGATCGCGGCCAGGCCTTCGCCTCGCCCGGTGAATCCGAGGCGGTCAGTGGTGGTGGCAGAGACGCTGACGGGCGCGCCGACGACGGCGCCCATGGCTTTCTCCGCCTCGGCCTTGCGCGGCAGAAACCTGGGGCGTTGGCCGACGATTTGGATCGAAACGTTGACTGCCGCCCAACCGTCGGCGCGGGCCAAACGCATGGCTTCGGCCAGGAGCGCGCTGCCCGAGGCTCCGGCCCATTCGGGCCGGTCGGCGCCGAAGACAGTGCCGAGGTCCCCGATTCCCGAGGCGATGAGGATGGCGTCGCACGCGGCGTGGGCGGCGACGTCGGCGTCGGAATGCCCTTCGAGCCCGCGCTCGCCAGGCCACTGAAGGCACGCGAGGAAGAGCGGGCGGGACCGGTCTTCGCTGAAGGCGTGCACGTCGATTCCTGTTCCCACGCGAATGTCCATGCAGAAATTATCTACTCGTGACGCATAGGCGACAAAGCGTTAAAGGCCTGCGCGACGAACAAGGACGAACAAGGCGGTGGATCGCCTGCGCGACGAAGGAAAAGGCCACTCAGGCCAGCAGCCAGAGAGGGAAGGCCGGAGCGCGCCGGCAAAGGCGGAGCCAGATCGACGGATTCCGGCGCTGAGGCCCGGCAGACCGGGCGCCAACCAAGGGGCCTCCGCGGATTCAGACGCCGAGCGAGGGGTCGTCGGCCAGCAGCTGCGCGATCGCGAGGTCGATCGGCCGTGTGATCTTCATCGACCGCTCGCTCCCGCGCACGAGCACGACGGGCAGCCCGGCCGCCTCGACGAGGGCGGCGTCGTCGGGGGCGGCGCTGGCCTCTTCTTCTCCTTTTTCGGCGAAATCGCGGTGCGCGCGGAGGATCGCGTCAAGATGAAAACCCTGCGGCGTCTGCATGGCGCGCAGCAAGGCGCGATCGTGGGTTTCGACGACGCGCTCCAAATCGGCGCCCGCTTCACCGGCGGCGACGCGCTCGACTCGTTTGATCGTGTCCGCCACCGGCAGCGCGGGAACGACGGCCGGATGCCCGGCGGCCAACGCATCGACGACGCGCCGGATCACCGCGCCGGGCACGAGCGGGCGCGCTGCGTCGTGAATGAGAACGCAATCCGAGCTCGCGGCGGAGCCGTACGCCTCGAGCACGCGGTCCAACCCGCGCGCGACCGATTCTTGACGCGTCCGCCCGCCGCCGACGACGGCGACCTCGATCGGCCCCGCGGCGCCCTTGATCGGCGTCGCCGCCCGCCCGAGGCTATCCGCGGGCCCTTCAGTCGGCGCCGCAGTCCCCTCGAGTGGGTCCGCCGCCCGCCCGAGGGAAACGGCTCGAAGAAACCCTTCAAATTCTTCGATTCGATCGGCGGGGGCGACGGCTACGATTCGATCGACGACGCCGGATTCGGCCATCGCGCGGGCGGAGTGAACGAGGAGAGGATCGCCGGAAAGCCGCTCGAGGGCTTTGGCGCCGCGTGAGCCAAACCTCGTTCCCTTTCCGGCGGCGACGACGACGGCGGCAACTCGCACTAGAGCGCCGATTCGCCGAGGACCTCGTCGAGGAGTTTGAGCGCCTCGCCCTCGGAGACCTGCCGCGCGAGCGCGACCTCGGACCCCAAAATCTGCCGGGCCTGCGACAGCATCCTCTTCTCCCCCGCCGAGAGGTGCCTGTCGGCGTCGCGACGCGTGAGGTCGCGAACCACTTCGGCCACCTTGATGACGTCACCCGACGTCAGTTTCTCTGAATTCGCCTTGTAGCGGCGCGACCAGTTCGAAGGCTCTTCGATCTGCCCCGCCCTCAAGACGGTGAAAACCTGCTTCAACTGCTCGTCGTCGGAAACGTCGCGCACACCGACGTCCTCGAGCATGTCAGCGGGAACCTGGATCTCCAGGTCCCCTTGCACGACGCGAAGCTTGAGATACGTCTTCTCCTCGCCGCGGATCTTGCGAGTGAAGACGTCTTCGATGCGAGCCGCGCCGTGATGCGGGTAGACGACCGTCTCGCCGATTGTGTAGGACATGCGGTCCCATTCCCTTCGCTCAGACTGGTTCCGAGTAGACATTCTATCATTAAGGCGGTAATGTCGGCCTTTTTATCCAGGTTTTAGTACCCCATTGCGAAACTGATCGAAAGGCGTTAAGCGACACGGTCCCCCGCGTCGACGACCAGGAGTTTTCTGCCGCCCTTCGCCGATCGCCGTCGGCAGCCGACGGCGCGCCGCAGCTGGCCTCGCGCCGCGATTCCAACCGATCGCCTTTCACGCCCCGCCCGCAAACCCTGAACAGACGAAAACCTTTATCGAGAACTTTCCAGTTCTCGGGTATAACAAGAACCGATTCTCGAAACCTTCCGGTTCCCGAATATGACGAGAGCCTATGCCCCTTCGCAAGACGCAGGCGCGGCTCGCGGCGACAAAGCGCTCTGGGCGGCAATCCTCACACACTGAGCAAGCGCCGCACCAACCCGAAGGCCGGCCAGACGCAGGCGGAGGCGTTTCCTTCCGACCTGCGACCGGGTGACCGGGCCTTCGGGCCGAGTGGCGGCGGCCAGGCTCACTTGCCTTGGTTGGCCACCGCCGCGATCTTCGCCTCGGCCTCGGGGTCGAGGTACGTGCCACCCTTCTTGACGGGCTTGAGGGTCTCCTCGTCGAGCTCGTAGACAAGCGGAATGCCCGTGGGGATGTTGACTCCGGCGATGTCGTCGTCGGAAATGTCGTCCAGGTGCTTGACGATGGCCCGCAGGGAGTTCCCATGGGCGGCGATCAACACCGTCTTGCCGGTCTTGATCTCCGGGACGATCGTCGTCTCCCAGTAGGGAAGGAGGCGCTCGAGAACGTCTTTGAGGCACTCCGTGGCGGGAATCGGCTCGCCGGCGTAGCGAGGGTCGGCGTCCTGGGAGAACTCCGAACCGGCCTCGATCGGCGGCGGCGGAACGTCGTAGGAGCGGCGCCACTGCATGAACTGCTCCTCGCCGTACTCGTCGCGGATCTCCTTCTTGTTCTTGCCCTGAAGCGCGCCGTAATGGCGCTCGTTGAGGCGCCAATGGCGCTCCACGGGAATCCAGTGGCGATCGGCTGCATCAAGGGCAAGGTTCGCCGTCATGATGGCGCGGCGAAGCATCGATGTGAACAGCTTCTCGGGAAGCACTCCGGCTTCTTTGAGGAACTCGCCCCCGCGGACGGCCTCGGCGCGCCCCTTCTCCGACAGCGGCACGTCGACCCAGCCGGTGAAGAGGTTCTTTGCATTCCATTCGCTCTCGCCGTGGCGGAGCAGCACCAGGGTGTATGTCATATGCCAATTTTCCCATGTCGAGCCGCAACCCGCCAGACCGTTCGTCCCACGGGCGTTCGGGGCGCCGTCGAAGACGTTCGGATCGCCGGCGCAATCGCCGTCGACGGATCGAATCCCAAGCCGCCGCGGACGTAGAATTGCCACAATTGCGCACCCACGACCGCTCGTTTGCCAACGACAGGAGGAACGATGAAGGACGCGCACTTACCTACATCGAACGCCGCGAAACACGACAAAGGCGACACCGGATACAGCAAAGAGCTCAAGCCTCGGCACATTCAGATGATCGCCATCGGCGGGTCCATCGGAACGGGTCTGTTCCTCGGGGCCGGCGGCCGCCTCGCCCAGGGAGGCCCCGGGCTGGTCGTCGCCTATGGAATCTGTGGAGTTTTCGCGTTTCTCATGGTGCGGGCGCTCGGCGAACTGGCAATCCGCCGCCCCTCCTCGGGCGCATTCGTCTCCTACGCGCGCGAGTTCACAGGCGAAAAGGGCGCCTACATCGCGGGCTGGATGTTTTTCCTCGACTGGGCGGTGACCGTCATGGCGGACATCACGGCCGTCGCCCTGTACATGCATTATTGGACGGCCTTCCGGGGAATTCCGCAGTGGTTCATCGCCCTCGTCGCCCTCGCCTTGGTCTTTGTCCTCAACTTGCTGAGCGTCAAGATGTTCGGCGAGGCGGAATTCTGGTTCGCGGCGATCAAGGTGGCGACGATAGTGGGCTTCATGGCGGCAGCCGTCTGGGCGATCGCCGTCGGGCACGACGTCGGCGGCCACACCGCGGGCTTCCACAACATCGCCGAATCGGGAGGCTTCTTCCCCAAGGGGCTCGCCCCGGTCTTCGCGCTGACCCTCGGCGTCGTCTTCGCCTTCGGCGGCACGGAAATGGTGGGCGTGGCCGCAGGCGAGACGAAAGAGGCCGAACGCGTTCTTCCGAAGGCCATCAACTCGATGATCGTCCGCATCTTCGTCTTCTACGTGGGCGCCGTGGCGCTCATGGCCGTCGTCCTGCCGTACACCGCGTATTCGAAGGACGAATCCCCCTTCGTCACTTTCTTCAAGGGAATCGGCGTGCCGCACGCCGGGAGCGTGATCCAAGTGGTCGTCCTCACCGCCGCGCTCTCCTCGCTCAACGCCGGCCTGTATGCGACGGGCCGCACGCTTCGCTCCTTGGCGGTGGCAGGCTCGGGCCCGCGCTTCGCCACCCGCATGAACGCGAACCACGTGCCCTACGGCGCCATCGTCATCACCTCGGCCCTCGGCCTCGTCGGGGTGTTTCTCAACGTCGTCCTCGAAAAGGACGCCTTCGACGTCGTCATGAACCTCGCGGCCATCGGCATCGCCGGCACGTGGGCCTCGATCCTTGTCACCCACCTCGCCTTCCTCAGGCGCGCGAAAGCGGGCAAGGAGACCCGCCCCTCCTACAGGATGCCCGGCGCCCCGGTCACGAACTACATCGCCCTGGCGTTCTTCGCCGTCGTCGTCGGCTCTAATCTCACGAGCTCCGAAGGCCGGTGGACGCTCGCGCTCTTTGTGCCGGTGGTCGCGATGATGGCAGGCGGCTGGCTCCTCGTTCGCAGGCGGGTGGACGGCGCCCTTCTCGACCGCGTTCTCGACGAGGAGGGCGCGGCCGACGGCGATCCGGCCCTTTCGACCGACGGCGAACGCTGAGCCTCCTGCAGAACGCGAGCCGGCCGCGGCTAGGATTGTTCGACGTGCACAAACTCCAAGGAAGGAAGAAATGCGCATACACGTGACGTACACGGGCGGAACCATCGGCATGGTCGACTCGCCCAACGGCCTCGTCCCCGGCGCCGACCTCAAGGGATGGCTCTACTCTCTGATCGCGGGGACCGAGCTCGAGGGGCGGGTGAGCCTAACGGAGCTCGAGCCGCTCATCGACTCCTCGAACGCCACGCCCGAATCGTGGCAGGCGATCATCGACGATCTGCGCGCCCACCGCGAGGAGGCCGACTCCTTCGTGGTGCTTCACGGCACGGACACCATGGGCTATTCGAGCGCGGCCCTCTCTTACGCCCTCGTCGGCTTTGACAGGCCCGTCGTCTTCACGGGGGCGCAGTATCCCTTGGGCGACGTCGGCTCCGACGCCGCGGGGAACGTGGCGGGCGCTTTGCGGGCCGCGTCCTCCGGGCGGGCGAAGGGCGTCAGCCTTTTCTTCGGCCACCATCTTCTGGCCGGCAACCGCGTGACGAAAACGAGCTCGTGGTCCTTCGAGGGCTTTGCCTCGCCGTCGGTCCCGCCGCTCGCGCGAACAGGCGCGCCTTGGCGGTGGTACGCCACCGACGAGGTCGTCTCGCCGACGGCGGGGCCCGAGCCTCCCGCTTCCGGAGCGGCGGCTTCCCTTTCAGAAGCCGCGCAGGCGCCCGCCGACGGCGTCGGCTGCGCCAGGGGCGCCGAAGAACCCGATTGGCGAGATCCCGCGCCTTACGCACGGCACGACGTCGTCGTGCTCGACCTCGCTCCCGGAATATCGGCCTCCCGGCTCGAAGCCCTTCTCACGCCGCGCCCCGAGGCCGTGCTGCTGCGCGCCTACGGCGTGGGCAACGTGCCCGCGGCCGAACCCGGGCTGGCCGAGGCGCTCGAGCGGACGATCGCCGACGGCGTCCCGGTGGTCGTCGCCTCCCAATGCCATCAAGCCCAAGTGTTTCTTGGCCGCTATGAGGCCGGCGACGCCATCGCGAGGGCGGGGGCCGTCGGCGCCGGCGACATGACCTTGGAGGCCGTGTACTCCAAGATCGTCTTCCTGCTGTCTCAGGGGCTTCGGGGAAACGACCTGGCCACGTGGATCGGGCGGCCGATAGCCGGCGAGCTCACGCCGCCGACCTTCCAGTGAGGGCCAAGCCCCACAAGGGCTCGGTGAAACGCGCGTTTGAGCGACGTCCGTACATGCGCATGGCGAGTGCCGCGCCTTGGAGCGCCTTGTCTCGCAACAGTCCGGCGAATCCCGCGCAAGCGGCGCGCTCTTCGGCGACGGCTGCACGCGCCCGGGCAGCGGCAGTGACGCGGAACGGCGCGCAAACGTCCCTCAGCCAGGCGTCACCGCCACTTTGAGGCCCGCGCGCTCGCGCACCGCGGCGATCGCCGCGTCGATCTGGGTCAGCGGGAACCGGTGGGTCACGAGGCTTCCGACGTCGAGGGCGCCGCTGGAAAGCAGCTCCACGGCCCGGCGGACGTCGGCCCTGCGCGCGTTCGAGCCGCCCGTCACCTGCAGCTCGCGGTAGTGGACGATATTCGGCTCCATCACCGCCGTGGACCCCTTGGGGAAACCGGCGAAATAGTTGACCCGTCCGCCGACGGCCGCGACTTCGAGCGCCTGGTTGGCCAGCGCGGGGTCGCCGACGGCGACGATCGCGACGTCGGCCCCGCCGCCGGTCGCGTCGAGAATCTCGCGGGTGAGCTCCTCGCCCTGCGAGGCCAGGGCGTGCGTCGCGCCGAGGGCGAGCGCGGGATCGAGGCGTCCGGGGCGCCCGACGGCCACGATCCGCACGGCACCCGCGAGCTTGGCGAGGGCGACGTGAAGCAGTCCGATCGGCCCGGTTCCCAGGACGACGACGGATTCGCCCGGGCGCACCCGAAACTGCCTGGCCCCGTTGAGGCAGCAGCTGACGGGCTCGGCCAGCGCAAGCGCCGTCGGTTCGAGTTCGCGCGGCGCGAGCACAAGATTGCCGCGCTCCATCGCCTCGCGCGGCACAAGCAGGTACTCGGCGAGCCCGCCGTCAATCTCGTATCCGAAGAGCCGCAAGTTCTCGCACAGGTGCTCGCGGCCGGCCAGGCACTGGAGGCAGCGGCCGCACGAGAGGACGATCGAGCACGTCGCCTGCACGCCGACGTCGACCCCTTCGACGCCTTCGCCGACGGCTGCGACCCTCCCGGCGAACTCGTGGCCTAGGATCACTCCGGGGCGGACTCCTGCGGTTTTCGCGCCGGAGACAATGCGCAGGTCGGTGCCGCAGATCGTGTTCGCCTCGACTTTGAGGAGGACTTCTCCGGGCCCGGGCTCTGGAACGGGGACGCGCGTGAGGGACAGGTCGTCGATGCCGTGCAGAACGGCGGCGTTCATGCTCATGCGCCTAGCCTACGCGCTCGGGCGCCGCCTTTCCGCACCCGGAGGCCGATCGGCGGCCTTCCGCCTGCCTCATGGGTCCCGTCCGCCAGCCCCATCCGCAAGGCCTGCGGATCCCGTCCGCTAGCCGGCCTGAGGCGTCCGCTTCATCGTCGGCCCGGCGGGCCTCCCCGTCCGCGAGCCGATAGCTCGCCTCCGCCGCTTGGCGGCGTCGCCGCAACGCGACAGTGCAAAGACGAGCGAAAAATGTAACAACGCGCCAGTAAGAAGCCCGAATTCTCGCCGTCGCCTTCAACCAACGCGATGTTTCCTGCAAAATTGTGTACCGAGTCACTGGGCTATAAGATCAACGTACATCACGCAGCCGCCCGAGGACGGGCGGCGACTAGGAAAGGCACGCAATGACGCGACTAGTAAACGCACCCGCGGATTTTCCCGCCGAGGCGCTGCGAGGGTTCGTCCTGGCCAACAAGCGCTACGTCAAGCCGGTCTACGGCGGCGTCGTCCGCTCCACCGCGACTCCGCAAGGAAAGGTGGCCGTGGTCTACGGCGGCGGATCGGGCCACTACCCGGCGTTCGCCGGCTGGGTCGGCGCCGGGATCGCCGACGGCGCAGTGTGCGGGAACATCTTCTCCTCCCCCTCGGGCGCCCAGGCGTACTCGGTTCTCAAGGCCGCCGACCGCGGCGCCGGAGTGCTCATGGGATTCGGGAACTACGCGGGCGACGTCCTGCATTTCGGCCAGGCCATCGAGCGTCTGCGCTCCGAGGGAATCCCCGCCGACACCCTGGTGGTCACCGACGACATCGCCTCCGGCGCCAAGGACGAACTCGACAAGCGCCGCGGCATTGCGGGCGACTTTCCCATCTTCAAGATCGCGGGGGCGGCCGCCGAGGCCGGCAGGGACTTCGAGGAGGTCAAGCGCATTTTCGCCAAGGCGAACGCGGCCACGCGCTCCTTCGGAGTCGCCTTCTCCGGCTGCACGCTCCCCGGCGCCAACGGCCCGCTTTTCACCGTTCCCGCAGGAAAGATGGGAATCGGCCTCGGCATTCACGGCGAGCCCGGGGTCTCCGAGGACGATCTGGGAACCGCCGACGACGTCGCGGCCGCCCTCGTGGACGGCCTGCTCGAGGACCGCCCCGAATCGGCGGGAAATCGCGTCATTGCCATCGTCAACGGCCTGGGCGACACGAAGTACGAGGAGCTGTTCGTCGTCGTCGGCTCGGTCGTCGACCGCCTGAAGGCCGCCGGCGTGGAGATCGCCGATGTCGAATCGGGAGAATTCGTCACCTCGCTCGACATGGCGGGCATTTCACTCACCCTCGTGTGGGTCGACGACGAGCTTCTCTCCTACTGGGACGCGCCTTGCGACACCCCCGCTTACAGGAAGGGCTCCGTCGGCGAGGTCGAGCGCGACGACGCCGAGCTCAACTCGGCGGCGGCAACCGTGGTCGTGACCGAGAAGGGCTCGGAGAGTTCGCAGGAGGCTGCGGGGGTCGTCGTCGGGCTTCTCGAAAAGGTCTCGGAGATGCTCGAGGAGTCGAAGGACGAGCTCGGCAAGCTCGATTCGATCGCGGGCGACGGCGACCACGGCATCGGAATGGCGAACGGATCGAAGGCCGCAGCCCAAGCGGCGCGGGCCATCGCCGATCAGGGCGCGGGCGTGGCGACCACGCTGAGCGCCGCGGGCGACGCCTGGTCCGACCGTGCGGGCGGCACCTCGGGCGCCCTGTGGGGCTCCCTCTTGACGGCGATCGGCGCGGCGCTCGGAAACGAAGAGGCCCCCTCGCTCGACTCGATCACGGACGCCGTCATCGCGGGGCGCTCGGCCGTGCAAAGGCTCGGCGGCGCACAGGTGGGCGACAAGACGATGGTCGACGCGCTCGTTCCGCTGGTCGACGCCTTCGTCTCGACCGACGGCGGCCTCAAGGCCAAGGGCGAGGCCGCCGTGGCCGCGGGCCAGGCGGGAGCCGAGTCCACGGCGCAGCTTGTCGCAAAGCTCGGCAGGGCCCGGCCCCTCGGCGAGAAGTCGCTGGGAACGCCCGACCCGGGGGCAGTCTCGCTGGTGCGGGCGGTGAAAGTCGTGGTCGAGCAGATCTGATCTCGACCGCCGAGTGCGAGCCCCGCCCCAAGGCGCGGCCGCGCGCAGACAACGGGGTCCGCGTGCGCCTACGCCGGGGCGGGGCTCGCAAAATGCTTCAGTCCAGCATCGTCACTAGCTTTCGCAGCGTGCGCATGTTGCGCGCCGCGGCCGTGACCCCCAAATGGCGCTCGGCATAAGCCTGGGTGATGCGCGAGCCGTGGAGCCCTCGCGGAGTGCCGTGCCACAGATAGAGTTCGCGCGGCGCCCAGGCCAGGTCCTCGCCTTCCTTGAGGGCGTCGCGGAAACGCCGGCCGTCGAAGGAATCGACCTCCCGGTCGAAGAACATGATGTGGGAAAAGGCCTCGTCTCCGGCGACGGCGGCGAGAGGGTCTGCCTCGACGGCCCTCCGCAGATCCGCGGCGGTGCGATAGACGACGGGGCTGTCCACGCCGAACCATTCGCGGACGAGCTCCGTCAGGCCGTCGGCGAAATCCTGGGGCCCCGCCGGCGGAGCGCACAGCAGGTTCCCGCTCTGAAGGTGTGTGCGCACCCGCTCCAGGCGGAATTTCGACGCGACGAGCTCGCACAGCAGAGGCATCGAAACCTTGTTGCGAGCGCCCAAGTTGACGCCTCTGAGGAAGAAGACGCACTCGCCTTCAGATTCGCCGCCCATAGGTCCCCGCATTTCGTCGTTCGAGAGCCTGCCTTTCGAGAAAGAGCCTAGCCCACGCGGGCGCATTTTCTGCCCTAGCCCACACGGGCACATTTTCTGAACTGAACAATTCCAACTTCGGGTTATTCTTCGAAATCGCTTCCCATTGGCCGCCCCGCTGTGAAATGATCTCAGTCAGAGGTAATTGAACAATCAAAAATATCGCTGTCAACTAATCGTCGGTTCGCCGCGGCCGGCGGCGCCCAGAATTCCGGCGAACGGACGAACCGGAACGTCCAAAAGGAGAAACGATGAAAAACAGCCGCGCGATCCGCTTCACGCACGGCCGACGCCCGAATCGAGGCTCCGGCCCACGCCCGAGTCGAAGCTCGATTTCGCATTCGGGCCGGCGTCCGAGTCGGCACAGGACGACGTTGGGATTCGGGCTGGCGATTGCCCTGTCAGCATCGACGATTTCGACGTCGATGGCCGCGTCGACGGGCGTTCAGACGCCGGCGTCCAAGGCCGATCAAGCCGCCTCCGCGTCTGTCGCAGCCCAATCGGCGGCGTCCGGAAAATCTACGTCGCCCCGCGCCGCGTCGTCCCGTCTGCCTCAACCGGCGGCGCCGCAGGCGGGACACGAGGAGCTCGTGTCCACACCCGTCCCGGACGAACCGAACATTCCCAGTTACGGGACCACAACCGACAAGGGCGGCAGGCCGCTGGCCTTCGTCGTCTCCGGGGGCTACGGGGGCTCGCTCAACGTCATCGACCTCAAGAACAAGAGGAAGATCGACGTCAAGAACGCCGTCTTGGACAAAGACGGCGCCGAGCTCTACACCTGGGGCTACGCCACGCTCAGCAACAGGCACGTCATAGCGGCGTGCAGCAACGGCAGGCTTTACGACATCGATCCCGACACCTACGCGGTGAAGCGGCTGGGAGACGACGGCTCGTCGAACAAGAACTACGAAGACGTCTCCGAGAAAGGCAGCTTCTATTGGGACGTGGTCGCGGACGAACACGACAAGCTCTACATCGCCAGCTCCAGTCAGAGGCACGGGGGCAGGGTCCTCACGTACGACGCCAAGAGCGGCCGGTGGGACGATCTTACCGGCAGCCAGATCCAGGAAGGAGAGCGCGACATCCGCTCGATAGCCTACGAGAACGGCGTCGTCTACGCCGGAACGGGCATGACGAAGCCGTCGATCTACAGGATCCCGACGGCGAATCCGCGGGCGCAGCGCCTGAACGTCCCGGCCGCGCTGCGCAAAGGCTCCGGCTCCGTCTTAAGCCTCGAAGCCAAAGGCGGCCGCCTGTACGCCACCATGTCGGACATGCGGGACGCCAACGGCAATCTCATCTGCGACGGCGCCTGCGCGCTGAATCCGAACACCGGAGCCCTGCTGGGCAAGGCGCGGAGCTTCACCAAGCGCGTCGTCGCCAGGCCGGGCGAAGCTAAAAAGGTCTACTATTTCGCGACGGCGAAGAACCGGCAAACGGGCGCGTCCGAACGGAACCTGATGGAGCACAACCCCGACGACGGCTCGGAGCGCGCGGTTTTCACCAACGGCGAGTTCGCGGACAACCTGAGCAAGTCCGCCTGGGTCACCCACGACGTCTTCGTTTCAACCAATATCAATCGCGACGGGATCACGGTTTACGACGCCAAGGCCAAGGCCGGCGCCACGTTCAAGGCCAAGCTGAACATCGCTCCACGCAGCATTCAGTCGATGATCGCCCCCAGCGACGGCAATCTTTACACGGCATGGTTCATGCACACGCGGAAGATCGCGCGGATAGACCCCGCGTCGGGCTCCTACAGCCTGCTCCCCCAGTCCCTCAAGCAGGTTGAATCCTTCGCCCAAAGCGGCGACTGGCTGGTTTCCGGCCTCTACACGGGCGGAATGCTCGAATCGCGTAATCTGAAGACCGGCGAAACGCGCAAACCGATCGAGGTTGCCAAGGGAAAGAACCAAGACCGTCCCTTCGCCATGGCAAGCGTCGCGAACGGCCGCGTGGCCGTGGGAACGGTTCCGGGCTACGGGGTGCGCGGCGGAGCGCTCGGCTTCTACGACGTCGCAAACAACCGGATGGAGGCGAAGCACGTCTACCTGCTCAAAGACCTGCCCGTGGCCGATCCGGCCCTCAAGGGCTCGCTTGACGGCCTCTCCCCCGTCTCCATGGCCTATCGCGACGGAAAGCTGTACGTGGGGACGACTGCGCGCGGCGGGAGCGGTTCGAGTTACGAGAAATCCAGCAAATCCGACGGCAAGGTGTTCATTTTCGACGTCGCCAGGCAGACGGTCACAAAGGCTGTCGTTCCGGTGCCCGGTGCAAAACAATATGCCGTCACGGCTTTGACGTTCGGCGACGACGGCAAGCTGTACGGCGCGACCGGCGGGTACGTCTTCGAGCTCAATCCAAACACGCTCGACGTGGTCAGGCGCGCCTACGTAACCTCTGGCCAAGAGGACAATCGCAGCCAGCTGGTCTACAAGTCCGGCACGCTTTACGGCGTTTTCCAGCCGGGAACGGCGCTCTTCCCCGTCTCCGCGCAGACGTTCAAAGCCTCCGCCCCCGTCGCCCAAGGGGTCAGCGGGCTGGTGCGGGGAACCGACGGAAACCTCTACTACGCGAAGGGGCCGTCAATCTACCGATACACACCGAACTGATCGGCCGACGACGCAGAGCCATCGGCGACCGGCCAACGGCGCGGATCGGTCCGGTCGGGCGGCTCTGCCCTAACCTATCGGCCGATTCCGCTCGAACCGGCCGGGCGGGCACACCGCCCGCCTAATCCCGCGGACCGACCTTGCGCCTCATGAGCAGGTCCGTGTCCCGCGTCTTGCCGATGTGGAACGCGTGGGACCCGAACACTTCGAATCCGAGATGCTCGTAGAACCCCAAGGCGGCGTCGTTGTGCTCCCAGACCCCGAGCCACACAAACTCGACTCCTCGCGCCCGGGCCTCCTCGAAGGCCCTCTCCAGCATGAGCCGGCCCAGGCCGAGCCCCTTGAACCTCTTCAGGACGTAGATCCGCTCGACTTCCAGAGCGGCGGGCATGGCGTCCTCGCTTTGCGCCTCGCCGACGTTGATCTTCGCGTACCCCGCGATTTCGCCGTCGACGCGCGCGAAGCAGAAGGTTGAACCGGGGTTGGCGATTTCCTCGGCGAGAGCCCCCGGCGCATACGCTTTGCGGAGAAACGCGTCGAAGTCCTCGGCGCTGTAGTACTCGGCGAACGTCTCGGTGAAGGTCGCCGCGCTGACGGCGCTCAGCTTGTCGACGTCGTTCGCGGCGCAGGGAGTCAGCTCAATGCTCGCAGGCGGCATGCTCATGCGAGAATTCTACGTTTCGAGGGCGGGTGCGCCTCACTCGTCTTCTTCGAATCGCGTCCGCAAGACGGGGCAGGTCTTCATGGCCAGCAGATCGTCGGCCAAGGCGGCGATTTCGCTCTCCATGAAGACCCCGTCCCGCCACGGGAGCGGAATCGCCTCGCATCCGTAGCAGGCGCCGGCAAGTTGGCCGTATATCGCGCCGTTCGTGTCTGAGTCTCCGCCCAGGTTCACCGCCGCGAGCATGCCGTCGCGAAAGCTCTCGTGACTGGCAAAGGCCCATGCTGCGACCTGCAGGCTGTGGACGATGTAGCCGGTGTTTTCAAGTTTTTCGACGCCGACGACGCGGTCGAGGATCGCATCGAATTGCTTTCCCGTGCTCAATGAGCGCGGGCTGCATATTTCCCGTTTGTCCGCTCCTTCCATTGCCCGCACAAGCATCGCGGCGAATAACTCCGCGCCCGCCTCGGCTTCGACGGAATAGTGGGTTTCCCGCGCTGAGATTCCGGCCGCTTCGACGACGCTTTCCGGCCTGCGCGCCTCGAAGGCGGCGACGATCACCGGGGCCAGGCGCATGATCGAGCCGTTGCCCGCCGACAGAACCCGTGGCTTGCCCCTGGGGACCCAAGGGTTGCCCTCGAATTCGGATATCGCAGCGGCCACCTGGTTGCCGATGTCGAAGCAGACGCCGGTCGAGCTTCGGTACCCCTCCCGCCGCCATCGGCGGTAGCGGTCCATGACGTCGTAGGAGTCGTAGCCGCCGCAAGCCAGAAGGCTGTCGGCAAGGCAGAGGGCCATGGACGTGTCGTCGGTCCAATGCCCCGCCGGAAGGTCGAACGGGCCGCCGGCGCGCAGGCCTCCGACCGGCTCAAACTCGCCAGGTTCCTTGAATTCCGCGGGCATTCCGATCGCGTCGCCGACGGCGAGGCCGATGAGCATGCCGCGGGCCCGATCTCGCAGGCCGCTTCCCTGCGCGCCGTTCCGCGGCGCGTTGTCCTTCCCGTTCACGCGCGGCTCTTGCCCTTGCAAACGGCGCCCGCGCGAGCTTTTCTCACGCGCGCCGCCGCCCTCAAACGCGGATTGCTCATCGCCCATAGGCCAATCGTACACGCGTTCTATTCACGCGTCCCAGTTTTAGGTAGCCGAGCGGCGGCAGCCTTTCATTGCTTGGATTCCAAGACGACGTCGCTCTCTGCGTCGAGCAAGTTGCCCTCAGCGTCGAGAAAGCTGCTTCCGTCGTCCCCGACGATCGACACCGACATGGAACGTCCAGGGGGAAGCACGCGAACGACGAGCCGCTCGCTCCTGTCTCGCTCGAGAATCTGCGTCACGTTCTCAATGATGTTCTCACGCACGCTTGACGTCTTGCCGATAGGAGTCGTCTTGCCCATAGGAGCGCTGTGCGAGGCCCTTTCGGGCGCACTCGTCGAGACGGCCTCTGCCCGGGTCGCCTGCGCCTCGTCGTCCGCTTTGCCGTCGTCAAGAAGAATGACCTCTGTGCCGCGAATCCGAGCGGCCCTCGCCGCTTCGACGACGTCCGTCCCGGTGAAGAATCGCGCACGAATCTCGTCCCTCAGTTCGGCTTCGAGCAGACGCGCCCGCAGCCGCAACGCAGGAGTTATGGGAGCGCCGTTGGCCAGCTCCGTCAAGATCGGCCGAGCACGTTCGCTCACCGACGTCATCACCTGGTCTATGGCGCGATTCGCCTCTTCGTCAGCGGAACGTCGAGAAAGAAACTCCGTGGTGGCTTCCTGAGTGCGCACAAGCATCGTGCTTGTCGTCATGGACCTTCGAAACATAATGTACCAGATCGCGGCCTCGGCGACAGGAGGCAAGACTAGCAGCAACAAGACGATTAAAGGGCGATCATCAAGTAGCGACCAGACGGCTGTTGACAGGAAAACTGAAAAGACGCCGACCCAAGCAAGGGTAAGTCTATAACGCAGCATCAAACCCAAACACGTTACATTGCTTATTCCAATGGACCACGAAGCAATTCCAGGCCAACCGGTGCCAGTTATGCACATTAGCGCCATAAAGTTGCTCATCCCCGACAAAACGACAACCGAAATCGCAGACCACGTGGGAATCCATGAATCCTTCCACGAGCGCAGAACCAGAAAGAACGCGACCGCGATCGTACAGTACGCAACCATCACGGGCGCGTCATGCGAATAGGAGCCCGATTTCACCCGCGATATAGCGATATAGAGGTGGGCCACAAGTATTATTGCGCCGTTTATCCTGGCTGCCCCCGTTTCAGGGGCCGAAGCCAAAGACCCCACCGCAATGGCTTGGTATTCCTCACGCGCCGCGGCCCGCCTTGAGTATCGACGATTTACCGCGCTATTCCCAGTTTCATGTTTCGTTTCATGCGGGTTCCAGGAAATCGACACAAGCGAGCCTTCCCCGGGCGACGAGGCAATCCGGGCGCGGCCATGAACCTCTTGCATTCGCGCGACGATCGAATTGGCGACTCCGAATCTCCCCTCCGGCAACGCACCTGGATCGAAGCCTCGCCCGTCGTCAGCCACAGAAACATAGATTGACCTATTGACGGCGGTCAGTTCAACCACTCGACTCACTGCGCCCTCTGTCTCGCCGTTCGCGGCATGCAGCAATGAGTTCTTAATCGCCTCGAGGGCTGCGTCATAGATCGCCTGAGAGACTTCGGGAGGAAGAGAAACATCCTCGTGGACGAAAATCCTAAGCTCAATGGGCGCCCGTGCAGAATCAATCCACCGTTGCAGCCTGGCGAAAAGCGCGGAGGCCGACCTCGGGCAGCCGTCGTCGGTCAAAGCGGAGCAAAGCCCCTCCAGGGCCGCGCGCGCCTCGGCACGCAGCTGTTTTGATTGACCGATCCCATTCGCAACGGGAGCCAGAAGAGAGAGGATATTGTCGTGAACAAAGCTGTTGCTTTTGAGGCGAGCGCGCATTCGAGCCTGAGATGCGGCCGCGTTTACATATTGCCGCCGACTCTCTGCCGTCGCGCGGTCAAGCTCCCTCCCTTGCCCTAAGAGCCAGCAAACCATCGCCTGAGATGCCGCCGTGAACGAAATATTGACGGACGTCCCTTCGAAGAAAGCTTGAACCGACGAACTTTCATACCCGGGAAGAGTCAAAACCATCGTGGGTGAAAGAACCGCCGCATAAGCAAAGCAGAAGGGACGGGAAAGAACACAAGGCGTAGCTATTCCTAATATGAAATGGTAAGACGAATTCAACTCAATGAACTTTACGTAGCTCGACGTCGTTTCGCCGAAATATACCGAATAAACGCAAATTGTCAACATGACTACTGCATACTCGATCATCGCAATCATAAGAGTCGCCCGCCAGATCCTATCCCATTTCACATGGCTCCCTTGGACGCACCAGTAGTCGGAAGCACGCCGCTCTTGGCGCTTTTCTTCAACCATGGCCGCCAAAGCCGCAACACCGGCAAACATCGTGGCAACCACAACCGGGAAGGTCACCCACCAGAAAGCCGCAGCAAGGTCTTCAGTCATTAATTTCATTGCGACAAAAGGATTGACGGACAGATAGACAAACGTCGACAGCCCTACGAACAAGGTGACATAGCGGCACAGAAGAAGCGAGAATGTACCGGGCGTCGAAGCGAGCAGAGGGCGGGGGGCGAACAGTCGACGCAAGGCCCCGGGGCGTCGCGGAGCCCTCACAAACCCGGCAAAGGCGAGACGGCGCGGCGACATCACTGCTCCCAGTAGCTGACGAGGCCGTCTTCAGCGGCGCGCCGGAAGAGGTCGACGCGGTTGTCTGCGGGGCGCCCGGCCGCTCGATACTTATCGCGTATGCGCGCCACGTAGGTGTTGACGGTGTTAGCCGACAAACCCAGCATTCGCCCCACTCTTTCGGATTTCGCGCCATTCGCGTAGCACGCCAAGACTCTCGCCTCCGTCGGCGTCAGATGCTGCACTACAAAATCGTCGTCGGCGTCGACGGCGGCCGCCCAGTCAAGGGTGGCGGTGGGCACCCCTTCGAAGGCTGCGGCAACGGCGTCGACAAGCTCCTTGGGGGACCCGGACTTCCGAATGACGGCCAAAGCGCCGGCCCGTATGGCTTCACGCACCAGCACGGGATTCTCCGCCGAGGTGTAGACGACCACTGGGACGTTTCGCCTGGCGAGCGTCTTGATGTTCTGTGAGGGAGTCGAGCCGTCTTTGAGGCGGAGATCCAAGACGACCACTGTCTTGCCGACCCCCTTGGCGACGTCTCGCAGGCCGTCGCAGTATCGCACGTTCCAGGGAACGCCGGCTTCCTCAAAGGCGACCTGGCATCCCTTTCCGATTATCTCGTGATCGTCGACGACGATCACGGACCGTTCTTTATCCATTATTGCGCCTCCCGTATTCAGGGTCGCCTCAATGCGCAGGCTCCGCCAATGGGAACCAATGAGGCAACCCGTATGAAATGTTCGCGGGCGGACAGCGCCAGAGCGTGCAGCCCCTTTTGCCTCGCGCCAGGCGCTGTGTGCCCGTCACTCATTTTGCAACAAACAAGCCAGAAAAGCTACCCAAAGTAAAGTACCTTGCGCCTTTCAAAGCGAACAATCCAGTTTTACTACGGGATGTCCAAGCTGAACAGTCTAAGAACTCAGTCTAATTTTTCGTCCTGTGCGGCGGCCTGGGTCGGCCCTAGGCTCGTCTTGCCAGCCCCAAGAGAGGCTGGCAGGGCCAGAACGTCCAACCGAGTTCGCCGGGCCTAGCACTAAACCGAACAAGGAGAACACGAATGACGGCACATGCGGAGAGCAAAAGCGCCCAGCAGACCTCAGTCCCCAACTATTACGAGGAATTCCGCCTCAATCGGGAAGACTCGATTGAGACGGTCAAGAAACAGCTTGAGATGATTCGCATGCAGTGGCGCGAGCGGGCTTCCTTGGCCGGACGGCGAGGCGAAGAGGCCCGGGAGAAACTGGAGATGATCGCCGACGCCAAGGCCGTATTCGAGAACGACGAAACTCGTGAGGCCTACGAACTGTCGTTGCTCGCAGCGCCGGAGGCCGAACCGGAGGAGATCGATTGGCTCGGCCGCGCATGGTCCTATTATTTCGGCGAAGACTACGGCGCCGCCGGCGTGGCAGCACGGCTGGCGCGGCAGGCAGACGGCAAGAACGCAGCCGTATTCGTCATCTCGACTCTCGTCGAACTGGCTGAAGGGGATCCTAAGCGAGCTAAAGATTATGCAGACACTGCTTATGTATTTAACGAGCTTGGCGAGGACAGCTATGACGTTCATTATGTACGAGGAGAAACCTATTTACGCCTAAGTGATTTCGAAAGAGCCCTCTCTAGTCTTAAACGCGCAGCCTCCATAGCTCCCCAGCCTATGCTTCCGTACGTGCGTTACAGCATGGCCCTATGTCTCAGGTTCATGGGCAAGAACGAGGAAGCGCTCGAATCATGTCTTCTCGGACTGCAGGCGAACCCCGAAGTTAACATGTACAGATACTTTAAAATAATAATCCTTTGTAAGGAGCTTTTGCATAGATTAGGCAACGACAGAGAAGACAGAGCTTCTCGGAAAAGCTTCTGTCACCTTCGAGAAAAAATAATCGCTTATAAGATTCCGGAGCCTAAGATTGTTCCCCTGCTTGACTACATCGACGCACAAATAAGAATTATCGATTTTAGAATCGAAATCGAACAGCTGCAAATTAGACGAAAGGGCTTGAGCAAGGTCGTCAACCCTCAACGTTCAAGCTACCCCGAGTTTCCTTTGCTTTCCTTAAGCGTGATTGCCCTCGCTATAATAGTCTTTTTCGTTCGCCCAAACATTGTTTCTCCAATTGTGTTGGTGCCTTCGGTGATATGGACGACATATTTTGCTACAAAAATGTCTGCGTTCAAAGAGGGCAAACGAAGGTATGCGGAAGCGCAGCAAGAAATCGCTGCCATCGACCAATCAATTAAAGATCTTGAAAATAAAATAGATCACATTGAAATACCTTAAAAATTATCAAGTAAGTATCGGATATCTCATGGAACAGAAAACTGCCGACCAGATCCGTCTTGCCCACAGAAGCCTCGACTTCATCGGGAAAGGCAATGTCTGGGTCGAGAACTCCCTCATCGGACAAGCCTCGGTCGCTTTTACCCAGTCCTTGATAGCGAGAGCCCTCGAGGGCACCGCGAGCGGGCAACTGGAGATCGTCGTCTTTGACGACGCGCTCCGAGGCATAGCCGCTCCATTCCAGGAGCTCAACAACGGCGGCCAGAAGATCCTTCTGCACGTCAATGACGAGAAGGAGCTCGAAGCGACGCTTCAGCACCTCAACGAGCACATTCAGGCCGTCCTCAACGTCGTTCAAGGCCGTGCCGACAGCCTTCTGGAGTTTCGCCGAGCAACCAATTCGCAGGTCGAGGGATTCAAGCTCGTCGTTTTGTCCACCGATTACGACCTGCTTGACGACAAGATCAAGAACAAACTCAAAATCATGATGAAGGCCGGCCCCGCGGCCGGAGTCACCTTCCTCGTTCACTCCATGTCTCTGGGCGTCAACGAGTACATCCTTGAACTTTGCCAGCACTGCTACCTGGAAGACACGACTGTCAGGGACGCCCAAGGCGACCTTTTGGGAACGTTTGACGTTCGGAGTGCCGAGGATCTCATCGCGCTTTCCCGCGCCGCCGCCCTCGAACTCTCCCGATCGTCGATCGAGCCGGTCGCCTTCGGCGACGTCGAAGACCTCAACCGCGTCTGGCATGCGTCTAGCCGCGACGGCATTTCCTTCGCCGTCGGGACCTACGGAGTGACGACGATCGAAGTGACCCTCGGCGACGAGCTCAATCAAAGGCACAACGCGTTGATCACCGGCGCCGTGGGCCAAGGGAAGTCCAACCTCATATCGGTGATCGTGCACAGCCTGTGTCAGCGTTACTCGCCCGACGAGGTCCAGTTCTACATGCTCGACTTCAAGGAGGGAGTGACTCTTCAGACCTTTGCGCCGCAGGAGAACGGAACCTTCCTCCCCCACGCGCGGGTTCTCGGCGTCGATGCGGACCGCGAGTACGGCCTCAACGTCCTCAAGCACCTATTCCGCGTCTACAAAGAGCGGATGGCGCGCTTCAAGGAATCGGGGGTGCAGAGCATCCGCCAGTATCGGCTGAAGAATCCGGAAGCCGTCATGCCTCGCATAGTCGCCGTCGTCGACGAATTCCAAATGCTTTTCGCCGACAAGGACGACATCGCCGACGAAGCCGCGGACCTCCTCGTCAAAGGCGCCAGGCTCTTCAGGGCAAGCGGAATCCACTTCATCCTCTCCTCCCAGACCATCGGCGGAAATCTGTCTCTCGCAGGATCCACGGGCGAAGGCCTCTTTGGGCAGGTTCCCGTGAGAATCGCCCTGAAGAACTCGCTTACGGAGTCATTCGCGACCCTCGGTCTCAAGAACGACGCCGCAAGCCACCTCAAGGCTCGCGAAGCGATTGTCAACCTCGATTACGGCGAGCTCTCCGCCAACCGCAAGACGCGAATCGCCTACGCCGACGAGGCCGTTCTGGGCGGCCTCCGCGAAATCTGGTGGAAAAGAGCCGCCGCATCGCGGCCGCCGGAAGTGTTCGAAGGCGAGCGGGTGCGGTCGCTGTCCGACGACGAGCGCTTCTGCAAGGGCGCGCAAGCCGGAGAAGCCATGTTGGGCCTGCCGGTCACGGTCGACAGTGCGCCGCTGAGCGTCTCCTTCGCTCACGACGTCGGCCGCAATCTGGCCCTTTTCGGCACAGGGAAGGGCCATGCGGAGCTGCTGAGCATAGCGCTTTCGTTGGCGCACGGGGCGCCGCGCGCGGATTTCGCCGTATTGGACCTCGTCGGAACGTGGCAGTCTGTAGAAGAGCGAGGCTGTTTCGAGCGTCGCCTTCGTGATCTCGGCAAGAGCTACACGCTTGTGCCCAAGGACGGCGTCGACGAGTTCGTCGCCGATTTGGCGGCCCAGCTCGAGCAGGAGGGCGCCGTGAGGCCTCAGCCTCTCTACGTGCTCGGATTCGGCATGGAACGTTGGCGCACCAAAAGCTCTGCGTTGCAAAAAGCGTTCAAGGCCGCCGCCACGGGCGGAGTCCACTTCCTTCTGTGGTGGACCAAGTTCGATTCCTTCAAAGACTGCGTCGGATACGGCGGAGACAACGATTTCGACATCAGAGTCGTGATGCAGCTGGAACCCGACTCAGCCCGCCAGGTTTTCAAGGTGCCTCTGCTGCACTGGCTTGCCAAGGACAACCGAATCCTGGTCTGGGACTCCGCCACGATGAGCCGCCCTCGGCTTGTCATTCCATATGGAAAGCTCGAATAGGGTTTTCAATCAAATGATTTTGCCTCTTTACGTCTCAAACACGCCTTTCAAAGCAAACATACCCATAAAATAGAAAGGAAGCCATTATGGGAACTTTAGCCGAAGTAATCGCCATGGTCCGATCCATTCAAGGCCAGATTGACGACCAACTCAGTCGAATCGCAAGTTTCAAATCCAGCAATGCGGAGAACATAAACAGGGTTCAGGCTGCATTGGCAGGCGGCGCGCGCGGGCATGACAGAAAAATGTCAGCTGCGCTGTCGCAAGCCGAGGAGCAGCTGTCTCAAACCGAAACCGCGCTTGTCGCCGCCAGTGAAAGTCTGACAGTCGTCGCCTCGATATAGCCTCGCTTCGGTGCGGCTGTGGCGGCATCCCCCTTCGCTGGCGGCGTCGCCCAACTCGGCGGCGCCTCCCGGCGTCGTCGTCCAAATCAGCGGCATCACCTCATATCGATGCAGAAAGGAAACACAATGGACGAACTCCAAGCAGTCATAGACGCAGCCCAGCAAATTGGATCCGATGCGGCTTCCCTCGCCCAGAGCGTCAGCTCCACGGCGGAGTCGCTCGGCCAACAAAACCAGCAGCTCGCCGCCGTTTGCGCTCCCTCGAAAAGCGGGGAGGAAGCGGCGGCCAAGGTCGCCAACGCCCAAAACGCCCTCAGCGCATGTGCCGCAATTCTCAGCCAGCTCAACGAGGCCGTCGGCGACTTCATAGAAGACGCCATGAGATAGCCCGCTCAACGATGCCTAAATCTGAGGGCCCTATCGACGAATCGGCCTTGCGATTGGCGAAGGCGAACATCAACGCCGCTTTGTCGCGGATTCAAAGACTAAAGGAAGCCTGCGGCGAAATCGAGAGATTGAGCAGTGCAAGCGTCGGACGGCACCCCATTGGGGATTCCATGCTGGGCAGCTTGTTGCAAGCGCAGGCGCTCCTCAGCGCATGCGAAAGCAGAGTCACGAGCATACTTCGCACCTTGGAGTCCAAGGCGAAGCGCTCATGATGCGAAAAGGTGATTGCCATGGCCGAGAGCCTTCAGAGCGTCCTCAACGCGCTGGCCGAATGCCGAGAGATCCTCGACGGAAGGGCAGGGGTCAAGGAGGGGCTTCGGGAACTCGAATGTCCACTCGAAGAACTGTCTTCGGCACTGAAGAAACTTGGCGGCGTCTGCACACAGGAAATCAAGGGCGCCCTGGAGTGCGTGCATGGCATTCGCCTTGCTTTAGATCAGCACTCCAAAGGCGGCCAAGAGATCGAGAGCCGCATCTTGAACGTCGGAGGCGCCGGAGGGTCGGAGAGCCGAAACGCGAAAGGAGGGAACGGCAGGAGCGCCAAAGCTCTGGGCAACGGGGGCTTCGCCGCACTCGAAAACGACGACGTCGAAGTTTCTGCGTCACCCGCAGAGCAAGACGGTGCGGGCGCCTCGCCGACTGAGACCGGCGAGGTGCCCGCACCAGGCGAAAACGGCGACACGTCCCCCTCCGAAGAAAACGACCCCGACGCTTCAAAAGACCCCGACGCTTCAAAAGAACCCGACGCTTCAAAAGAAAACGCCTCCGAGGAAGCCGCCGATGAAGAGGAGAATCCCTTTGACCCTTCGTGGAGTCCCAAGCCATGGGTCGAGGGCGGCTGGGTCGAAAGCCGTTGGCTTTACAACGCGGGCCCTGACGGCAATGACGCCAGAGTCTTTTACCAATTCGATGCGAACGGCACTCTCATTGGCGTTGAAGGCCGGTTCGACGAATCGAACATAGGCGACACGCGAGGGAAACGCCGCCTCAACTCTATGGACGCAATAGACCGCAGTAAGTACCGAAAAGACCATAAGGGGCTTATGGAAAGAATCCGTTTCGGAAAGAAAGAGAAGTTCGACGCCGGACACATCGTCAATTCCAAGCTCTTAGCGCCCGTGCACCAACGCATTCTTGACCCCAAATACAACGTCAACACCGCTTTTCTTGGCCAACATGCGGAGGCCGCCGCAGCAGTCGACAAAATGCGCGAAATAATAGAGGCGAATCCGAATCTGACGTGGGCTAAAGCACGTAGGAAGCTTTCCAAAGATGAAAAGGCCGCGTTGGATAAGCTAGAGCGCGCTGAAAGAGATCTAAATTTCATTCCCCAGCTGGCTAAACTGAACAGAGGAGCGTTCTATCAGACGTTTGAAAAGCCAATGCTTGACATGTCCGGCCAACGAGGATTCAGGATCGAATTGAATAAGATCAAAGACGGGAAAGTGGGCAGAATAAACGTTTCTTTCTTTCAGATGAAAAATGAGAAAAGGACTTCAGAAATAACGAAATCCTTTGACAATTGACCACATTCGTTCATGTTTCTTTACAGAGATTCCGGGTTTCTTTGCTCGGGTTCCGAGCTCGGGAGGGAGACAAGGCCGGCGCAGAGGGCGACTCCGCAGCTTCGACGTCGGGCAAGGAAAGAGCTTGGAGCTGCGTGCGGCGGCACGGCTCGCGCAGCTCCAAGCCTTAACCCTTGCAATCGCTAACCTAGCGGTGTTGACAGCGCTTCTTGGGCAACGACTCACGGCAGACCAACCAGTCGGCAAAACCCGAATGGCCTGCTGCAATTCTGACTCATGCGGTGAGGGGAGCTTAAGATGGTCTTCGTTGCAATCGTACAGCGTTAAGCGGCCGCCCGTTGAGAACCCGGACACCGAGCCCGGGAACCAAACACCAACGGGCCTCGACGCCGGGTCATGGACTCCGGCGCCGCTGCGGACGGGCGCGGCCCCCGCGTCTGCGGGGGCCGCCTCGAGCCACCTGAGAGAATCGAACTCTCGACCTATTCATTACGAGTGAATCGCTCTGCCGACTGAGCTAAGGTGGCACGCCGCCTTTGCCAACAGCGTTGAATAGCTTACCGGAGGCTCACCCGTGTCGCAAACCGAGGATCGGGCAAGCCTCCGGCAGTCAGCGAGACCAATGCTCCGGCAGGGGCTGGGCCAGCAAAACCGGCCCAGCTCCTCAGAGCGCCAGACAGGCCAAGCTCTATCCGCGCGAACTTAAAGGGATCCGCGAACTTAAAGGGATCACGGGGCAGCAGAGCTTGGCCGCGCTGTCTTTGCTGCGCCGCCTTGCTTTTGCGCTTCTTGTTTCCGTTCCACGGGGCAAACGAGGCCGTCCTTGGGAACCTCGCCGGTCAGCAGATACTTGTCGACGGGCGCCTTGATGCAGGAACCCGCCCTGGCGTAGGCCACGTGGCCCTCGCCCTCCCAGGTCAGCAGCACCGAGTTGTCGAGCGCTCCGGCGAAGGTTTGAGTCCAGGAGTAAAGCGTCGCCGGATCATGCCTCACCCCGATCACCGCAATCGGAGCCGACCCCTTCGCGACGTACCGCCCCGGGTTCTTCTTCGGGTGATGCCGCAGCCCGGCGCAGATGTACCGGTCCTTCGTGTCAACGCCCTCTGCGCCGAAAACCGGTGCTTCCCTCTTGAGCCGCTCGCTGTACTTCGCATATTCGGACTGTGGGTCAAGCACATAGTCCGCGCAGTTGATCGCTATAAGGGCCTCGGCTCCGTTGCCGGACGCCGTCGGGCCGGAATCCGACCCTGATTCCACGAAGGCCGAACCGTCGTTTTCCTTCACCAGCTTCCTCAGCTTTTCATCGAGATCCGGCCATGAAGCGTCGCTGTACAGGTACTGCCTGACCTCGCTCGTCAGAAGGGAACGCGTGAGTTTCCGATTCGGGTTCGACGTCGGGAACGGCTTTTTGAACGCCTGATCGAACAGGGCGCGCATCTTCTTTCTCGCCGCGTCCACCGTCGATCCCAAGGGGCACGCGCCCGTGTTCACACAGTATTGCGCATATCGCTTAAAGGCATGCTCGAATCCGAGCACCTGCTCGTATGCTCTGCGGCTGTCCCGCATGCCGGTGTCGACGGCGCTGTCGAGCACCATCCTGCCGACTTTCTTCGGAAACAGGTCGGCGTACATTCCGCCCAAGGACGTGCCGTAGGAGAAACCGAAGTAGTTGAGCTTCTTGTCGCCCACCAGGCTGCGCATAACATCCATGTCGCGTGCCGCCGACTCCGTGCCGACATATCGCAGCAGCCTGCCCGAATGTTTCATGCATTGTGCGGCGATCTTCTTGGCGTCCCTTTTTTGAGCCGCCCGCCCGGCCACAGTGGAAACGTCGTAATCAGCGTCAACATAATTCTCGAGAGTTGCGTCGTCCACGCACTCGACCGCGGCCGATTCGCCGACCCCTCGCGGATCAAAGCCGACCACGTCATACTTGTCGCGAATCTCGAGGCTAAAGATCCACGAAGCCGCAGAGGCAAAGCCCGTTCCCGAGCTTCCGGGTCCGCCGGGATTGAGAAAGAGCGTTCCCATCGGCTTGCCGCTCTTGGCGGGAACCTTGAGCATGGCGACGGTGATCGCCCTGCCTCTGGGCTTTTTGTAATCGAGCGGAACCTTCACATTCGCGCACTGCATGCCGGCACGGTCTTTGCCTTTGCATTCGGACCACCTCAGCTTCTGCTTATAAAACCGTTCCAAGCCCTTGGGCACGCCCTCCTGCGATCCGGGAGCGCCCTTCGAAGAGTCGGGCACGCCCTCCGACGAATCGGAGGCTCGCTCGGACGAACCGGACGCAGGCTCCGGCGAAAGCGACGAAGCGTGCGCGGGAACGGAATTGCCGACACCCGCCAACGCGAGGACGGACACTGCCGCCAGAGATGTCAGAAAGCGATTCGACAGTTTCATTTTTGTCCTTTCAAATACCGAATAGACTTCGAATGCCGAATAGAGTTAATTTGAGTACTTAGAAGTAGCTTTTTAAAGCTGGAAGCACATTTTTAAAGAATGCGTTTGATGTTGGGTCCGAGCCTGACGACTAGGCTCGGACCCAACGAGCGATAACATTTGAGCCCGTCGCCGGGAGATGGCTAGCGTCGTCTTTCCACCGGGCAGACCAACCCGTCTTTCGGAACCCTGCCGGTCAGCAGATAGGCATTCACTTGATTTTCGATGCACGCGCCAGACCGCCCATAGGCCAAGTGTCCGTCGCCTTCCCACGTCAACAGCACGGAGTTCTCAAGCGTCCTGCGCATGGCCTTCGCCCAGTGATACGGCGTCGCCGGATCGTGCTTCGTACCGATGACCACGATCGGAGCCGAACCCTTCGCCCTGAATGCGCCGAGATCGGCCTTCGGATGATACTTCAAATTTGTGCAAACCTGAATCATTTTCGTCATCCAGGGATCGTACCCGCCGAAGACGGAAGCTTTTTTCTTGAGCTTTTTGTCGTACTTGGCGTAAACGGACTCCGGCTCTTTCGCGTAATCGGCGCAACTGATCGCGACGAGCGACTCCATCATATTGCTCTCGCCATCCGACGTTTGCGGGCCAGCCATCTCCATAAGCTCGGTGCCGTCGTTTTTCTCGATCAGCTTGCCAAGCGCTTGATCCAAACGAGGCCAAGCTTCGTCTTTGTACATCGCCCACCTCACGGCCACCATCAGATTGGAGCGCGTGAGCGGATGAGCTGGGTTCGACGTCGGGAACGGCTTCTTGAACGCCTGGTCGAACAGGGCGCGCATCTTCTTCTTGGCTGCTTTGACGGTGGTTCCAAGAGCGCACTTGCCGCCGTCGACGCAGCGTTTCGCATATCGCCCGAACGATTTGTCGACGCTCAGAGTCCCCTCGTAGAGCATGCGTGCGTTTCCGAGCTGGGTGTCGACGGCGCCGTCGAGCACCATCCTGCCCACCTTCTTCGGGAAGAGGTCGGCGTACATCCCGCCCAGCTCAGTGCCGTAGGAGAAGCCGAGATAGTTGAGCTTCTTGTCGCCCACCAGGCTGCGCAAAACATCCATATCGCGGGCCGCCGACTCCGTGCCGACGTGCGGGAGCAGCTCACCCGACCGCTTCTCGCAGCCGTCCGCGATCTTCTTGGCCGCATCCCGCTGTTCCTGCCGGCCCTTCGCCGTGGAAAGGTCGTAGTCGGCATCGAGGAAGAACGCGTTCAAAGCGGCGGTGTCGGCGCATTTGACCGGGGAGGAGGCGTCGACCCCGCGAGGATCGAAGCCGACCACGTCATACTTATCCAACATTTCGGGCTTGAGGCTTTTCGACAGTCTGGCTGCCTCTTCTATGCCCGAGCCGCCGGGGCCGCCGGGATTGACGAACAGGCTCCCAATCGGCTTGCCGCTCTTGGCGGGAACCTTGAGCATGGCGACGGCGATCGTCTTGCCATCGGGCTTTTTGTAATCGAGCGGGACCTTTACATTGGCGCATTGCATGCCGGCACGGTCTTTGCCTTTGCATTCAGACCACGTCAGCTTCTGCCTGTAGAACTTCTCCAGCCCTTTCGGGGCATCGGTTTCACCGGCGCCCTTCGGCCCGCGGTTCGAGTTGTTCACCCCGCCGTTCGAGCCATTGTTTGAGCTGTTCGCCCCGCCGTTCGAGCCGCCGTTCCGCCCATCCGCAGAAGGGCTCGCCGAGGCCGCCGACGTCGACGCGACTGTGCCCGCTTGCGCCGACGTCGCGCCCAAAGCGAGGCTGACGCCGATCAATCCAACAAGCGAGGCCTCCGCAAGCCGCGCGGACCTCGACCGCGCCCCAGAAAACGGGCGTCGCGGTGCGGCCTCATCGGGCCTGCCCGCCCGCTGCCATGAACTCGTTGAATTCGTTGTTTTTTCACTCATAACGCCAGTCTGGCAAGAGCGGCCCGCCCGCGAACATACCGCCACCAGGCCAATACGACAGTCGCAAAAACCTGAGGCGCCGGGTGGGGATATCCCCACCCGGCGCCTCAGCCGGGCAAACCGTGCGAAAAAGCCTTTAGCTCAAGCCAAAGTCAAAGAGGGCGCGTCCCGCACCAACGGCGGAACGCACCTTGCCCGCTAGCGGACGGCGGGGCGCGGTTGCCTCTCCGGGGAGAGCTTGTCCTTCACGGGAGCCTTCCGATCAAGGGCGCCTTGCTTTTGCGCTTCTTGTTTCTGCTCCACGGGGCAAACGAGGCCGTCCTTGGGAACCTCGCCGGTCAGCAAATACTTGTCGACCGGGCTCTGAATGCACGACCCGGCCCTCGAATAGGCCGTGTGGCCGTCGCCCTCCCACGTCAACAACACCGAGTTGCTCAGACTCTTGCGCAAAGCCTGCGCCCAAGGATACGGCGTCGCCGGATCGTACCTCGTGCCGATCACCACGATCGGAGCCGAGCCCTTCGCCCTGTACGGACCGGGATTCGACTTCGGGCGATACGGCAAAAGCTTGCAAACGTCAGTCTCCTCTCCGCCGCTGTCCACGCCGAAAACGGGAGCCTCCTTCTTCAGCCTCTCCGCATACTTCTTGTTCTCCGACGGCGAGGAAGACGGATAATCAGCACAATTGATCGCCGCTATAGCCTCATTGCCGTTGTTCTTGAATTTTCCGCCCTCACGTTCGCTCATCAGATCATACCATCTTAAAAGGAACGAACCGTCATTGTTCTTGACCAGCTGATCGAGTCCGGTGTCCAGATAGGGGCGATATGCGGTGTCGTACATCGCAGAAATGACGCCCGACATGAGCATGTTCCGATTGAGGGGTCTCTTGGGGTCGGCCGTCTTAAACGGCTTTTTGAAGGCCTGATCGAACAGGGCGCGCATCTTCTTCTTGGCCGCATCCACCGAGGCGCCCAACGGACAGTTCCCGCCCTTCACGCAGTACTCCGCGTAGTGTTCGAAGGCCTTTTCGAAGCCGAGCATCTGCTCGTATCTGAAACGCGCGCTTTCCAGCGTCGTGTCGACGGCGGCGTCGAGGACCATCCTGCCGACCTTCTTCGGGAAGAGGTCGGCGTACATCCCGCCCAGCGAGGTGCCGTAGGAGAAGCCAAGGTAGTTGAGCTTCTTGTCTCCCACAAGGCCGCGCAGAATGTCCATGTCGCGCGCCGCCGACTCCGTGCCGACATGCGCGAGCAACTCGCCCGACTTGTCCTTACAGCCCTTGGCAAACTTTTCTGCTTGAGCCCTCTCCGCCTTCCTCCCCTCCGGGGTGGACAGGTCAAACTCAGAGTCGAGGTACTTCCCCAGCTCGGCGTCGCTCAGACAATCGACCGCGGTCGAGGAACCGACCCCGCGCGGATCGAAACCCACGACGTCGTATTTGTCGCGAAGAGCCTTGCTGAAGACCCTGTCTGCGTTTGAAGCCAGATCGATCCCCGAGCCGCCGGGGCCGCCGGGATTGATGAACAGGCTCCCAATCGGCTTGCCGTTCGCTGCGGGAACCTTCGCCATGGCGATGGTGATCGTCTTGCCGCCGGGCTTCTTGTAATCAAGGGGGACTTTCACGTTCGCGCACTGCATCTTGGGCTTGTCCTTGCACGGCGCCCAGGTCAGCTTCTGCCTATAGAACTTTTCGAGCCCCTCCGGAACCTCCCCTTTGGGGGCGCCGATCGAACCGCCAGGCGAACTCGTCGGGCTGGCAGTCGACTTCGCCGCCGGAGCCTGCCCGGCGACGTGAGCCGACGCCGCCTGAGCCGCCACAGGCTGAATGACGGCCGTCAAGGCCAATGCCGAGAGCGCAGCCAAGGGCTGCAACAATCGCGTCATTTTCTTTTTCATTTTCCCTCCCACTCGGGTAGAAAACCGAAACCCACGCCAATTCTCGGGATATTCACGAATGTCGCGCTCACCGCCGATGCGCTCAGCGCGGGCCGAGAGACCGGTGCGCCGAACAGCCTTCGGTCCATGCACCGCCTTTGCCACTACATCTCTCTAGAGGTTGAGCCTACAGGATTGAACGGTTGCGAACTACGGGTTTTCCACGCCTTCCCTTGAGGTAGAAGGGGAGGCAGTGGCAACAAGAGACGGCAGTGGCGCTGAAAGACGAGAAAGGCGATAAGAGGCAGAGAGAACAGTAAAGGCACAGAAATAATCATTTAATACATGAGGGAAGACAAAGCAAAAGGATACGAAATGCGCCAGCGCAGGACGAGCACAAAAAGCGAACACGATATCGCACAGGACATGTTTTAAACGGGGCAAGCAGAGAAGGCAAACAAAATGTCACTCAGGACGCACGCATAAAGACGCATGCTTACAGCAGGGCGGGCGCCGCGTGGCCCAAGAGGCTGCACACAGCGCCCGCCCTGCTGTGCCCGTTGAGGGAAAGGTCAGTAGGCGAGAAAAACCACTAGGCGAGAAAAGTCAGCAGGCGGGAAAGGCTGCTTGCTGCGTCTCGCTTATCCGACTCGCGCGCCTATCGCCGGGTCCTCGCTGCGGCCTCGCTTCCCCGAGCTGCGCCTCACTTCCCCGACTTCGAGGACGCAGGGCACACGAGGCCGTCCTGCGGAACCTTTCCGGTGAGGAGATAGTCGTCTACCGGATCGTTAAGGCAGGAACCCGCCTTTCCGTAGGCGGTGTGCCCGTCGCCCTCCCACGTCAGCAGCACCGAGTTGCTCAGCGTCTTGTGCAAAGTCTGCGCCCACTGATACGGCGTCGCCGGATCATACTTCGTGCCGATCACGACGATCGGAGCCGAGCCTTTCGCCTTATACGGTCCGGGATTGGCCTTCGGATGGTAGGGCCAGAGCGAGCATACATCGACTCCTTCCATCATGAGCGAGCCGAAAACGGGCGCCTCCGCCCGCAGCTTTTCGGCGTACTGCTGATACTCTGCGCTCGGCGAAGGCAGGTAGTCGGCACAGTTGATCGCCCAGAAGGCTTCCTTGCTGTTGTTCTTGTACCTGTTGCCCTGGCGCTCCTCAAACAGGTCGTACAGCCTTAGGAAGACCGACCCGTCGTTCTGCTCGACCAGCTGGACAAGCGCCTGATCGAGGTAGGTCCAGAACGACTCGCGATACATCATGCTGATCACGGTCGAGTAGAGCATGGATCTATTGAGGGGCCTGTCGGAACTCGCCGTACGGAAAGGACTCTTCAGAGCCTGGTCGAAAAGCGCCTTCATCTTCGCCCTGGCCTCGTCCACAGAGCCTCCGAGCGGGCAGCGGCCGGTGTCCACGCAATGCTGCGCGTAATGTTGGAAGGCGGTTTCGAAGCCGACTATCTGCTCGTACCCCATGCGCGCGCTGCCGAGCTGCGGGTCGACGGCGCCGTCGAGCACCATCCTGCCCGCCTTCTTCGGGAAGAGGTCGGCGTACATGCCGCCCAGGGAGGTTCCGTAGGAGAAGCCGACGTAATTGAGTTTCTTGTCTCCCACAAGGCCGCGCAGAATGTCGAGGTCCCGCGCGGCCGACTCCGTGCCGAGGTACGGAAGCAAATCGCCCGACTTCTCCTGGCATCCCTTCGCCTTTTGCTCGGCGAAGGCTTTGTCTGTCTGCTGCCCTTCCGGGGTTGACAGGTCGACGTCGGTGTCGACGATCTTGGCCAGCTCGGCGTCGCTCACGCAATCGACCGCCGTCGAGGAACCGACCCCGCGGGGATCGAAGCCCACGATGTCGTACTTATTCCGAACGGCGGCGCTGAAAGCCTCGGAAGCGTTGGCCGCCAAATCGATTCCTGAGCCGCCGGGGCCGCCGGGGTTGACGAACAGGGTCCCGATCGGCTTGCCGCTTTTTGCGGGAACCTTCATCATGGCGATGGTGATCGTCTTGCCGCCGGGCTTTTTGTAATCGAGCGGAACCTTCACATCCGCGCATTCATTGGCCGGATGCTTTTTGCACTTCGACCATGCGACCTTCTGTTTGTAAAAGTCCTCCAGCTTGTCGAGCGCGGTTGCGCTCGGAGATTGGTTTCCGCTCGGGGATGCGCCGTCGGTGGGGCCGTTGTCATTCGAGGCGCCGAGGTCGAGCGAACAGCCAGCGAGCAGCATGGCCGCGGCGAAGAAGGACGCCATGGGCTTGCGAAGGTTCATTCTCCTAAACTACCTGATCGTCTTGGAAAACGCAGTCCGCTTGCAGGGGTACGGAGCCCCTGCCACGGCTGCGGGAGGCCTGCCGGAGAACCTGAAACTCGCGCCGTGGCGGGCATCGACCCCGCGTCCGACGGCAGGGTCGCCCCCGCAGATCGTGACAGGTGTCAGCCCGTCGGGCGGGCGCAGGAGCCGGGCCGTCAGCCCTGCGGAAAATCGGCAGGCGTCGCCCCTGCGGGCGAAGGTTGACCGCGAACGTGCGCCACGGCACGTGTGGGACGGCTCATGTCAGCCCTGCGGGCGGAGGCTGACCGTCATCGCCTCGAGCGCGAGCAGCGGCGCGACGTTTCCGGCCAGGCGCGTGCGAGCCTGCGAGATCGCGTCCATTCGGCGGATCGACTGCTCGGCCGAGGTGCTCGCGGCGACCTCGGCGATCCGGTCGGCAAAGTCGCGGTTGACGAGGGCGACGTCGGCCCCCAGCTGGACCGTGAGGACGTCCCTGTAGAGCGAGAGAAGGTCGACGAGGGCGCGGTCGAGCCTGTCGCGCTGGGCGCGGGTGGCACGGCGCTTTTGGTCCTCGCGCAGGGCGGTTATCTGCGCGGACACGGCGGGAGGAACGCGCCCCCCTTCTTCGACGCCGAGAGACCGCCGCAGCTCGGCCTCCTCCTCCGCGAACTGGGCGGCCAAGGCGTCGCTGACGGCTTTGGCCCCAGACTTCTTTTTCGCGGGCTTCTTTCCCGATTTCGCGGCCGACGCGGAGTTCCGGCCGCGCCCGCCCGAATCGACGCCGCCGCGCCCGCCCGATTCGCTGCCGTCGGAGTCGTTCTGCCCGGCCTTCCCGGCACGCGGACCCGCGTCAAAACTCGCGGCGGGGCCCAGGAGCGCCTCGGCGGCCTCGGGACTGTAGTTGAGAATGCGGTGGGCAGCCAGCACGGCGTCACCCGCGCCGCGGATCGAGAGCGTCTCGGTGAGAATGTAGGCCCGTTCGCGGGCGGCCTCCGCATCGGTGGCGAGGGCTCTCGCGCGGCCGACGTGCGATTGAGCCGCGAGCGCAGCGTCGAGCGCCCTTTCCGGGGCGACGCCGTCGCGGCGAACGAGCAGATCGGCGACGTCCTGCGGGCTCGGCACGGCCAGGCTGACTTCGCGGCAGCGCGAGCGGATCGTGGTCATGACGTCTTCGGGCGAGGGCGTGCACAGCATCCACACGGTGAACGGAGGCGGCTCCTCGATCGCTTTGAGCAGCACATTCGTGGTGCGCTCGAGCATTCTGTCGGCGTCTTCGATGACGACGACGCGCCACGGACCGCTGCCCGGGGAGACGTACGACCTGCCGACCAGCTCGCGCGTGCGCTCAACCGTGATGAAAACGCCGCGGGTGGCAACCGATTCGACGTCGGGGTGTTTGCCCTCCATGACCGTGTGGCAGGCGTGGCATTGACCGCACCCGGGTTCCGGCCCGGTGCATTCGAGGGCCGCGGCGAAGGCCTTTGCCGCGACCGACCTGCCCGAGCCCGGCGGCCCCGTGACGAGCCATGCCTGGGCCATGGCCGAATCGGCCCCTGCGGCTGCCTTCCCGGCGAGCTCGCGGGCGGCCGCGGCTGCCTTTTCAAGCTGGGCGCGCACGGCCCGCTGCCCCACCAGCTCGTCGAAGACGCTCACGGCTCGCCTCCCCCGTCCAAGCGGCCGTCGCCGCCCAGCGCCTGGGCCACGCGTGCGCGGATCTTTTCGGCGATCTGCTCGCGCGGCGCCGTGGCGTCCACGGTGAACCAGCGTTCGGGTTCGGCCGCGGCGAATCGGAGGTAGGCCCTGCGGACGTCCTCGTGGAACCGCGCGCCCGCCGCCTCGATCCTGTCGAAAGAGCCGCCGAGCCGGGAGGCCAGCGCCTCGGCGGGAAGGTCGAGGAAGACGGTCAGGTCGGGCATGAGCCCTTCCGTGCCCCACAGCGACAGACCGCGCACCTCGTCCTCGCCGAGCGTCCTTCCCGCGCCCTGGTAGGCGGCGGACGAATCGATGTATCTGTCCGCCAGAACCACCGCGCCGCGCTCGAGCGCGGGACGAACGACGGTGGCGACGTTGTGCGCCCTGTCCGCCGCGTACAGCAGGGCCTCTGCCCGCGGCGAGACGTCGCCGCCGTGCAAGAGCAGCTTGCGGATATGGCGCCCGAGCTCGGTTCCGCCGGGGTCTCTGGTTGTGACGACGTCGAAGCCGCGCCCGCACAGCCATTCGGCAAGCATCTGCATCTGGGTGGTCTTGCCTGATCCGTCGCCGCCCTCGAAGGTGATGAACATCGGCTACTTCTTGCTCTTGGCGGCGGATTTCGTCGGGGCCTTGCCTGCGCCCGCCGTCTTGCCGGACGCGGTTTTGCCCGAGGCAGACTTGGAAGCAGCCTTGCTGCCCGAGGCGGCCTTCGACGCCGATTTGCCCGAAGACGCCTTGCCGGAGGAGGCCTTGGAAGCCGATTTGCCGCCCGGCGCAGTCTTCGACGCCGACTTTGACGCGGTCTTGGCCGAGGCCTTTTTCCTGGCAGGCTTCTTCGCCGGGCCCTTGGCTCGCCGGTCGGCGAGCAGTTCGTAGGCGCGCTCGGGCGTGATCGTCAGCGGGTCGTCCTCGCGCCGAAGGGAGGCGTTGGTCGTGCCGTCGGTGACGTACGGGCCGAAGCGGCCGTCCTTGAGAAGAACTGTGACGCCCGCTACGGGGTCGGTTCCCAGCTCGCGCAGGGGCTCCTTCGCCGTGGCGCCGCGCCGCTGCTTGGGTTGGGCAAAGAGCTCTTTGGCCTGGTCGAGGGTGACCGTGAAGATCTCGTCCTCGCTGGCCAGCGACCGCGAATCCTTGCCGCGGGTCAGGTACGGCCCGTAGCGGCCGTTGTGGGCAAAGATCGTCTCGTCGCCGTCGTCGCCCACGGCGCGCGGAAGCGAAAGCAGTTTGAGCGCGTCCTCGAGCGTGACCGATTCGAGCGCCATAGAGGAGAAAAGCGAGGCCGTGCGCGGCTTCGGCGGTTTCTTCGACGGGCGGCCGGTGGGCGTGAGCGCCACTTCGCCCTCTTTCGGCACGTCGGTGACGTACGGGCCGAAACGCCCCGCTTTGGCCAACACTTTGCGTCCGGTTTCGGGGTCCACTCCCAGCTCGCGCCCGTCGAAGCTGCTTTTGTCGAGCAGCTCGCGGGCCTTGGCCGGAGTCAGCTCGTCGGGGGCGATGGAATCGGGGACGGAGGCGTTGCGGGCTTCCGCGCCCTCGCGCTCCTCCTGGACGTACGGCCCGTAGCGGCCCACGCGCAGAACCACGCCCTCGCCGAGGTCGATTGAGTTGACGGCCTTCGCGTCGATGTCCCCCAGGCTTTCGACCTGCCCTTCGAGGCCGAGCCGCCCCTCCTGGCCCTTCCAAAAGCGCGTGAGGTACTCGATCCGCCGCTCCTCGCCGGCGGCGATGCGGTCGAGCTCGGTCTCCATGTCGGCAGTGAAGTCGTAATCGACCAGCTCCGGCAGGTTCTCCTCCAGCAGGCGCACAACCGAAAAGGCCGTCCACGTGGGCACGAGCGCCTGGCCGCGGCGGTCGACGTACCCGCGGTCGGTGATGGTCGAGATCGTCGCGGCATACGTGGACGGGCGCCCGATCCCCAGCTCCTCCATGCGCTTGACGAGCGAGGCCTCGGTGTAGCGCGGCGGCGGCAGTGTCTCGTGGCCGTCCGCGGCCGCCTCGAGCGTGCGCAGGGACTCCCCCTCCTTGACCTCAGGCAGGCGCGCATTCTCGCGGTCCTCGTACCGTTTCGCGTCGGCCGACTCCTGGTAGACAGCCATGAAGCCGGGGAAGGTGATGATCGTTCCCGACGCCGCAAACGTCGCCTCGCGCGCTCCGGCGGCCCCGGCGACGCCGACGTTGACGCGCACGGAGGCGGTCTGGCCGCGGGCGTCGGCCATCTGCGAGGCCACCGTGCGCTTCCAGATGAGCTCGTAGAGCGCGAACTGGCTGGCCGTCAGATCGCCCTTGACCTGGGCGGGCGTGCGGAAATGGTCGCCGGCGGGCCGGATCGCCTCGTGGGCCTCCTGCGCGCCCTTGGACTTCGTCGCGTACAGCCTGGGCTTGTCCGGCAGCGACTCCTGCCCGTACATCTCCCGAATCTGGCTTCTGGCAGCCGAAACCGCCTGCTCGGAAAGGTTGGTCGAGTCGGTTCGCATGTACGTGATGTAGCCGTTTTCGTAGAGCGACTGGGCCGTGCGCATCGCGTCGCGCGAGCTCATGCGGAGCTTGCGGGAGGCCTCCTGCTGGAGGGTCGACGTCGTGAACGGCGCGGCCGGCCGGCGGGTGTACGGCTTCGTCTCGACTGAGGCGACCGTCGCGTCCGCGCCTTCAAGGGCCGCGGCGAGCTGTTCGGCGTCGTCCTTGCCGAGGGCGCGCACGCCGTCCTTGGCGGCCTTGGCGGTGAGTTTTCCGGCGTCGTCGAAGTCCCTGCCCGCGGCGACGCGCACGGAGTCGAGGGCTGTGAGCTTGGCCGAAAAGTCCTGTTTCTCCTTGGCGAAAACCGCCGTCACGTCCCAGTAGGAGGCGGCGACGAAGGCCATGCGCTCGCGCTCGCGCGAGACGACCAGCCGCGTGGCCACCGACTGCACTCGCCCGGCCGAGAGCCCGGGCGAGACCTTGCGCCACAAGAGGGGCGAGACCTCGTAGCCCACGAGGCGGTCGAGGATGCGGCGCGATTCCTGGGCGTCCACCAGCTGCGCGTCAAGCTGGCGGGGATTGTCGAGCGCCCTGGCGATGGCCTCCGGCGTGATCTCGTGGAACACCATGCGCTTGACCGGGACCTTCGGCTTGAGCACCTCGTTCAGATGCCACGCGATGGCCTCGCCTTCGCGGTCCTCGTCGGTTGCGAGCAGGAGCTCGTCTGCCTCTTTGAGGAGCTTTTTCAGCTCGGCGACCTTCTTCTTCTTGTCGGGGTCGATCACGTAGTAGGGCTCGAAGCCCGCTTCGATGTCCACGGAGAACTTCGCGTAGGGGCCCTTTTTCATCGATGCCGGCAGCTCGGAGGGCTGGGGAAGGTCGCGAATATGGCCGACGGAGGCCTCTACGGAATAGTCCGATCCGAGATAGCCGCTGATGGTGCGAGCCTTCGCTGGAGACTCCACGATCACAAGTTTGCTCACGCTGTTTCCTTCAGGACGACGGAGGGGTTGCTGGCGCCACCATAACCCCATTTGCCGACACCCCGCCATTTGTGCCACGCCGTCAATGACGGGATACACTGTTGCAGCGGTTTGAGACACACACGAGGAGAAAACTCTTACATGCGCGAAAACTCGCCGAAATCAGGCGCGACACACGAAGGCGTGATCGTCGTCGCCCTGGGGACCCCCACAGAGGCGAGCACCCGCGCGATCGCCGAGTTCCTGGGCGAGTTCCTCTCCGACAAACGGGTTGTGGACCTGCCGGACTTCCTGTGGCAGCCGGTTCTGCGCGGCCCGATTCTCAAACGCCGCCCGGGCAAGGTGCTGGAACAGTACGAAGACATCTGGACGGACGGCTCTCCTCTGCGGCTGATCACGGAGGGGCAGGTCGCGAGGCTCGCCGAGCTTTTGCCCGAATGCGAGGTGCGCGTGGGATACCAGTACGGCAGCCCGAGCTTCGTCGAGACGTTCGCGGAGATGGCCTCGCGCCTGGACGAGATCACGGTGCTTCCCACGTATCCGCAGTTTGCGCCGGCCACGGTGGGGTCGGTGGCCGACAGGCTCGACGCCGCACTGGGCCTCGCCCGCGAGCGTTTCGGGCGCGTGCCGCGGGTCCGCGCGGCGAGGTCGTGGCCGGAGCTGCCCGGGTACGTCGATTGGCACGTCACGCGCATAGCGAACGCCCTGGAGGAGGACGACGCCGACATGCTCGTCTTCTCCTGGCACGGGCTGCCTGACAGGCGCCCCCACCAGCCCGCCCGATACGCCGCCGAATGCGAGGCCACGGCCCGCGCGATCGCGGCGCGCCTCGCGGACCTCGGCGTGAACGTCCCGTGGCGCTCGACGTTCCAGTCGAAGTTCGGGCCCGACCGCTGGCTGCGACCCGCGACTATCGACACGATGGCCCGCCTCCCGCGCGAGGGCGTGCGCCGCGTGCTCGTCGCCAATCCGGGCTTCATGGCCGACTGCCTTGAGACGAACTACGAGATGGACGTCCTCAACGCCGACGCCTTCTACAAGGCCGGAGGCCAGACTTTCCGCCGGATCGGATGCCCCGACGCCGACGCCGGCGCGGCCATCCTGGCCGAGCTGCGCGGGGCGCTGCGGCCCTTTGCATGAGCGTCGTGCGGTTTAGGCGGGGCCCTTCATGTGACGGCTGCGCGGCTTGGGCGAGGCCCCTGGGCCAGTTGGCCGGGCCCTGGTCGCCGTGCCTTTTGGTGCGAGATCGGCGGCGCGGCTAGCCGGTCCGCCGTCGCACCTCGGCATCCCGCTTAGAGCCACAGGAAAAGCGCCAAGGGCCGCTTAAGCGCCGGAAGACGGCGGAGATGTTTGACTGGCCCTCGGGAATCGCCGCAGCCGCGACGATTTAAAAGCCACGAAGTCGAGACCGCGATTCGGGGATTGCGACGTCGAGCTCTAGATCATGCGACCATCGAAGGCCTTCCGGAAATCAAGATCCCGTCAAACTCAGAATTCCGGGGCTGTCGAAGGCTCTATCCCAGCCCTGTCAAAGGCTCCATCCCAGCCCTGTCAAAGGCTCCATCCCAGCCCTGTCAAAGGCTCCATCCCAGCCCTGTCGAAGGCTCTCCGGAGACCAAGATTCCGAGGCCGACAAGCTCGCGGACGGCGGGGAGCGCCTCGGCACGCGCGTCTTCTGCTGACTTGTCTAGGAGCTGGGCGACGGCGTCGCACAGGGCGCCGAGGGTCAGTTCGCCGTCGCACGCGCCGACGACGCCGGCAACCGCGCTCGTCACTTGAACCTCGGCCGCGAATCCGGCCACTTGGGCGAGTTTGAGCATGAACGGCTCAGGCTGCCCCGGCGCGTGGAGGCGGTGTTCGATGCCGCGGCAGGCGAGGCGGGCGGCGAGGAGCGCGGAGTCGTCGGCGCGCAGCAGGTCACGGTGAGCCCAGACGCCCTCGACGTACCCGTGCAGGTCGATCGGCGCAGGGCCGGAGAGCTCTTCGAAGCGCCGCCACGGACGGCGCTTCGCCGAATCCGCCGCGTTCGAGCCGGCCGCGTCTCGATCTCCCGCGGCCCCCTCCGGCGCGCGCATGGAAATGTACCCCATGCCGACGCCGACCACGCCTCTGCGCGCGAAGTCCTCGAGCCAGGCGGCGTAGGCCTCTTCGTAGCCGCGGTCGCGCGGGGTCTGGCCGCCGTCGCGCAGCCACATTTCCGCATAGTCGGGCGGCGCGAGGACCTCGCGCTGGATCACCCAAGCGTCAAGGCCGTCGGGAATCCAGGCCGCGGGGCCGCGAGCCCAATCGGGAACGGCGTCAAACGGCCGATCCGGAGCTGCGTCGCGCGAGCCGTCCAAAGCAGAGCCACGCGACCGATCCGGAGCTGCATCGGATGCCTTGATCTCCCAGTTGCCCAGCATCCACGCTCGGCCTCCGGGCGCCAGCACGCCGCCGAGCTCGCCGACGAGTTCGGCAAGCAGCGAATCGCCTTCGCGTCCGCCGTCGCGATACGTGCGAACGCCGTCCGCGCGGGCGGCTTCCGGCGTGATGACGAACGGCGGATTCGAGACGACGACGTCGTACCGCTCGCGAGCAGCGCTCGAGGAATCCTCGGAGCCCAGCACCGAGCCGCGCACGGGCTCCAGCAGCGAGCCGCGCCGGAAGTCGATCGCGACCCCCGCGAGGGCCGCGTTGAATCGCGCGTAGTCGAGCGCGCGGGCGGAAACGTCGGTGGCCGTCACTCGCGCGCCGCACAGTGCGGCGAGAACGGCGTGGTATCCGCAGCCGGTTCCGACGTCGAGCACCCGCTCGCCCGCGCCGTAGGCCGCCAGCGCCGCAAGGGTCCGCGTGGCTCCCCCGACGGGCGTGACGTGGTCCGGGCCCGGAATCGCGCCTGCCAGCTCGCCCCAGTCGGAGGCGATGAGGACGTCGTCGCGCCGGCGAGCGTCCGCGGGCGCAGCCGCACGATGAAGCGAAGGCGTCGAAGCACACTCAGACGCAGACGTGCGGCCGAGCGGAGGAGCCGAAACTGATCCAGGCGCAGACGGGGACTCCGACGCATGCCCCGATTCCCGCCCAAATCCAGAGACTTGCCGGTGCTTGGAAACTGCCAGATGCCCGGGAATCGGCGCAGGAACGATCTGAAAGAGCGCGCGCCCATTTTCGACGACGGCCCCCACGCGGCCCCGCGCCGAAGTCGCCGGAAGGGCCACCGCGATTTCTTCCTCACCGAGACAGTCGCCAAGCATGAAAAGCCTCGCGAGATTGGCGAGCCGGGCATCGTCCGCATTGTCGACGACCCCGTCTTCGGGGCCTGCCGGGCCGGCGGCTTTCCGATTTTCGGGGCCGACGACGTCGGCGGGCCTCCCGCACCCCGCAATCGCCCGCGCTCGTGTCAATGCCGGGACGCGCTGCTCGCGACGCACCGCGGCTAGAGCCTCCGGGCCGAGCAGCTGTTCGACGGCGACGAGGGTGTACGCGCGCAGGTCTTCCCGCAAAGTCGCTGCCGCATCAAGGGGCGCGGCGGCCCCGTCGAAGGGCGCGGCGGCCCCATCGAAGGGTGCGGCGGCCCCGTCGAAGGCGGCGGCGGCCCCGTCGAAGGGCGCGGCGGCCCCATCGAAGGGTGCGGCGGCCCCGTCGAAGGCGGCGGCGCTGACGGCATCGGCATCCATGCATCAAGCGTATGCGAGCCCTCCGACAGTTGTGCGAGGGCGAACCGGACGCCCGCGAACGCGTGAAACGGCGCTACGACGACGAGGCCGCGGCAGTTAGCGGATTCGGCAGTTAAGGCGGGCGCGGCAGCGGCCCGCGCGCCGGTGACCAAGTTCCCACCGCAGACGGGCATGCACCGCCGTCGAACGGGCATATGCTTATACATCATGCCTTCAGAACCCCCTGTTTTACATGGGCGTGCCCGCGCGCGCCTTCTTTTCGTCCTCATCAGCGGATTGTTTCTCTCACTCATCACGGTGAGCATCATCAACGTCGCCCTGCCGTCCATCAAAACGGCGCTGGACGCCTCGCCCAGCCAGATGCAGTGGGCACTTTCGGGGTACTCGCTGGCCATCGGCGTCGTCCTGGTCGCGGCGGGGCGCGCGGGCGACATTTTGGGGCGCGGCCGCCTTTTCGCAGCGGGTGTGTTGATTTTCGCGCTCGCCTCGACGGCGGCGGCCTTGGCTGTGAACGCCCTCATGCTTGACGTCGCGCGCGCCGTCATGGGCTTCGGCGCGGGCATCTACACACCGCAGACGGGCGGCCTGATCCAGCAGCACTACCGCGGCAAGGAGAGGGCGAAGGCTTTCGGAATCTTCGGGGCGACGGTGGGCGTCGCCGTGGCGATCGGACCCACCGTGGGCGGAGTGTTCCTCGAACTGCTGCCGGAGTCGGTCGGCTGGCGGGCGACCCTCGGGTTCAACGTGCCGGTGGCCGCGGCCGTGTTCCTGCTGGCGCTCAAGTGGATTCCGCGCGAGCCGATCGACGCCGCGAGCCGCGGCCGCCTGTGGCGGAGGCTCGACCCCGTCGGCGCGGCTTTGCTCTCCGTCGCCATCGTGGGGATCATGCTGCCGTTCATGGCGGCGGCGACGATGCCGTGGACGTGGTGGCTTCTGCCGGCCGGCTTCGCCTTGGTGGGCCTGTGGTGGCTGTGGGAACACAGGCTGCATGCGCGCGGCGGGGAGCCGATGGTGGACCCGCGTCTTCTGCGGATCCGCACGTTCACCTTGGGCACAGCCACTATTACGGCGTTTTTCGCGGGTTCGACGTCGATGGGCGTGATCCTCTCTGACTTTGTGCAGCGCGGGATGGGCGAAACCGCCCTGGTTTCGGGCATGCTGGCCCTTCCGACGGCGGCTGCCCAGGTGATTTCGGCGCCTCTGGCGGGGCGGCTCGTGTGGCGGTGGGGCCGCAGGATCGTGATCGTCGGCATCTTCCTCAACGTGGTGGGCCTTGTGGCGATCGCGACTGCCGCGGTGTTCGTGAGCCGCGGGGCGAGCGTGTGGTGGTTCGCGATCGGCGCGGCGATCGTCGGTTTCGGCATCGGCTGGGTGACCTCGCCCAATCAGGCGCTTTCCCTGCGCGACGTGCCGGTGGAGAGCGGCGGGACGGCGTCGGGGATCATGCAGACGGGCCAGCGCATCGCCACGGCGATCGGGACCGCGGCGTGCACCGGGCTCTTCTACAGCCTCGCCGGGGAAAGCTACGTCACGGCGATGGTGGCCGGGTGCTCCTTGCTCGCGGCGTTCATCAGCGTGGCCCTCGCAATTGCCTACTGGGACGCGCGGCACCCGAGCGTTCAGACCTCCGCCCGCCAAAAGGAGGCGGTGCGCGAAGCGCTGGAGTCCACGGAGTCGACGCGGGTATAGGTGGCCCTTCAACGGCAGGTATTCGGACAAAGCCGCTCCTGGGACAAGGCAGGCCTTCGGGCAGGCGGGCAGCCGCACACGCGCTGTCACAAACGCTCATCAAGGGGCGTGCGCCTCAAAAACTCGAGGCACACGCCCCTTTTTGCACGACGTCGGATAAATCCGCTCACGCTCCGGCGAGCGGACTTCGATACACCATCTGGTGCTCAGTGCTTTCCGACTGGATCGGCACCTACTACGTCGCCCGCGATCTGAGGTCTCAATGCACCTTTTGGTGCTCAGTGCTTTCCGACCAGCCAGGCGTGGCGTAGCGGACCGCGTGACATACAGTCTCAATGCACCTTTTGGTGCTCAGTGCTTTCCGACAAGACACTGTCTTGCTCCCCTGGAACTCGAAGCTTGGTCTCAATGCACATTTTGGTGCTCAGTGCTTTCCGACGACGGAAGCCGTTGTCCGCGCGCAGCGGATGTGGGATGAGGTCTCAATGCACCTTTTGGTGCTCAGTGCTTTCCGACCCACAATCAGTTCCGCGCAAGACAACTGGACTCTTATGTTTCAATGCACCTTTTGGTGCTCAGTGCTTTCCGACTTGACAGACACAACCCCTGTGCCGCACCACCCGAAATGGTTTCAATGCACCTTTTGGTGCTCAGTGCTTTCCGACGTGACGATCCGGCGCATGACCGAGATTCTCGGCCAGCAGTTTCAATGCACCTTTTGGTGCTCAGTGCTTTCCGACCCACAATCAGTTCCGCGCAAGACAACTGGACTCTTATGTTTCAATGCACCTTTTGGTGCTCAGTGCTTTCCGACTTGACAGACACAACCCCTGTGCCGCACCACCCGAAATGGTTTCAATGCACCTTTTGGTGCTCAGTGCTTTCCGACGTGACGATCCGGCGCATGACCGAGATTCTCGGCCAGCAGTTTCAATGCACCTTTTGGTGCTCAGTGCTTTCCGACCTTGGAGCGGTTAACGGGGGATATTTCGGCGTTTAAGTTTCAATGCACCTTTTGGTGCTCAGTGCTTTCCGACGGGTTACGTATTGTTCGGGGCGGTTCCATACCCGTTTCAATGCACCTTTTGGTGCTCAGTGCTTTCCGACGGGTTACGTATTGTTCGGGGCGGTTCCATACCCGTTTCAATGCACCTTTTGGTGCTCAGTGCTTTCCGACGCTGAGCGGCGTGGAAGGCGTCGTCGAAAACATGGTTTCAATGCACCTTTTGGTGCTCAGTGCTTTCCGACCTGGTGGCGTGGTCCGGGACCGTGGGGTTTGTTCCGGTTTCAATGCACCTTTTGGTGCTCAGTGCTTTCCGACCAGGCGTAGTCAAGTTCTCGCGGCCTCCCCGTACCATCTCGTTTCAATGCACCTTTTGGTGCTCAGTGCTTTCCGACTCATCGGACGGGGAGCCGGACGGGACGCCAATCGGTTTCAATGCACCTTTTGGTGCTCAGTGCTTTCCGACGCGTGGCCTGAGTATGTGCGGCTTCTCACTCCTAGTTTCAATGCACCTTTTGGTGCTCAGTGCTTTCCGACAGAAAATGTTGAAAAATACGCTTGTGGGTATGAAGTTTCAATGCACCTTTTGGTGCTCAGTGCTTTCCGACCTCAAGCAGGCGCTCGCTGAGAAGGCGGCGCTGAAGGTTTCAATGCACCTTTTGGTGCTCAGTGCTTTCCGACCAAGCTCGCGCAGCCGCGCCTCCGCAGCCTTCGCGTTTCAATGCACCTTTTGGTGCTCAGTGCTTTCCGACGCTGAGCGGCGTGGAAGGCGTCGTCGAAAACATGGTTTCAATGCACCTTTTGGTGCTCAGTGCTTTCCGACCGAGTGGTCTGACCCAAGAAGCTACGACGTAGTGTTTCAATGCACCTTTTGGTGCTCAGTGCTTTCCGACGGGCTACCCGCGGGTCAGTCGTAGATCGACTTATGTTTCAATGCACCTTTTGGTGCTCAGTGCTTTCCGACTTGGGAGTCGGGCGATTGCATCGTCCGAGTAGGGGAGTTTCAATGCACCTTTTGGTGCTCAGTGCTTTCCGACTGCATGTCGGAGACGACAAGCACTCGGGTCTTGTAGTTTCAATGCACCTTTTGGTGCTCAGTGCTTTCCGACACAGCTCAAGCAAGACGAGATAGGCGACAGAATAAGAGTTTCAATGCACCTTTTGGTGCTCAGTGCTTTCCGACCAGTAAGAACGGCATCTATTACATGAAAGGCTCAGGTTTCAATGCACCTTTTGGTGCTCAGTGCTTTCCGACACGAACATCATGGCCGATCGCAATTCCGACATAAAGTTTCAATGCACCTTTTGGTGCTCAGTGCTTTCCGACCTGTTGGCCTAAGACCAACGCTGGCTTTCGGCCTTCACGTTTCAATGCACCTTTTGGTGCTCAGTGCTTTCCGACGGTATTCACGCTGCAATAGCACGATGATGGGGGACTCGGTTTCAATGCACCTTTTGGTGCTCAGTGCTTTCCGACTGGAAAGCACGCGGACTGGCGTGCGCATCAGCGTCAAGTTTCAATGCACCTTTTGGTGCTCAGTGCTTTCCGACCAAGCCGAAGGTGATGTTCCCCCAGGCCCTCGCGGTTTCAATGCACCTTTTGGTGCTCAGTGCTTTCCGACAGCTCAAGATCCCAATCCCGAACCGCCGTATCAAGGTTTCAATGCACCTTTTGGTGCTCAGTGCTTTCCGACGAAAATCTGGAATGAGATTGAAGCTTCTTGGTCAATTGTGTTTCAATGCACCTTTTGGTGCTCAGTGCTTTCCGACAGAAAGTCTGCGAGAAGAACTGCTACGGACTCCGGTTTCAATGCACCTTTTGGTGCTCAGTGCTTTCCGACCCAAGCTTGCTGGCAGTGGTACCAAAAATTCCCGGTTTCAATGCACCTTTTGGTGCTCAGTGCTTTCCGACCGGATCGCGTACATCCTCGGCACCACCGCTAGCGAGTTTCAATGCACCTTTTGGTGCTCAGTGCTTTCCGACTGGGGGTTGGTGGAGGGGTGGCTGGCTCGCGGGCGGCGTTTCAATGCACCTTTTGGTGCTCAGTGCTTTCCGACTCAGACTCCGAACTTGTATCAGGTAGCTATTGATTAGTTTCAATGCACCTTTTGGTGCTCAGTGCTTTCCGACCGTGAACGAGGCGGCCCTGCTGCGCATGAAGAGGTTTCAATGCACCTTTTGGTGCTCAGTGCTTTCCGACTTGGCGTCGGCGATCGTGCGTCCGACCTGAGTTTCGAGTTTCAATGCACCTTTTGGTGCTCAGTGCTTTCCGACTGACGGTTGCGATCGCCGGGCAGACCGCGTTCTCGGTTTCAATGCACCTTTTGGTGCTCAGTGCTTTCCGACATTATAGCAGGTCCGCCAGTGCGATGCAAGCTTTGAGTTTCAATGCACCTTTTGGTGCTCAGTGCTTTCCGACCTCGAACCGGCGATACCTCCAATAGTGCCAATCATGCGTTTCAATGCACCTTTTGGTGCTCAGTGCTTTCCGACGCTTGACGAGGGTCTTAAAGCCCTTCGCGATTATGTGGTTTCAATGCACCTTTTGGTGCTCAGTGCTTTCCGACCGGCGGGCGAGGTTGTGAGCGTCCCTGTACCCGGTTTCAATGCACCTTTTGGTGCTCAGTGCTTTCCGACCAAACGGTCTGTCCGCTCTCGCTCGCAAGATTTACGTTTCAATGCACCTTTTGGTGCTCAGTGCTTTCCGACAACATCTGGAGATGTCAATGCCGCTTATATTATTGGTTTCAATGCACCTTTTGGTGCTCAGTGCTTTCCGACAGAAACTCGTGAATATACTTCTCGTCCATCATCGGTTTCAATGCACCTTTTGGTGCTCAGTGCTTTCCGACAGAAACTCGTGAATATACTTCTCGTCCATCATCGGTTTCAATGCACCTTTTGGTGCTCAGTGCTTTCCGACGTTTAATTACCTTATCGGGAACTATCTTCTCTTGTTTCAATGCACCTTTTGGTGCTCAGTGCTTTCCGACTTTCCATCCCAGCATCGGGCACTATTGCCCGTGTCGTTTCAATGCACCTTTTGGTGCTCAGTGCTTTCCGACCCGAAGGGGGAGTGAGCCTGCGCGTCACCGGCCTCAAGTTTCAATGCACCTTTTGGTGCTCAGTGCTTTCCGACTATTAAGGAAGAAGGCTAACCCATGGCCGTCAAGCGGTTTCAATGCACCTTTTGGTGCTCAGTGCTTTCCGACAACAGTTTGATTTTTTGTGTGGAGATCATCTCGTCGAGCGTTTCAATGCACCTTTTGGTGCTCAGTGCTTTCCGACCAGGTATACGCTTCAGCCGATACAGCCGAACGCGCGGTTTCAATGCACCTTTTGGTGCTCAGTGCTTTCCGACGGGGAGCTCTTAAGCTCCCCTCCGCCATTCGTCAAGTTTCAATGCACCTTTTGGTGCTCAGTGCTTTCCGACAGGTTTGTGGACGACGACGGCAACACCGTCACTGAGGTTTCAATGCACCTTTTGGTGCTCAGTGCTTTCCGACAGTTCATAAGCGTTACTTGGCCGCACATTCTTAAAAGTTTCAATGCACCTTTTGGTGCTCAGTGCTTTCCGACGTTGAGTTTGAGATAGACAATGCGTCCCTGTCTCGGTTTCAATGCACCTTTTGGTGCTCAGTGCTTTCCGACCTACTGTCCTGGTCTAGAAGGTGTAGGTGCCGATCGTTTCAATGCACCTTTTGGTGCTCAGTGCTTTCCGACACGTTGGTCACATGGTGGCATGTTTCTGTTAATGTTTCAATGCACCTTTTGGTGCTCAGTGCTTTCCGACAGATGATCATCGCGTGGCGGTATCTCCGCCCTTGGGTTTCAATGCACCTTTTGGTGCTCAGTGCTTTCCGACATGTTCATTCAATCTTTACAAACAATCAAATTGTTCTTGTTTCAATGCACCTTTTGGTGCTCAGTGCTTTCCGACGAAAGAATCATGACTACTTCGGGCATGATTTTTGAGGTTTCAATGCACCTTTTGGTGCTCAGTGCTTTCCGACGGTGGATGCGCTGGCCCGTGAGGATTGGCGCCGGTTGTGTTTCAATGCACCTTTTGGTGCTCAGTGCTTTCCGACACGACTTGGGGATCACGTATATGGAAGGGGTGCGTTTCAATGCACCTTTTGGTGCTCAGTGCTTTCCGACAAGAATGCTCTGCACTCTTACGGAAAGACACACCCGTTTCAATGCACCTTTTGGTGCTCAGTGCTTTCCGACCATTCAGCGCAGACCCGCCGTGCGGGCGTTGCCGACTGTTTCAATGCACCTTTTGGTGCTCAGTGCTTTCCGACTAGAAAAACGCATGCCCGAGGGCAATCGCCTCCCCGTTTCAATGCACCTTTTGGTGCTCAGTGCTTTCCGACCTGAAGCAGTTCCTTTTCCGCATCGGCAGGCCACAGTTTCAATGCACCTTTTGGTGCTCAGTGCTTTCCGACCGGGTGTATTAGGTTCGGAGGACCTACCTCTTCGTTTCAATGCACCTTTTGGTGCTCAGTGCTTTCCGACGGTCGACGGAGTCCTCAGCGTGTCAGCGTCGGGGTTTCAATGCACCTTTTGGTGCTCAGTGCTTTCCGACCTTGGTGCATTTCTCCGCGACCGTCTTGTTTTCTGTTTCAATGCACCTTTTGGTGCTCAGTGCTTTCCGACCGAATCCTGAGGCGAAGGGGACGCTGAGGGTAATTGGTTTCAATGCACCTTTTGGTGCTCAGTGCTTTCCGACCTTGGTGCATTTCTCCGCGACCGTCTTGTTTTCTGTTTCAATGCACCTTTTGGTGCTCAGTGCTTTCCGACCGAATCCTGAGGCGAAGGGGACGCTGAGGGTAATTGGTTTCAATGCACCTTTTGGTGCTCAGTGCTTTCCGACTCTTGAAGGTAGAAACGGTAACCGTTCCCGTAACGTTTCAATGCACCTTTTGGTGCTCAGTGCTTTCCGACGATCCGACAGGGAACCAAAACCATGACTTCTTCTCCGTTTCAATGCACCTTTTGGTGCTCAGTGCTTTCCGACGTACTACACAAGCCCAATGCTGGCCGGTCTACGGGGTTTCAATGCACCTTTTGGTGCTCAGTGCTTTCCGACGAAAGGAAGTCGGAGCTCGCAGAGAAATATGCGGGGTGTTTCAATGCACCTTTTGGTGCTCAGTGCTTTCCGACTCGCCGATGGTTGTTGGACGGGGCGGGGTCCCGGTTTCAATGCACCTTTTGGTGCTCAGTGCTTTCCGACCCATCGACTGCATGAGCCGACCAATATCCGCCAGGTTTCAATGCACCTTTTGGTGCTCAGTGCTTTCCGACGTACGGCGCCGTCTTCCCTACGGCGACGAACACGAAGTTTCAATGCACCTTTTGGTGCTCAGTGCTTTCCGACGCGTGTTCTATGTGCTGGTCACGGCCGGTGTTCTGTTTCAATGCACCTTTTGGTGCTCAGTGCTTTCCGACTGCCGAAGCGTTGAACATTGACGGGTTCGAGGGAGCGTTTCAATGCACCTTTTGGTGCTCAGTGCTTTCCGACCTTTGAGGTGTCGTCGTGCGTCCGCGACGAAGGGTTTCAATGCACCTTTTGGTGCTCAGTGCTTTCCGACAGGACGCGTTCTGGAAGACGGCTAAGCCGGTCGTGTGTTTCAATGCACCTTTTGGTGCTCAGTGCTTTCCGACCAGACGAAACCGCGGTCGAAACACCAGACCAGGTGTGGGTTTCAATGCACCTTTTGGTGCTCAGTGCTTTCCGACGTAGACGTGAAAACGTCTGCAACCAATGCGTCGGCGTTTCAATGCACCTTTTGGTGCTCAGTGCTTTCCGACAAAAGAACTAGACTTCTCGCCTCCGCACCGCAGACGGGTTTCAATGCACCTTTTGGTGCTCAGTGCTTTCCGACGACCGGCAATGGACGCGTAACCTTCCATGTCTTCGAGTTTCAATGCACCTTTTGGTGCTCAGTGCTTTCCGACGGCTTCCGCCCCGGGTTGATCGCACGCTCGATCCCGGTTTCAATGCACCTTTTGGTGCTCAGTGCTTTCCGACGGATCACATGCGACGGTGAAAGGCTCACCGTGTGGTGTTTCAATGCACCTTTTGGTGCTCAGTGCTTTCCGACCTGTAGTTGAGAGTATCCTTACCCTAAATATTTCGGGTTTCAATGCACCTTTTGGTGCTCAGTGCTTTCCGACCCAATATAGGAATGTTGTGAATTTGACTGACGACGGTTTCAATGCACCTTTTGGTGCTCAGTGCTTTCCGACCGGACTATGTGTGCGGTCGGGAAAGGTGGGATATACAGTTTCAATGCACCTTTTGGTGCTCAGTGCTTTCCGACCCTGAAAAACGACCTCAACGGGTCGCATCCCGATTCGTTTCAATGCACCTTTTGGTGCTCAGTGCTTTCCGACAGAATACTGTGACTGCCCCGAAAGGTAGCAAGCGGGTTTCAATGCACCTTTTGGTGCTCAGTGCTTTCCGACCCGAACTTGCCCGTGTGGCCACGTTCCTGCCGGACGGTTTCAATGCACCTTTTGGTGCTCAGTGCTTTCCGACGCAAGAGAACGATGTTGACGCGTCAGGACTTCCTTGTGTTTCAATGCACCTTTTGGTGCTCAGTGCTTTCCGACTTGTACCTCTGGGCTTGTCGCGGTTCCGTTGTAGAGTTTCAATGCACCTTTTGGTGCTCAGTGCTTTCCGACTCTTCACCAATGCCCGCGACTACCTTTGGCAGGAAGGTTTCAATGCACCTTTTGGTGCTCAGTGCTTTCCGACTTTGTCGGCACCGACTACGAAGATTGGGTCCGCTATGTTTCAATGCACCTTTTGGTGCTCAGTGCTTTCCGACGTGCCGCCGCGCGTGGCCTGTGATGAGGCGCTGGTTTCAATGCACCTTTTGGTGCTCAGTGCTTTCCGACCCGAACTTCACGGGGACGATCGCCGAGGGGATCGGCGTTTCAATGCACCTTTTGGTGCTCAGTGCTTTCCGACGGCAAGTCTCCTCACCAGGAAGCCCTGCCGCGCCGGTTTCAATGCACCTTTTGGTGCTCAGTGCTTTCCGACCGCGAATGCATCAACGCATTGGATGACCTTCATTAAGTTTCAATGCACCTTTTGGTGCTCAGTGCTTTCCGACCCGCCTCCAGAAAGCCGCGTCGCAACGCCGTTTCCCGGGACGAAAACGCCGCCGACCTGGAAAGCACCAAATCGAATCGGCTCGCACCGCTCCAATTAAACCACACAACCGCAGAAAACCGCCACAAATCGACCCAGCGCCGCCAACATCCCCTACCCATCGGTACGCCACCGGCTTTCAACGAACCTACGCCAAAAGATCGGAGCCTCGCGACTCCGCCACGGTAAACACCGCAACCAAAGCCTCTGTCGATTACCCCTCGCGCAGGTGCGACGGACCGTTTTCCGCCAACCGTCGCTTCGCCAACCGCCGCTTCCCAGTGCCCGTCGCACTTCCGCCAGCAGCCATATCCCGGTCAGCCGTCTTCCGCCAGCCACCGCATTCCGGGTCGGCAGCCGGCCGCCCCGGCGCAGCCACGGTGGACAGGGGGCAGAACAGAAGCCGGCAAAAACGGACAGGGTGGAACCGAAGCCAGCAGACCGGGTACAACAGAAGCATGCCGAGCACAGTGTTCATCCAGTTCGACTCCCCCGGGTCCGTCCGCGCCACGCCACGTCGCCTGCACGCCGCCGTCGGGCACATCTTCGACCTCCCGCCCGGGATTTCCCTCGAGCGCGCCCGCCGCATTCCCGCACTCGCCGCACGGCCGGCGCACGACGTCGGCGGCCCAAAGCCGTATTCGCTCGGCGAGATGACACGGGCGCCGGGAAGGTTCGGCGTCGAACTGCGTTTGCTGGACGACAGGCTGCTCGACCCGCTTGACGCCTGGCTCGCCTGGGGCGGCGTGCTCTACGTGGGAAACGGAGGCGAGTCCACGGCCGCGCTTGCCGCGCTCGAAGCCCAGGTGCTCGAACGCGTCAGTTGGGAGGACGTCGCCGCCGACGCCACCGCCACGGCCTGGGACGTGCACATCCTCACGCCGGTCGTTTTCACGTCGCAGGGCCGGCACATCCCGGAGGTCACTGCGGCGTCGCTGGCCACCAGCCTTCAAAACCGCTGGTGGGCGTGGGACCGTGCGACGGCGCCCGGCCGCGTCGACCGATCCGCCGTCACCGAAGCCTTCGACGTCGACGACCGTACGCATATCGTCCCCGTCAGCCTCGGCATGCCTTCCGGCGGCGGACGCGGCCGCCTGTCCGCCAGACGCATCGAGGCCTCCGAGGGCAGCCTCCGGATTCGCGCGCGCGATGACGCCGAAGAATCCCAGGTGCAGCTGTTTTCGCGCCTCATGGCTCTGGCGCGGTTCACAAACGTGGGCTCTCACACCGGCTTCGGCATGGGCGTGCTCAGGGTTGAGCCGACGGCGTGACGCGGTGCCGCGAGCGCCTGCCCAGCCGCCGCACCGCAAGCAGCCCGAAAACGATCGAGCCGAGCATGCCCGCGATGAAAATCGCCCACCACGGCCAGAAAGGCCGCAACGCGACGCGCTTCTCCAAATCCCAATTGATCCAGAGTTCGAGCACCGCCGTCATCGGAATTCCAATGAATGCGAGGCATCCCACCGCCCATTCCATGACGCGCGCCGAGCGCTGCTGCTCCCGCTCGATCTCTTGGTTCTGCTTCTCGATCTGGCGTTCCTGGCGGTCCAGCAGGGTTTGCACGCTCTCGCGCAGCATCCGGGACTGCTCCACCACGCGATCGACGGCGCTGTCGAGACGCCCGGCTTTCTGCGCCCATTCGAGCACTTTGTCCGTCTGGGTCCCGTATCCGACGTCGACGTTCGTCCACCATTCGGCGGCGAGGAAGGCGACGGCGTCGCTGTCGAGCGCGAGGGCCTCGGCGATAAGCCGTTCGAGCGCCTCCTCGGTTTCTGCCGAGTTTCTCAGCCCTTCGCATCCCGAGCCAGGGGCGACGCCAACCGACGCCACGCGATAAGCGCTTCCTTCTGCCGCATTTCCCCGGTCCGCAAAGAGGCCGTTGGCCGTCTCCTCCAGCTCTGCCGCGAGCGCCGCGAGCTTTTCGGAGAATGTCCGCACCCTGATGCGGTTGAAAAGCGTCAGAAGATAGACGTCCACGTGCCGCGTGCACATGCGTTGGAGCGCATAAAGCGAGAAATCGTCTTCGCGCCGCTGCAGGTAGGCCGCGCCGTGCCGGTACACGCTGACCGCCCAGCTTCTCGAAAGCCTGTGCAGCGCGCGCTTGGCCTCGTCCCAGATTTCCTCCCCGAGTTCGAAGCCTTCCGGCGAGGGCAGATACCCCCATTTCCAGCCCGACGCCGCCACCGCCGCCTGGCCGAGCGACGCGTCGCTCGGCGCACCGTCTTCGTGAATCGCCCCTCGTTGCGCCTTCCCTCCGGGCAACGTCCGTCCGGACGCTGTCCCGCTAACCCCCGCCGACATTCCGCGCGAGGCCGACGTCGCACCACGCGACACCGACGCTCCGCCGCGCGACACCCCTTCCTCTTGAGCTTCTTGCCGGATTTCCCCGAGAACCTCTTCCGCGACCGGCACGCACAAGCCGTGCTGCAGTTCCTCAAGAGCCTCAAGGAACGAGGCTTCCGCGTCGCCCGCATTGGATCCGCCGCGAACGTCATGGGCGCCGTCCCCACCGCTGACAAGCTGACCAGCACTCGCATCACGACCATAGCGAGCATCATGGGCGTCATCTCCATCGCCGACACGCTGACCAGCACTCGCGCTCCGGCCAACGCGGGCATCACGACCGCCCTGCCCAGCGACTCCGGCGGGTCCGTCAGCGGGAAAGCCCAGGGCGACAGCCGCGCCGGCGGGGTCGCCCAGCAGCTCGGAAGCCGCAGCCGGAACGGTGGGAGCCGCGGCGGGCAGTACGGCGTCGTCCTCGCTTTCAACGTCCGAATCGACGATCCACCCCGCCGTTTCCGCCCACGGCACCCACGTTATCGTGAAGATTGGGAAAACACCGGAAGGGTGTTCGGCGTCCGCGCTGGGAAACACGACGCTGCCCGCCGGGCATCCGCCGTGGGTTTCGAGGATTCGGGTGAGGGTGTCCGCGAGCTCTGAGAACTTATCGCGCCACCGCAATGTTCGATAGAGACTCGGATAGTCTGGCGAACAGCCGCCCGGCCTTCCGACGACGGCGTGAACGGCCAGAAGGAACCTGCACCCGCCTCGCTCGTTTTGAACCCACAACGCTTCGAGCGCGCCTATCCGCAGAGCTGTGCGGCCCGTTTCGCCGCAGATGTGATCGACGAGCTCCGGCAGCCGAAGCGATCGGCGCACGCCCTCCCCCAGGATCTGTTTCGCAGCCTCGGGGCGGAACCCCCTCTTTCGGCTGCGTGTATACAAATTGTGGTTCGACCCCTTGACCTTGACGGAGAAAGGCCCCGCCTCCCAGGCGCTTACAGCCTCCGTTCTTTCGCCAGGCGGGTTTTCGCTGGCCTCGCGTCGGATCAGACGGCTTCTCGCTCGGCCGCTGCGCGTCGGATCAAGGTCGCTGCCCTCGCCTGCGCTTTCGCTCTGGGCGACGCCGAAAGTCGCTTCCCAGCCAGAACACGCAACAGCTTCGACGATCAGCACCATCCGCATCTGACTGGGGTCTTTCAAGCGAGTGAAGCCGGTGCCCTGCTGCGGAGCGACGGCGTCGGAAGGCTGAAAGACAGAAGGCACCGCGCCTTCGCCGTTTGCATTGCCTTCACAGGCGTTCATTGCGACTCCGTCTTTCGCAGTTCCTCGCAAATCTCTTGGAACAGATCCTTGTACCGCTTCTCCCAATCCGAGTTCCCCAGAGCAGGATATTCACCTGTTCCAGCGACTGCCTCGACGCTCTTGCACACCTCGTCGATGAGGCAGGGATAGGAGAAACCGGCAGGAACCACTATATTGAGCTTTCCGCCGCTTCCATCGTTAGAAGGGTACGCAAGCTCTTCGAGGACCTCATCAAGTGCTTCGTCAGGCGCCGTTTCACCATGAAGAACAACAAGGCCACTGCGTACACGGTAAAGAATCTCAAGCAAATCTTTATGATTGGCCTGTCTAGGTTTCTTGTTTGTCTTCCTGTTCCCCGATTCACGAGCATCCCCTGTTGCAGGTGAATCAACAATGCTCAGCAAATCGCCGGCCTCGAGGCTTGTGTTGCGAACCATGAGCTTGCGTTTTCCACGCCTGAAGCTTGTAATTTCGGCCGTGACAACTGCAAGCCTGGATCGAGTCTCCCAGTCCTCCGACATCTCTTGCATATATGCACCGTTGCAGTCGCTTTCGAGCGGATCGTTCCACAGCCATCGCACCACTCTCAGCACGTCGAGGATCGTCGCCGCATCCGCATCGGGGTCCTTCGAATTGACCGCCTTTACGTACTCGCACCTCAAGTCGTTGCACCTGTCGGCGAATTCATTCATCTCGCTGTCACCCGCACCGAGAACCCTCATCGCGCTCAAGAGATTCATATTGCGCAGGCTCGTCAAGGCCGCCTTGAGCAAAGCTTTCTTGGCGCTGCGGTGAAGAGCGATGCGGTGGAACTGCGGTTCCGGTTCCTTGTTGTCTCTCTTGTCGACAAACGTTTGAAGGAACAACGGAACGGCATTCTCACCACACCACTTTTGCGCGGCTTCCAAGGCTCCGATGACGGCGCCTTTTTGCCCTGTTCCAACCACGACGACCGTCGCAGGCCTCTTGTTGTCGAGCGTCATTTTCACTTGGGCGGCCACGGCCTCGGAAACTAGCGACGTAGCAATCAAGTCGTTGGCGTCTCCAGGACCATATTCGGCGATGTCCACGGGCGGGCGTCGTCCGTTTTCCCAGGCGTTCGTTGCAGCGGAGGTCAAGACCGACGTCGCGGCTTCCATGGCAGCTTGTTTTGAACCGGGATCAGAGGAGTGCAGGATAAGGAATTCAACAGGCAAACCTGGGGAATCAGGCAATAACGCTCCCGGATAGGCACGACGCAGCCTCGCCAGCATCTGCTCACCAGGAGACTGCTTTTCCCCGGCCGGCCCCGTCTTCAATGGCTCTTGCAAAACTCTTTCAGGAACCGTCGGACTCTGACACGACGTTCCCATCGCGAATATATAGAGAATCGGTCTTTGGAACGGCCACGGCATCCATTCCGGAACTACGTCGTCCAGCTCTGGCGTCTCTCTCATAGAATCAATTTGTTGAAGAGTGGGGGCGGCGGCATCGTGGACAGCTGTCTTTCCCGCATCGTTCACCCACTCATGCTCAATCAACCACTTGTCCGCCTCTAACTCGACTCCCGCCGCCACCCGTTCTTTTGCTTCGCCGAGAATCGGCCCTAGCTCACGTCCTCCCTGAAAAATCGATACATACTTGTGCTCGCTTAGAAGCTTACCGTTCTTTTCTTCCAACTTTTCTTCGTATGTTTTCTCCAGCCAAGCTCTCAGCAGCAAGCCCGCGCCGTTGTCGCCTCTGAGCATGCTGACAGCCGCACCGGCGGCCAACTCCCGGGAAGTCACTTCCTTTTGCCTGCATTTCAAGACTTCTAGGCGGGCAAGAAGTTCGTTGTGTTTAGAGCCTTCTCCACACTCAACGTCGATCAGTTTTTCCGAACCTTCCGTCTCCGCCCATTCCTTCGCCTGTTCCAGGTAACCGAGCGACCGCAGCCAATAGAAGACACTGGATTCATCCAGCTGGAGCTTTCGAAGGCTGGCGTCGAACTCCCCGGATTCCGACAAGGAAGGAACCGCAAGCTCCCAATCGAAGCCTATTTGATAAACCAAACCCATCAAAGCGGAAGCCACCATCGTAGACCCCGAAAAAGCATTTACCAACACCCGCTTCGACGAATTGCCAGTTTTGAACTCGGATTCAAGACGGCCCCTGAGTCTTTTGAAACTTTCCTGTTCTAGAAGATCCCCAATTTCTACAGTCACCTTGTCAATAATTATCCCATATTCTTTTTCGACATAATCCTTAACTTCTTTGATCCCCAATGCCTTTTCAAGTAAACAGGCAGTCTTTGCGGTATCAGTGTTTTCGTCACCGGTTTCCGTGCCCACCAGGATGAACTTAACGTTCTTTGTCTTCCGCTCTCTGTGGAGGGTCTCGAGTTCTAAGGCTATAGGCGAGCGAGTGAATCTCTTAGATTTTTCACGAAGTTTTGGGTACTCGTTCTTAAAGAGGGCCCCGATAAGCCTGTCGACTTCGCCGGACTCCGCCCTCTCAATGAGAGAATCTAGTTTTTCTCGACGTTCTTTCCTTTTGGCGTTTTTTTGAGCTTTTTCGAGTCCAAGGATGTCACTCCCCAGATCGCCGTCGCCTGCTGCGTGAATGATGAGCGTCACCGCTGCCTCCTCTTTGAGTGAACGGGGCCACAACCAGCCCCCAGAGCGAGTCTAGTCTTACCGCCCTGGAAGCGTCCATACTATTCCAAAATTTTCCGAAAGAAAAGTCGTGAAAACTCGGCAGAAAAGTACTAGGATTCTCTTGTACACCTCAGTAGCCCAAAGGAGGGCTTGAATGAAACTCATCATGCTGGAGACCAACGGAAATCAGCGGTTTGTCTTCTCTTCCCCGCGTTTGCGCGAAAATGTGGGGGCCTCCTACCTCATCACACAGCTTGCCGAGTGGACCGAGCAAGCCGCCAGCAGCGCCCGCCCGAAGATCGACTTCGGCTGGGTCTCGAAGTCGTCCGGCAAGGTCATCCTGACCGTCGCGACCGAAGACAATGCGCGCAAGCTGATCGGCAAAGTCACCCGCAAGGCCTTTTCTGCCGCGCCCGGCTTGGACGTTTCCGGGGTCTTCGTCGATCTCCGGAATCCCGGCGACGACGTCGAACATCCCCACGTCAGCGATTCCGATCTCAAGAAAGTGCACAGGACAGCCGCCGAGTACGCGCTCAATCGGCCTCCCGCGCAAGCGAGATTCTCGCAGATGCCCTTCCTTCAGCGCGGACGAGACTCGGCGCTTTCGGCGTCGTCGCGATTGGGCGTCTGCGACGAGGCGAGGGACGACAAGGCGACCGCTCTCTCGCTTTCAAGCAGGGTTTCCCGTTATCGGGCCAACGACGCACGTTGTCAGTTCATGAAACTCGCGAAACACTACTTCCTCAAGGTTATCGAGGGGCATTGGAGCGCAACCAGAATCAAGGAACTCCTGGTTCGCGATCCAACGAAACTCGAAGAAAAGCTGGAAGAAAAACACAAGAGGGAGCTCGTAGAGGAGCTCCTTGAAGAGTTCGAAGGAAACATAGATTCGACGGTTCCCAAGGACGCCAAGAAACAGAAAACGAGCGAGCGCAACGGTCAAGCCGGGCACGGCAGAAATCGAGCCGAAAACGAACATGGAGGCCAAAACGAGGACGAGCTTATAGATCGCAAGGACCGCACGGAGGATGAGCGCCTCTCCAAGGTGGCGGTCATTCACATTGACGGCAACGGCGTCGGCGGGATCATGCGCAACCTTCAGGAGTCGCTTGAGGCTATCCCCGGCGGCGTTTTCCGTTCAGAAGTTCTTGCTGAGCAGAGCAGATCCGGCGTTGCGGAAGAATCCGCCAGTGCGGGCCCAACGGACGACCCGCATAAGTCCCCGGACGCCCTCCGCCGGTTCCTCCTCGAAATCAACAGACGCCTTGAAAAGGCGATGCAGAAGTCCTTCCTCGCTGCCTGGGCGGAAGTCGCCTTTCTCGCCGAGAAAGACGTCAAAGACATCGCGGCGATCCCCGTCGTGCCGGTGATCCTCGGCGGAGACGATGCCACCGTCATCACCGATGCGACTCACGCGTTGCCTTTCACGGAAAAGTTCCTCACCGCGTTCGAAGAAGAGACCGGCAAAGATGCACTGCTCAAGTATCTGGGCCCCAAAAGCAGGCAGGGCACAGGCGAATGCGCCAAAAGCACCGGTGAGGATGAAAACGCCGAAGGCGCGGGCGAAAACGCGGAAAGAGAAAGCAAGAATGCGGAAAGTGCGAGTGAAAAGCAAGGAGGTCCAATGACGGCCGCGGCGGGCGTCGCGATCGTCCCCAGGAAGTTCCCTTTCCACATCGCCTACGACCTTGCGGAAAGGCTCATCAAGAGCGCGAAGGCCCTCGGCAAGGTCGAAGGAGAAGAATGCTCCACTCTGAACTTTCACGTGCTGTTCGATTCAACCGTTTTGGACCCCGACGAGCTGTTGCGCTCCTATAAGTCCTTCACGCGGCGGCCGCTCAAGGTGACGTCCGACGTCGATCTTGAAGCCAAGGCGAAGAAGGGCCAATCCGCCGCGCCCGAAGGAGCAGCGGAAGACCCGCATGAACACCCCGCTCTGCGCGGACACCCCGCCTGGAAAGAGATGTGCGAGCGCACCGCGCTTTTCAAAGGATTGAAGCCGGCCGGCGGAAACGAAGAGCCCTTGGCCTTCCCGAAAACCAGGGCGGCGCGGATCAGGAAGCTTCAGTCTGACACGGCCAGGGAGGAGATCGCTTCGAGTGCCGAGCAGGCACAAGCCAAGAAGCAGGATTCGGACAAGAAGATCGACGCCGAGTGGCAAGCCGCCAAGGACTCCAACGGCGAGCTAAGCAATCTGCTGGACGCGATCGGCGGGCCAGATCTCGTCTTCGACCTGATCGAGTTGGCCGACCTGCTGCCGCAGAGCTATCTGGAGGAACTGGAAAGAAAAGAGACGGGCCAAGAAGGCGCAGCAGACCAGCAGAACGACGAGGGCCAAGAAGGCGCCGTCGGCAAAACGGACAAGGCAAGCAAAGGAAACAGGGATTCGACAAACGGAAACGGCCCGTCAGTCGCTTCCCAGGAGGCAAGGAAATGAACAGCATCCCCGTGACGATCAGATTCACATCCGACTGGGGCGTCGGCACCGGCGTCGGCTACGCAGGCGGCGTCGACTCCGTCGTCGAAGTCGACGAAAACAATCAGCCCGTGGTGCGCGGAACCGTCATAACCGGAGTGATTCGCGAGCAGGCGCTCACTGTGGCTCGGGCTCTCGACGGCGGGCAATCGGGAAGATGGCACGCTTTCATCGGCTCGCTTTTCGGGGGCGCGCCGAACCTTGGAGACGCCGACGAGGATGAAACCGTCCCGCGGGCGGTCATCTTCTCCGATGCGCGCATCTGCGAAGAAGCGAAGGCTGCCGACGATGCCGGCACCGCCAAAGTGACCGAGGTCGTGAGCGTCTCAATCGACGAGAAGACAGGCGCCGCAAAGCCCGACCATTTCCGAATCATCGAACGGGCTCCGGCCTGCGTGCTCAAGGGCCGCGTGGACTTCGTCGATTCGGACACCTGGAACGAGGATCAAGTCGAGAGTGCAAAGTTCGTGCTGGCCCTTGCCGGAACGCTCGTGCCGGCGATCGGGTCCGAGAAGACAAACGGCGACGGGCGATGCGAGATCACCGTCGGCTTCCCGGACGACGTCGGCGGTGGCTGCTCCGCAAACTCTGACGAGGGCGAAACCGCCGGGTCCGGCGAGGATGGCTCCTCGGACTCCGGCGCAGACCAATCCCCCAGTTCCGTCGATGGACAAGCCGAAGCCGCCCACGCCGCATGTAAAGAGTGGCTGCAGGAGAAACTCGGTAGCCTCACCAAGGCGCCCGCCTCGGTCCATGTCGGCGCACCGGGCGAACCTCCTTGCGTCGCGAGCGCGGAGGATACGGATCCGTCGAAGCAAACCGATCAGCACAAGCAAGCCGAGTCGAAAAGGAAACCGGATCGCCAGCGAGCGGACGGCCGGGCCGATTCGCCGTCATACCGCTCGTTCGACTTGAACATCAAGTTGAAAACGCCGGTGGTCTCCTACGAGGCGCCGATGTCCAACGAGGTGCGCTCTCTCGATTTCCTGCGTGGAACCGTGATGCTGGCGTGGGCGCATTCGCGCCTGTGTGCCGAGTTCCCCAAAGACACGCGGATTCGCAATGCCGTGGTCAACGGCGACCTGTTCGTTTCGGACGCGACGGCGTGCGTCGCAGGGGTTCGCGGGCGGCCTGTTCCCATGGTCTTCTCCTATCCGAAGGTCCCCGGCGAGCGGCCGGACGGCAGCAGTGCCGACGACGAGCCTTCGACCGGCCAATCAACCAACTCGGCAGGCGAGCCTTGCAGGGTGAAGGGCGAACCCGGCAGTCCCGGCGACGGCCCCGATATGCAAGCCAGCGAAACCGCCCCGTCGACGCGAGAGCTGTGGAACCGCCTCATCTCGAAGGAACCGGAGAAAGTGCACGTTCCGGTCCGGTCGGGCTACATCTTCGACTTCGGGGACGGCGAACCCGGCAAGCCGAGGTATGGCACGGGCGCGCCTCCGGTGACCGGACGCCAGTCCACCGCGCACGACGCAGTTCGGGGAACCGCAAAAGACGGCCAGCTCTTCCTGGTGCGGGCGCTCGCGGCGGGTCTCACATTGCAATCCGAGGTCACGATCACCGAGAGCCTGTATAAGCACCGGCCGACGGTCACCAAGAATCTGTGCGAGCGCCGGCCAGGAGAGGCGCAAAACGAGACACAGCAGGTCAGCCAGCGCGCTCTCGGCGAGATGCTGCCCGAGATCCTGCACGGGCAGGCCCGCCTCGGGTCGCGCAGGCTCACCGGAACGTTCGGCCTCGCCGAGTGCGAGACGACCGAGAAACCCACATCCGACCGCGCAGCCGCAGGCGGTGACGCAGATGCAGGCGGCAACGGCGCAGATGCAGGCGGCAACGCGGCTTCGGGGAACGGTTCAGTCGCAGATGTCCGCGCAAACTTGGACGACAATGCAAACACGGGCAATGCCGATGCATGGGACAGCGAAGGCGCCACGACCATCTGGTTCACCTCCGACCTTCTTCTGCGCTCACGGTCGCTCGGCGCGGCAGGCAGTTCAAAAGACATCATCGATGCGTTCAATCGCTCCAAGGCCTTTAGCGACACGGAGGCTTGCATCAAGCTCTTCTTACCCGAAAACTCGGGCAAGAAGGACACGACGGCGTCCAAGCAAGACGCCAACAACGGCATGACGCCGCCCAAGCAAAACGGCGGCGAAAACGACCATCGGTACCGAGCGGGATTGAGATACCGCCGGGTCGATTCTTGGTCGGCCGCCGAGGGCCAGCCTCGCGCGACCCGCCTCGCCGTCCAGGCCGGTTCGGTCCTCAAGGTTCGCCTCGGGGACAACGCCGAGCAGCGGCGAAAAGCCCTCGCCGCCTTGCGCGAGCTGGAAACCGTGGGCATCGGCGAACTGCGGGCTCAGGGATTCGGCAGGTTCGTCGTCGGCGATCCCCTGCTGAGCATCGGGGACAACGACGGCAAGAAGCTCCACGTGCAACTCCTGCACAGCAACGACTTTCTTTCGGACGAAAAATGAAACCTATAGCCTTAACTCACCAACAATCCAATGCGAATCTGGCGACGTCACACGTCGCCAATCTGAGAATGCAAACCGGCCCCAATCTGGCGATGTCGCACGTCGCCAACCCAACAACACTAACCAGCGCCAATCCGACGTCGCACGACGCCACCTCGACAGCCCGGCTCAACGTTGTCTCGACAGCACAGCTCAACGCCAGCGTGGCAGCACGGCTCAACGCCAGCGTGGCGACGCTGCTTAACGCGGATCCGACGTCGCCGTCCAAAGAGACCGCCAAGGAGGAGAACCGATGAGTCTTACGCGATACAGGCTCGACGTCGTTCTGGTGACGACGTCGCCCATCCACTCCGGCGGGCCGGAGGAGGAAGTCGACAGAACGCCAAAAGCGATCGGCAACGACGAGCGAAAGGCCGTCCCGCAACGATTCGCGCGCAATGCCAGCGGAACGCCCGTGTTGACGGGCCGTTCGGTCAAGGGCGCGCTGCGGGCCGCGTTCTTCGAGGCGCTCGACCTCAATCTTGTCAAAGACCCCGAAATCCCAGCTCCCCAGAGGTTGAAGGACCTGTGGGGGCGGGAAGAGGCCAAGGGCGGAGACGACGCGCCTTCCGGCTGGGCGTCGGCGCTGACCTTCGAAACGGTGTCCCTCGGAGGCATCATGAAGGCGGATTCGTTCATGCACCGCCCGGGCATCGCCATCGATCGCTACTGGGGATCGGCGGGCGACGGAGCGCTCTTCTTCCACGAAGTGGCGCCCGCCGGGCAGGAACTCCGTCTGGCGATCACCGCTGAAGTCGACCCGCGCCGGTTCTCGAAGGGAGATACGCCTGCGATCGAAGAGCTCGAGGCGGACGTCGAACGGCTCTTCTCCGTCATTCTGGGCCTCCTCGATTCGGGCCGCGTCGCCTTCGGAAAGCGCAAGGGCGCAGGCTGGGGGCGCGTGAGGATCGCCGAGCCGAGCGAGATCAAGGACGGCAAACCCCCTTACTCGCTCACGAAGGCACGTCTCGACGACGTCGAAGGCCTCAAGGCCTGGCTGAAAGGGAAGCCCATTAGTGGGGCTGGCGGCGTCGAACCGGCAAAGCTCGGCGCCGACAACCGAATCACTATCGACATCCACTGGGAAAGTCCAACCGGAATTCTCATCGCCGAAACTGACGAAAAGAAGCAAGAAGAGAAGCAACAGGACGCCGCGAAACCAGGGGCGTCCGAAGGGCCCCAAGGCGAGGTTGATAATCTCGATGGGCAAAAGGGCGCCGAGGAGAAACTGAATGTGGCGCGCCCGTTGCGTGTATACAAGACGGACGACGACAAGCAGAAGGCCCCTCTGGTGCTTCCCGGAAGCTCGGTCCGAGGCGCCCTGCGCACGCGTGCTTCAAGGATCGCCCGGACGATTCTCTATCGGAAGCGGGAAGATGAGACGCCGGATTGGTCCAATGTGCCCGTGCACGACCAGCTCGCCAATGATCCGACGCTTGTCCGCGCGCTGTTTGGAACGACGGAGCGGCGCGGGGCGGTGACCGTCCTTGACACGCTTTCCATTCCGAGCGAAGACAACAAAGCCGAAAAGCTGCGTACCGTCACCCATAACGCCGGCGACCGATGGACGGGAGGAGTGATCGACGGCGGCCTCTACGAGGAAGAATACCCGGTCCCTAAGTGGAATGTGCTTCGCATCGAGGTCGACCCCGAACGAGTCGTCGGGCCTTCGCAAAGCGACGATGGGCCTCAAGACGACGCCGGGCCGAAGGCCAACGCCGGATCGAAAGCCGAGGCCGGGCCTCACCACGACGGCGGATCGCAGGGCGCTCCCGGCGCAGACAACCGACGCGACAAAACCGCGCTCCGCCGCCAACAGGCCGCAATCTGCCTGCTGGGCTTGACCCTCGCGGAACTCGCAACCGGGACGCTCCCTCTGGGCAGCCGCGGAACCCGCGGAATGGGCGAAGTGAAGGTCAACCGCTTAACTATAAAGGGGCCTGAAGACATCCTGCCTCCGCCTGCGCAAGAGTGGGACATTCACGGTGACGACGGCGAATCAGTGGCGGAGAAACTCCTCGCCCAGCTCCGAGGCGTCAACGAGAAGCTCCAAGAAGGCGCGGCTGACGGTTTGGACCTCAATTGGACGGACTTTCTTAACGAGAAGGACAAGAAGGCACAACGATGAGTCAGAATACCCCCGCAACACAACAGAACAGCGGCAGGTCGCGCAAAAGCGCGGAATCCGCTGGCACGAAAGACCTTTCCACCCCGCTCTGTAAAGCAAAGTGGAGTCGCGTCTTCATCCCGAACGCAACGCTCAGCGACGCATTGGAGCGCGTCCGAGCAGCCGAAGCGGAACCGACACAGCAGCTCGCATCCGCACAGGAGGCCCCCGGGCAGGGAGACGAATCTGGAAGCCCGTCCCAAGCTTCCAAATTTCACGTTCTCCAAGGGATCGCCTATACGACGTCGGGCGCGAAGGCGATCGTCAGGGTCGACGCCGCCGCCTCGCCGCTCGTCGATTCATCGCATGAACGCGTCCCCCTCAACACCGTATACGAGCTGCGCCTGTGGCAGGTGATTGCCCCAGAGAGCTCCTCGGAAAGCCCCCAACCGGGTAGATCCGCGAGCAATCGCGAATCAGGTGAAACAGCGAACAATTCCGAATCGAGCAAGGCGGCGAACGATTCCGATTCGAACGGCGGCGTCCTCGCCCGCGAGATTCGCTGGCTCAACGGGAACGGCCGCGCGGAGATCGTCGTCGAACGGCTTCGAGAAGGCGAAGAGCACAACGCAACCGCACATGAAAAAGCGGAAGACGACGGAACGAACAAAGACAACGAGGCGAAAACGCTCCGCCAAGGGTGCTGGTACCGAGTGAACGAGTACCTTCAACACGGCGCGGACATCTCCGGCAAGAAAGAGCTCGACGAAACCGACATCATGCGCAGCATAGAGGTCTTTGTCGAGGAGCCGGAGTTCAGCAAAGAGGAGCCGAAGTTCGGCAACACGGTGTTCGCCGACGAGCTCATGACCGGAAGGTGGGCATAAGAAAGTGCGCAGAAAAATGATCGGAAGACCGGCCAGAGCACGGCGGCTCGCGGCAACAGGGAAGGAAAACTGACATGGGCGCATTCCATTCAGCGGTCAATCGGATTCCGGTTCTTCGCCGGGGTGCGCAATACTTCGTCGCCGAAGGAGCGCTGCCAAAAGACGTCTTCGACGATGGCAAAGCTCCCGGCCACGACCGGCTTGCGGACGAGGGATGGTCGGGCACGATCGACCTTGAGATGAAGGTCCGCACTCCGCTCGTTTTCGGGAACCAATATAAGGAGGACGCCGAAGGCAACCGAATAAAGGAATCCGACGCAACCAAGAGGATTCCCGGCTCTAGGAACGTCATCGAAGTGCCGATGGACGGTTCAGGGCGGCCGTTCGTCAGCCCGACGATGGTCAAGGGAATGGTCTCGCGCGCCTACGAAACCTTAACGGCCTCGCGCTTCCGAGTGTTCGGCGAGCATCGTGACCCGCTCACCTATCGGGTGGACCCGTCGCAGGCGAATCAGCTCTTTCCCGCGAGGGTCTGCCGCGACGAGGCCGACGACCTCGCCGTTGAAATCCTCAACGGCAAGGGCGAGAAGAACGAGATGGCGCTTCTGGTCGACTCCCTGAACATCGAAGGCGTCGAAGTCGTTCGCGAAGGCCACGCGCAGCCAGCCCCAAACGCGAGAGCGCCTCAGCGCCCGCGAGTACCCGGAGCCGGACTTTTTCTGCCTGCGGAGCAGGTGCTCAAGAGGTTTCGCTCATTGACTCCCCACGGGGATCCGGTTCGTGTCGGTTTGACTCGCCTCAAAGACGGCAGGCTCGTAGTTACGCATGTGCGGCGCGAGGACACCGGTGAACTTGAAGAGTTCTTCCGTGTGGTCCAAAAGGGCTATCAGAGTCGCAGGCTCATTGAAGTTGAGGGGTATGCCTGTCGCACGGCCCCGGACGGCAAATTCGCAAGCGACCTGTTCGAGAACAAGAAGTACGAGAGGTTCTTCTTCAAGATCGATTCTTTGGGGAAAGACATCTCGGGAACGATTCTGCGGCTCACTGAAACGAACATTCGCGACTACAGGCTGATCGTCGAGAGTTATCGCAAGGAATCGGACGAATACAAGGGGCCCGAGCCTCATCTGCTCAATCGCGCGTCGCAAAAGCGCGAAAATCCGGCCGCAAAAGGCGCTTCCGCACAGCCCGACGACGAGCCCGACGACGCACCGGCACCAGCCGGCGGCACATCCGAGCCAACCAGCAGCGCTCCGGCACCAACTGACGGAACACCTGCATTGGCCGACAGCGCTCCGGCGCCGATCCTCGCGGAGGGCGACCTCGTCTTCGTCCGCCTCGACACTGACGAGGTGCCAGACTGCTACGGCAAAACGTGCAAGAACATCACCGTATGCGAAGTTCTGCCCACAATGGTCGGACGGCGAGCGTATCGGAGCAGTCCGCGGGAGCTCGCTGAGAATCAGTTGGCCGCGCCCCTGAAGAATCGCGACGAGGCGTCTCCGGCCGACAGGCTCTTCGGCTACGTCGTGCCGGAAACGATGGAGAACGCAAAGGGCGGCGACGTCGCCTATCGCGGTCGCGCCTCCTTTGGACAGGTCGACTCGTCCGGCGTGAAAGTGTGCCGCAAGGAGAAGAAGCTGGCGCCGCTTCTCGAACCAAAAGTCTCTTCCGCCCGGCGCTTTCTGACCGACTCCGGCGGCGCCACTCCTCGAATCAAAAGGGACAATGAAAGCGCCGGCAACGCTCCAAATGAGAGAAAACAAGAAGCCAGCGCCAAAGAAGAAAAAGAGGAACGGCGTCTCCTTGCCCGGAGAGAGTATTTCGGGCCGGGGCAGCTCCTCGGCGCGGCGGCCTACCCCGTTCACCGCGAACCGCAAGTCGACGAAACCGGCTTCCTCAGAAGCGCAACCGAGCTTCCCCAGCTCGACCTCGAGCAGGGCAACGACGACGTCCGGATCACCGCCAAAACGTGGATCAAAGCCGGAAGCTCGCTCAAGTGCACCTTGCGCTTCGAAAATCTCAGCAAATTCGAGCTGGCGGCCCTCGTGTGGGTGCTCACTCCGGAAAACCTCGTCCCGTTGGAGGCACGCAAGCACGCTGGCAAGACTGAAGGCAAGGCCAAAGGCGAAGCCGGCAAAGAGGACGGCGAGGAACCCGCCAAACCCGTCGGATTCCTGCGAATGGGCTTGGGCAAACCGTTCGGTCTGGGCGCCGTGGAAGTGCGCATCGCCGAAGGCGGCTTGAAAGCCTGGCGCGGGCGAAGTCTCGCAAAATCCTACGAATCGCTGGAGGCATGCCTCGGTTTCGGGGCCAAGACGCGCAAGCCGTCAAGGTTCTCCTTGAAGAAGCTCATACGCGAGGTCGATCCCAATTGCCGCTTGGACCTTGACCGCCTGCCGTGGATCCAGGCGATGCAGCGTGCGGCCTACGGCTATGACGACGGCGTCGAAGTGCGTTATATGTCCCTGGAGGAAAACAAGGCGAACAATCAGACGAACAGCAAAACCGGCGAACCGCAGGAAGGCCGCGGCTTGTCGCCTGCTGACCTCTGCGGCTCTTCGCCGAGCCCCAAAACATACCGCCCGTCCCCAATGCGAATTTCGACGGAATGAAACGTCTGGAAACCCATTATGAGTGAGAAAAACACTGACGAGTCTCGCGCTACCGGCCATGCGCCGAAAGATTTCCAACCGTTCCATTCGGCCGTCAATCGGATACCGCTGCTTCGGGAAACGGCGCAAGCTCACACGGCGGAGGCACAAGCTCGTGCAAAGGAGGCACAAACTCACGCGACGGACGTTCGCAACGCCGTCGGCGCATTCCCCAAGACGCTCTTCGACGACGGCGTCGCCAGCGGTCACGACCGCCTGAAGCCCGATAGGTGGTCGGGCTCGATCGACGTGGAGATGACGGTTCACACCCCTCTGGTCTTCGGGAAGCATGACGACGCCCAAAAACATGACGACGCCCAAAAACATGATGACGCCCAAAAGCACGACGGCGACCAAAGCGGCACGGAGGAGGACAGCGAGGCCCCCACCAGCGAGGTCTCGGGAAGCCGCCGAAGCGAAGAATGCGAGGACGGCACGCCCGAAGAGCCTTTCGTCAGCCCGACGATGGTCAAGGGAATGGTCTCGCGCGCCTACGAAACCCTGACAGCCTCGCGTTTTCGGGTGTTCGGCGCGCATCCGTCCTCTTCAAACAAGCTGCGGCGCACCGACTCGTTCCATCGCGCCCAGCTCACATATAGGGGCGATCCGGCCAGCGCTCTCATGCTTGTTCCGGTGCGAGTGGAGGAGGCACGCGGCGACGGCTCCCTAAAGCTCGAGCTGTTGCGGGGAACGACGCCGCACGAATCGGTGCGCAGCTCCGACGACGGCACGAAGGAGTACTCGATCCTAAGGGCGGCGGCGCTCCCCGACCGCGAAAGCAAGCACATCAAACCCGTCAACAAGAAGTCTTTCAAGGAAGCCCGCCGCCTCGCCCCGCACGGCGAGCGGGTTCGTTGCACGATGACCCTGTGCATTCAAGGTCAGCGCAAGGCCCCGCTCTACGCTTATTGGGTAGTCACAGACATTTTCGACGACGCCGGAAAGAAGCACCGCCTCTTCAACGTCGGCGAGGAGATCGTCTCTTTTTCCAATTCGACAATGGAGAGGTCGGCACGCGACCTTCAAGGCGACTCGAAAGAGCGGCTGGCCGGATCGGGAAGTCGGCGGCGCGATTCGGAAAGACGGCCGGGCGAATCGGAAAGACGGCCGGGCGAATCGGAGAAGAACGGCGTCCACAACCGGGACGCGCACTGCGGAAAGCCTGAGACAAGAACCGCCTGGGGCTACGCCTACCGCACAGCCCCCGACGGCAAATCCGCGGGTCAATTGTTCGAGAAGAAACACGATGAGCGCTTCTTCTTCAAGATGGACCCGAACCAAAGCGAGTTCGCCGTCGCGCCCTCGTCCGTCCACCAATCCTACAAGGACATCATCGCCAGCTATCTGTCCCTCAGAAGACAGGAGATAGAGAAGGGTGAAAGGGCGGAAGCGCCTCTGCCCAGGGGCCGAAAAGAGGAAGCGCCCCTGCCCAATCGTTTCACCCGCATGGCGGACAAGAGCGAGTCCAACGCCCTCAAACCCGGCGATCCAGGCTTTGCGGCGCTCGAGAAAGGCGACCTTGCATACGCGGTGCTCGACGCAGACCAGACCACGGTCCGCGAACTCGTTCCCGTCATGGTCGGACGGCACGCCTACTCGAAGAGCCCGTGGGAGCTCGCGAAGGATCAGAAGGCTCTTCCGCCTTCTGAGGCCGGGGAGGCCTCTCCGGCCGATAGGCTCTTCGGCTACGTCGTGCAGAAAACCGGAGGCGACGAGGCTCAGAGCGGCTTTCCCGGCGACGTCGCCCTTCGCGGACGAATCGAGTTCGGCCCGATCGACGCCTCCGGGCCGAACGCGTTCGACCCCTCGCTGAAAACTGTGTGCAACCTGAAGGAGCCACATTTTCTTCCGCCGTTGCTGGAGCCCAAGCCGTCGTCGGCCCGAAGGTTCATTACGGATGAAGAGGGCAAGACGCCAAGCCCAGCGGCTGCGGGCGCCCCGGCACTGGACAGCGCGGCAGCGTCGGAAAGCGCGGCGGCCAAGGCGAATGCTCAAGATTCGAGCCGTCAGGCGATTGCGCGCAGCGAGTGTTTCTCAAACGGGCAATTCTTGGGAATCGCCGCATACCCCGTGCACCGTTGCCGTTTGGGGCGGAACGAGCTTCCCTCGGCGGGCGGGCAAGTCCTTGCCAATGGAAAGGAGACCGAGGAGAACGTCAAGGTTTCCCTTGCCGTTGCCTCTTTCATACAGGCAGGTTCGGTACTGCGTTGCCGGATCCGTTTCACAGACCTCGCCCAGGAGGAACTCGCAGCCCTCCTGTGGGTTCTCACGCCGGAGAACCTCGTGCCGCGAAGCGTGCGAGACAGGCGCACTCATGCCGAAAGGGAGGGAAGCCGGGAAGAATCCTCTGCGACCAAGCCGCCGATCGGATACTTGCGCATGGGCCTGGGCAAACCGCTCGGGCTAGGCGTCGTCGAGGCGAGAGCCGTGAGCATCAAGGCATATAGAGGCGAGGACCTCGCGGAAAGATATGAGTCACTGGACGGATGCCTCGGCCACATGCCGACGGGGCCCGAAAGCCCGTCGCCCGGCATCGCGGACTTCTCTTCGGTTCTCAGAAGGTTCAAGCTCGACGAACAGCCCTGGGTCGAGGCGATGCAGCGAGCGGCATACGGGTACGACGACGTTCGGCAAGGCGAGCAGGGCAAGGCCCGCGAGGTCGAAGTTCGCTATATGACACTCGAAGAAAACAGAGCCAACAATCAGACGGTGACTCCCCCAAGAAAGAAAGGAGAAAGGAAAGCCGTCCAACCGCCCGCCGGGTCCCCGGCGAAAGGCAGGGGGCTTTCCCCCATCGACCTTTTCGGCTCAATGGCGGAACAACCGCTGACCGTCCAGCCCAGAAAACAGAAGAAAAAGAGAAAGTCATCGGGCGGCAAATCGAGGAAGAAAGGCAAGAATGACGGAAAGAGAGCGAGATCAAAGAAGTAGCCCGACGCCGGGAGCGCTGTGTGTGGCTGTTGCACGTGCGCCCCGCGAGTCTCCGGCTCTGGACGCCCTGACTCTGCTGTGGGGTGTGGGAGTCTTGAGGGCTCGCATTTGCTTGGGTTTTGCAGTGAGTCTGCTGTGCGCGCGGACACTGGGAAAGTTCTGACAATAGGGGACTTTTCGGCGTCGCCCCGTCGAAAGTCGGCACGGAAGACGGGGTTTGGGCGATCGGTGGCGCATTGCCGTTTAGTGGCGAAATCCCGCACAAGTGTGGTCTAATAGAGGCGGTGTTTACCGGTGAGTCAGGGTGCATGGATCGCCGGTGGCGACTACCGTAGAGTAAGCGGCGTTGTGGTGCGGCTTGTAAAGGTGGCGTCGATAAGCACCCAGCACCACACGGTGTATTGAGACTCAACACACAGCACTACAGGATTAATAACAGGCGGGTCGATAAGCACCCAGCACCACACGGTGTATTGAGACTCGAACCCCTCAGAGCTCGCAGGAGCCAATCTGAGGTCGATAAGCACCCAGCACCACACGGTGTATTGAGACCTTCGCGTAATACGCGAACATAACCCCCCCCCTTTCAGGGTCGATAAGCACCCAGCACCACACGGTGTATTGAGACGTCCACGGAACGGTAGCACCGACTGCTTAGCCCTCTCTGTCGATAAGCACCCAGCACCACACGGTGTATTGAGACGGGGGTTGGTTAATCCCCTGCTTCAGTGTCACCCGTCGATAAGCACCCAGCACCACACGGTGTATTGAGACCGATTTGCAGCGGATCACAGGGCACCTCCCTTTTGTCGATAAGCACCCAGCACCACACGGTGTATTGAGACCAAAACGACGGCGAATTTGCGGAGGTTCATTTTAAGTCGATAAGCACCCAGCACCACACGGTGTATTGAGACGCGATCTCCGTCGCCGTCTGCCCGCCCTGCCACGCACGTCGATAAGCACCCAGCACCACACGGTGTATTGAGACTTGTTAACAGTGGATAATCTGGGTCCCGCGCGCCCCAACCGTCGATAAGCACCCAGCACCACACGGTGTATTGAGACTTGAGCTTCCCAGACTTGGCGGTGACCCGTACCGGCGTGTCGATAAGCACCCAGCACCACACGGTGTATTGAGACGCGAGGTGGACGGTCGGGCCGGTGACCGGGCCGCCCTTCCGGTCGATAAGCACCCAGCACCACACGGTGTATTGAGACTGCCTCGGGCCCGGCGAGGGCTCGCCCGGCATGGGTCGGTAAGCACCCGGCATCAGAAGGTGCATTGAGACGCGAGGGAGACGGTGCCTGAGGCGTAGTCGGGGGGGGGGTAAGCACCCGGCACCAGAAGGTGCATTGAGACACATGACTCCCGTAGGCAAGGGAGCCACGTTGGGTTGTCGGTAAGCACCCGGCACCAGAAGGTGCATTGAGACTGGTGGGGTTGGCTATCCCGCCATAGCTGTTCACGGTGTCGGTAAGCACCCGGCACCAGAAGGTGCATTGAGACTGACCGACGGCACATTCTTGGTCGCCGCGGTTAAAGGGTCGGTAAGCACCCGGCACCAGAAGGTGCATTGAGACCGGCTTCCTGGCCGGGCAGACCTCATAGGACCGCCCGAGTCGGTAAGCACCCGGCACCAGAAGGTGCATTGAGACCGACCCGACCGTCGCGATGCACCTCGCCAAAGCCGTCGGTAAGCACCCGGCACCAGAAGGTGCATTAAGGAAAAAGTGGGCGTGGACCTTGCGCGAACCAACTTCGAGTGACATCGATGGTTGGAACGCATGGAGTCCACTACCAGATGCCGCGGTAGAGCCCCACTTCATCGAGAGTCACGGCGGTTCCCAAGAGTTCAGCGCGGCCAACGCATGCTCCGCATAAGGGGTAAACGTGAACCACGTCGTCGGTTTCACTGATGATCCCTTCGATATGCGCGCAAACTGCGCTGAGGTCGTCAGCTTCCAAACGCAGCTGAAAAACCGATTCCTGTATCCGGTACCCCCACCCTTGGAGGTAGGCGGCCAGGCGCGTGCGCCGCCTGTCGGAAGAGACGTCGTAAGCGACAATCGCGGTCATCGCCATGACACGCCCATCCATTCGTAGTCCCGCTCCATGATCGCGCGGCCAAGCAACTGCGCGCTGTGGTGGATGTGTCTGCGCCACGTGCCGGAGAACCCTGGGAGAGCGCCCTTGACGCGGCGCTGAAGCGTCGCTTCATACCCGTCCACCAACGCCTTCTTGCCTTCGCGGTTAAGCCACACCCCCTTGCCGTCGTCGGAAGGCGATGCGTGCTCCGGTCTCAGCCGATGCGAGCGAAGCAAACTGACCACCGTGCGGTCCACAAGCAGGGGACGAAACTCCTCCATGAGGTCAAGCGAAAGGCTGGGGCGTTTGTCGGTCGAAGCGTGCAGCACTCCGAGCGACGGCTCAAGCCCCGCGGCGAACAACGCGGCCGTGCACTCCCCCAGCAGGATCGCGTACCCATAGGAAAGGGCGGCGTTCGCCATATCCTTCGGCGGACGCCTGCTGCGGCACGGAAACGACACTCCCTCCGGCACCAGCCCGGCAAGCTGGCCCAGATATGTGCCGCGCCGGGGAAGGCAGAGCACGTCGACGTCATTGTATAACGTCCACGAACGCGCCCCGGTCGAAAGGCCCACGCTCCCGGTCAGCACGATGCGATTGACGGCTCGGCGAGGAATCGAGACGTGAGGCAGCAGATCAACGCCTTCAACGATCAAACGCTCTTTCGACACCCGCACGCACGCGCCGTCGCGGCCTATGTACAGGACGTGATCAGGGTTCACGTCAGGCTTGACGTGATGATGGGGGTCGCAGTTAGGACGACTTCTCGAGAAATCCACACCTAGGTAGCAGAATTCTTCATCGAAACTGGTGAGCGATGACGTCGATCGTTTGCCTGCGCAGCTCGCCGTCGGCGGCGTCCTTTGCCAGCACCGTTCCCCACGCAGCTTTTAACCCTTCGATCGACGTGATTCGATCGAAGGCGCTTCCCGGAACAACCCGCCCTTGGGTGGCCCGGAACGCCTCAGTCACCTGAAGCGGATAGACGGTAGCTCCGAGATGGCGGAGCACAGCAAGAATAGGCTGCCGCCTTCTGAAACCGCGTCCTTGCGATTTTTCTCCGTTATTCATGACAACCCCGTCTCTGGAGTTACATCCGAACGGATAGCCGGACGCTTTCATTATTGCCCGCCGGACGGCGGCACGCAGCCGACTTTGTGCAGAAAACCGGGGTTCAGCCTTCAGCGTATTCGATCACCGCACCCGTATCATCTTCCATTGCTAACAATAAGGAGATCCGGCCCGCACCCAACCAGCAAAGGTCGGGCCGGGCCGAACGATTGCCTCGAGAATACAGCTACCACACCCCGCTGTACAGGCCGACGTCGTCCAAGGCCGGCGCCGTTCCGAACACCTCGGCGCGCCCGCAGCAGGCCGCGCACAGGGGGTAGACGTGGACGACGTCGTCGGTCTCGCTGATGAGCTTGTCGATGCGCGCGCAAACTTCCGAGAGCTCCTCGTTGCTCAACCGCAGTTGGAACACGGACTCCTGCATCCGGTAGCCCCACCCTTGCAGATAGTTGGCCAGGCGTGTGCGGCGGCGGTTGTTTGCGACGTCGTAGGCCACAATCACCGTCAGCGCCACGACACGCCCACCCAGTCGTAGCCAGGCTCCAAGATAGCGCGGCCGAGCAGCTGCGCGCTGTGGTGGATGTGCCTGCGCCACGGGCCGGCGAACCCCGGCAGAGCGCCCTTGACGCTGCGCTGAAGAGTGGCCTCGTACCCGTCGACCACCGTTTTCTTCCCGTCTTTGTTGAGCCAGACGCCAGCGCCGTCGTCGGACGGACCCGCGTGCTCCGGGCGCAGACGCCGGGACCGAAGGAGCCCGAAAACCATGCGGTCCACGAGCAGGGGGCGGAACTCCTCCATGAGGTCGAGGGAAAGGCTGGGGCGTTTGTCGGTCGAAGCGTGCAGCACTCCGAGCGACGGCTCGAGCCCGGCGGCGAACAGCGCGGCGGTGCACTCGCCCAAAAGCAGCGAATAAGCATAGGAAAGGGCGGCGTTCGCCATGTCCTTCGGCGGGCGCCTGCTGCGGCAGGGAAAAGAGACCTCCGGCGGAAGCAAGCCCGCCACGCACGCGAAGTAGACGTTCGAGGCGGCGCCCTCCATGCCCATGATCTCCTCGACGCTCGCGGCGTCGGGCAAATCCGCCATGATGTACCGGATGTCGCGGCACGCGGCCTCCAGCCCGACGACGCCGATTCGCCGGTCGGCGAGGGCCGCGCCCGCATTTCCGCACACTTCCATCCCGCCGCCCATGGTCGCGCCCGCGCTGCCGTCGGCGCTCCCCTCTCTTTCCCTGCGCGCGAGCCGATGCAGCACGTGGAGCTGGTTGCGGAGCTTGGCCCGCACGATGTTTCGGGCGAGCGGGAGCCGCGCCTCTTCGTCGGCCGCGAACTCCGCCTGCCTCAGGAGGCGCTGGGCGTTTGCCGTCGACCGCGGCCCGGCAAGCTGGCCCAGGTAGGTGCCGCGCCGGGAAAGGCAGAGCACGTCGATGTCGTTGTACAGCGCCCACGAGCGCGCCCCGGCCGAAAGGCCGACGTTTCCCGTGAGCACGATGCGGCTCACCATCCGCCGCGGAATCGACATTTGGGGCAGACCGTCGGGCGCGTCCACGATCAGCCGCTCCTTGGCCACGTGCACGCGGGAGCCGTCCCGTCCGACGTACACGACGTGAACGGGGGCGTCGGCCTCGGCGGACGGCTCGAGCGGCCGGTCCTGCGAATAGTCGATGCCGAGATGGCAGAATCCTTCGTCAAAGCTGGTCATGACAGTTGCATCCTCGTTGATCGTCAGGCCGCGAGAGCGGACAAGTTCGGTTATAAGGGCGAGCCCGTCCACGAGCTCGGAGCGCCCCGGCGCGCACATTGCGATCTTGGAGCCGTGGCGGAGATAGGCGAATCCGGCGTCGCACATCGCGTCGTCGACGTCGGTCAAAGCGAGATTCTCCAAAAGAGGGCGTAGCGACGAGCCTTCAAGCACCCCTCGGAGCCTGTCCTCGGCGCCCGGCCGAACGCCTTCGAAGCGCGGCAGGCCGAGCAGGCAGAGGAGGTCCAGCGTGCGCTCGCAAGGCATGCCTCGGCGGAGCGTTTCCAGAGCGTCATCAAGGTCGACGCCGAATTCGCACCCCTCGATCTCCAGGAGGAGGACGTTCGCGCGCCCCTCGCTTCGCAGGCGGATGAGGCGGCTGACGACGGCGTCGATCCCGAGCCCGGTGCGCGCCCCGAAAGAGCTCGACGATTGGAGGGCCTCGGCGGCTGGGCCGACGGCGGCCGCAACCGCACGTTCGACTGTCCTGTCCCGCAGCGCGGGAACCCATAGAACCGACGACGGCGCAGATCGACTTGGCGCGGCGGCCCCCAGGCCCCGGCGCAGCGGGCCGAGCCTTTCGCGTTTGAGCGGATAGAGCGGGCCGGGCTTGTACAGCCCGGTTCGAAGGTCGGCGGAAATCTTGCCGAGGAAGGCGTCGAGACCGGCCGCCGTCTCTCTCGCTTGGCGGCGAAGCTGCTGGTCAAGAAGGTCCTCGGCCAGCACCGCGTTCCACGCGGAAGCCAGTTCTTCGAGCGAAGTCAAGCGCTCAAAGACGTCCCCGGGCCCGGGTGCGGGTGCTCCCTGGAAGGCGGATCCGGTTGGCGTTGGCGGACTGCCTTCGCCGTCAGGGCCCGAAACGGTCAAGCGGGGTTCCGGCGCTTTTTCGGCTCGTTCGGCAGTTCTCGCGGATTCAAGGATGCGAAGCGGGTAGCAGTCTTTTCCGAAGCCTTCCGATCTTGCAAGGATCGGACGACGCCGGAAGGACCCGCGCACTGGCAATTGTAGTGAAGCGTCCATTGCTTTCTGGCCTTTAATAAGTCTGGTATGTGTTTCTGCGCCGTTGACGCAGAGGCGCACCTAATCTCCGATCCTGTGTTATTGACTTTCGATGCGGTGCTTTCGCGTGATTTTGATTTCAGTGTAGACCTGTATTGGTTTTTCCGCTCGTAAAACGGGCACTACTTTTCAGCAAGTGATTCTGGACGGTAGGCAAGTGACTCTGGACGTTCAGCAAGTCGAAGTTCACTCTGGTGCATTCGCAAGGCGCCGATTTTTCGGCTCAGGTTCGTTGCAGGCAGGTTGGATTCGTTGTACACAGGTAGATTCGTTGTACGCAGGTGGTGTACCGGCTGGTAGGGGATGTCGACGGCGCCTTGCGGTCGGTGAGCGCCGCGGTCGGATCGCCGCCTATCCGCGTTCAGCCGCTCATCCACATCCGGTCGCTCATTTGCGCCTGGCCGCCGGCTTGTAAGGCGAAACGGTCGGATCGCCGTCGATCCAGAAACGCCACGGGAAGGCCTCGCCGTCGCCGCCGGGTCCGGCAACGCCGACCCGCGGCCCGCTTCGCACCCGTTCCGCCGGAACAGCGCTGGCAGGCTCGGCCAGCTCAAGGCAGATCCGCGAACCCGCGCCGCCCAGCAGTTCGCCGTCGTCCTCGCGCGTCAACCCCAGCGCCTGCGTCAACCTGGCCGGCCCACGCGCCAAATCCCTGTCCCTCCGAGCGGCCGGCCGCCGCGCGCGTGCGATGCCGACGCCCTCTACAACCTCGCCGGCGCGCAGAAGCACCGCGCGCGAAACGCCCTCCGCCCCGCACACGACGTTCACGCAGTGGTGCATCCCGTACGTAAAGTAGACGTACACCCGGCCCGCCGCCTCGAACATCGAGGAGTTGCGGGCCGTCCTGCCGCGGAAGGCGTGCGACCCGGGGTCGATCTCGCCGGCGTACGCCTCCACTTCCGTCAGCCGCACGGACACGGCCCCTTCCGACGACGCCACCGCCAGCCTCGCTCCGAGCAGCGCGGGGGCGATCGCGACGACGTCGTCGCCCGAAAGCAGCTTGATGAGCTCGGGTGCGATTGCGGCCGGCCCTGGGCCGGCGGATTCGTTTGGAGTCATGTCTCCAGGCTATCGGCCGACTCGCTGTAGGGCTCTCATGTTCGCTTTTCTGCGTTGGCGTCTGGGCGGAATGCGCTAGGCTGTATACGATAGTGAAACTTATGCATCGGTGTGCCGACTGGTCGAGGAAGAGCGGGAATGACCGACAACCAACTTTGCGCCGACCGCGCGGCGGGGAATGCCGGTGTTTCCTGCGCGTGCCGTCAGGGGTCGGCCGGCGGGTGCTGGCGAGGGCCGGGGAGGGCAACGCGCATGCGGCGTCGTTCCGGCGGGGAAAGGTCGAAGGCAAAGCGCTCTGCTCGCAAAGCGGTCGCGCGTTTCGCGACGGCGCTTGTTGGGTCCGCGCTGGCGTTGGGCGGGTGCCGCACGGACTCGACGTTCGAGTTCAAAGCCGACGGAAGCGTGAGAACGGAGATCATCGTTGAGGACGACACCGGCTCGATGCGGACGCTCAAAGGAAACTGCGATAATTTAAAGCGATATTTTGCCGGTTTCGGTCGCTTCGCGGAAAAGCTGCTATGGAGGACGTCACGTTGCCGGGAAGCCATATCGGTGCAAAGCGATCTCGAACGCGCCCCATGACGAGGTGACGGTCAAAGACGACGGCGACACGTTCTCGATCTCCATGAAGTCCTCGCCTCCGGACGGTGCCGACCTCGATGGGCTGACAATGACTACAACGATCACAATGCCGGGCAAAGTCATTAAAAGCAGCATCGGCAAAGTCCGCGGCAACAAAGTAATAATCAACGGCTACTACTACCCCGTCACCGGCTTCACCATCACCTCCCGCAAAAACGACTCGTGCGGGCTGACTGCCCGCCAATCAACGACGAACACTGCCACATCGACCGACGCCGACGGACATCCGTCCGCCTCTTCTAGCCGACGCATACTTTCTGGCCAATTACCGGCTAAGCGTTGTCGACACTAAGTGATTCAGTTCAAAACGTCTACTCTCGGCAGTCATATTTGCTTTAGCGCATCATTAGCAGCGGTTGAAGTTAACGATAAGTTCGGCGGAAGGCGGGAACTCGACTGCCTTCATGCCTTTTCTAGACGAGCGTTGCGGATCGCTGGCCGCTCCGGGCTTCAGAGAGTGTTCATCCGTTCTGGGCTTGTTCCCCGCCTCCATGGGTAGACGGAATCTAATACACTGGACGACATGAGACGACGGGATCAACTTAGGAACTCGCATCCCCTGCGAGGATTAGAAATGAAATCTGCATCCTTGACAAGTTCATCAGATCTAAAACGAGTGAAAATCTTTAACACATTGGCGCTTACCATTTTCATTGCTCTAAGTGCATGTAAAGTCAATTCGTCTTTTGAATTTAGATCTGATGGATCTATGCATTCGGAAATGGTCTTTGAAGACAGCAATGATTCAATGAGGCAATTAAAAGGTAACTGTGATCAACTTAAAAGATATTTAGGTCCTTTGGGAAAGTTTATGGTTGATGCTATAGCTACAGACATCACTCGTCCAGGAGGGCATTTAACATGCAAGCTAACGTCAAACACACCTTTCGATAATGTAAAGCTAGTAAAAAATGGTAAAATGTATACAGTAAAACTGGAAAAGCCCTTAGAAACAGGAGGAGACGATGATGAAGAAGTGGAGACAACTTTCAAGTTCATAATGCCAGGAAAAATTGTCCACGCATCCCGAGGGGGGTAATTAGAGATAATACGGTCACATACAAAGGAATTGATAGTATCGAAAACGGATTCACCATTGTGGCAAAAGACGACGCAAGCGAAGCAACTCGACAAACGGAGGCTAAGGAAGGTAAGAGATTGGAAGGAATTGAGGACGACAATGTTCCAGTTTGGGTCTGGATCCTCAGCGGTCTCGCTAGTTTAGGCATTGTTGTCGGCATTGTTACCATTGCTGTAAAGCAGAAACGCGCGAGAAGAGCTGGAATCAATGGTAACCGCGGTTGTTGAGACGGGAGCAGCCCGTATACGTTCCTTTCGTATACAACTGCGTGTTGCGGCGGTTAGTGGCTATTGCACGGGACCGACTTGCGGGAAGACGATTTATCCGACCGAGTCCACGCACAGAGAAGGCCTCGCTCTTGCGGCTGCCTGAACGGAAAGACGTCTTCTTATCTGACGTCTGGGACCGTGCTCTCCGATGAGACTGAACAAGACTTGGCGGAAGTCAATACGTTCACTCAACGACACCTCGACCCATGACGGGATGTCCTTGCGTGCTCGAAGGCGAAGTTCGATGAGTTTTGGCACTGTCGTCCAAGCAGTCGTCGCCTTATTTCAACCGAGGGTTTGCCATGCGGAATGACGTGTGAAGTCTGAGTCTCCTTTAGCCCCTTCGAGTTTCTCCTGCGGCGTCTCGAAGTCTACGCGCGACGTGAACTAGACTGAGCGGTAAAATGCGGAATTGCCGCGTTGGTTGTTGGGCAGGAGGCTCAGCATGGTTGTCAGACAGTTCCCCGGTTGGAGTTCGTTGGCGTGTGCGGGCGGCGGGGAATGCCGGTGTTTCCTGCGCGTGCCGTCAGGGGTCGGCCGGCGGGTGCTGGCGAGGGCCGGGGAGGGCAACGCGCATGCGGCGTCGTTCCGGCGGGGAAAGGTCGAAGGCAAAGCGCTCTGCTCGCAAAGCGGTCGCGCGTTTCGCGACGGCGCTTGTTGGGTCCGCGCTGGCGTTGGGCGGGTGCCGCACGGACTCGACGTTCGAGTTCAAAGCCGACGGAAGCGTGAGAACGGAGATCATCGTTGAGGACGACACCGGCTCGATGCGGACGCTCAAAGGAAACTGCGACGAGCTGAGAACTGTTGTCTCCGCGACCCGTAAGTTCTTAGCGGAGGGGAAAACGGAAGACATAACACCTCCTAATGGGAATTTGACATGCAAAATCACGTCCAATGTAATGCCTGACAATCTCAAATTCGAGGAGAAAACCGACTCATACACGATTACGTTGCCAGCTTCGAACGTCGAAAAACCAGATTCTGAGATGCCGACTGCAAAAACGACAATTATCATGCCCGGAAAAATAACAAAAAGCACTATTGGGTCAGTATCTGGAAATAAGGTCACAATAAGCGGGATTGATTACATAGTGGATGGTTTTACTATCACTTCTCGCAAGGGCGGGGCAGCCAGTCCTGCGGCCGGTTCGACGGCCG
>ERZ772967.40-NODE-40-length-109117-cov-26.224744_pt1 | contig 109117 bp, 90 predicted proteins | sample MGYA00511677_ERZ772967 | MGnify/ENA primary metagenome ERZ772967 (study PRJEB29015, sample SAMEA2737931) | human oral metagenome | biome: human oral; feature: human-associated habitat; material: dental | place: China | collected 2146 ...
AGAGCGCTTCGTTCACACCGAAGAGGTCACTGGTTCGAACCCAGTATCGCCCACCCTCTTTTGCTTCAGTTGCGAGACCGTTTTGGTTTGGCAGCGCGGTTCGTTTTTGCTTAGTTGCGGCGCGCCTTGGCTTAATCCGTTGGCCTGTCGGCTTTAGCTTGGCGGCCCAAATGCCCGGTTTGGCGGCTCGCCTGTTCGTTTTGCGTCGGCCGCAACTTCGCCTTGGCTTAGCCGCAAACCGACGCGAATGAGCGGTGCCTCGCGCCCCAGATTCGGTTGAGTTTCGTGGATGAAAAGCGCCTCGGCGTTTGATTTGGTCAATGTCAAAGCATGAAAGGTGCCTGGTTGAAGAGCTCCGCCGAGTTTCAAGCATAAAAAGTACCTGGTTATTATATAAGTTCCAAATTTCTGTTCTTTTCATCGACATAGGTACTTTTCATGCCGTAAATGCAGGATTCGGGAGTAAACCCTCTTTTCAGCAGCTGAAACATAAGAAAGCCTCATAAAACTGGAGAATCCACCGATAGAACCGCTTGATTCACCAGCAGCTACAGCCGACTCACCAGCAGCTACAGCCCACTCACCGGCAGTGGCACTCGATCCACCGACAGCGGCACTCAACTAGCTCTTTTCCCCGACGACGAAGCGAGACTCTTCCCCCCCCTTGCCACACAGCCGCAACTCGCCGCCGCAAGGCTTTCACGTCGTGCTGCGCGCTCTTCTCCAGCCCTGACAATGCCTGTCCAGCCTTGACAATGCCTGTCCAGCCTTGACAATGCCTGCCTGTGTACACAATTTTCCTATGTTCGCTTATATTTTCCTCGCGGCTCACGCGAGGAAACGGCGGACAAGGCCCACCGCGAAGTGCGAGAATTGCCGTATGCAAATATGGCCTGGACGTTCATACCCACTCGGAGCCACGTACGACGGCTCCGGGACGAATTTTGCCGTTTTTTCTTCCATTGCCGAGAGCATCGACCTGTGCCTCATCGACGACGCCGCCGACGAGACCAAAATCGAGCTGCGAGAAGTCGACGCAGGCGTGTGGCATTGCTATCTGCCAGGAGTGCGCCCCGGGCAGCGCTACGGATTCCGCGTGAGAGGCCCCTACGATCCCTCCAAGGGCCTGCGCTGCGACTACTCGAAACTGCTTCTCGACCCCTACGCGAAGGCGATCACAGGCAAGATCGCCAACGAGCAGGCGCTCTTCTCCTACGATTTCAACGACCCTTCCAAGCGAAGCGAACTCGATTCCGCGCCCCACACGATGGTCTCGGTGGTCATCAACCCGTTCTTCGACTGGGGGCATGACCGCCCGCCAAAGCACCGCTACAACGACACGATCATCTACGAGGCGCACGTGCGCGGCATGACCATGACGCACCCGGACATTCCGAAGGAGGTCCGGGGAACCTATGCGGGAATCTCGCACCCCGTCATCATCGACTATCTCAAGAGCCTGGGCATCACGGCCATCGAGCTCATGCCCTGCCACCAGTTCGTCAACGACACGGCGCTGCAAGCCAAGGGCCTCTCGAACTATTGGGGATACAACACCATCGGCTTCTTCGCCCCCCACAACGGCTACGCTTCCACCGACTGGCTCGGCGGCCAAGTCGACGAGTTCAAGGCCATGGTCAAGGCCTTCCATGAGGCGGACATCGAAGTCATCATGGACGTCGTCTACAACCACACGGCCGAGGGCAACCACATGGGCCCCACTCTGGCTTTCCGCGGCCTCGACAACCCCTCCTACTACCGGCTCGTCGAAGACTCCCAGGAGCACTACTTCGACACCACCGGAACGGGCAACTCGCTCAACATGCGCTCCCCCAACACCTTGCAGCTCATCATGGATTCGCTGCGGTACTGGATCACGGACATGCACGTCGACGGGTTCCGCTTCGACCTCGCCTCGACGTTGGCGCGCGAGCTCCACGCCGTGGACAAGCTCTCCAGCTTCTTCGACATCATTCAGCAGGATCCGCTGATCTCCCAGGTCAAGCTCATCGCCGAACCTTGGGACATCGGCGACGGCGGCTACAACGTCGGCGGCTTCCCTCCCCTGTGGACGGAGTGGAACGGCAAGTATCGCGACACCGTCCGCGACTTCTGGCGGGGCGAGCCCGCGATGCTCTCGGAGCTGGCCGGGCGTCTGACGGGATCGTCCGACCTGTATGCGTCAAGCGGGCGGCGTCCGATGGCGTCCATCAACTTCGTCATCGCCCACGACGGCTTCACCATGCGCGACCTCGTTTCTTACAACGAAAAGCACAACGACGCGAATCTGGAGGGCGGCAACGACGGCGAATCCTACAACCGCTCGTGGAACTGCGGCGCAGAGGGCCCGACCGACGACAAGACGGTCAAAGTGCTGCGCAACCGCCAGATCCGCAATTTCCTCACGACGCTCCTGCTGTCCCAGGGCGTGCCGATGCTCGCGCACGGAGACGAGCTCGGACGCACGCAGCAGGGCAACAACAACGTCTACTGCCAGGACAACGAACTCTCCTGGATCAATTGGGACCTCGACCTCGAGGCCATCGGATTGCTCGAGTTCACTCGCCAGCTCATCGAGTTCCGCAAAGCGCATCCGGTTTTCAGGAGGCGTCGCTTCCTCGCGGGCGACTCCGAGAAGGGCGGCCGCTCGGAGATCGGCGAGATTGAATGGTTCCGGCCCGATGCGACCACCATGGAAGAGTCTGACTGGACCACCGTTTACGCCCGGTCGCTCATGGTCTACTACAACGGCTCCGCCATCGGGGAGCCCGACGACCGCGGCGAGAACATCTACGACGACGACGTTCTGCTGATGTTCAACGCCGACGTCGCCGACCAGACGTTCACCATTCCGAGCGATCTGTACGGCGGAGCATGGGCCGACGTCCTCGACACGGGCAACCACATCGACGCCGAACGCCGCTACGAGCCGGGCGATTCCGTCAAGGTCGAAGAGCACTCGATGCGCGTGTTCATCAGGGTCGACGGCGAAGTGCCGCTGAGTCTGAAAGCCCGCAACGAGGAGCTCACCCAATGCATCAAACCGCATTTCGCGTTTCCTCCCGAGAGCCACCCGAGGTTCGCAAACGTCGAATGCCCGGGCGACTGCGACCTCGACGGAACCGAAGCAACCTCCGGCTCTGAGGGCGGCGACGCCTCTGAGGGCGGGGCTGCAGCGGACTCTGAGGGCGACGTCGTCGACTCCGAAGGCGACACGGTCCCAGGCTCAAAAGACGAGGCCACAGAGGCGTCTGCGGAGGCGCAAGAAGACAGCGCGCTCGAGGGCCATGCGGACAGTGTGCTCGATTCAGGCGAAGGCTCAGACGCAACCCTGGACGGTTCGGAGGAAGGCTCAGACGAAGCTTTGGAGAAAGGCCTAAGCGAAAGCGCCGCGGCTAAGGGCGCAGTGTCGAGCGGTCCAGCCGAATCAGGCACGCCAAACGTGTCCGCCGAATCAGGCGCGCCTAGCGGCTCAGGCGAGTCGGCCGAACCGAATGGGGCCGAAGGCAAAGACGGAGCCGTCGGCGGCAAGGACGCGCCTGCCGAAAGCCAAAATGCGCCTGCCGAAAGCCAAAATGCGCCTGGCGAAAACAGGAAAACGCCTGCTGACGGCGACAAAGACGAGCCTGCTCGCGGCAAGGACGCGCCTGGCGAAAGCCAAAATGCGTCTGGCGAAGGCAAGGACGCGCTTGGCGAAGGCAAAGCCCGGTAAACCGCAAACCCCCAAGAGGAAGGAGATAAGACGACGCAGGAGACGGGGCGAGGCTCTCCAGAACGTGGAGCCCTCGCCCCGGCGGCTTTTCGAATCTTGGCCTACTCGCCTTGCGAATCTTGGCCTTCCGAGTCTTCTCGCAAGCGCCGCCGCACCGAGCCGAGCTTCGCCGTCGCCCAGCGCTTGGCGGCAAGGGCCTTGACCAGAGCCTCGTAGCGCAAAGGCGAGACCGGAACGTCCCATGCGCCGGGGACTTCGGCGATCTCCTCGCTGAACTTGGTCTTGAATCCGCGCACACCCGCCAGTTGCGGCGCACGCTCCGAATCGATGCCCATGAGGTCAAAACTCTCGATTCCCCGCTCGCGCAGGAAGCGGGCCATAGCGAAGACGAGCAGATCGGGGGCGCCGGCTTTGCGGCCCTCGTCGTTCGACGCCGCATAGTAGTAGGTGGCCTGGGACGCGGTGGTCGTGACAATTCCCCAGCACAGCGGCCGTCCCTCGCGCCGAACGGTGTACAGGCGGCAGTGCTCGGGCCCGAGCCCGACGAGCATCGCCTCATACGTCTCCTGCGGCAGGATCCCAAAGGAATCGCGTTCGCCCGTCTCGACGAGCAGCTCGTACAGCTCGCCGAAAACGGCGTGCGCGTTCTCGGTTTCGTCGGCGGCGACGAGAGATTCGTCGCGCATGGCTTTGCGCACATCGCGCCGCCCGCGCTTCTTCATCGACGCGAGGAGGGCGTCCGCGTCCTTTCTCAGATCGAGGATGACGGTTCTGTCATAGGTGACCGATTGGAGAAGCTCGCGAAGGCCGTCGGCCCGATGGTGCGCGTGAAGCCGGACGAAATCGACCTCGGGTTCGAGGCTGCGGACCACCCTGACGAGGTCGAAGCGAAACGCCGCTTCCTCCCGCGCGCTGGGAGTGCGACCGGCCCAAACAGGGCCGTGTTTCGCCCAAAGATACGTGAATCCTCGCCCCCGCATCTTCGTGGCGGTGAGGAAGGCCCTGGGTTCGCCGTCGACCAGCCACACGAGCTTGCGCCACGGAAGCCTCCCGCCCACGGCCCAGTCGAAGACCTCCCAGGCGGAGGTCTGTTCGAGAGGCAAATCGACCTTCGCTTCGTCGGCCAAGCTTTCGAATTCCGAGCCTGCATCTTCGAATCTGCTTGTCTTCATGGTGTAAGCCTACCTGCATTCGGCGCGCCAGCTTCAGCCCGAGCCCTTCGTCCGAGTAGTGTTGCGACGTGCCACAAATCGAAGCGCCCGCCGAGTTCCTCACGGCCCTCGAGTCCCTCAAGGGGCACGCGTTCCGCAGCGAACTCCACGTGAGTCAGATACCGCCCCCGTCGAAAATCGCGCCGTGGGCGGTGGCGCTTCAAGCCGAAATCAACGAGTCTTCCTCGCTCGACCCCGATTCCTACCGCGGAAACGCGCGTTTCGTGCTCCTCTACGACCCCGAAGGCCAGCCCGCGTGGGACGGCACCATTCGAATAGTCGCCTACGCCAACGCCCCCGTCGAATCAGACATGGGCGGCGATCCTCTGCTGGGCGAAGTATCCTGGACCTGGTTGGCCGAATCCCTCGAAGCCCGCGGCGCCGAGTATCACAATCTGACGGGAACGGTCACTCGAAACTACAACGAAACATTTACAGGAATGCACATGACGGATTCGACGATCGACCTCGAGGTGAGAGCCTCGTGGAGCCCCGACCATGCCGACGTCTCGGCCCACCTTGACGCTTGGGCGGACTTTGCCGCAAGCGTGTGCGGCCTGAGCCCCGACGGCGTCGCGGCCCTCCCCCGCTCCTCGGGGGCTCTTTGATGTCGGATTCGGTAGACATACAGCCGCTCGACGTCCCGAGCGAAGGAATCCCCGAGCTGACAAACCTCGACATCGACGACGCCGTCTCCGCCCTCGCCGCCGGACGCGGCGCGTTCGCCATCGACACCGAACGCGCCATGGGCATCCGCTACTCGGGAAGGGCCTACGTCGTCCAAATCCGCCGAGAGGGCGCAGGGACCTTCCTTATCGACCCCGTCGGCATCGAAGACCGCCTCGGCCCCCTCGCGGAGCTCCTGGCGACGGACGTGTGGATCCTCCACGCGGCCGACCAAGACCTCCCGTGCCTGCGCGAACTCGGCTTCAATCCGCCCGAGATCTTCGACACCGAAGTCGCAGGCATCCTTCTCGGCTTCGAACGCATCTCGCTTCAGGCGGAGGTGGCCGAAGTCCTCGGGTACGGCCTGGCCAAAGAGCATTCCATGGCCGACTGGTCGGAGCGCCCCCTCGCCCCGGAGCTGCGGGCGTACGCGGCGCTCGACGTCGAACTGCTCATCGAATTGCGGGAACGGCTCACGGCCATGCTGCGCGCGGCCGGGCGCCTCGAATGGCTTCACGAGGAGTGCGAAGAGATACGGCTGCGCGAGCCGAAAACCCCCTCGGCCCAGCCCTGGCGCAAGTCCGCGCGGAGGAACGGAATGACGGACAGGCGGGCGCTCGGCATACTCGAGTCCCTGTGGCGCTCGCGCGAGAAGCTGGCCAAAAAACGCGACCTCGCCCCGGAAAAGGTGCTTCCTTCCAAGGTTTTGGCGGAGCTGGCCTCGCGCAAGCCCCGTTCTCACGCCGACGTCACGCGCTCGCCCCTGCTCCAGTCGAGGATGCGGCGCAAGGACGCACACACGTGGTGGGACGCCATCTCCTCGGCCTGGTCGGTCCCCAAGGAGGAGCTGCCCCAGCGCGTCTTCCACGAGTCCGCCGAGCCTTTCCCGGCCACCCGCAACTGGGAGCGGGCCAACCCCGAAGCCGCGGCGCGATGGAAAGTCGTTCGCAGCACGGTGCTGACACGCGCCGACGATCTGGGAATTCGCCAAGAGATCCTTCTCAAGCCCGCCTATCAGCGCGCACTCGCCTGGGACGGGTGGGACGACCCCGAAGAGATTCCGATTCTCCTCGCAGCCCTCGGCGCGCGCCCGTGGCAGATCGACAACGTCGGCCAGGTTCTCGTGGCCGCGGCGCGAAGGGCGCAAAAGCCTCGCTCCTAGCTTCTAGAGGCCGCAGGGCGAACGGCGGGACAGCCTCGCTCCTAGCCGTCGGCGGCCGCGGCGCAGGGCCGCGGTGCAAAAGGGCCGGCGGCGCACTGCGTAAATCTCGCCGGGAGCCTAGGGGCGAATACCCTGCCGCACTGAATCGACGGCTGAGCCGATCGCCTCCGGCGTCAGCCCCTCTGAGCGGCGGACGGATGCGCGGGAGGCGTGGGCCAGGAAACGTCGGCCGATCCCCAGGTGGCGCAGCCTCCCGCCGTACCCCGCCTCGCTGAGGGCGAGGGCGATTTCGCTTCCGACCCCGCCGTCGACGAGGCCGTCCTCGACGGTGACGACGGCGTCGTATGAACGCAGAGTCTCGACGAGCTCAGGGGCGACCGGCAGCGCCCAGCGAGGGTCGAGGACGTCGGCGTCGCCGCGGCCCTCCGCCGCCTCGATCGCCGCGGGAACGGCCGCTCCGACGGCGACGACGGCGGTCCTTGCCCCGCCCGCCGAATAGACGAGGTCCGCGCCGCCCACGGCCCTCACGGCTTCGATCGGAGGCGGCGCCTCCCCCTTGGGGTAGCGCACAAGCGTCGGCCCCTCGATGTCAAGCGCCTCGCGCAAAAGCTCCCTCAGCCGTTCGGCGTCGCGAGGGACGGCGACTCTCAAGCCGGGGACCATCGCCGCGAGCGAAAGATCCCACATGCCGTTGTGGGAGGGGCCGTCGTCGCCGGTTACCCCGGCGCGGTCGAGGACCACGGTGACGGGCGCATTGTGGAGGGCCACGTCCATGAGCAGCTGGTCGAAGCCCCGGTTCATGAAGGTCGAGTAGAGGGCGACGACGGGATGGCATCCGGCGTACGCCAAGCCGGCTGCCATCGTCAGGGCGTGCTGTTCGGCGATTCCGACGTCGATCACCCTCTCGGGGAAGGCGTCGGCGAAGGCGCCCAGTCCGACGGGCCGCAGCATCGCCGCCGTCACGCCTATGACGTCTTCGCGCTCGCGCGCGATCTTCGCAATTTCCTCGGCGAACACGGCGGTCCATCCGAAGCGCGCCGGCTCGATGGGCAGCCCGGTCTCCGGGTGGATGCGCCCCACGGCGTGGAACCGATCGTCGGCGTTCTCCTCAGCGGGGCGGTAGCCCCTGCCCTTTTCGGTTATCGTGTGCACGACGACCGGCCCCCCGAAGTCTTTCGCCAAGGCGAACGCCTCCTGAAGGTCCTTGAGGTTGTGCCCGTCCACGGGGCCGATGTACTTCAGGCCGAGCGAGTCGAAGATGCCGGCGTCGATGAAGATGTCCTTGACGCCCTTTTTGATCGAATGGAGGGCGCCGTAGGCGGCCCGCCCCGGCGCTCCCGCGCCGAAAAGATGGCGTTTCGTCCATTTGAGGAAGGCCTCGTAGTTCTTGTTGAGACGGAAGTTGTCCAGCCGCCTGACGGGCTCGAATTTGCGGACGATGCCGCCCACCGTCGGCGCGTAGGAGCGGTCGTTGTCGTTGAGGACGATGACGATCGGCCGCTTCGGATCCTCCGCAATGTTGTTGAGGGCCTCCCATGCCATTCCCCCGGTCATCGCTCCGTCGCCTATGACGGCCACGACGCGGCGGTCCTCTCCGCGAAGCTCGAAGGAACGGGCGATTCCGTCGGCCCACGAGAGCGCGGTGGAGGCGTGCGAGTTTTCGACGACGTCGTGGATCGACTCTTTGCGCGCGGGATACCCCGACAGCCCTCCCTCCTGGCGCAGCGTGGAAAAATCGTGGCGCCCCGTGAGGATTTTGTGCACGTAGCTCTGATGTCCGGTGTCGAAGACGAGGACGTCCGAGGGCGAGGAGAAGACCCGATGGAGGGCTATCGTCAGCTCGACGACGCCGAGGTTGGGGCCCAGGTGGCCGCCCGTCTTCGAAACGTTTTCGACGAGGAAGGCCCTGATTTCCTCGGCCAGACCCTCAAGCCGCTCCGGCGGCAGGCTCTTTACGTCGTCAGGTCCGAGTATGCCCTCAATGAATCCCAAAGCGGCCTCCTTTTGCCGTCGTCCATTTTAACCGCCGAGTCGGCCGTTGCAGGGCCGCGTCGGCCCTTCGCCCATGTGTGCGAAGGGCCGACGCGGGCGTGACACTGTTTTCGGCGCGACGCCGCCGTCCGGAGGGAGACGCTGTCCAGAAAGACCCATCGTCCAGAGGGAGCCGCCGTCGGAAAGGAGTCGCGGCCCAGAGGGAGGCGCCGTCCGACCGCCTCCGCCGTCAGCCGAGCGAATCCAGGACGATGTTCAACCCCTCGGCCATCGTCGGGTGGGCGATGACGGCGTCGCGCAGCTTGGGCCAGGGAAGGCCGCCCAGCATGGCCGTCTGAACGGCGGCGATCACCTCGCTCGCGCTTTCGGCGACGATCGCGGCGCCGAGGATCTCCTCGGTCTCGGCGTCGACGACGACCTTGTAGAAGCCCTCGATGTGGCCGTGCGTCTTGGCTCTCGGGACCGCCGCCGCGGCGACCTTGGCCACCCGGATGTCCCGTCCGGCCGCGCGGGCCTCGCTCTCGCTCATTCCGACGCGCCCGAGCTCGGGGGTCGCGAAGACCGCCCACGGGATGAGGCGGCCCTCCGTCGAGGCGTCCTTGCCGGCGAAGAGGTCGCGCAGCACCCGGAAATCGTTCCACGAGGCATGCGTGAATTGAGGCGTTCCCGCGACGTCGCCCGCGGCGTAGACGCCGGGCGCCGTCGTCTCGAGGCGGGAATTGACCTTGACGAAGCCGCGCTCGGTCAGCTCGACCCCCGCCGCCTCCAGGCCCAGGCCTTTTGTGACGGGAGTGCGCCCCAGGGCAACGAGGAGGCGCGTTCCCGCAACCTCGCCAGCGGTCGTGCGGACGACGACTCCCTCGCCGCCCGCTCCGTCGCCGCCCGAGGACACGCGCACCGCGCGCTCGCCGGTGCGCACCGTCACGCCCTGCGCGGCGAGGTTGGCCGCCATCTCTTCGGCGACGTCCGCGTCCTCCCTGGCAAGAATGCGCTCTCCGCCCTCGATGAGGGTCACGTCCGCCCCGAAGGACGCCATCATCGAGGCCGTCTCGACGCCGATGACTCCGCCGCCGAGGACGACGAGCCGATCGGGGATCTCGGTCAGGCGAAGCGCGTCCTCGCTCGTCCAGTAGGCGACGTCGTCCAAACCCTCGATCGGAGGAATCGCGGGCGCCGTCCCCGTGTTGATCAGGACCTTCTCACCCTCGACCACGCGGACCGAGCCGTCGGCCAGCGTCGCCTCGACCGTCTTCGGCCCGACGAACTTCGCCGTTCCGAGAACGAAATCCAGCCCGGGCGCGGCGAACATCTTCTTATGCGCCTCGACCATGCCGCCGACCACGCTCTCCTTGCGGGCCCGCAAGGCCTGAAGGTCCACTCTCGCCGAGGCGAGGTCGGCCCCGGGCAGATCGACCCCGTAAGACGCGGCCGTGCGAACCTCGGCGAGCCTTCGCGCGCTCGAGACGAGCGTTTTCGTCGGGATGCAGGCGACGTTGATGCACGTCCCGCCGATTTTGTCCCGCTCGACCATGAAGACTTTGTCGCCCTTCTTCGCGCGAAGCATGGCGAGAGACTTTCCGGCCTTTCCGCCGCCGACGACCACGAGATCGTATTTTTCGGGCGCGCTTGCCATCATATTCCTCCGTATATTTTACGTTCATGCGGTATGGGTTCGTTCCCACCCGATGCATATAACGTGCAGCGCACAGAAGGCATTCCGAGACGCGAATCACTCGATTCGTGTCACTCTACTACGGTTACGCATTCGAAATGATGTGTGTTCGGGAAAATGTCGACCGCCTCAAAGAAGGTCGCCTTGCGCCCGCACCCCCGCATGACGGCGACGTCGCGCGCCATGGACGCCGGGTCGCAGGAGACGAGGACGATCCTGCCGACCTTCGCCTCGCCGAGCATCGCCGCCAGTTCCGTGCCGAGCCCCGCCCTGGGCGGATCGGCCACGACGACGTCGCCGTTGACCCCCTCCAGCGCGCGTGCGTCGATCCTCCCCGCGCGGATGTGCGCCCACGGCAGATCCCGAAGGTTCGCCCGCGCGTCGCCCACCGCCTCTCTGGACGCCTCCATCGCGTAGACGGCGCCCGCCTCCCCCGTCGCGACGGCGAGCGGCTGCGTCAGCAGGCCGGCCCCCGAATAAAGCTCGACGACGCGGTCCCCCGGTTGGACGTTCGCTCCGCGCATGACGAGCTCGATGAGGCTCGCCGCAGCCGCGCGGTGGACCTGCCAGAAGCCGCCTGCATGGACCTGGTAGGCGTAGAGCTCGCCGCCGGCCACGACGTCCTCGCGGACGACCTCGTCGGCCCGCATGCCGGGCGCCCACCACGAATCTCCGCCGATGAACAGGGCGGGGTCCGACCCCGAGGGGGCAAGCGCCTTAACTCGCTCCCCCGGCCTCCACCACGAACGCCAGCCGCCGAAGAGGTCGAGCTCGCCGATCTCTTCGACGGCCAGGGGAAAGCTCGCCACCCCTATGAGCTCGTGGCTCGAATCCCTGTACATCGCGGGCCGGCCGTCCTCGCCCACGACGAACTCTATCCGGGTGCGAGTGGCCCACCCGGAGGTCTCGGCGTCGCCGGGAAGGGCGGCGACCCGCGGCGAAAGGCCCTGCTCGGCGAAGTGCCCCTGAAGGTCGCGGCCGCCGATTCGGCCGATGGCCGTCGCAAGGACGTGGCTTTTCCACTCCGCCTGATAGTCGAAGGCGACGTGCCCGAGATCGGCGCCGCCGATGCCGAGCGGCCCGGCCTCCGGCCACACGAAGTCCACCCTGTGCTCGGAGGGGTTCGACAGGACCTCCACGACGTCGCCGCGGATGAGCGTCGAGCGCTGCCCGGTCACCTGGACTCGCACGCGCTCGCCCGGCAGGCCGAAGCGGGCGAAGACGACCCTGCCGTCCTCCGCCCTGCCGACGGCGGACCCCCCATGGGCGACGTCGGTCAAATCTATGTCGAGCGTTGTCATTCGTCCTCCTCGGTCGGATGGAAAAGATAGGGGACCTCGGCGAGGATCACCCCGGGTTCGTGGCGCAAATCGGCTATGACGTTCGGCATCGACCTTCGCACGAAATAGCCCTCCCAGACGCCCGCCGCAAGGATCCTCTGGTAAAAGACCGCCACGACGTCGCCCGGGTGCGTCTGGTGTAGGGAGTGGACGTAGTCGACGATGTGCCCGCGCGTGGCCCCCTGCGGCGTGCCGAGAACCGTGAGGTCGACGGGAAGGCCCGCCTTCTTCCAGTCGTCGCGAAGCTGGCGCGTGCGATTCGGATCGAAATCGACCGTCAGGGCGGTCAGGCTCGACAACCTCATGGCCCGAGCGTAGCTGACCGTGCGCAGCGTCGGGTCGTCGACCACGCTGACGAGCACGACTCCGTGGACGCGCGTGGGCAGGCGACGACCCGCCGAAAGGTTCGTCACGGCGAGGGTTCGGGCAACCCTGCCCATGCTCCGGCGCGCCAGGAGCATGATGAGGGCGGGGACCGCCAGGCCGACGAGGGAGACGGCAAGCCACGTGCGTTCGATGAAGACCGTCAGGCCGAGCCCGGCGCAGCACACGCCCGCCATGGCGGCGAAGGCCCATTTCGTCAGGCTCGCGCGCCTGCGCTCGGCCCGCTCCAGCGACTCCTTGAGGATCCCCACCGAGCGCAGCGTCATTGCCACGCACGTCAAGCCGAAGTGCAGGAGCGCGCAGACGACGAAGACGGTGGCCCCCGCCAGGCTTGAGACGAGCACGCCCGCGAACCCGGCGGCCAGGACCGCCGTCAGCCCCACGATGACGAGGCGCGGCTTGATCGCGTCGCGAGTGCCTAGGCGGCGCGGGAGGATGCCGTCTGTGGCGAGCTCGCTCAGCAGGAAGGGCAGGCGGGCGTAGGCTGCAAGGGCCGCGGAGGCGCCGAGCAGGGCATATCCTGCGGCGACCGCCTTGTAGCCGCCGCCCCCCATGAGGCCGTGGGCCATCGACAGGCTCGGCACGCCGAGCCGCTGGCCGGGAAGCTCGAAAAGTATGGACAGGTAGAGGGTGACGACTATGGCGACGGTCGCGCCGCCGAAGCGGACGGCGAGCCAGGGCGGGCGGACCCTGCGGGTGCGCGCGCCGCCGTGGACGCGCTCGCTCAGGAGCACAAGAAGGCAGGCGGGAAACGCGGCGGCCATGACGGCCGTCATGAGCGGATGGGAGACCCCCGGGTTGCGGCCGGAGAGAACCGCCTGGCGCCGGGCGGACATGGCGGCGTCAGCCGCAGATCCGTCGGCGAGCTCGACGACGAGGCCCCATACGAGAACGGTTGCGACCGCGAGGGCCCCAAGGGCGGCGGTGACCCAGTACAGCCGCGATTCCCTTCCCCTTCGCAAAAGCACGGGAAGGGCCAACGCGAGAACGAGCCCGTACAGAAGCGGCCCGCGCGGCAGCGCCGGGAAGACTTCTACGAGGCTCGTCGTTGCGACGCCGACGCCCAAGACGATGACGATGACGTAGCACAGGTAGCGCGCCGAGGCGGCCACCACGCCCATCCCCGGGCCGATGTGGGAGGCCACGATTTGGTAGGAGAGGCGGCGCGGAACGAGGCGCCCCACCCATGTCGCGCCGAGGAAGGCCGCCAGGAGGCTGAGAACCGCCACGGCGGCGGCGGCGGCGATGTCCGCGGAATTCGCCCCCGAGGGGACGGAACGAAGAATGATCTGCGGAACGATGACGGCCGAGAGGACGATCATCGTGGTGTCGGCCGCTGCGGAGCGGGCGGGTATTTCGTTCGTCACAGTGTTCAGGCTACGCCACGTCGCGGTTTGAGGTAGCGTTCTTAGCGTGCACTTTGTCATCATGGGGTGCGGCCGCGTCGGAGCGACGTTGGCCGCGAATCTAACGGAGTACGGCCATTCCGTGGCCGTCATCGACCACAGCCCCGACTCGTTTCGGCGGCTCCCAGAAGGTTTTTCGGGTCAGCGCGTCACGGGGATGGGCTTCGACCGCGAGGCGCTGATCCAAGCCGGCATCGAGGACGCCCACGGCTTCGCGGCCGTCTCCTCGGGCGACAACTCGAACATCATCGCCGCCCGCGTGGTCCGCGAGACCTTCGGAGTGTCCAACGTCGTCACCCGCATATACGACCCGACGCGCGCAGAGGTTTACGAGCGGCTCGGAATCGCCACGGTCTCAACGGTCAAATGGACGGTCGAGCAGGTCTTCAGGCATCTCATCCCGCTGGGGCCGCACTTCGACTGGATCGAGGACGACGCCGGAATCGCGATCGTCGGCATCGACCTCGACCCTTCCTGGTTCGGGCGCAGCGTCTCCGATTTGGAGCGGGCGACGAAGGCAAGAGTGACCTATCTCACTCGTTTGGGAAGAGGGATGCTTCCCACGCCGAGCCTCGTGCTGCAAGACGGCGACGCGCTGCACATGACGGTCGAAACCGATCGGGCCGGCGCCGTCCAAAGGATCGCGAACCACCCAGCCGAGGAGGATCTGTGAAAGTCATCATCGCGGGGGCCGGGTCCGTGGGCATGTCGATCGCCAAGGAGCTCGTCCAATCCGGCCACGACATCACAATCATCGACCGCCACCCCTCGGCGATGAAAGTCGCCTCCGTCCCCGAGGCGGAGTGGCAGCTCGACGACGCCTGCGAGCTCACGAGCCTCCAGCGGGCGAATCTCGACGAGGCCGACGTCGTCGTGGCTGCGACGGGCGACGACAAGGTCAACCTCGTCGTCTCGCTCCTGGCCAAAACCGAATTCGGCGTCGAGAGGGTCATCGCCCGCGTGAACAATCCGAAGAACGAGTGGCTCTTCGACGAATCGTGGGGGGTGGACGTCGCCGTATCGACGCCGCGCGTCATAGCGCCCTACGTCGAGGACGCGGTCGCCAACGGGCGCCTCGCAACGGTCATGCACTTTCACAGCTCGGGGGCGGCCCTCCTGCAGACGACGCTTCCTCCCGAGGCGCCGATCGTCGGGCTCGCCGTCTCCGACGTCGTCCTCCCGCCCTCGATCGTCCTCAACGCGATCGTCCGGGACGGGGTGCCGTTCACGGCGGAGCCCGATTTGACGGTCGAAGCCGGCGACCAGGTGCTTTTCCTGCGCTCGGCCGAGGCCGAGGAAGACCTCGACATCGTGCGCGAGCTCATCGGCGACGACGCCTCGCCAGGGTCGGTCTAACCCGTCAGTCTAGCCTGCGTCACGTTCTCTAGCCTGCGTCACGTTCTCAGACGGCGGCTTCGCCTCTTCTCGGACGGCGCCGCTTGCGTCCGTCGGCGGAAGCGCGCGAACCGCCATCCACGTCGCCCAGGCCGCGAGCGCGAAGAGCGGCAGGCCCATGACGAGCTTGCTCACCGCGAGGGCCGTCGTCGCATCCGTCAGGTAGAGAGGCGTCTGAACGAGGAGGCGCAAGGCGAACACCCCTGCCCACAGCCACGTCAGACGGGTGTACGCGCGGCGAGTCGCGAGCCCGTCCTCGTCGTCGGCCCTCCTCCATCGCGTGGCGTCCCCGCGCAGGAATCCGAGGACGAGGCCCATGAGCGGCCAACGCACGGCGAGGGAAAGGGCGAGCGCGGCCAAATACCCGGCATTGAGGAGCAGCCCGACCGTGAAGTAGTCGGACGCCTGCCCCGTGCGCAGCGCCCAGAAAGCCGAGACGCCGACGCCGATAAGGCCGCTGACCGCGGGGGTGACGTCGAGCCTGCCCACAAGGCGGGCCGCCAGGGCGAGGACCGCGGCGGCCACCGGAGCGATCGAGGAGACGACGACGTCCTTGGTCGCTATGTAGACGACGAGGAAGATCGCCCCGGGGGCGACGCTTTCGACGACGCCCCGTTTTCCGCCCACGGCCCTCGACAGGTCGAAGTCCTCGCCGACGGCGGCCGCCAAACCGCCTCTGCGCCTGGCCGACTGCCTTCCGGCGGCCTCCGCCCGATCCGGAGCCTGCCCCTCCTCAGTCGCTTGATCTGTCACATCGGCCCTCTCGGTCACGTCGTTCCTTTCCGCCGCGTCGATATTCTCGCCGCATCGATTCCGTTCTGTTCGCCTCTGTTCGCCGCGCCGACTCCGTTCCCGCGGCGCTCTTTCCGAACCGTGGGCGCCTCTCGGACTGCAAGAGTCACTCGCCCGGGAGCACCGTGTAGGCCGGATCGAAGATCGTCGGGACGGCGTCGCGGCCCGAGACGGCCCCGCGCACGGTCAAACGCGAGCCGACCTCGATGCAGCGGACGATGGTCCGCCCCAGGAACGCGAGGACGAACTCCCCCTCCGGGGCCTTGATCCTCGCTCGAAGGACCGGCGAGTTTCCCGCGCCGGGATACGCGATCGACGTGATCTCGCCGGTCACTTCGACTCGGCGAGGGCTCACCTCAGCGAACCTCCGAGATTTCCGGCCCGCGGCGCGGAAGGGAAAGCCTGTCGCGCTGGGGCTCGGAATGCCTGCTGCCCGAACGGGGAACTTCGAGCGGAAGAATGTCGCGCGGCGGATGGGCGGCGGCGCCCCTGACCACCACGAGCCTGTCGAGCACGGCGTGGAGCACGTTGCGCGCCTCGGCGTCGTCGACGGCGGCTCTGCCTGTCAGCGTCGCCCGCAGCAGCCAGCGGGGCCCGTCGATGCCCAGGTACCGAACGGGGTTGACCGTCCTCGACCCCTCGACCGGCATCTGCGCGTGGATCTCCTGCCCGTACTCTCCGTCGGCCTCGCGCGAAGACCCTCCCTGCGAGGCGATCGAGGAGATCATGTCGGCGCGCACGTCGTCCCAGAGGTCGCTCGACTTCGGCGCCGCGAAGACCTGAAGCTGGAGCGCGCTCTCGCCCACGATGTACACGGCGCCCAAGACCACTTCGCGGTTGCGCTCGACCGTGAATTGGATCGTCGCGCCTTCGACCGGCGGCAGCCTGAGGGCGCCGCACTCGAGCAGCTCGTCGTCTTCGGGCGCCTCGGCTTCGTCGTAGGGCCCGACGGCCTTCTCGGCCTCGGCCTCGACGGCGACGTCGGCCTCCGCCTCTCGGGCCTTGGCCTTCTTCTTTCCAAATAGTCCCACGTGTCAGCCCTTTCAGAATCGCGGTTCGCTCGGTCGGACCATGCGCACCATTTTAGCCCGCGCACTCCGTGCACACGGGCAGCCCGTTTTCTTCGTACGCAAGCTGTGATCGATGGTGCACCAGGAAACACTGCGAACACGTGAATTCGTCGTCTTGGGCGGGCACGACGCTGATCGAAAGCTCGACGTTCGACAGGTCGGCCCCGGGCAGCTCGAAGCCTTCGGCGGCCTCGACCTCGTCCTCCTCGACCTCCGCCGACTGATGCTCTGAGCGCCGGGCCTTGAGCTGCTCGAGGGAATCCTCGCGGAGTTCTTCGTCCTGCTTGCGCGGCGCGTCGTAATCGGTTGCCATTGTCAGCTCCACTCGTCTCGTTTTGGCGGCATCGTCTGCCGCTGTTCAGGCCGCGGACACCGCGTCCGGCCCCGCGTGCGCCCACAATGTATCAGGTTTTTCGGATTCGTCCAGTCTGTCAATCCACGAGCGAAACGCACGGCCGAGCGCCAAGCGTGACACACCCGGGCGAATCGGCCCATTCCGCCCGTCGTGTGGCAACCTTAAGGTGACTACGATTTCAAGGGGAGACATGAAAAAACTGGAGCTCTTGGGACTCGGGCCCGACGGCGAGACTCTCACGCTCAACGACGCCGAAGGCAATAGGTATATCCTACCCATCACCGACCTGTTGCGCGCGACGCTCAGACGCGATAAGCCCGTCGTCGAGAACCCGTCCGAATCGAAACGGCAGATGACGCCGCGGGAAATCCAGTCCTACATACGCGAGGGGCTGTCCGTCGACGACGTGTGCGAGCTTTCCGCGCTTCCCGCCTCCCGAGTCAACCCCCTCGCCTTTCCGATCGTCGCGGAACGCGAGTACACCGCCCAGCTTGCCCGGTCCTTCTCAATCGGCCGCGACAGCGCAGGCCTGACGCTCGAAGAGCTCGTCGCCTCGCGCCTCGTCGGCCGCGGCGTCAACCCGAACGACATCGCGTGGGACTCCCTGCGCAAGAACGGCGAGCCCTGGACGCTCGTCGCCGTCTTCGTCACTGGCGACCGCGAGCATCGCGCCACATGGCACGTCGATCTGGAGCGGCGCCTCCTGGAGGCGCTCGACGACGAAGCCGCCTGGCTCTCGGAGACCCAGCTGCCTGCCTCGACCGGAACTTGGAGGGCCGTGAACACCCCTCCCGCGCCGGTGGATTTGGTTCAGAGCGAAAAAACGCACCGCCGCCACTCGCACAGGGCGGACGGCGAGGAAGGAAAGGCCGACGGGCACGGCGGGGGCGCGGCGGCCGAGGCGCCGGCGAACGCGCGAAAGGCGAACGACGACGCGGCAGACGGCCGCGGCAAAGCCGACGGAAAGGGGCGAATCGAAGAGGTTCTGGCCTCCCTCGACACCCAAAGGGGCAGGGTCCGTCCGATGCCGAAGGCTGAGGAAGACCCCGATTACGACGGCGCGCACCCCCCGGCTTCCGCCCCGGAGACGGCTCACGACGCGACGATTTTGAGCCTGCCCCGCCGTTCGGCCGCCGATCGCGAACAGAATTCCGCGGCGGACGAACAGCCCGGGCCCGGCGGGCGGGCGGGCGGCGGCGCGCGCCCGGGCCGTTGGGGCAAGGAGCCCCCTCAAAAGGCGAAAGACAGACGTCCCCGAGGCAAAGACGGCAAGGGAGGAAAAGGCGCGTCGGCGGAGGGAGACGGCGCGGCGCGCGACGGACGCTCTCCCGACGGAAAGGGAAACAGGGGAGGCTCGGAGGCCGAACAGGCGTCCCCGGACGCCTTCGCCCCGTCCGAACGGCGATCCGATCGCTCGAAGAAACGGCGAGGCTCGCGCCCGTCGATGCCCAGCTGGGACGAGATCGTCTTCGGGAAGAAAGACTAGACGGTTCGGAGAAAGACTGGACGGTTACAGGGGACGGCCGAAAGAAAAGGAACGGTCTGAGAAGGCTAGGGCTCGCCGAGGGGAAGCTGCTTTGCCGCGCGGGCCGTGCTCGCGGTCATTCGCTTCCTGTGGTGATATCGGCAGAGCACCTCATAGCCCGCCTTTCCGGCGTCGGTGTCGCCGACGACGACCTGCTCCCCCTCCGTGACCATGGCGCCGTCGACGGTGCGCGCGTTGTGCGTGGCGCGTTTTCCGCACCAGCACAGCGCCCTGACCTGCAAAACCTCCACTCTGTCGGCCAGCTCGATCATGCGCGCGGATCCGGGGAACAGCCTCGTCATGAAATCCGACGTGATTCCGAAGCCGAAGACGTCGATTTCGATCTCGTCCACGATCCTCGCCAGCTGTTCGATCTGGGCCTCGGTGTAAAACTGGACCTCGTCGCAGATGAGAAAATCGACTTCCCGCCCGCCGGTCCGCTCCCGCGCCACGGCCTTCCAAAAATCGGTGCTCTCATCCACCTCGAAAGCCCGCGACTCCAGGCCGATGCGCGAAGACAGCCTGCCGGTTCCCGCCCTGTCGTTGCGGGTGTAGAGGAGGCCTCTCATGCCGCGGCGCTCGTGGTTGTACGCCGTCTGCAGCGCCAAAGTCGATTTGCCGCAGTCCATCGTCCCCGAAAAGAAGACCAGCTCCGCCATCACGCGGCTCCAGCGAAAAACATCAAAACCTCCGCCGTCAAACGGCCTCTGCGATGAGGGGAACGAGCATTTCGACGGACGTGAGGGACCCGTGGACTCCCCGCATCGGCGGGGCCGTGCGCCCGCGAGAGTCAAAGACGGCGCAATCGCCGCGTTGGAAGGAAATGACGTCGCCCATGACGGAGCGGGCGAAATCTCCGACGGGGCCGAAGACCCCCGTTGCGACGGCTTCGTCGGCCGTCAGGACGAGCGCCGACTCGCCGAGCTCCTCCCTCCAGCGCGCCGCGAGGGCCTCCGGCTCCCGGGTGTACACCTGAACCGCGCGATCCTCGCCCGCGACGAGGTCCGCCCCCTCGCGCAGCCGGGGGGAGTCGGCGAGGTCGATCCTCGTGCCGACGTCGACCATCCCGTGGTCGGCGGTGACGACGATGAGCGTTCCGCGCGGGACGGAGCGCGCCAGGGACGCGACGGCGGCGTCGAAGCTCTCCAACTCGGCCACCCATTCGCCGGACGTCCATCCCGCTGCGTGGCCCGCATGGTCGATTTCGCCCCAGTAGAGGTAGACGCATTCGGCCCCCCGCCGCAAAGCCCGGGCGGCCGCCTCGACCCGTTCGTCGAGGGTCTCGGCCGGCACGGCCTCAGCGCCTCGGAGAGCGGCCAGCGTCAGTCCCGAGCCGACGAATGCGGCGGGTTGGACCACGCGGCAGGCCTGCGCGCGCGGGCCCAGCCTTTCGAACAGCGTGGGCTGGCTCTGCCACGAGAGCGGGTCGAGCCCGGGATCGTCCCATTTGATGAGGGAAAACGGCCTGCCGCTGGCCGGAGACCGCAGCGAATACCCCATCATCGCGGTCCTTCCCGGGAGCTCGCCCGTTCCCACTGCGGTTATGGCGGCGGCGGTCGTCGAAGGCGCCACGCTCGCGAGCGGCTCCAAATGGGCCATCGACCGCAGCGTGGGGGCGTGCCCGCTTCTGGCGTCGAGGTTCTCGGCGCCCAGCCCGTCGGCCATGACGAAACAAACGCGCTCGGCCTCGGGCAGCCCGAGCGCCGCTCTGTCGCGTTCGGAGTCCGAGGCCGACGTCGCGGTCGCCAAGCCGACGGCGTCCATGGCGGCCGAAAGCGCCGCCCGAAGGCGCCGTTCCCCGGGGGCCGGAAAATCATCGGCCAAGGGCTGGGCGGTTTGGCTCACCTGCCCGCTCCGGCGAGGATCTCATGGAGGCGGAGGATGAATTCGGCGCCCTTGGAAAAGACGGCGGCGTCGAGGGACGTGTCGACGAACACGTCGAGGTCCTCGGCCACCGCGTGGGCCATCGAGCCGTGGTCGAGGGTGCAGGACGGGTCCTCGCATCCGGCCGGAAAGCTGTCGATCAGCCAGGAGCCGCCCCAGACGGCGTGGATGCCGATGGCCGAAAGCTCGCCCGTGTGCGGCCCCTGAAGGCTGCGCCGCCGCAGGAGCTGGACGTCGCGGAGCATCGACAAGGGCAGGGTGCGCACGCTCGTCAACAGCTCGCCTTCCGGCGCAAACTCGTAGGAGACGTCGGAGGAAATCACGTGCAGCGAGGAATCCGTCACGGCGTAGCATGTGACGGACTCGTAGACGGAGTCGCTGTCGAAAAGAGTTTGGGGACGCACGAAATACGCCAAGACTTCGGGATCGGATTTCAACGCCGCAGCGACGTCTCGAGCCACTGGTGCGTCGCCGTCGTTCAATTCGTTGAGTTCCGATATGAAATCCTCGTAACGATTAGCGTTCACTCGCCGATTGTCTCATTTTGATCGATCCGACGCACGCACGGTCTGCCCGGCGGGCCCTTGCGCGGCGGCCGGGCGTCGCCAATATCACCCCGAATGACGGGCGGGAAACCGGGAACAAGGGGAATACTTGTTCGCATGCCAAAGATTAGCGAGCCGTCCGCGGAGAAGGTCGTTGACATCGACGTCACGCAGGAGATGCGCACGTCCTTCCTCGAGTATTCGTACTCCGTGATTTACGCGCGGGCCCTCCCCGACGCCAGGGACGGGCTCAAGCCCGTTCAGCGGCGCATCCTCTTCCAGATGGGGCAGACGGGGCTTCGCCCCGACCGCGGCCACGTCAAATCCTCCAGGGTTGTGGGGGACGTCATGGGCAGGCTCCATCCGCACGGCGACGTCGCCATCTACGACGCGATGGTCAGGCTGGCCCAGCCGTTCACGCTCAGGCTGCCGATGATCGACGGGCACGGCAATTTCGGGTCGCTCGACGACGGGCCGGCGGCGCCCCGATACACGGAGGTGCGCATGGCGCCCGCCGCCATGGCGATGATCTCCTCGCTCGACGAGGACACCGTCGACATGGTTCCCAATTACGACAACACCCTCGAGCAGCCCGAGGTGCTTCCCGCCGCCATCCCGAACCTCCTGGTCAACGGCTCTTCGGGAATCGCCGTCGGAATGGCGACGAACATGCCGCCCCACAACCTCGTGGAGGTGATCGCCGCGGCCCGCTGCCTCCTTGCCGATCCCGAGGCGGACCTGGAGGAGGTCATGCGGTTTGTGCCCGGCCCCGACCTTCCCGAGGGCGGGAAGATCGTGGGGCTGGAGGGCATTCGCGAGGCCTACGCCTCCGGACGCGGAATCTTCAAAACCCGCGCCACGGCGCACATCGAGAACGTCACGGCGAGGAAGAAGGGAATCGTCTTCACCGAGCTCCCCTACCTCGTGGGGCCGGAGAAGGTCATTGAGAAGCTCAAAGACGCGATCACGGCCAAGAAAGTCCAGGGCGTGACGGGCATCCAGAACCTGACCGACCGCCATCACGGGATGCGTTTGGTGGTCGAGGTCAAGAACGGCTTCAACCCCGAGGCCGTCCTGCTTCAGCTTTACCGGCACACGCCGCTGGAGGATTCCTTCGGCATCAACAACGTGGCGCTCGTCGGCGGCCAGCCGAAGACCCTCGGGCTGATCGAGCTGCTGCGCGTCTTCCTCGACCACCGCCTCGACGTGACCAGGCGCCGCTCGCGCTTCAGGCTCGACAAAGCCTCCCGCGAGCTTCACCTCGTGGACGGCCTGCTGGCGGCGGTCGTCAACATCGACGAGGTCATCGCGCTCATCCGCTCCTCCGACGACGCCGCGACGGCGCGCACGCGCCTCATGCAGGTCTTCGACCTGACCGAGACCCAGGCCGAGTACATTCTGGAGCTTCGGCTGCGCCGCCTGACGAAGTACTCGGTGATCGAGCTCGAGCAGCGCCGAAGCGAGCTTCTGGAGGCCATCGCCGACCTTGAGGGCATCCTCAATTCGCCCGAGCGCCTGCGCGACCTCGTCTCGGCCGAGCTGGACGAGGTCGCCCGGACCCACGGCACGCCCCGCAGGACGGTCCTCCTCGAGTCGGACGGCGCCACCGAGGCGGGAAGCTCGGCCGCGCTCCCGCTCGAGGTGGCCGACGACCCCTGCTTCGTCCTGCTGTCGGGAACCGGCTTGGTGGCGCGGACCGCGGATTCCTCGCCGCCGGCGAGGGAGGGCGGGCGCGGGCCTCACGACGCGATCCTCGCGTGCGTCCCGGCCACCGCGCGCGGGCAGGTCGGCGTCGTGACGTCGGCGGGCCGGGCCGTTCGGCTCGACGTCCTCGACGTCCCCGTCGCGCCCGACGCACCCTCCCTCGCCGCCGGAGCGCAGCTGCGCGAGCTAGTCTCCCTCGCCGAGGGCGAGCGAGCCGTCGGCCTCATCGACCTTTCCGAAGCCGCCGCCCCGCCGGTGCTCGCCACCGAGCGCGGCAGGATCAAGAGGGTCGGCGCGAGCCACCCCGGCAAGGATTCGTGGGAGCTCATCGGGCTCGAAGAGGGCGATTCGGTGGTCGGGTGCGGGCATTGCGCGGACGCGGACCAGATCGTCCTCGTCTCCTCCGACGCGCATCTGCTGCGCTTCGACGGCTCGTCCGTGCGCCCTCAGGGCCGTACCGGGCGCGGCGTCGCGGGGATCCGCCTGGGGGCGGAGGCGAAGGTCATCGCCCTGGGCGTCGTTCCGGGCGACGACGTCGGCGGAACCCTCGTCGCAACCGTCTCGGGAAGCCGCGGCGCGCTCGAGGGAACCGTGGCGGGAACGGCGAAGGTCACGCCGCTCGACCGCTTCCCGGCAAAAGGCCGCGGAACCGGCGGAGTCAGGGCACAGCGGTTCCTGCGCGGCGAGGACTGCCTGCGGCTCGCGGCCGTGGGCCAGGCGCCGCTTCACGCCGTCGGCGCGGGCGGCCAGCCGATCGGCCTGCCCGAGACGGACGAGAGGCGTGACGGCTCCGGCCAGCCCCTGAGTGCGCCCGTCGCGGCCATCGGCTGAGCCCGCCCGGTCGTCGGGCCATGCAGCCGCACGCACGCGCGGAAACGACGTCGGCGAACTTGTCTTCCGCTAAACGGGCCCGTGCGCGCAAGGAGAGCGCATCCGTCAACCGGGTGCGCCGCCTCGTGCGCGGAATCAAACGGCCAACGGCGAGACGGTCAGAAACGGTTGACGTACACGCGGGTGACGCCCATGCGTTCGAAGCCTCGGTCGAGGAAGGTGCTCAGCAGGTAGTCCCCCTCGGGAACGTCCACGCCCACGTATGAGACGCCGGCCTCCTTGACCGCGTCGATCGTTTGGCGGAGCAGCACGGAAACAAGGTTGATCCCCCGGTGCTCCTCGCCGAGGACCACCTCGGCGAGGTAGCCCTCGGACCAACCGAGGGCCTCCCATTCCTCGTCGTAGCGTTCGCATACCACGTAGGCGGCGACCCTCGGGCGGTCCCCGCGCACGTCGAGCGCGACGAAGCTCCACGCCCGGTCGATGGCGGCGTGCTCGGCCTGCCAATCCCCGCGGGCCGAGGGCTCTCCGCCGGACTTCGTCTGCACGGCGTTGTAGAAGCGCAAGACGTCCTCGTCGAGGTCCTCCGTCAGGGGGACGATCTTCATGTGCGTGGGAACGTCGAAACGCGGAAAGCTCGCCACGCTCTTGCGCAATTGCACGTACTCGTGCGAAAGCTCGAAGCCCTCGTGCGTCAAAAGCTCGGCGAGCCCCGCGTTGGCCCCGTCGACGTGGACGACCGCGCTGCTGCCGCCGATGGCGCGCGCGGACTTGACCTGTTCGGCCGCGAGCAGCTTTCCAATCCCCTCGCCGCGGGCGTCCGGGTGGACGCCGCCGAAAAGGCGCACTTCGCCCCCGCTGCGCACGATCCGGGCCATCCCGACGGCCAGAAGGCTCGAATCGGAGGCGCGGACGCCGATGGCTCGCCACGCCAAAGAGGGATCGAAGAACCTCTTGATCTCTTCCAAGCTGGTGCGCAAGGGGCTGTCGTCGGCGGCCTCGATGGCGCCGACGACAGCATAGATTTCGCCCGCGTCTGCGGGCCCTAACTCAACCCACCCCATCTTTGGCAATTTTAGGCGTCGATCCGATCGCGGTCCACAGCCGCGGCCCCTTCGACGATGAACTCCCTGCGCGGGGCGACGTCGTTGCCCATGAGCAGCTCGAAGACGGCCTCCGCTTCCATAAGCGCCTGTTCGTCCTCCATGCGGATCCGCCGCAAGGTTCGGCGCAAAGGGTCCATCGTCGTCTCCGCAAGCTGGTGGGCGTCCATCTCGCCGAGGCCCTTGTACCGCTGAATGGGCTCGCGGTAGCTCTTGCCCGCGCGCTCGAGCTTGCGAAGCTCGGCGTGGAGCTGGTCCTCCGAGTGCGTGTATATGTATCGCTTCTTGCCGCCTTTGCCGCCCGAAACCTCGATTCTGTGAAGCGGGGGCACCGCGGCGTACACTCGCCCCGCCTGAACGAGCGGGCGCATGTAGCGGAAAAAGAGGGTGAGCAGGAGGGTGCGGATGTGGGCGCCGTCGACGTCGGCGTCGGTCATCATAATGACTTTGCCGTAGCGCGCCGCGGGAAGGTCGAAGGTCCGCCCGCTTCCCGCCCCGACCACCTGGATGATCTCGGAGACCTCCTTGTTCTTGAGGATGTCTGCCGTCGAAGCCTTTTGGACGTTGAGGATCTTGCCTCGGATGGGAAGGAGGGCCTGGAACTCGCTCGAGCGCGCGAGCTTGGCGGTTCCCAGGGCCGAATCCCCCTCGACGATGAAAAGCTCGGTCTCGGCCACGTTTTCGCTCCGGCAATCGGCCAGCTTCGCGGGGAGGCTCGATGCTTCGAGGGCGTTCTTGCGCCGAGAGATCTCCTTGTGCATGCGCGCCGTCACGCGGGCGCGCATCTCCGCCACGACCTTCTCCAGCAGCCTGGAGGTCTCCGTCTTCTGGTCGCGCTTGGACGATCCGAGAATCGCGCCCAGCTCCCTCTCGACCACGCCGGAGACGATCCCGCGAACGGCGGACGTCCCGAGGATCTCCTTTGTCTGCCCCTCGAACTGCGGCTCGGGCAGGCGCACGGTCACAACGGCCGTGAGGCCGGCCAGCACGTCGTCCTTCTCGATCCTCGGGTCCTTCGCGCTCATCTTCAGGCGTCGAGAATTCGATTCGACGAGCGAACGCAGGACCTTCATGAGCCCCTGCTCGAATCCGCTCTGGTGAGTCCCCCCTCCCGGGGTGCGAATGATGTTGACGAAGGACTCCACTCTCGTCTCGTAGCCCTTGCCCCAGCGCAGCGCGACGTCGACGTCGACGTTTCGCTCAACCTCGCGGCTGACGAGGTGGCCCGACTCGGCGTCGAGAACGGGGACCTTTTCGGCGAACGTCCCCTCGCCGGTCAGCCGCATCGTGGCCGTGACCGCGGCGTCGGGCGCGAGGAAGTCGACGAAGTCCACGGTCCCGCCGTCGAAGCGGAAAGTCTCCGTGCGAGGGCCCTCGTGCGGGGCCTCCCCTTCGGCGCCTTCCCTCTTGGCATTCTCCCCTTCGGCGCCTTTCCCTTCTGCGCCCCGCCTTTCGGCGCTCTCCCCCGCGGCGGCCTCCCTTTCGTCGACGAGGGAGATGGTCAGGCCGGGCACGAGGAAGGCCGTCTGGCGGGCCCTTTCGACGAGCTCTTCGTAAGAGAAGGCCGCCGACGCGAGGAAGATCTCGGGGTCGGCCCAGTAGCGCACCCGCGTGCCGGACTTTTTCTTGGCGACTTTGCCGACGACGTCGAGCACCGAGGACTCGGTGAACGCCGAAAAGGGGGCGCGGGGGTCGGGCCCGGATGCGCCGTCGGAGAAGCGCCCCGGCTCGCCCCGGTGGAACTGCATCTGGTAGGTCTTGCCGCCGCGATCGACCTGGACGTCCATCCGTTCGGACAGGGCGTTGACCACGGAGGCCCCGACGCCGTGCAGGCCGCCGGAGGAACCGTAGGACCCTCCGCCGAACTTCCCTCCGGCGTGCAGCTTGGTGTAGACGACTTCGACGCCGGAAAGCCCCACGCCCGGGACCTCGTCGACGGGGACGCCGCGGCCGTTGTCCCGCACCTCCACCGATCCGTCGCCGTAGAGGCGGACCTCGACGGCGTCCGCGTGGCCTTCCAGCGCCTCGTCGACGGCGTTGTCGATGATCTCCCACAGGCAGTGCATAAGGCCGCGCGAATCGGTGGACCCGATGTACATTCCGGGCCGCTTGCGAACAGCCTCAAGGCCTTCGAGAACCTGAAGGTGCCTCGCGGTGTAGCTTTCGTTAGACGTCACTCGCACATCGTACTCACACACGCCCTCTTTCACGCATCGGCTCGCACAATCGGGCGAATCTCACTTTCGCACTTTCATTCGACAGCGGGCGCCGTCCTCGGCCAATGCGCTCGTTTCATCTTGTTTCAGCCGATGCGCTCGCGCTCGTCGCGCACCGAAACCGCCGAGGCCGCCAGCTTCTCAAGGTGCGCATTCGCGTGATGCCCGCAAAACATGAGAACCCCGTAGGGCATCTCCACGCGAACGTAGGCCTGCGCGCCGCAGGCGTCGCACCGGTCGAGAGCGGTCATGGCGCCGTCGTGGACGGCGGAGTCGTGCTTCATCTCATCGTTCGTCAAAGTAGCCACGGATATATACAAGCATGGAGGACGGCCTCCGCCGGCTCCGAAAGCCCCGCTTTCACCTCGGGCTAAATGAGCGCTTCGCTACACTCTCCCGCGCGCGGCGGGGTTCGGGGCGGAGGCCGAGCAGGGCCGAAGGGCGCCGAGGCAGCGAGGGAGGATCGTTCGGAGCCCGGCGGCGCTGCGCAAACAGCGGGAGGCCGACGCCGTCGAAGCGACTTTCACGAGGCCGCCGGGCGGGGCCCAACGCCTGCCGCGGGGCGGGCGGCGTAGAATTCTTTGGACACGCAAACGGCGGGGCTTTCGCTCGTCGAAAAGCGGGGCTTTCGCTCATTGAGGAGCCTGGCGGCGTCAGCGCATCGACGAGCCGAGCTCGAATGGAGGGACAATGGGGTATGCCGTCGTCGACGTCGAAACGACGGGGCTGAGCCCGGTACGCGATCGGATCGTCGAGATCGGAGTCGTCTTGCTGGACGAATCGGGCGATCCGGAGGGCGAATGGCAGAGCCTCGTCAATCCGCTGCGCGGGATGCGGGCGATTTTCGTGCACGGCCTGACCAATGCCGACGTCGCCGACGCCCCGACGCTCGCCGATCTGCTTCCGAGGATTCGCGAACTGTTGGCCGGCAGGGCCCTCGTGGCGCACAACGCGACGTTCGACGTCGGATTCCTCAACGCGTCCTTCGCCCGGGCGGGCTACGGCATGCGCATTCCGCGCGAGGCGACGGTGTGCACGATGGAGCTGTCGAAGATCTACCTTCCGCCGGGAAGGCACGGGTTGACCGCCGCGGCCGAGCGCGCCGGCGTGGCGATGGCAGAGCGTCACCGCGCGCTGGCAGACGCCCACACGGCCGCGGGCCTGCTGCGGCACTACCTGAACGCCGAAGCCGACGGAGTTCGCTATGCGGAAAGGGCTTTCTCGCGCAGCGGCGAGGCCGTGGAGCCGGCAGCCTGGATCGAGGCGCGCGGCGCGGCCGCGGAGCTGAGCTGGCCCGACTTCCTCTTCTGACGCGGATCGCAGCCTTCGACGTCGCCGCAGGCGACGCTCGGCCTTCGCCGTCTCGCGGCACGGCCTTCGCGCGTCCGCTTGCCCGGCGGACGCGCGAGGGCGGATCAGTCGAGATAGTCGCGCAGAACCTGAGAGCGCGAGGGATGGCGAAGCTTCGACATCGTCTTGGACTCTATCTGCCGGATGCGCTCGCGCGTGACGCCGTAGACCTTCCCGATCTCGTCGAGGGTCTTCGTCTGCCCGTCGGTCAGGCCGAAGCGCATCGCAACCACGCCGGCCTCCCGCTCCGAGAGCGTGTCGAGGACTTGGCGCAGCTGCTCCTGAAGCAGCGTGAAGCCCACGGCGTCGGCCGGAACCACAGCCTCCGAATCCTCAATGAGGTCGCCGAATTCGGAGTCCCCGTCCTCCCCGAGGGGCGTGTGCAGCGAAATCGGCTCGCGCCCGTACTTTTGGACCTCGATGACCTTTTCCTCGGTCATGTCGAGTTCCTTGGCGAGCTCGATCGTGGTCGGTTCGCGGCCGAGGTCCTGAAGCATCTGACGCTGAACCCGCGCGAGCTTGTTGATCACTTCGACCATGTGGACGGGGATTCGAATGGTGCGCGCCTGATCGGCCATGGCGCGGGTGATTGCCTGCCGAATCCACCATGTGGCGTACGTAGAGAACTTGAAGCCCTTTGTGAAGTCGAATTTCTCGACGGCGCGAACCAGCCCGAGGTTGCCCTCCTGGATAAGGTCGAGGAAGAGCATGCCGCGGCCCGTGTAACGCTTGGCCAGAGAGACCACCAGGCGGAGGTTGGCTTCGAGGAGGTGGTTTTTCGCCTGCTGCCCGTCGCGCGAAATGAGCTTGAGCTCGCGCATGTACATGCGGTCCTTGGCCTTGTCGAGCGAGCCGGATTCGAGGATGTGCTGGGCGTAAAGTCCGGCTTCGATGCGCCGGGCGAGTTCCACTTCCTCTTCGGCGTTGAGGAGCGGAACCTTGCCGATCTGCTTGAGATAGTCTTTGACGGGGTCGGCCGTGGCGCCCGCCACGTGGACGCGGACCGCGGGCTCGTCCGACTCGTCCGAGTCCTTCATCGTGAAAGCGCCCTTGGAGGCGGGGATCGCGTCCTCCGTCAGGTTCCTCCCGCGGGGGCGCTCCGTCCCGTCCTTGTCGTCGGAGTCTTCCGCCTCCTCGTCCGAGTCGGCTTCCTCCGCATCCGACGAATCGTCCAGTTCGTCGGAGTCCCGGTCGAGATCGTCCATATCGACGTCGGAATCGACGCCCGCGCTCTGCGCTCCGCCCGTCTCGCCCTCGGCGTGCTCGCCTTCGTCAGCCCGCTTCGCCGAAGACTTCTTCTTCGAGGACGCCTTCTTGGACTTTTTGGCTGGCTTCGCCGCGGCTTTCGACTCGGAGGCCTGTTCGTCTGCGGCGCCCTGCCCGGCGGCCTCTTCGTCGGCCTCGGACTTCGAAGCCGAGGACTTCTTGGACGCGGACTTTTTCGCGGAAGCCTTTGTTCCGGACTTCTTGGACTGCGCCTTCTTCGACTCGGATTTCTTCGCCTCCGCTTTCTTCGACTCGGATTTCTTCGCCGAGGACTTCTTAGAGCCCTCCTTGCCGTCCTTTCCCTTCGCTTCCTTCGAGCCGTCCTCGCCCTCGGCGGCCTTGGCGCTCGATTTCTTCGTCGTCTTCTTGGAGGCGGCCTTTGCGCCCTTCCCAGCGCCCTTCGCCTTCTTCGCGGGAGACTTTTTCGCGGAGGAATCCTTCTCGGAGGCCTCGTCGGCCTTCTTCCCCTCGGAGGCCGCAGCTTCCTTGCCCTTGGCCGGCTGCGGCTTGTTCGTGGCTGGCTTCTCGGCGCCGTCCTCGCCCTGCGCCTGCGAAGCCGTCTCGTTCTCGGTTGCCTGTGCGGATATCGTTGCCACGTGGGACCTTTCACCTAGGTTTTCTCTCGAACCAGCCGATTGTGGGCATAGTTCTAGATAGTGTCTACAACGCGCAAGCGGCGGAGACAATTCCCGCCGCCTGCGACTGTGACCTAGTTCTCCGGATCCGCCCTGGTTCGACGAGCCTAGTCCTCGAAGGCTTCGACAGGAGGGCACGTGCAGCTGAAGTTGCGGTCGCCCCACGGCCCGTCGATCCTCCGGACGGGCGGCCAGTACTTCGTCTCGACGAGGCGGCGCACGCACCGGGCGTCGTCGCCCCCTTTCTTGGCGGCCAACGCCCCAGGATAGGCCGCGAGCTCGCGCGAGTAGGGATGGCTCCACTCGTCCGCCGCGATGCACTCGGCCGTGTGCGGCGCGTTGGCCAACGGGTTGTCCTCGGCGGGCCACCTGCCTTCGCCGACGGCCCTGGCCTCGGCGGCTATCGCCTCGATCGCGCGGCAGAACCGGTCGAGCTCGCCCTTGCCCTCGGACTCGGTCGGCTCGACCATGAGGGTTCCGGGAACGGGGAAGCTCATCGTCGGGGCGTGGAATCCGTAGTCGATGAGCCGTTTGGCGACGTCGTCGACCGACACCCCGAATTCCTTGAGTACTCTGGTGTCGAGGATGCACTCGTGGCCCACGAAGCCCCCGGGCCCGCGATAGAGGACGGGAAGCGCGCCTTCCAGCCGATTCGCCACGTAATTGGCCGCGAGAACCGCGCTGGCGGTCGCCTCCTTCAAACCGTCGGCGCCCATAAGCCGCAGGTAGGCCCACGTGATGGGAAGGACTCCCGCGGAGCCCCACTGTGCGGCCGCGACTCTCCGGCTCTCGCCGGGGAGGAAGGGCGCCAGATGCCCCTTGGCGCAGACGGGGCCGACGCCCGGCCCTCCGCCTCCGTGCGGGATCGCGAAGGTTTTGTGAAGGTTGACGTGAGAGACGTCGCCTCCGAGGTCGCCGGGCCGCGCGTAGCCGACGAGGGCGTTGAGGTTCGCGCCGTCGATGTAGACCTGCCCTCCGGCCTCGTGGACGGCGGCGGCCGCTTCCCGCACGTGCGGTTCAAACGTGCCGTGGGTCGACGGATACGTGATCATCAGGGCGCCGACGCGTCCCTCGTTGTCGGCCAGCGCCTTGCGCAAGGCGTCCATGTCGGTGGAGCCGTCGCGCGCCGTGCCCACGGCGACCACCTTGAATCCCGCCAGCGCGGCTGAGGCCGCATTGGTTCCATGGGCCGACGCCGGAATGAGGCAGACGTTTCGATCCGCCTCGCCGCGAGACTCGTGGTAGGCGCGTATGGCGAGCAGGCCCGCGAACTCCCCCTGGCTTCCCGCATTCGGCTGGACGGAGACGGCGTCGTACCCCGTGATGTCGGCGAGCCACCTCTCGAGGTCGCCTATCATCTCGCGATATCCGGCCGTGTCCTCCTGCGGCGCGAAGGGGTGGATTCGGGCGAATCCCTCGAGCGTTATGGCCTCGGCCTCCGCCGCGGCGGTCAGCTTCATGGTGCACGAGCCGAGCGGGATCATCCCCCGGTCGAGCGCGTAGTCCTTCGCCGCCAGCTCGCGCATGTACCGCATGAGCTCCGTTTCGGTCCGATGGGCGTGGAAGGCCTCCTGCGCAAGGAAGCCGTCCGCTCGCAGCCCCGAGGCCGGTATGTCGCCGATTCCGGCCGCCTCTGCGGCGGAAGGCGCCGCTCCGCCGTCCGGCGCCGCGTCTTCGTGTTCCGCATCCGCGGGCAGTCCGCATCTCTGGCCCGCCGCCGGACCCTCCTCGCCGAAGGCGGACAGGGTCTCTGCGACGACGTCGAGGTCGCCCGCACGGGTCCGTTCGTCCGTTGAGAGGCGAATCGTGGAGGAATCCCTGACGAAGACCCGGACGCCGCGCTCGCCGAGCGTTTGGGCGGCCTCCTCGGCCCGGCCCGGCAGCGAAACCTCGAGGGTGTCGAAGAACGGCCCCGGCTTGACGCGCACTCCCGCCGAGTCCAATGCCCGCGCGAGGGCGCAGGCTTTCTCGTGCGCCTCCGAGGCGATCCGGCGCAGGCCCTCCGGTCCGTGGTAGACGGCGTACATGGAGGCGAGAATGGCGAGCAGGGACTGCGCGGTGCAGATGTTCGACGTCGCCTTTTCCCTGCGGATGTGCTGTTCGCGCGTCTGGAGCGCCAATCGGTAGGCGGGGTGGCCGTCGGCGTCGCGGGAGACGCCCACGAGGCGGCCCGGGAGCTGCCGTTCGCGGGCCTTGCGCGCGGCGATGTAGCCGGCGTGCGGGCCGCCCCCGCCCATCGGCTGCCCGAGCCTTTGCGCGCTTCCGGCCACGATGTCCGCGCCGAAGTCGCCGGGCGGGGTCAGGAGCGCAAGGGCCAAGAGGTCGGCGATCACGATGAGGCTTCCGCCCTCGGCGTGAACGGCCTGAGCAAGCTCCCGGCAGCGTTCGACGTCGCCGATCGAGCCCGAAGCCGCCGGATACTGGACAAGCAGGCCCGCACACCCCGAGACGTCGACGTCGCCGCCGAGGGCGTCCACGTCGACGATCTCCAGGCCGAGGGCCGCCGCTCGGGTGTCGATGACCGCGCGGGTGTGGGCGAAGACGTCCGAATCGACCGCGACCTTCGTCTTTCCCTTGGCGCCGCGCACGGCGAGGGCGACGGCCTCGGCGGCCGCGGACGCCTCGTCGAGAAGGGATGCGCCCGCGACGTCCATTCCCGTCAGCTCGGTTGTCAGCGTTTGGAAATTGAGGAGGGCTTCGAGCCGTCCCTGCGAGATCTCGGGCTGGTACGGCGTGTAGGCCGTGTACCACGAGGGATTGCAGAGAATGTCACGCACGATCGGAGCAGGGACCACGGTGTCGTAAAAGCCCTGGCCGATCATCGACGTCGTCACCCTGTTGGCCGACGCGAGCCGGGCGAGTTCGGCGGCGACCTCGGCTTCGCTCAGGGCTTCAGGCAGTCGGCTCGGCGGGGGCGCGGGAAAGGGAAGGGCCTTGGCCATGAGCTCGTCGAGGCTGCTCGCCCCCGCGGTTTGAAGCATGGCCTGCCTGTCGGCGCCCTGCGTCCCGACGTGTCGGCGTGCGAAGGACATCATGCCTCCTTAGCGAACGCCTCGTAGGCTGCGCTGTCCATGAGCTCGGGCCGCTCGGCCACCTCGATCTCGTAGAGCCACGTTCCATGGGGATCGTCCGTGGCCAGCTTCGGGTCGTCGACGACGTTCTGATTGACCGCCACGACCTTGCCGCCGGCGGGGGCGACCAAGTCCGAAACCGACTTCACGGACTCGATTTCGCCGCACGCCTGCCCCGCAGTCACCTCGCTGCCCACCTCGGGAAGGTCGACGTACACGGCCTCGTCCAGCGCGCGGGCCGCGAACTCGGTGATGCCGACGCGAGCGGGGCTTCCGGCTGATATCCACTCGTGGTCTTCAGAGTATTGGCGGTCGTCGGGGTATGACATCTTGGCTCCTTTGTTCGGACGTACTGGTTGTTGGACGGAATTGTTTGTTCCGACGGATTGACTTGCAGACGGCCTTTCGCCCAGAACGGGCCCGGCCGCCGAGGCCGCTTGAGAATTCGCCCGAGCCGCAGGCGGATTCACCTGGGCCGCTTGTAGAACGGGAGGGCCGCCACTCGCATGGACTGCAGCGTCCCTCGCACGTCGACGTCGAGAACGGCGCCTTCGGCAATTCCCGGTTCGAGGCGGGCGAGCGCAATGGGGTATCCGAGGGTCGGCGACAGCGCGCCCGAGGTCACCTTTCCGACCTCGCGCCCCTCGCCCATCACCGTGTTGCCCGCCCGGGCGGCGCGGCGGCCTTCGCCGACGAGCGCGTAAAGGTCCCACGTCGGTTCGCGTTCGGCCAGGGCCGCGCCCCCGACGAATTCGTGGTCCGCCGGCAGCCGCGCGGCGCCGGCATCCGCGGGGGCGACGTCGCGCCCGAGCTCGTTGCCGTACAGCGGCATCCCAGCCTCGAGGCGAAGCGTGTCGCGAGAGGCCAGGCCGCAGGCTTTGGCCTCGATTTTCCGCCACACGTCGGGCGCTGCAGAGGCGGGGAGCATGATTTCGTAGCCCGTCTCCCCCGTGTACCCCGTCCGCGCAATCATGGCGGGGACGCCGTCGACCTTCGCTTCGAGGGCGCGATAGTACCCGAGAGCCGCCACGCGTTCGGCGTCCTCCGGGCCGAGCAGGGCGACGACGGCCTTGAGCGACTCCGGCCCCTGCACAGCTATGAGCGCCCGTTCGAGGGTGCGGTCGACGATGGAATGGCTCTCGACCGCTTCTTCCTTGGCGCACCATTCGCGCCCGCGCCGAGTCAGCTCGTCGACCACCGCGGTTCTGTTGGCCCCGTTCGGGACGGCAAGGTACCTGGCCTCTCCCAGGCGGTAGACGATGAGATCGTCGATGATCCCTCCGTCCGGCGCGAGCATCATCGAATAGCGGGCCCGCCCCACCGGCATCGTAGACGGCTTCGTGCACAGCGAGTAGTCAAGGACGGCGGCTGCCTGAGGCCCCTCGACCTCGACCTGTCCCATGTGGGACAGATCGAACTTTCCGACCGATTCCCGGACCGCCCGGTGCTCTTCGCGATCGGATGTGTACCTCAGCGGCATATTCCACCCCGCGAAAGGCGTCATAGTCGCCCCGGCGGCGACGTGCTCGCCAAACAGCGGGCTCGGACGCAGTTCGTCCATTGTACCTCCTCAACCCTCCATTGGACCGTCTTGTCGGACGTTTCCCCTCCATCGAATGGGGCGCGTCACATTCTTCGTCTCGATGCTACCGCGCACCGGCCAAATTCGCGAAGCCGCGCCCACGCCGGATCTGCTGTCGTCGCCTGCCCGCCGACTGCCGGCGTCCGCGCCGGCCTCACGGCCGCAGTCGGCGCGTCCGCCGAATTCGCTTCCGCTGCAAAGCCATGTTGCCATCGACCGTCGTTGCGGCGTCGACTGGGAGCCACCGAATTGCAAGCATGAGTGCCGCAGTTTCCCGACTGAATGTTTTTTCGCACTCAAGAGAGTTCACGGGGAGACGTGACCAAAAGCAGGTCAACAGGCGTTCTCCCACAATCTAGAACGTAAGATACAAGAGTTCGACGAAGGAACGCATCCATACGTTAATAAAAGATCAAAGGATAGAGATGACACAGTTTGTTGTCGATGCTTCAGGGCTCCGATCGCAGAATGACGCCATGAAGGAATCTGAGGCCGCGGTGGCCTCCTCCGCAAAGAGCTACCTCGATTCTTACGCACCCGGCTTGCAGAACGCGTTGCCGACGGCCGGCCTTTACAACGCCGTCGCCGAAGCGAGCCGCCAGCTGACAAGCAACCTTCAACTCACTTTCAACCAGCTGCACACGGTTCTCATCGGCACGTGCAACCAGGTCGAAGGCGCGATCGATTACTACGAAAAGACCGACGAAGACAATGCTCGTGCATACGACCAGACACTGGGAGAAAACCGATGACAGCCCAGTCCATTCTCGATTCGCCGCCGCCGGCCAAAGAATTCGAGCGCTTTGACGACACCCTCATGGGCGAGGCCTTCGACCTTCTCAGCCCGTCCTACTGGGTGCTCAAGATCCTCTCGTACCTCAACTTCGACCCGATGAAGATCATCGTTAAGCCTTTCACCGGAGACTACGAGGCGGCGGGGCAGCATGCCAGTGCATACGGGCAACTCGGCGAGGCCTTCGACGCGCTCGCCGACGAGCTGGGCAAACGAGCCAGGGACATGACGGCTCAAGGGATGTGGGAGGGGAACGCGTCAGCGAACTTCGACGCCCACATGACGGAGCTCGCCGGCGGAGTGCGGACGCTTGGCGCCAACCTGAAGGAGGCCTCCGCCGGTTTCGACGACGCCGCCCAACGGATCTACGGCCAGTACATGATCGCCAGCCAGCTCCTGACGACCTTCCTCGACTGGGTGACCGAGGCGGTTCTCGCCGCCGTGAGCGGCATCGGATGGCCCACGCTCCTCGAAAAGATCCCCAGAGGACTGGGGTTGGTGCGCCGCATTCTCGACTGGTTCGACAGCCTCGCCGACATCGTCCGCACGCTGAGGGCGGGGCTGTTCGAAAAGATAGGAAAACTCATCTGGCAAGGAACGGGCAGGCTGGGAGACGCTCTCGATTTCGGGAAGTACCTCAACGCAGCAGGAAGATCCACAAGAAGTTGGGGAACGCTCGACGACATTGGCATGGGAGCCCTCACGGCGGGAAAGAACCTCGACAAACTGTCAGACTGGATAGACGCGCATGATCTGGCAATAAAAGGTCTGCAGATAGCACACGCGACGGGCAGAAACACGGAAATCAATCTGACGACGAATGCCGCGTTGCCAAATCCCTCCTTAGGCGACGAAACGCTCGGCTCTCAGCCGCCTGGCGTCGCCGACGGATCCGGTTCGTCCATGTTCGGCATCGGCCTTCCCGGGTCTCCCAAAGGGGAGCTCCAAGGCGTGTCCACCACTGAAATAAACCAGAAGGAATCATGACGGAAGGGCAAAAGAAGTCATGACCGTAAATAAACGAAGCAGACGCGGCCGAAGAAAGGAAAACAGACATGGCTGAAGAAGAGAAAACGGAAATGGACGAGGACAAGAAGGAAGAGCCGCTCCCCGACAGCTTCCCGCGCACGCCTCCTCCTTTCACCGACGGATTCATGCGGGAGACTGAACAGCGCTATTCAAACCACCGCAAAAGCCTGACCTGGCTCGTCAAAAACGCTGAAAGCGAAGACATTCGGCGCAAAGCCAAAGAGATGCTCGAGGGCAAGCGATCCGTCTACGAAGTGCTGCGCGACCCTGAGTTCGGACGAATGGCCGACAGGAGCATCAAGCGCCTGCAGCAGGTCATGAAGGCGGAGTCGATCGACCCAAGCGACCCTTCGACCTTCCCCGACAGGAAGAAGTTGGCCGAACTCGTCGAAAAGCACGGCGAAGACGACGGCCTGCGCCGAGGCGGGGACGCGAAGGACGACAGCGAGGCCGACCGCCGCAGGGGCGCCTTCGACGGTCGGCGCCGAAGCGACGAGCAGCACGAAGGCTTCGGCGCCGGGCATCGTTGAAACGGCTCTCGCGAACCAGAGTCGCCTAAGCAGCGCCCCGCGCGTAGAAGTACCATGGCGCCATCATTCCCGAGGCGAGGGCGTCCGCTAGGAGACGCGTCAAAGAGTGCCCCGGATCTTTGCCCAGGGCTCTTTCCACCCTGTCGGCCGCAATCGAATTCAGGCACGCCCACCAGTGCAGATACGCGCTCGCGGCGAGAGCGTCGACCGATCCGCGGCACTCGTACGCCGCGACGAGGTCGAGCACCCTGCAGGCGGTTTTCAGCCGAGAAATGGAGGGAGGCCTGCATACGGCTTCCGCAAGGATTTCGGCGACCGCCTGCGCGTCCGCATCGCCGCCGCGTCGCAGGCTGGGCTCCAAGCCCCACGCCAAGGCGGCGTCCCGGTTGAGAGGGACGGTGAGGGAAGCGCTCGCCTCCCCCACGGCCCGGGCAAGACTCTCGCCCGGGCCGAGCAGCCGGCCGGCGCCTGCGTTCGCTTCCGCCAAGGCTCGCGAACAGCCCTCGGCCCCCTCAGGCGCATGGCCGGAGACGTTTCCCCGGAAGAGGGCGCTGTGCGCCTGTGCGGCGTCGAAGAGATCCCACAGATTCTGGGCCGCGGTCTCGCCCCCGCCGGAGGCGATCGCGGCAATCGCGGCGTCGGCCGCGGCTCTCGCCGCGGCTCGCATGCGCGGATCCACGGCAGGCAACGCCATTCCGGGCTGCTCGGCCCCCGGGGCGCTTCCCTGGAAGACAAGCTCGGCCGCCGTCGCGCAGGATTCGAGTTCGCGGACCTCGCGCACGGCCCGCGGGCCGCCGTCGAGGCGAACGAAGCGTTCGGCGTCCACGGCGAAGGAAAACAGCGCCGCCCCCGGACGCTGCGCATGAGAGACCATCGAGTGCATAAGCGCAATCCGCTGCGCCAATTCACCGACGTCCAGCTCGCTCAAACTTTGGCAGTAAAGGACGAGGACGGCGATCGTGACGTCGTGCCGGCGCGCCACTTGGGCGAGGAATCTGCCATGGTCCGCGGACAGCGGCTCGTTCCGATAGTCAAGGTGCACGATTGGCCCGACGCACAAACCGGTTCCGGCGGCGTCGGCGCACTGCGAGTCGAGTCCGCACATGACGAAAGTCGAGGACGGGCGGTAGCCGAGGATGTGGGGGACGAGGACGAGCGCCTCTTCGGGGGTTCTGACAGTGACCATGTGCCGATTAGACTCCTCGCGGCCCATGCGCGTTCGCCGAGGTGCGGCGCCTGTGAAGGAAGCGGACGCGAAAGAATCCTGTGGACCGGCGGGTTGGGAGAATCGGCGGGCTAAGCGGACCGACGGGTTAAGCGGACCGACGGGTTAGGCGGACCGACGGGTTAGGCGGACCGACGGGTTAGGCGGACCGGCGGGTTAAACTGTGCGCATGAGCGAGAAGTCCGCGTTGGAGGCGCTGCGCGAGGATGTCTCGGCGCGGGCCCGCGCCTACCTTGACCGAGCGTGCGAGTTGATCGATTTCCCGGGCGACGCCGAAAGCCTGGGCGAGTTCCTCGATCCCGCCCGCCGCCTGCTCTCCGGAGGCAAGCGCACGCGAGCGGCCCTTCTCGCCGCCGGCTACGCCTGCGCGACCGCCGAAGACCGCGAGCCGGCGATTTCCGCGGGCGCCGCGGCAGAGCTCTATCAGACCTCGGCTTTGATTCACGACGACATCGTCGACGCCGCTTCGACGAGGCGCTCCCAGCCCTCCGCCCACGTCGCTCTGGCCCGGCTGCACTCGAGCAGCGGATGGAGCGGCGACCGCGCACACTTCGGCACGTCCTCGGCGATTCTTCTGGGCGACTTCCTTCTGTCGCTGTCGACGGAGGCTTTCGCGGACGCCTGCGCGCAGGTCGGCCCCCGCGCGAGCCGAGCGGCCCTTCGCGCCTTCGCCCGCATGACCACCGAGGTCGCCTTCGGCCAGTACCTCGACATCAGGGCGGAAAACGCCCCGCCCGCCGCCGATTCAGTCGGCGCCGCCCTCTCCGTCGTCGCCCACAAGAGCGCGCGGTACTCCGTGGTCTTTCCACTGCGCATCGGCGCCCTCCTAGCCGGAGCCTCCGGAGAGGTCCTCAACCTGCTAGAACGGGTCGGCGCGCCTCTAGGCGAGGCGTTCCAGCTCCGCGACGACGACCTCGGGGTCTTCGGAGACGAGGAGGCGACGGGCAAACCTGTTTGCGGCGACGTCGCCCAAGGCAAGCGGACGGTTCTTCTGGCGCTCATGCTCGAGCGCCTGGACGGCGCCGACCGCGGCCGCCTCGTCGGGCTCCTCGGAAGGCGGGTCGGACCCGACGACGCCCGCTGGATTCAGGAGGCCGGAATCGCCTCGGGGGCCCGCAGCGCGCACGAAGACATGATCCGACGTCGCGAATCGGCGGCTTTGGCCGCTCTGGACTCACTCCGCGATTCGGGCCTCGCGCTCGCGGACGGGCTGGCCATGGCGGAATCCCTCGTCTTCGAACTGATCGGGCGCGTCTCCTAGCCCTTCCGCGCAGCCTCCCTCGCGCCTGGGGGCGACCCGGAGAGCGACGCCCCCTCAACCTGGGCATATCGCAGCCTCCCTCGCGACTGAAGAGCGGCCCTCCGCGAGGCTCAGCGCGAAGCCGTGGGCGCCTTCAGAAGGCGAGAGTCGCGGCGGCCCTGCGCACGGCGTGCACGCGCCCAGCCCGCAGGGCGTCGATCGGGCGTTCGCCGAGTTCGTCGTTCGCCGCGGTCAGCCACCGCCACGCCTCTTCGTCGCTGCAGCCGGCGTCGGAAAGGGCTGTCAGCGTGCCGCGGAGCGACGGGAGGACGGCGGCTTTCCCGCCGTCGTCGACGAGCGTCAGAGACGAGATCGCGAGAGCGGCCGACTCCCCCCTGCGAACAGCCAGGATCCGCCGGTCGGCCAGCATATTCCTCACATCCCTTTGGGCGACGCCCAGAGCCTCGGCCGCCTCGGGGATGGAAAACCATGTCTCAGAAGCAGTGGTCACGCGCACAAATCTAGCCCAAATTCGCCTCCCATGTGGCGCGAAACCCCCAACAACCACTATTGTCACATATGGCACTTTAAACACAGATGAATCAGGGCATATCTTTTGTCACGTTCATCGCTGTACGCACACGACATTTTGGAGGCACACATGTCCTTGCGCGCCCAGCTCAGCGTGGCCGTCGCCGCGACCGCCGCAGTAAGCGGAATAGCGCCGGCGGCAGCCGATTCGAGCACGTCGGCCGAAACTGCGGCCGTCGCCCATCCCGCGAAACTCGGCGCAAAGGCGCCGTCCCTGACGTATCGCGCAGCTTCGCACGACACCCTCGAGACGGTGGCGAAGCGAACGGGAGTCTCGCCGACGGCGATCGCACAGGCCAACAAACTGACCGGTCCCCTTCGAACGGGGCAGCTCCTGACGATTCCGGCGGCTCCCGGGGCTCTGAAGGCTCCTCTCCCAGCAGAGCCTTCAGGCTCGCTTTCCCACACCGTCCAGCGGGGCGAGACGCTCAGCGGGATCGCCCGCCAGCACGGAACAACCGTGAGCGCCATCGCACAGGCCAACGGAATCGCCGACCCGGCCCGCATCTACGTCGGCCAGCGGATCTCAATTCCCGGCGCTGCGCAGCCGTCGCCGCAGGCCGCGGCCCAGAGTGCGGCGCAGACGAACGGGTCCCACACCGTCCAGCGGGGCGAGACGCTCAGCGGAATCGCCCGCCAGCACGGAACAACCGTGAGCGCCATCGCACAGGCCAACGGAATCGCCAATCCGGCCCGCATCTACGCGGGAAAGACGCTGACAATCCCGGGCGCGGCCACGGCGATCTCGCAGACGCCGCAGAACCCCGTTCCGAAGACCTTCCTCCACTACACCTACCCGGATTCGACCAACTCGGCCGCGAACGCCAACAAGCTCGCCCTCGAAAGGGCAGCCGTCCCCTCCCGCGCCCAGATGCAGGAGATCGTCCGCTCCACGGCCGTGCAAATGGGAGTCGATCCCAAACTCGCCCTGGCCCACGCGTACGTCGAGTCGGGCTTCGACATGCGATCGGTCTCCCCCGCCAACGCCATCGGCGTCATGCAGGTCATTCCCTCGTCGGGAGAATGGGCCTCCAGGCTCGTCGGACGGCGCTTGAACCTATTGGATCCGCATGACAACGCCGTCGCCGGCGTCGCCATCATCCGCTTCCTCCAGAGCAACGCGGACGGCACCGACCAGGGAATCGCGGGCTACTACCAGGGCCTGGGCGGCGTGCGAAAGAACGGAATGAAACCGGACACGGTCGCATACGTCAACAGGGTCAAAGCGGCGCGAGCGCGTTTCTGACGGGCTGAAGGCGCGGCCGGCATTCGGCATGCCGCCGCGCCTTTAGTAGTCTTGACTCGTGTCGGATTCACTCATCGGCTCAGTCGTCGACGGACGTTACGCCATCACCGCCCTCATCGGACGCGGCGGGATGGCCACCGTTTATCGCGCCCGCGACAAGCGCCTCGAGCGCGACGTCGCCGTCAAGTTCATGCACACGCACTTGGGCGCGCACCCCGACTTCACCGAACGCTTCAACCGCGAGGCACGCGCAGCCGCGAGGCTTTCCAGCCCGTACGTCGTGGCCGTCCACGACCGCGGCGTGTGGGCCTCCCCCGAGGGAACGCGGGCCTACCTCGTCATGGAGTACGTGCCCGGCCCCGATCTTCGCGCCGAGCTTTCGCGCCTGGGCAGCTTCACTCTGGGAACATCGCTGGCCCTCGGCGAACAGGTGCTTCGCGCTCTGACCTCCGCCCACGCCGCGGGCATCGTCCACAGAGACGTCAAGCCCGAGAACATCATGCTGACCGCCCCCGTGCCGAGCCCGCCCGAGACCCTGGAATCCCATCCCGACGTGTACGCGAAGGTCACGGACTTCGGGCTCGCCCGCGCAGTGACGTCGAACGCGACGGCGACGGGGCAGGTCATGGGAACCGTGGCCTATCTCGCCCCGGAGGTCATCACCGACGGCGACGCCGGCGAGCGGGCGGACCTGTACGCCCTGGGCGTCCTGCTCTACGAGTTCCTCACGGGAACCCTTCCCTTCGCGGGCAAGACCCCCATCGCCACGGCGTACAAGCAGATCAACGACGACATGCCGCGAATCGCGGACCAAGCCGACTGGCTGCCGCCCGAGGTCGACGCCTTCGTCGAAAAGCTCACGGCGAAGAAACCCGAAGACAGGCCGGCCAACGCCAAAGAGGCTCTCGACGGCCTGATCGCCCTCTGTCGAAAAATCGACGTCGAAACCCTTTCCCAGCGCATACCCGTCGCACCGAAGCGCGCCGCCCACGCGGAAAGGACGAGGGTCGACGTCGTCCCCGGCCTGGGGCAGGCCACGCAGGTCGACCTCGACCCCACGGCAGTCATCGGCGCGGCAGGCCGCGAAGCGAGCCAACCCGCCCGGGCAGCCGCGCAGAGCGACCTGCCCGCCCGCCAGGCGACGCTCGTCGACGCGCAGCCGGCGCCCGTCCCGCCGCAGGGAGCCTTTCCCCCCGACTCTTCTCCCCAGCACTCCCCTGAATCTCCGCGGCAGAAGAAACGCTCGCGTCGGCTGTCCCGGCGAGGCGGGAACGCCGCGGCGCCGATGCAGACCGGCGTCGCGCAGGCGCAGGATTCCAACGCCGCGTCGGCAGAGGGCTCCGGCGTCGCACCGGCCAAATCGAGAAAACGCATCGTCGTGCCAATCATCCTCCTCCTCGTCGTCGCGGCAATCGCCACGGCGTGGTACTTCATGGCGGGGCCGGGCCAGCGCGTGGACGTGCCGAAGGTCGCCGGCAAGAGCTACAAGGAAGCCGTCGCTGCACTCTCCTCAGAGGGACTGAGCGCCACGAAGAGGGAATCGTACTCCGATTCGGTGCCGTCCGGCCGCGTTCTTTCGACCGATCCAGCGGCGGGAACCAGCATTCACCCGTCGAGGAAGGTGACCGTCACCGTGTCGGTGGGGGTCGAGAAGGTGGAGGTCCCCGACCTTTCGGGAAAGACGGAGGCGCAGGCGAAAGAGGCGCTCCGCAAGGCCCGCCTCTCCTACGAGGTGACCACCCGATACTCGGAATCCGTGAAAAAGGGCCGCGTCATCGCCCAGTCTTCCAAGGCGGGCGCGTGGGTGGAGCACGATTCGGCCGTCAAGATCACGATTTCCGGGGGGCGCGAGCCGATCAAGGTCCCCAAGGTCGTGGGCATGTGGAAGAACGACGCCGTCTCCAAGCTCGAAGACGCCGGATTCACCGTTTCAATCGAGGAGGAGGCCTCGGATTCGGTCGCCAAGGACGCCGTGATCTCCCAGGATCCCGAGGAGGGGGAAAGCCTCCACAGGCACGACAGCGTGACGATCAAGGTCTCCACGGGCAACAGCCTCGTCGACGTGCCCAACGTCCTGGGCAAAAGCGCAGACGACGCCGAATCCGAGCTGAAATCCGCCGGTTTCTCGGTCAAGAAGCGCAAGTTCTTCGGCGCGCTCTACGACACCGTCAATCTTCAGTCTCCGAGGTCGGGCAAGAAAGCCCCGCGCGGATCCACGGTGACGATCGCGGTCCTGTAGTCACAGGCGCACGTCTGCACGTCTAGTCACAGGCTCACGTCGCGGAGCATCTCGGCCACGATGAAGGCCATTTCCAGCGACTGCTGATGGTTCAGACGCGGATCAACCAGGGTGCGGTAGCGCTCGCCGAGCGTGTCCTCCACGACTTCCTCCGCGCCGCCCAAAACCTCCGTGACGTCGTCGCCGGTCAGCTCCACGTGGATTCCGCCGGGGTGGGTCCCCAACTCGTCGTGAACGGCGAAAAAGCCCTTGATTTCAGCCAAAATGTCTTCGAGGCGCCGCGTCTTCATGCCGTTCGCCGCCGAGATGGTGTTGCCGTGCATCGGATCGGTCACCCACGTCACGGGCCTGCCGTCTTTTCGAACGGCCTCGACGATCGCGGGCAGACGATCCTCGATCTTCCTGGCGCCCATGCGGCTGATGAGCGTCAGGCGCCCGGCTTTTCCCCCGGGGTTGAGCTTGTCCATGAGGGCGAGGACCTCGCCGGGCTTTGCGTCGGGCCCGATCTTGACCCCGATCGGATTGGCGACTTTGGAGAGCATGTCGACGTGGGCGCCGTCGGGCTGGCGCGTGCGCTCGCCGATCCACAGGAAATGCGCGGAGCAGTTGTAGGGCCGGCCCGTGCGCGAGTCTATGCGCGTCAGGGAATCTTCGTAAGGAAGGATGAGCGCCTCGTGCGCCGAGTAGAAATCGACGGTGCGCAACGATTGGTCGTCGACGCCCGCCGCCCTCATGAAGCGCATGGCCCGGTCGATTTCGGCGGCGACGGTCTCGTAACGCGCGTACGCAGGGTTGGCGACGAAACCCTGATTCCATTCGTGCACTTTCGACAGATCGGCGAAGCCTCCTTGGGTGAAGGCGCGAATGAGGTTGAGCGTGGCGACGGATCGCTGATACGCCTCGACGAGGCGCCGGGGGTCGGGCTCGCGGGACTCGGCGGTGAATTCGTGCCCGTTGACGGCGTCGCCGAAGTAGGAGGGAAGCTCGCGGCCTTCGTGGACCTCCGTGGCAGAGGAACGCGGCTTGGAGTACTGGCCCGCCATGCGTCCGATCTTCACAACGGGAACAGAGGAGCCGTACGTGAGGATGACCGCCATCTGAAGGATCGTTCGGATCTTGGCGCGGATGCGCTCAGCCGTGGATTCGGCGAAGGACTCGGCGCAGTCCCCGCCCATGAGAACGAAGGCTCTGCCGCGCGAAGCGTCCGCCATCGCCTCCGACAGCTGGTCGGTTTCGCCGGCGAAAACCAGCGGAGGCAGGGTGCGCAGATAATCGACGACGGCGTTCAGCTCGGTTTCGTCGGGCCATCGAGGCTGATGCTCGGCCGGAAGGGAGCGCCACGAGGCGAAAGCGTCGATTGAATCTGCGTTGGAGAACATGCGGACCAGCATACAGTCCCCGGCGTAGGCTGCGTGACAAACGCCGGCCGTCCACGTGTCGCGGCGGCCGGCGCTCTCACCGAAATGGCGGCTTGTCAGCGAGTTCAGCGAGCCTCGAACTTCTGACCTATCGCTCCCATGAGGTTGGCGAACCACTGCTGGGAGACGTCGAACGCCTTGTGTCCCTTGATGCGCGGGAAGGCGATGCAGGAGAGCTCGTTGCCGTTCTCCTCGTCCTCGCCGATCACTCCGGGCTTGCCTTCGAGGGCGCAGTCCACGGCCATATCGACCATCGAGCCGATGAGGGCGAGGTCGTCGGCATTCGAATGCCACGCGCGCGAGTAGTAGCCCGACTTCTGCACCATGACCTTCTCCGCGCCTATCCGCTCGGCGAACTGCTTGGCGAACCACTGCCCGGGGTTGATGCTGTCGAGCTTGACGTGGCCGAAGGGATCGCGCTCCACCTCTTCGCCGGCGGCCTCCTTCTCGGCGATGATCTCATCGACGCCGGCACCTTCGGAGAGGAAGATGTTGACGTTGCCGATCTCGTCCATGATGCCGCGAAGGCGCTTGGCCTCCCCGTCGACGTCGATGGACAGCTCGGGCAGATAGACGGCGTGGACGTCCCACCGCTCCTTCGAAAGGCCGAGGGCGGGCGCCCATTCCTGCTCGCCCACCCACGCGTGGTAGTACTGGGCCGATTGCGCGGTGAGGTAACCGCAATTGCGGCCCATGACCTCGTGGACAATGAGCATCCTGGGGTTCGAACGATGCTCGCCGATGACGTGCTGGGCGAAGCCGGAGGCTTCCTCGGCCGCCGTCCAGGCGCCCAGCGACTGGCGGATCGGAACGATGTCGTTGTCGATTGTCTTGGGAAGCCCCACGACGGTCAGCTCGTAGTCGTGGTCCTTCAAGTACGCCGCGAGGTCCGCGGCCGTGGTGTTGGTGTCGTCGCCGCCGATCGTGTGGAGCACGTCCACGCCGTCGGCCTTCAAACGCTCGGCGGCGACCTGGAGGGGATCCTCGCCTTCCTTGACCAGGCCCCTTTCCACGAGGTTCTTCGCGTTCGTCAGCTTGACGCGGGAGTTGCCGATCGGCGATCCGCCGAAACGGGACAGAACGTGTGCGCTGCGGCGCGCCTCCTCGTCGACCACGATGTAGTTGCCGGTCAGGAGGCCGTGGTATCCGTACTGATAGGCGATGATTTCGATGTCCGGCGCAATCTCGGTGTAGCGCTGGATGAGTCCTCCCACGGCGGAGGAGAGGCACGGGGCGAAACCGCCGGCGGTGAGCAATGCGACGCGACGAACAGTCATCGTGAGCCTTTCTTTGGTCGTGATTCTTCGTGCTTTGGTCTTGGTTCTTCGTGCGCGGGCACGCACACGCTTCCATTCTATGCATGAGTATGCTGGAGGTCATGACCGATGAGACAGCGCGCGGCGATTCCGGGGACGGCTTCGGAGACGACGACGTCGAGTGCACGTTGCACGACGGCGCCGAGGGAGAACCTGGAGACCGGATGAAAGGCGCGTCTGAAGACGCTTCCCGAGGCGGGGACGTCTTCCAGAAAAGGTGGGAGGAGATCGTCGCCGGCCTCGAGGACTTCGACGCCGAGCTCGAAGACCTCGACGGCGGTCTCAGCAGGCTCGGCGCCGACTTCAAAGACGTCGACGGCGGGCTCGGGCTCGGCCTCTCGGGAAGCTCCAAAGACGGCTTCGACGACGGCTTGGACGGGGCTCTTGCGGGCCGCTTCGACGGCGCTTTCACGGACCGCCTCGACGGCGAAGTCGATTCCGACGCCCCCTTCGAAGAGCCCGAAGTCGTGGCGAATTTGCACGCCGGCCCGCGCGATTGGAGCGCCCCCGAAGACGAAGGCCTGGACGTCGAGGACGGGGTCGACGTCGTCGAACTCGGCGCTCTCATGCCGATCGACGAGGAGGTTCCCGAGGGGCATCCGATGTCCAGGTTCCTTTGGCTGTCCGCCGGGCTGCTCTTGCTCATGGGCGTCCTGGCCGCCTTCGACCTCGCCCCCGGAGGCACGCCCTTGGCCTTCGCCTGGGGCGCCGCCGGATTCGTCTGCGCGGGAGTTGCGGCGTTCCTCACATCGCCGCGGTCGGAGGACATCGATCCCTTCGACGACGGCGCGAGGCTTTGAGCGGCAGCCGGGCGGGGGCCCGCGGAAGGGCCCGGGCGCCGGGCGCGCGCCTCGACCTCGACGACGACGGACATGCCGGCCAGATGTCCTTCGACGACTTGGGCACGCCGCTGGAAGAGGTGACGTTCGTCGTCGTCGATCTGGAGACGACTGGCGCCAAACCCGGACCCGAATCGATCACGGAGATAGGCGCCGTCAAGGTCCGCGGCGGGGAAACGGCCGGCGAATTCTCGACTCTCGTCAACCCGGGCCAGCCGATACCCGCGTTCATAACCTCGCTCACCGGCATCACGACGGCCATGACGGCCCGGGCGCCCAGGATCGCGGCGGTCATCCCCTCCTTTATCGAGTTTCTCAGCGCGGGCCCGTCCACCGTCGTGGCGGCGCACAACGCGCGCTTCGACGTCGGCCATCTCAAGGCGGCGTTTGCGGGCGCGGACTGCGCGTGGCCGAGCGTCAGGGTGCTCGACACGGTCGCATTGGCCCGGCGAACCTTTTCCTCAGACGAGGTTCCCAACTTCAAACTCTCAACCTTGGCGGGCGCATGCGGGGCGACGACGGCGCCGAGCCATCGAGCCCTTGACGACGCCCGGGCCACCGTGGACGTTTTGCACACGATGCTCGGCAGGCTCGGGCCGCTCGGAGTGACGCATCTGGAGGACCTCGCAACCGCGACGGACCCGGTTCCCCAGGCGCGGCGGAAGAAAGCGCGCCTGGCGGAGGGAATCGCCCGCTCCCCCGGCGTCTACCGGTTCATCGGCCCCGCTGGCGACGTCCTCTACGTCGGATCCTCGTCCAATCTCCGCGCACGCGTGCGCCAATACTTCACGGCCGCGGAAACGCGAAAGCGCATGGCCGAGATGACGGACCTGGCTGAGCGCGCGGAGGCCGATGAAACCCCGACCGTGCTCGAAGCGCGGATCCTGGAACTGCGCCAGATAGCGGAGTTCGACCCGCCGTACAATCGCCGGTCGCGCCGTCCGGACAACCGCCCGTGGCTTGTCCTGACGGACGAAGCGCACCCTCGGCTCAAGGTCACGGCGTCCCTTGCCCTGGAGGACGCTGCGGGCGCCCTCGGCCCGTTCGGATCGCGCAAGGCCGCGCGGCAGGCGGCCGAGCTCGTGGCCGACGACGCCCGCCTACGCACCTGCACGGCTCGTCTTCCCGCAAAGCCGAGCGGACGAAAGGCCCCGTGCCACCTGCATGCCATGGGCCGCTGCCTTGCGCCCTGCGCGCTGCCAGGCGACCCCGACGGCCCCTCGCTTGCGGCCGCGCGCTCGATTCTCGGCGGCGACCTCGACGGCCTGTGGGAGCGCAGCATGCGACGGCTGGCCGGCCTTGCCGCGGCCGAGAGATTCGAACAGGCCGCCGCCGAGCGCGACCGCCTGCGCTGCGTGCTCAACGCGGCAAGACGGCGCGAACGCATCCTTCCCCTTTTGGCGGCGCGTCAGATCGTCGCCGCCCGGCGCGACGACGACGGATCGTGGGACGTGGCGGTGATCCGCTGGGGCCGTCTGGCTGCGACGGGCCGCTGCCGCGGAAACGCCGATCCGAGAGAGCTGGCGGCCGAGCTCGTTGCCTCGGCGAGTCAGACGGACAGGCCCGCCGCCCCCGGGGACGTCGCGTCGGTTGAGGAAACCGAGTTGCTCGCCGAATGGCTGTGGAAACCGACCGTCCGCCTGCTTTCCTTCGAGGGCGAGGAGCCCTTGGCGCTTCCGCGGGCCAGCGCCTTCAGATTTTCGCTTCCCGGGCCCGACGCCGATTGAGGAGGCGGCGAGCACAGAGCCCTGGAGCCTTATGAGGCCTTCGACTCGTTACGAGGCCTTCAACTTGTTACGAGACCTTCGACTCGTTACGAGGCCTTCAACTCATTCGACAGGGCAATCCACTCGTCGAGAAGCCCGGCGGCTGCGCCCGAATCGACCGTTTCGGCCGCGATCCGCATTCCCACGCGCATGCGTTCGGCGAAGGAGCCGCTCTGCGACTCCGTGCCCGGAAGCCTTCCTGCGGCGACGAAGGCGCCGGCCGCGTTGAGCAGCACGGCCTCGCGCACGGCCCCGGCCTGCCCGTGAAGGAACGCGCGGGCGACTTCGGCGTTGAAAGCCGGGGGCCCTCCGCGCAGGTCGTCGACCGTCGCCGGAGCGAGCCCCGCCTCCGAGACGGCGTCGAACTCGTGCCTTTCGACGCGGCCGCCCTCGATCTCCCACAGGTCGTTGACCGTCACGGAGGAGAGCTCGTCCATCCCGTTGTCGCGTCCGCGCACCACCAGGCCCCGCGAACCGCGCTCCGCCAGGACCCCCGCCACAAGCTCAGCGTAGTCCGGCCGGGAGACGCCCACGACTGACACGGCCGGGCGCGCAGGATTCGTCAGCGGGCCGAGGATGTTGAAGGCGGTGGCGACGCCCAGCTCGCGGCGCGTCGGCGCAACGAAACGCATAGCGGGGTGAAAGACGTTCGCGAAGATGAAGGTGATTCCCAATTCGTTGAAGATCCGCGCGACGTCCGCGCCGGAAAGGTCAAGGTTGACGCCGAGGGCTTCGAGGCAGTCGGCGGAGCCGGAAGCCGACGACGACGCCCTGTTCCCGTGCTTGACCACCGGGATGCCCGCGGCGGCGACGACCAGCGCCGCCATGGTGGAAATGTTGACCGTCTGGAGCCTGTCCCCTCCGGTGCCCACGATGTCGAGGACCTCGCCTTCGACGTCGACGGGAAGTGCGTGCGAAACCATGGCGTCGGCCATTCCGCGGATTTCCGTCGGCGTCTCTCCCTTGGCCGCGAGGGCGGTGAGGAATCCGGCCAGCTGGGCCGACGTCGCCGCCCCTTCCATCGCTTGATCAACGGCCCAGGCCGCCTCTTCGCGGGTCAAGTCCCGCCCGCCGACGAGTCGGCTGATGACGTCGGGCCACGTGGGAAGCGACACTATTTCTCCTCGGTGCTCAACAGCTCGGCGACCGCCGCCGAAAGCTCGCGCGGGTTGACGGGGTATGCGAGGGTTCGAGCCGCCCCGGACCATCTCGCCAGCCACTCGTCCTGGGGGCGCGCCACAAGGAGGATGAAGGGAATGGACGGATCGACTTCGTCGTGGACCGTCTTCCCCAGCCCCATTCCGCCGAGTTTGGGGGCCTCGGCGTCGAGAATCATGAGCGAACAACCTCCCCGGCGGACCTCCAGCATGAGCGCGTCGGGCGTGGCGACCTCTTTCCAGGCGATCTCGGGCATCCCCTTGGCGGCCCTCCGGCCGACGGAGGAGCGCACCTCGCTGCGGGTCCTCGAATCGTCCGAATACACGAGGATCGACGTCTTTCCGTCGGCGCCCTCCTGCGCCGCGGACGGCTCGTCGGTTCGCGTCGAGGCGCTCGTTTCGCTCATGGCATCCTCCGTGGTCGATGGGTGGGCCAAGGCAATTGTAGCGAATCGGGGCGCGGGCTCCGCCGCCTGCCCGGCCAAACGGCGTTTTCGCCGTCGGACGAAAGCGCACCTCGACCACGGACTAACGTCCCTATACTTGACAGCGTCCGACAACCGGTTTTCGCGACCGGCCATGCCGCACCGACTATGCCGCCGACGGCGGCGCCCCACCGGAGGAACAATGACTTACACCCTTCCCGAGCTGCCCTATGACTACGCAGCCCTCGAGCCGCACATTTCCGCCAAAATCATGGAGCTTCACCACGACCGGCATCACGCAGCCTACGTCGCCGGCGCGAATGCGGCTCTCGCAAACCTCGAAGCGGCGCGCGAGGCGGGCGACCTTTCCAAAGTGAACCAGTTCTCCAAGGACCTCGCGTTCAACCTCGGCGGGCACACCAACCACTCGATCTTCTGGACCAACCTCTCCCCCGCCGGCGGCGGCCAGCCCGAAGGCGAACTCGCCGAGGCGATCAAAAGCTCCTTCGGGTCCTTCGAAAAGTTCGTCGCCCACTTCACCGCGGCGGCCACCGGAATTCAGGGATCGGGATGGGCAGTGCTCGCCTATGACTCGATCTCCGGCAAGCTCGTCGTCTTCCAGCTCTTCGACCAGCAGGCCAACGTTCCCGCCGGAGCCATTCCGCTGTTCATGCTGGACATGTGGGAGCACGCCTTCTACCTCGACTATCTCAACGTCAAGGCGGACTACGTCAAGGCCGTCTGGAACATCGCCAACTGGGAGAACGTCGCCGAGCGCCTCGAAGCCGCGAAGGCCCAGGCGCCCGGGCTCATCGTTCGCTGACGGGACAGCGGGGGCGCGGCGGGAACTTTCCCGCCGCGCCCCCGCATCCGCCGCCATACTTCGCGGCCGGAGTTTCACGCGCGGCTGCCGTCAGCGGCCTGCTCCGACGTTTCGCTCTGTCGAGCGGGCGAGCGCGACTTGGCCGGTCGGGCCGCTTCGTCAACCGGCCCCTCAAAAGTCACTTCGTGCTCAGGGGAGTCACTTCGTGCTCTGGGGCTTCGTAATCTCAGCGTTTTGAGGAATGTAACCGAGAATATCGACCACCGCGTACATCGCGGGCGAAGATCCTTGGTCGCCCTGCCCTTCAACGGCGGGAACGGTCATGAAAACCCGCGAGCCGACGGGCAGGCCCACAAGGGAGTCGAAAACGGTTTTGTTGCCGATGGCGGCCAGCTGCGGGCCCTGGTTGCGCTCGCCCCAGGTGGTTTGGAAATTCTGACCGTTGGGAGAGATCGCGGCATAGGCGACTGTCATCGTCCCCGTCTTCCCCACGGCGGGCCCGGTGCCTCGGGCGATGACGGAGACGCTCTTCTCCGTAATGCTCGCCGAGGCGTCCTTGACCTTCAGCCCCGTGACCGGCGAGCCGATCGCACCTTGTATGGTCACAGGAAGCGTGGCGAGGTCCATCTCGGTCCTTGCGTCGGCTTGCCCGGCGGTCTCCTTGTTCGAGGCCTGATGGACCGTGATGTAGAACGTCATCACGTCGTCTTTGCCGATTCCCGCTCTAGGCTCGCCCTTTTCCCCGTAACCGAGGTCCGGAGGAATCGACACGAGAAGCTTGACTCCGACTTTGTGGCCGGCGATGGCCTCCCCCCATCCCTTGACCACTGCGGAGAGATCGGTGCCCATCGGAAGTCCGCGGCTGTAGGAGGAATCGAAGGGCTTGCTTTTGCCCCACACCTGGCCCACATAGTCGGCTACGATGTAGTCCTTCTTGGTGATCGTCGCCCCCGTCCCCTCTTCAAGGACGGTCACCGACAGTTTGTCGGGCGCCTTCGTCTTGGGGAAGGTGATGAGGGGGGTCTGACCCGAGGTGTTCAACGACGGCGCCTGGCTGTCTCCCTTGGGAACGGAGCTGACGGAGCCGCCCTTCTGCGAGGAAGTCGTGGGCGACTTGCTGCTTTCGCGGTCGCTGGAGGATCCGCAGGCGGAAAGCACAAGGGCGAGCGTCGCCGCGCATGCGGCGGCGATCTTTCGATGCGACATCAGCGCTCCCGTCAGTGGAAAGAGTCGCCGCATGCGCATGAACCGGCGGCATTCGGATTGTCGATTGTGAAGCCCTGACGATCGATGCTGTCAGCGAAGCCGATGGTGGCGCCGTCGAGATAGGGCTTGGACATCTTGTCGACTATGACTTCGACGCCCCCGAAATCGCGGATGGCGTCACCCTCGAGCTCGCGCTCGTCGAAGTAAAGCTGGTACATGAGCCCTGAACATCCGCCGGGCTGAACGGCGACGCGCAGGCGCAGATCGTCACGCCCTTCCTGCTCGAGCAGGGCCTTGACTTTGGCGACGGCGTCGTCGCTGAGCACGACGTTGTGGGCCACGTCAAGCGTCTCGGACATTTTTCCTCCAATGACAATCGGATGTGTACCCATCAAGGGTAGTTCCCCCGATCGGAACATTCCAAGAGCGCGCTGAGCGGGAACTCGCGTATGCGCTGTGGGCGAACCGGAATCGGCCGTCGATCCGCGCGTCGCGCCCCGCGACGTTTCACAGCCGGTCAGCGTGTCGCCCCGTCCGGTCCGACGGTCTTCACCACCCCCACGTTCTGGCGACCGCGCGGATCGCGTCGCCGAGCCTGTCGCCGACCGCCGCGGCCGATTCGGGCGTTTCAGGCTCGTCGAGGAAGGAACGCTCCGGCCGCATTTCGTAGACGCCGTTGAGTCCAAGCCCGGCCAGCTCTCCGCGGCGCAGGGCGCCGCAATCGTAGACGAGGACGACGGGAAGCCCCGCTTCCTGAGCCCGGCGAATCGCGCCCGCGGCGCCCCCGGGAAGCTCCTCGCCGACTTGGCCGCACACGTAGACACACAGGTCCGCCCCCTCTGCCCACCCTTCGAGAGAGGAATGGACGACGTCGCCGATGGGAACGATCCTTCCCCCGAGGGCTTCGAGGCCGAGCGCAAGGCCCCCTCCCGCCCCGGAGCAGGGGCCGCGGGCCGAAAGCCTTTGACCCGCAATATCCTTCCCGGGCGCCGCATTCGCAGCGCGAACAAGCCGATCGGCCGCCTCGCCGATGTGACGTTCCGCATCTTGGGCCCGGCGCCCGTCCAGACCTTCGCGCATCCACGCGCGCGCCAAACCTGACATTCCCATGAGGCGCTGCCGTCCGCCGACGACGACGTTCAGGCAGACCGTCCCCAGGGCGGCGCGCGCATCGGCGACGAGGCCCGCGAGGCCGGCGGCGTCGGCGGCCTTGACGGCGTCGGCGGCCTTGACGGCGTCGGGTCCGTCGGCCGTCCTGGTCAAACGGGCGCCGCCCGCTCGCTCTGAACCGCACTCTGGCCTCGAATCGCCTTCTTGCCCCGAACCGCGCTCTGGCCCCGCGCCGCGCCGCGCCCGCGCGACAGCCCCCATCATGCCGACGCCGAGATCGCCGATTCCGCCCGGGACGCCGAGGGCGACGACGATCTCATCGACTCCCCGGCCGAGCGCCCACGCGATGTCCTCGCCGAGCGCCGTCGAATCCCCGCTGAAGGGCCCGGGCAGCGACTCGATCCAATCGAGAGCGATTTTCCTCTGGGAGACCCCGGCAAACCGGCGCAGCGGCCCGCCGCGTTCGACCAGCTCGTCCAATCCGAGCAGCTCGTAAACGCCCGATTCGGAATAGGCCGACGCGACGCCGTCGCTCGCCGGGCGGCAGTCAAGCGAATCCCGAGGCCGCTCGGACCGCCAGGATTCGCGTGCGACGTCGCACACCGCCGAGGCGCGAAGCCCGGGAAGCGGGGAGGCCGCGAGCGCTATCTTCACTCGGCCGGCCCGCCTGCCCCGCCGCTTCGGGAAAGGCCGCCTTCCGCCAGGCGGTCAAGGAGCAGGGCCTCGGCCACAATGGCGTTGCGCCAGTCCCCCAGGTGCAGCGATTCGTTGTGCGAGTGGGCGCGCGTGTCCGGGTCTTCAATCCCGGTGACGAGAATTTCGGCCTGTGGGAAGGCCTCCCGCAGATCGGCGATGAACGGGATGGAGCCGCCGACGCCGATGTCGACGGGCTCGGTCTGCCACGCCTCGCGGAGCGCCTGCCGAGCGGCGACGGCCGCCGGAGTGTCACCTCCTGCTTTGAAGGCAGGGCCGGACTCCTCCAGCTCCATGTCGAGCTGGGCCCCGAAGGGGGCGTTCTCGCGCAGATGCGCCATGAGGGCGCGGCCCGCCTCTTCGGCGTCCTGGCCCGGCGCCACGCGAAGGGAAAGGCGCGCCTTGCATTCGGGGACGAGGGCGTTCGAGGCCTTGGCGCAGCCCGTCACGTCCATCCCGATGAGAGTCAGGGACGGCTGGGTCCACAGACGCGACGCTAGCGAGCCTCTCCCGGCCAGGCGCACGCCGTCGAGCACCCCGGCGTCGGCCCTGAGGTCCTCCTCGGGGTAGTCCGCGTGGGCGTCGTCGTAGGAGGCGAGCCCGGCGACGGCGACGGCGCCTTCCTCGTCATGGCAGCTGGCGACGAGGCGGCACATGGCGGTGGCGGCGTCGAAGACCGGGCCGCCGTACATGCCCGAGTGCACGGCGTGGTCGAGCATTCGCAGCGTGACGGTCACCTGTGCGATTCCGCGCAGAGACGTGGTGAGCGAGGGAACGCCCGCCTTCCAGTTGTTCGAGTCGGCGACGACGATGGCGTCCGACGCCAAACGGTCCCGGTGCGTCTCCAGGAAATGGTGGAACGTGGGCGATCCGACCTCTTCCTCGCCCTCTACGAAGAGGGTGACGCCGATGCCGCCGCCCTCCCCCAGAGCCGCGAGCGCGCCGAGGTGAACCATGATTCCGGCCTTGTCGTCGGCGGTTCCGCGGCCGAACAGACGGCCGCCGCGTTCGACGGGCTCGTACGGGTCGTCCTGGTTCCAGCCGTCCGGAGTCCCCTCCGGCTGGACGTCGTGGTGCGCGTAGAGGAGGACGGTGGGTTTTCCGGGCGCCGCCTGCCTGTGGGCAAGGACCGCCGGGCGCCCCGTGAGGCCGCCCGGGGCGACGACTTCGACGACTTCGGCGTCGAGCCCCCGCAGACGCGCCAACTCGGCCACTCGCTCGGCGCTGCGGCGCATATCGTCGGCATTTTCTGGGAAGTAAGCGGACACCGAGGGGATTCTCACGAGGGATTCCAGCTCTGACCTCGTGGTGGGCAGATTTTCGTCTACGCGGCGGGCGATCGCATCTGAAGCACTCATTCTTCTAGGGTATCCGTTCCGCCGAGGCCCCGCGCTCCGCCATCCCCGCTCTGCCTTCTGCCGCCGCCTCTGCGCCCCGCCGCCCCGCGCTCCGCGCTTGCGTTCCGCCGATGCCCGGCTTTCCGGCGTCGCTCCCGACCCTCGCTTTGCAGGCCGGGAAAAACAGGCGAACCGCGAAATGAAGACAGCTCAGACGAAGGCGGCGCGCAGACGAAAGCCGGGCGCAAACGAAAGTCCCGGCAGACGAAGGCGGCGGGCCGAGACGGGCGCGCGCTCAGAGAGCGGTGCGCACCGGAAGGGTGCGCGCAGAACGGAAAATGGAACGTAGACTTATACGCGTCAATGACCGCGAGTAGATGGAGCCGCAGTGTTCGGCAAGAAGAAAACCGAGGCGACCCCCGAGCCTGAAGTCGAGGAGGCCGCTCCCAAACCGCGCAAGGGCTACACCCCGAAGAAGGCGACTCCGACGCCGTCGCGCAAGAAGGCGAACGCAGCCAACAGGCAGCCGATCGTCGCCAACCGCAAGGCGATGTCCAGGGAGGAGCGCAGGGAGCTCAAGCGCGAACGGTCCGAGGCGAACACCGCCCGGTGGAACAAACAGCAGGAGGCCATGCGCACGGGCGACGAGCGGAACATGCCTCCCCAGCACGCCGGCCCGGTTCGCCGTTTTGGCCGCGACGTCATCGATTCGCGGTTCTCTCCCGGATCGTACTTCATGCCGCTCGCTTTGCTCCTCCTCGCCGGGCTGTTCATTCAGAGGTTCGCTCCGCGCCTGTTCGTCGTGTTCACGGTCTCGGTCTACGTGATCTTCATCGTCATCGCCGCATGGACGGGAAAGAACGTGCGGCGCACGCGGGTGCTGGCGGAGCACAAATTCGGCGCAGACCGCATCCCCCGGGGATTCTCGATGCAGCTGTTCAGCCGCGCCTTCTATCCCAGGCGTTGGCGCATGCCCCGCCCCCAGGTCGCGCCGGGGAACATTCCGGCGGGGGCCGCCGACGCCGACTACAAAGAGGCGAAGGCCGAGCGAAAGAAGGGCTGAGAAACAAAGGCTGAGGAGCGGCGTTTGCCCGCTGAGGCGCACTGGCTGAGGCATGCGCGCCGAGGGCGGGCGTCCGCCTGCTTGGGGGGCTATTTGCGAGCCAGAGCGCGGTTGATCCGACCGGGCATGAGGGGCCCCTCGTACACGAAGCCAGTGAGGGTTTCGAGAAGGTCGGCGCCGGCGCTCACCATCGCTTCGGCGTCGCTCACCGTGAAGATCCCCCCGACGCCGATGACGATGAAATCCGGCCCGAGCCTTTTCCTCAAACGGGAAACGACCTCCAGGGCCCTCGCGCGAACCGGCTCGCCGGACAGTCCGCCTTCGCCGTAGGAGTGGGCAACGGTCGTGTTCGTCGCGACGACGCCGTCCATCCCCTCCTCGACCGTCAGGTCGGCGACGGCGTCGACGTCGGCGTCGCCGAGGTCGGGGGCGATTTTCACGAGAATCGGGACGCGGCGGCCGGCGGCGAGGTCGGCTGCCTCGCGCGTGGCGCGCACGATCGGCCTGAGCGATTCGACGGCTTGAAGATCGCGCAGACCGGGCGTATTCGGCGAGGAGACGTTGACGACCAGATAGTCGGCGTAGCGCGCGAGCTTTCTGGCGCACACAGCGTAGTCGGCCGGGGCGTCGGCGGCTTCGACCCACTTGTTTTTGCCGATGTTGACGCCGACGACGCAGGCGCGCCCGCGCCGAGTCAGCCGCAGCATGGCGAGCCGCTCGGCGACGGCGTCGGCCCCGTCGTTGTTGAAGCCCATGCGGTTGCGGAAGGCGTGCTCCTCCGGCAGTCGCCACAGCCGCGGGCGGTCGTTGCCCGGCTGGGGCAACGGCGTGACCGTGCCGACCTCGGTGAAGGCGAAGCCCATGGCGATCGTTCCGAGGACGGCTGTGGCGTTCTTGTCCTGCCCGGCCGCCAGGCCGAGCCTGCCTGGAACGGGGCGGGCGAGCAGGCCTCGCAGACGGTCGCCGCCCAGACGCCCGACCGTCGCCGAGCTCAGCCGGGCCAAAGGCGACCGTCCAAAGGCGCCGATGAGGCGCATGGCGACTGAGTGAGCCTGCTCGGGATCGGTTTTCGGCAGAACGTGCTTGTAGAGAAGGCGGTAGAGCATCTCATCCTCCGTTGCGGGTGGCTATCTTCGCCGGCATCGACCAGGCCAGCCAGGCGAGCGCCGCCAGCGCGCCGACGGTCGGAAGGTAGAAATAGGTGCTTCCAGCGTCGTGCCAAGGGCTCACCCGGTCAAGAAAGTCCCCGAAAGGCGTCAAGGCCGCGAAGGGGGCGCAAAGGTTGGCCGCCCAGCAGGCGGCTGCGACCCTGCGCATTCTCCTTCCGTTGTGCACCACGCCGACGGTTCCCGCCGCCCAGCAGGCGGCGGAAACGAGGGTCAGGCTCCCGCGGGCGCCGTGCCCGCCGAGAAAGTCGTCGGTCGAGGCGACGATTCCCCTCCACAGAAAAATCGCGGAGCCGACGGCCAGAAGAACGAATATGACGCGCGGCCAGCCTGTGGCGGTTTGCCGCCCGTCGTGCAGTTCGACCCCGTCGGTCATTCGGCGCCCCTTCCTGTCTATCATGGTGTCCATGACCCCGTTTGCCGCGATTTCGCCGAGCTCAGCCCCATCCGACGCCGCCGTGGCAGTCGCCTATTCCAGGGGGAACGTCCTCTCCTCCATCCTCGACGAGGACGAACGCGATTGCCTTCGTCCCTTCGGGGGTTGGCCGACATGTCCTCGCCCAATGCGACCCATCGAATTGTCTCCCGTTCGAAAGAGCATCGCCAAATCATCGCCGTCTCGCTGCCGCCGGATCCGTCGCCCGGCGATCTGCGCGAAGCCGCGGGCGCGGGCGTGCGGGCGGCGGGAGAGGCGCGCAACGTCGTCGTCGATATGCCGCATGCGAATGCTGAAGAGTTCGAAGCTCTCGCGGAAGGGGCCGGGCTGGGCGCCTATCGTTTCACCGCGTACAAGAGCGAGGCCGGCGCCGCGACGAAAGTGTTGGTTGTCACTGGCGTCCCGGCCGCTCCGGTCAAGCGCGTTCGCCTCATCCTTGAGGCGCAGTGCGCCGTGCGCGATCTCGTCAACACTCCGGGAGGCGACCTCGGGCCCTCGGAGTTCGTGCGCCGTATTCGCTCACTGGCCGACGACGCGGGCAATTCGGCGATCGACGTCGAAGTGCTCGAAGAGGAGGAACTTCGAGCCAAAGGCTGCGGGGGCCTGCTCGGCGTCGGCAAAGGGTCGCAGGAGCCGCCCCGCCTCGTCATGATGGAGTGGAACCCCGCCGGCGCCCGCGTGCACATCGCGCTGGTCGGCAAGGGCATAACCTTCGATTCGGGCGGCATGTCGCTCAAAAGCCACGAGGGCCTGATCGACATGAAAACGGACATGGCGGGCGCCGCCACCGCTGCCGCGGCGGTGGCGGCGGTGGCGGGGCTTCAAGTTCCCGCGAGGGTCACCGCCTGGCTGTGCGTCGCAGAGAACATGCTTTCCGCCTCCGCGATCAGGGTGGGCGACGTCCTGCGCACAGCCGACGGAACCACCGTGGAGGTGACGAACACCGACGCCGAAGGCCGCCTCGTCCTCGCCGACGGCCTCGCCCTCGCCTTGCGGGAGAATCCGGACGAGGTCATCGACGTCGCCACGCTCACCGGAGCGCAGATCCGAGCCCTTGGCACGCGGTGCGCGGGCCTCATGGGCTCGCCGAACCTCGTCTCGGACATCGCGTCCGCAGCAGAGTCCGCCGGCGAGCTTCTCTGGCCCATGCCCCTGCCCGACTATCTGGAGGCCTCCCTCTCATCGAGCGTCGCGGACATGAAAAACACGGCCGGCTCCGAAGCCGGGATGCTCGTGGCGGGCGTCTTCTTGCGGCACTTCGTCGGCGACGCCGAATGGGCGCACCTCGACATCGCCGGCCCGTCCTTCAACACGGGAGAAGGCTGGGGGTGCACTCCCGCCGGGGCGACCGGCTACGGCGTGCGAACCCTTGTGCGCCACATTGAGCGGGCCGCGAAGGCGATGGGCTCGCAAGGCGCATAACGGCGCATAGGCCTCTTTCCGTTCGCCCGCGGCGCCCCGCGATTCCGCTGCGGGCGTAAGGCGGGCGGCGCCCCGGCCTCGCGCCTTCAGCCGCGCCTCTTCCTCTCGTTCCACTGGCGAACGGAGTCGGGATATCCCGTTTTGACGACCTCGTAAAACGGGATTCCCAGCTCGTCGGCGAGCTTCGCGCCGTCCCTGACGCCGGGGACCTTGCGGCGCGTCCATTCGCCGTCGCGCGCAACAAGCATGAGGGCGGACGGCTCGCGCGGAGTCTCGGCCTCGTAATAGGCCTCCACGCCCTGGCGCGTGGCGACGAACTCCCGGAAATGCGCGGTCGTCGCCGAACGCGCCTGCGCCTGGCCGCGTCTGGACGAGCCGGACGCGCCCGGCGATCTCTTTCGTGAAAACAGACCCATGGATCTAAGGGTAAGCCGGAATAGAGAGAAAGATGGCACAATGGAAGAGTGCGAAATCAACCACTCAGGTGGATAATTGGGACGTAAGTACTACGCCCAACCTAAATCAACTCGAAGGAGAGGTACGTGGCTGAGACTCTCGAATACGACGTCGTGGTGCTCGGAGCGGGGAGCGGCGGATACGCCGCGGCCATGCGAGCGGCACAACTGGGGCTTAAAGTTGCCCTTATCGAAGGGGATAAGGTCGGCGGCACGTGTCTTCATCGCGGATGCATTCCCACGAAGGCCCTCTTACACGCCGCCGAAGTGGCCGACGAAATGCGCGAAGGCGGCTCCATCGGCGTTCGCGGAAGCTTTGAGGGCATCGACATGGATGTCCTCAACTCGTACAAGGACGGCGTCATCCAGCGCATGTACAAGGGGCTGACGGGGCTCGTGGCCTCGCGCGGCGTCGATGCGGTCAACGGATGGGGCCGGCTCGTCGCGAAAGACACCGTCGACGTCGACGGAACGCTCTACCGCGGAAAGAACGTCGTCTTGGCGTCGGGGTCCTTCTCGAAGACGCTGGGACTGGAGATCGCGGGCCGCATCATCACCTCCGACCAGGCCCTCAACATGGATCGCGTTCCCAATTCCGCGATCATCCTTGGAGGCGGCGTCATCGGGGCGGAGTTCGCCTCGGTGTGGCGCTCTTACGGCGTCGACGTGACAATCGTCGAGGGCCTTCCGAGCCTCGTTCCCAACGAAGACCCCTCGGTCTCCAAGCAGCTGGAGCGCTCTTTCCGCAAGCGAGGCATCAAGTTCTCGACGAAGACGATGTTCGAACGCGCCGAGCAAGACGAATCCTCCGTGACGGTCCACACGCAGGGCGGAAAGTCCTTCACCGCCGATTATCTGCTCGTCGCCATCGGGCGGGGACCGGCGACGTCGGGCCTCGGCTACGAAGAGCAGGGAATCTCGATGGACCGCGGCTTCGTCCTGACCGACGAGCGGCTGCGCACAAACGTCCCCGGCGTGTACGCCGTGGGCGACATCGTTCCGGGGCTCCAACTGGCCCATCGCGGCTTCCTTCAGGGGATCTTCGTCGCGGAGGAGATCGCCGGGCTGAACCCCAGGGTCATCGACGAAAACCTCATTCCCAGAGTCACCTTTTCGAACCCCGAGATCGCGTCCGTGGGCCTCAACCAGAACAAAGCCGAGGAAAAGTACGGCAAGGACAACGTCGAGGCAGTCGAATTCAACCTCGCGGGCAACGGCAAGTCGCAGATGCTCGGCACGCAGGGCTTCGTCAAGGTCGTGCGGGTCAAGGACGGGCCCATAGTCGGCTTCCACGCGATCGGCGCCCGTATGGGCGAGCAGGTCGGAGAGGGCCAGCTGCTTGTCTCTTGGGAGGCTCAGCCTGAGGACTTCGACGGCCTCATTCACGCCCATCCAACTCAGAACGAGTCGATCGGCGAGGCGATCCTCGCCCTCGCCGGCAAGCCTTTGCACACCCACAACTAAGAAGTAGGGAATCATGTCTGAACCGATTAAGATGCCCGCGCTGGGCGAGTCCGTCTCCAGCGGCACGGTCACCACGTGGCTCAAGCAGGTCGGCGAGGCGGTCGAGGTGGACGAGCCCGTCCTCGAGGTCTCCACCGACAAGGTCGACACCGAGGTTCCGGCCCCCGCCTCCGGGGTGCTCGAGCAGATCCTCGTGGGCGAGGACGAAGAGGTCGACGTCGGCACGGTCCTCGGCTACATCGGCGACGGATCGGGCGCAGCCGCGCCCGCGCAGACGGCTCCGGCTGAAACGCCCGCGCCCGCGCAGGCGGCTCCCGCCGCTCCCACGCCCCAGGCCTCGGTCGAACCGGCGACAGCCGGCAATGCGGCTCCGGCGCCCTCCTCCGGCGGCCCCGTCGCAGGCGTCGAAGTCCGCATGCCCGCGCTCGGCGAGTCCGTTGCCGAAGGCACCGTCACCACGTGGCTCAAACAAGTCGGCGAGGCGGTCGAAGCCGACGAACCGCTTCTGGAAGTCTCCACCGACAAGGTCGACACCGAGGTCCCCGCTCCGGCTTCCGGCGTGCTTCTCTCCATCGCCGTGGGCGAGGACGAGACCGTCGCAGTGGGAACCGTTCTCGCTCTGATCGGCGACGCCTCTGCGGCTCCGGCCGTCGCTCCCGAGCAGCCGGCTCCTGCCGCCGCAGCGCAGACTCCCCCTCCCGCGGCTCCGGCGTCGAATCCGCCGAACGACGCCGCTTCCCCGGCGAAGCGCGCGGCTTCGCCGAAGCACGCCGCTTCGACCGTGGCGGCAGCCGGAGAGGCCTCGGGCTACGTCACCCCCATCGTCAGGAAATACGCCAAGGAAAAGGGAATCGATCTCGCCGAGGTCACGGGCACCGGCGTCGGCGGACGCATCAGGCGACAGGACATCGACGCCCTCGCCGAGGCGAAGAGGCAGGCCGAGGAGGCGCAACGGCAGGCCGCAGCCGCGAAGGCCCCGGCTCCCGCGGCGGCGTCGGGCAAGCCTTCGGCCGAGGCAGAGCGGCTGCGCGGCACGACGCAGAAGATGAGCCGCCTGCGCCAGGTCATTTCCGAGCGCATGGTCGACTCCCTCAAGGTCTCCGCCCAGCTGACCACGGTCATCGAAGCGGACGTCACCCGCATCGTCGCCCTCCGCGGCGCGAAGAAGGAGGAGTTCCGGGCGAAGACGGGAGCGAAGCTGACGTTCCTTCCCTTCTTCGTCAAGGCCGCCGTCGACGCGCTGAAGTCGCATCCGAAGATCAATGCGTCGATCGAGGGCAGACAGGTGCACTACTGGGACCACGAGCACGTCGGCATCGCCGTCGACGCCCCCAAAGGCCTCATGGTTCCGGTCATCAGGAACGCCGGCGACCTCAACATCACGGGCATCGCCAAATCGATCGCCGACCTGGCCGCCCGCACCCGCGGCGGGAAGATCGGGCCGGACGAGCTTTCCGGCTCCACCTTCACGATCACCAACACGGGTTCGGCCGGCGCGCTGTTCGACACCCCGATCATCAACCAGCCCGAGGCGGCGATCCTCGGCGTCGGCACGATCGTCAAGCGCCCCGCGGTGATCAAGGACGCGGACGGCAACGAGGCGATCGGCATTCGCTCCTTCGTCTACCTTGCGCTGAGCTACGACCACCGCCTAGTCGACGGCGCCGACGCCGGACGCTACCTCTCCGATTTGAAGAAGCGGCTCGAATCTGGCGATTTCGAAGGCGATCTGGGAATCTGAGTTTTCCGCTTCGGATCCGAGTTCGAACGAGCCGATCCCGTCGCAGACCGGTCGATTTGCCCGCGAGGCGCCTCGAGGCCTTTTGGTTCGAGGGGCGCCCCGCGGGCTTTCGCTTGCCTGCGCGCAAAGCCGGCCGGACTTTCACCCGCACGCCGCCATGGCCAGCCTCTGTCACACGCCGCCATGGCTAACCCTTCGCCGGGGCAGTCGCGGCCGAGCACTCCGCGACGTCGCGCAAACGCCAGGGACTGTCCGCGACCTTCCAAAGCGAACACCGAGGACTGCGCGGCCCCGCCGACCGCCCGTCCGTCGTCGCGAACTCCTCCTGGACCGTCCGCACCCTCCACGTGCGCGCATCGACCGCCTCCACGCCCAGCAGCTTGGTCCGCAGCGTCGCAACCTTGCCGCCGTAACGCCGAAACACCGCCCGATCGCAGCGCCGAGCGGAGCCCTCCGCCGTTGTCAATGAAGCCAAAGCGCCCGCGTCCCCCGCAACGAGCGCTCGATCGCGGCGGGCGATGAGCGTCCTGACAACCCGGAAGGCCTCGCCCTTTGCCAGCCGGAACGCGCCGTTCCCCGCCGTTTGACGGGCCGCGCCCCGCGCAGAAGCCTGGGCCGCAGTCTGCGCCGCGGGTTCGGGCGGAACGTCGCTCGCCCCGACGGGAAGCGCCGCGCTCAAACCAAAGCCCACGCCAAATGACAATGCCAATGCTCGTTTCATAAACTCATGAGAGCACAAACGCGACGGGGCGCCGCGCCGTTATCCACAGGCTCCATTACATTGGCCTGCGCGGCAGTATCCACTAGAATCTGGGTGTTCGGAGGAAGGACTGACATGGCCAAGGACAAGAACGGCAAAAAGCCCAAAAAGCAACGCTGGTACAAGGTCATCGGCGAGGCATACAAGATCACCAAACGCTCCTACCCGTGGGTGGGCTGGGCGCTCCTAGGCGCCGCCGCCTTGGGATTGCTTTTCGGCATCGTCCTCACAATCGTCCTAGACAGCTTCTTTTGGATCGTCTTCGGCATCATGCTCGCGTTCATCCTGCCGATGATCACCCTCGTGCGGCTCGTGCGGCGGGCGAGCTACGGCCAAATCGACGGAATGCCGGGAGCCGTCTCCGCGGTGCTCGACAACATCGGCCGCGGCTGGAACGTCACCACGGAACCCGTCCGTTTCAATGCCCGCACCCAGGACCTACTCTTCAGGGCGGTCGGCCGGGCAGGAATCGTCCTCATCACCGAAGGGCCCACGCAGCGGGTGCGCAACCTCGTCTCCGAAGAGAAGCGCGCCCTCAAGCGCGTCGCTCCCAACACCCCCATCCACGTCATCAACGTCGGCAACGACGACGATCAGACGAAACTCATGGCTTTGGAGAAAGAGATGCGCAAGTTCCCCAAAGCCATCACCAACCAGGAAGTCGCGGCGCTCTCCAACCGCCTCGACGCTCTGAACTCCAAAGCCCTTCCCATCCCGAAGGGGATCGACCCCGCCAAGGCCCGAGCCAACCGCCGCGCTCTGCGGGGGAACTGACGCAGACCGACTCACCCCCGAAAGAACGGGCCGACTCCCCGCGAAAGAATCGACCTGATAATGTCGAACCAACGGGGAATCGGCTGAGAAGAGGCGGGAATCGGGCGAGAAACAGACGGCCGAACACCGAGCATGGTCGGTCACACCCGTGGAACACATGCAGCGAAGCTCCAGACAGCCGAGTAACATGCAAGTGTTCGAGGCATTCGCCGCCCGCGTGTGCGACGTCGGCGGACGCCCCATCGCTTCACAGACGAAGAACATTAAGGAGTGACCGTGTTCTCAACCGCGGAAGAAGCCATCGCCTACACGCGAGAGGAAGGAGTCAAGTTCATCGACGTCAGGTTTTGCGACCTCCCGGGCGTCATGCAGCACTTCTCCATTCCCGTGGCCGCTTTCAAAGACGACGTCTTCACCGAGGGCCTCATGTTCGACGGTTCGTCGATCCGAGGATTCCAGGCCATCCACGAATCGGACATGAAGCTCGTTCCCGATGTGACGTCGGCCTACGTCGATCCGTTCCGCATCGAAAAGACCCTGGTCATGAACTTTTCCATCGTCGACCCCTTCACGGGCGAGCCTTATCCCCGCGATCCGCGGAACATCGCTCGCCGCGCCGAGGAGTATCTGCACTCGACGGGCATCGCAGACACCGTTTACTTCGGCGCCGAAGCGGAGTTTTACGTCTTTGACGACATCCGCTTCGACTCACAGGTCAATTCCTCCTTCTACGCAATCGACTCGGAGGCCGGATGGTGGAACACCGGCCGGGACGAAGCCGGGGCCAACCTCGGATACAAGACGCGGCTCAAGGGAGGCTACTTTCCCGTTTCGCCGAACGACCATTTCTGCGATCTGCGGGACGCGATGTCAGTTCGCCTCGCCGACGTCGGCCTAGAAGTCGAACGCGCGCACCACGAAGTCGGCACCGGCGGACAGCAAGAGATCAACTACACGTTCAGCACGCTTCTCGCCGCGGCCGACGATCTCATGAAGTTCAAATACGTCATCAAGAACACGGCATTCGAGCACGGCAAATCGGCGACTTTCATGCCCAAACCCCTTTTCGGCGACAACGGCTCCGGCATGCACTGCCATCAGTCTCTGTGGAAGAACGGCGTTCCGCTTTTCGCGGACGAGAGGGGCTACGGAGGCCTTTCTGACATGGCGCGTTGGTACATCGGGGGGCTCCTCGAGCACGCCCCTTCGCTCCTCGCCTTCACGAATCCTTCGATCAACTCTTTCCACAGGCTCGTTCCGGGCTTTGAGGCGCCGGTGAACCTCGTCTATTCGGCCCGCAACCGTTCGGCCTGCATCCGCATCCCCGTCACGGGCTCGTCCGCAAAGGCGAAAAGGGTCGAATATCGGGTGCCTGACCCCTCGGCCAATCCCTACCTTGCTTTTGCCGCGCAGCTCATGGCGGGCCTCGACGGCATCAAAAATCGCACGGAGCCGGCCGAGCCGATCGACAAGGACCTTTACGAGCTCCCGCCCGAGGAGCACGCACTGATCGACCAGCTTCCGGAGTCTTTCGAGGACGCGCTCCGCGCGCTCGAAGCGGACCACGACTATCTCCTCGAGGGCGACGTGTTCACCGAGGACCTCATCCGCACATGGATCGACTACAAGACGGCCAACGAGATAGCTCCCGTGCGCCAACGCCCTCATCCTTACGAGTTCGCCCTCTACTACGACATCTAGAAGCGCGCCGTCGCCCATTCGACCAAACCCACCAGGCGATGGGACGACGTCGGCGTCTCCACGTCCGCCCGGACGAGGCTTCTCGGCGTCTTTCTTCTCGTCTCCCTTGGACGTCTCTGCAGCCGCCCGGACGAGGTGACAAAGCGACGGATGGGCACGGATGGACGGAAAGGCGGGCCGATGCCGACACTCTCCGCACCCATCCGCGCCTCCAAGCGGGCAGACGGGCGGGCCCGACGCCGTCGCCCGCCGAACAAAAGTGCCTGGATCGCAAGATTAGCCTCCAATGAGTGGTGAAAAGTGCCTAGGTTCAAGATAAGGACCAAAAAATGGGGCTTTTCACGAACCTAGGCACTTTTCATGCAGCCGCAAGCCACACCAAACACCACGCCGCATACGGCCGCCCAACTGCCGCCGCACCTTGCCGCTCCACATCTGCACAGCCTGTCGCACAACGTTCCACGCCCCGCCTTGCACCTGCACACCGTCGGACTCCGCGCCACACACCAGACCCAGCCACGCCCGCGCAGCTTTCCGCGCAACGCCCCGCCGACCCACCCGGCCCCGGCCACACGCCAGACCCAGCCACGCCCCGGCGCCACGCGTCGCCCCCGCCCTATAACGTCCGCCACACATCTTGCATAATTATTAGTTTTCGTTTATATTTACTTATTGAAAAGCCAAACACGCGAGCCCGGAAGTCTGGAGTGTCCATGTTGAGCACGCTGAGAAACACCCGCGTCGTCGCCGTCGCATGCGCATGCATGCTTACGCTGGCGTCCTGCGGTTCGGCCGACGTCGTCGTCCGTGACTACAACCGGTCCGACATCGTGATTTTCGACGCCTCATCCGTGCGCGCCGACCCGAAGATCGCCGCAATGGTTCCTCAGGCTGCAAAAGCCGATGGGAAGCTGACGATCGGATCGAACCTCTATTACGCTCCCGCGGATTTCAAGCAGGGAGAGACGCCGGTCGGCTACGAGATGGACGTCATGCGGGCCGTCGCCGCGCGCATGGGGCTTGACCTGGAGATCCAAGAGTCCAGTTTCGATTCGATTCTCCCCCGAATTCCCAAACGGTATGAAGCAGGAGCCTCCGCCTTCACAATTACCAACGAGCGAACTGCGAATTTCAACATGATCCAGTACTACGAGGTGGGAACCTCCTGGGCGGTGGCGGCCGGCAACCCCTCGAAATTCACGCCCACATCAATATGCGGGCGGACAATCGGCGTCCAAACGGGCACCCTCCAAGACGAAGCGGTCGCCAAAACAGCGAAGAAATGCCATAAACAACCGACAATACAGCGATACGACGCCCAAGAGAGCGTCACCTTGGCGTTGAGCGGAGGGAAGATCGAAGCCATGACCGCCGACTCCTCGGTGATCAACTACGCCATCTCCAGAACCAACGGCGCGTTGGAAGCCGTCGGTCCGATCATGGAGAAGGCGCCGCAAGGAATCGTCGTCTCAAAGGACGACCCGGCCTTGACGACGGCCGTTCAGGCTTCCCTGCAGTCCCTCATGGACGACGGAACGCTCAAGAAGATTTTCAAGTCCTGGAACATCAGCGAGAACATCGCCTCCAAGGCGCTCCTCAACCCAAAGGTGTGACATGAATTCGAACACTGCAAACGAGCCCGCCCAGCAGAACGGCAAGGTTCCAAAGGCGAAGCAAACCGAGGGAATCAAACCGCCTGGATCCGCCCAATCTGCCAAAGGAGCGGAATCCGCGACCCGGCAAGCCGACGAGCAGCCTCAGCTCATCCGCGCGATCCCCATTCCGCACTACGGCAGGTGGCTGGCTGCCGCCATCCTCGCCCTCCTGGCAGCGATGGGCGTCCACAGCCTCGCCACGAACAAGAACTTCCACTGGGAGCTCATATGGAAAACGCTCTTCACGGCAGAGATCTTTCGGGCAATCGGGTGGACGCTCATCCTGACGGTTGCGGCCATGGCCATCGGCATCGTCCTGGCGATCCTGATGGCGATCATGCGGCGCTCGGACAACCCGATCATGCGGACGGTCGCCACGTTTTACATTTGGTTCTTCCGCGGCACGCCCGTCTACACACAGCTGATCTTCTGGGGGCTCATAGGCGTCCTCTACCCGCGCTTAAGCCTTGGCTTGCCGTTCGGGCAGGAGTTCTTCAGCTTCCGAACCTACGACCTTTTCACGGCGGCGGTCTCGGCGATCGTCGGGCTGGGTTTGAATGAGGGCGCCTACCTTTCCGAGATCATCAGGTCAGGCCTCAACTCCGTCGACAAAGGCCAAGAGGAGGCCGCCCAGGCATTGGGAATGAGCCCCCAGCAGATTCTCTATCGGATCATCATCCCCCAGGCTATGCGCGTCATCGTTCCGCCCACCGGCAACGAAACGATCTCGATGCTCAAGACGACCTCCCTCGTCACGGCCGTTCCCTTCACCTTCGAGCTGACGAAGGTGGCGACGGACTACGGTTCGCAGACGCTCCTGCCGATTCCGTTCCTCGTCGTCGCCGCGATCTGGTATCTGGTCATCACGTCCGTGCTCATGGTTGGCCAGGCGCGCCTGGAGGCCTACTACGGAAAGGGATCGACGAGCTTGACGTCGCACACGTCCCGGTGGCGCAAGCGCAAGCGGAACAGCTCTCGGCAAGAGGCGATCAACGCCGCCCACACGACGCCGGACGGCAACTCGGGCGTATGGACACCCTAGGAGGAAAACATGGCAATGGTTGAGATACGAGACGTCCACAAATTCTTCGGCGACCTGCACGTCCTCAAAGGAGTGTCGCTCGAAGTCGAGGCGGGCGAGGTTTGCACAATCCTCGGTCCGTCCGGCTCGGGAAAGTCCACGCTTTTGCGATGCGTCAACGTCCTGGAGGAGATTCAGGCGGGATCGATACGCGTGGACGGGACGCTCATGGGGTACCGTCAGGATGCCGGAGGGCGCCTGCACGAGCTGCATCCCAGGGAGCTCGCGGTTCAACGCGCGCCAATCGGCATGGTCTTCCAGAGATTCAATCTCTTTCCGCATATGACGGCGCTGGAGAACGTCGTCGAAGCGCCGGTCATGGTCAAGGGCGCGAAGAAAGACGAAGCGAAGGCCAAGGCCGGCGAGCTTCTTGAGCGCGTGGGGCTGGCGGAAAGGGCAGACCATTACCCGGCCCAGCTTTCAGGCGGGCAGGCGCAGCGGGTCGCCATCGCCCGCGCTCTTGCGATGGAACCGGACCTCATGCTCTTCGACGAGCCCACGTCCGCGCTCGACCCGGAGCTGGTCGGCGAGGTCCTGGCCGTCATGCAGGATTTGGCGGCCTCGGGCATGACGATGCTGGTCGTGACCCACGAGATGGGCTTCGCCCGCGAGGTGTCCGACACCGTCGTCTTCATGGACCAGGGAAGCATCGTCGAAAGCGGCTCCCCCGAGGACGTCCTCGTCAACCCGAGCAACCGGCGCACCCGCGACTTCCTTGACAAGGTCCTGAGCCACGATTCGTGACGCGCGGCAGGGCCAAGGTCCGAGCCTCCCGCGTCAGCGGCTCTCGACCAGCGGCGCCCCGTTCCATGAGACAGTCCGGTAACCGCTGGCGAGGTCTCCTTCGATCACGCACATCTGCCCGTTCTTCAACACCTGCAAAGGCGCCACGTCGAGGTTCAAAGCCCGTTCGACGGCGCGGCGGTCGATGCCCGACGTTCGCATGCACGTCCAAAAGCCGATAGCCGCCCCGTGGCTGACGGCGGCCGCAGTGTGCGCTCCGCTAGCCTCTATCGAGCCGATCGCCGCATCGTACCGTTCGAGCACGTCCGCTCCGGTGACGCCGCCTCCCATCCGCTCCTCGAGCCGGCCGGAAAGCCACTGTTGAACCGTTCCGAGGTAGCCGCGATAGGCGGATTCGTCGCTTCCGCCTTCCCAGGATCCCGCTTCGATCTCCCGCAGGCCGTCCAGTTCCACCGGATCGATGCCGCGCGAGAGGGCTAGAGGCTCGGCCGTCTCCCCCGTGCGGCGCAGCGACGAAACGTAAATGGCGTCCAAATGCACGCCGTCGAAGGCGCCGACGAGGCCCGCCGCCTGTTCGCGGCCCAGGTCGCTCAGGTGCGCGCCGGGAGGGTTCGAGTCGAGAATGCGGCGGACGTTGTTCGTCGTCTGGCCGTGCCTTATGAGATAGATTCGCATGACTGCTCTTTCGTTTCAGGTCTCCATGCCGAAGAAGACTTTTTCGACGTCGGCTCGGGCGCGCCGGGCCGACCGCATGTATTCTTCCTCGATGTCGTGTTTGACGGCGACGTCGCGCCCCAGGATCGTCGCGGCGGTCGCGAGGTCTCGAATCTCGTGCGAAAGGACGTCGATTCTGCTGCCCGAGGCCCTGCCGGACGCGAGGACGTTGATGTCGCGAAGCGCCGAGGCGAGCTCCCACGACCGCACGAGCCGCCGTTCCTCGTCGCCGGATATGAGGCCTGCCGCGGCGGCGGCGCGAAGCGCCTCGAGCGTCGAGACCGTTCGCAGCGCCGGGTGGTTCCACGCGTGGCACAGTTGGAGGAGCTGGGCGGTCCATTCGACGTCGGCCAATCCCCCGCGCCCGAGCTTGAGATGGCGGTTCGGCGAAACCCCGCTCGGAATCCGCTCGGTCTCCACCCTTGCTTTCATCCTCCGAACCTCGCGGATCTGCTCCTGGCTCAGGCCGCCCTCGGGGTAGCGGAAGGCGTCGACCGTCTCGATGAAACGCCGCCCGGTCGCCTCGTCCCCCGCGCACGGGCGCGCCCGCAGAAGGGCCTGAAGCTCCCAGGTGTGCGCCCAGCGTCGGAGATATTCGGCGTAGGAGTCGAGGGTGCGGGCCAGCGGGCCGCGGCGCCCCTCGGGCCGCAAATCGGAATCGACGCGCAGGGGAGGCTCGCTGTCGACGTCGCCCGCCAGTTTCATCGTCTGGGCCGCCACCTCCTCGGCAAGCCTCGCGGCCGCGGCCGGATCCGCGCCGTCGCGGGGTTCGTGCACGAAAACGACGTCGGCGTCGGAGGCGTACCCCATCTCCCTGCCGCCGGCCCTCCCCATGGCGACGACGACGTAGGAGCTGAGCGGGCCCTCCAGCCCGAGCTTCTCGCAGGCGGCGGGAACCGCCCCTCGCAAAGCCGCCTCGACGGCGATGTCCGCGGCGCACGAAATCGCGGCCCGCGAGGAGACGGGATCGACTGTCCTGAGCACCTGGCCCATGGCCGTGCGCAGCAGCTCGCGCCGCCTGAGATAACGGCCCGCCCGGGCGATCTCCTTGGGGTCCGACCGTCGCGAAATCATGGAGGCCAGCTCGCCTTCGAGTTCCTCGCGCCCGCGGGGGGCGAGCCCTCCGTCGTCGAGGAGCCACGACACCGATTCGGCGATGTTCGGCAGCTCTCGTGCGACGTAGCGCGACGTCGACAGAAGGATGCACAGCCTCTCGGCCGCCGCCCCGCCGTCGCGCAGCGACCGAAGAAACCACGACGTGCGGCCCATGCGCTCGGAGAGCACGCGGAAGGCGAGAAGTCCCGCGTCGGGGTCAGGCCCCTGTGCGAACCAGCCGAGCATGACGGGCAGAAGCTGGCGCTGGATGGCGGCCCCGCGCGATATTCCGTCTGTGAGCGCGCCGATGTGCCGCAGCGCCGCAGCGGCGTCCCTATACCCGATGGCCTCCAGACGGGCCTTGGCCGGACCTTCGGCGAGGGCGATGTCGTCCGGCGAGAGGCGCGCGGCCTCCGGGAGCAGAGGGCGATAGTAAATCTCTTGATGGAGGGAGCGGACTTCCCGCCGCGTCGAATGCCACAGGCGTTCCAGGTCCTCGGCGCCGGAAACGCCGGGCAGGGCCATGGCCCTGGCGAGCGCGCGCAGGTCGTCCGGGCCCGTGGGCAGAAGATGGGTTCGCCGCAGGCGCCTGAGCTGCACCCGGTGCTCGAGCACACGCAGGGTTCTGTAGTCGCGGTCGAGTTTTTCCGCATCGGCGCGCGAAACGTACGAGCCGTCGCGCAGACGGCGAAGGCCCTCGACGGTCTCCCGCACCCTCAGGGAGCGGTCGGTCCGGCCGTGGACGAGTTGGAGGAGCTGAACCGTGAACTCCACGTCGCGAAGCCCGCCCTTGCCCAGTTTGAGCTGGCGATTCGCGTCCCTGGCGGGGACGTGGTTTTCCACCCTGCGGCGCATCGCCCTCGAATCCTCGACGAAGTTCTCGTGGCCGGCCGCCTCCCAGACCATCGGCCACAGCGCGGCCATGTACTCTTCGCCGAGTTCGACGTCGCCGGCAATCGGCCTCGCCTTGAGCAGCGCCTGGAACTCCCAGCCCTTGGCCCACCTCTTGTAGTACGCGACGTGCGATTCCAGCGTTCGAACGAGCGGCCCGTCCTTGCCTTCGGGCCGCAGATTGGCGTCAAGGACCCACAGCCCCGGCTCAGCGGCGGGCGCCGAGACAATCCGGGCCGTCAGGCAGGCGAGCTTCGAGGCGACCTCCAGGGCTTCCTCCACCGCGTCTTCGGCCCGTTCCGCGCGCTCGCCGCTCTCACCGCCGCCGCGCGCACCCACGCCGCCGCCCGCGCCGGCTGGAAGTCCCGCATCCGCCGTGGGCCGCGCCACGTAGACGACGTCGACGTCGGAGATGTAATTGACCTCGCTTGCCCCGGTCTTCCCCATGGCGACGATCGCCAGGTCGACGTTCTCGGCCCCGGGCGTCTCGGCGCGGGCGATCGCGAGCGCGGCCTCCAACGCTCCGGCGACAACGGCGGAGATCGCAGCAGACACCTCCGGCATGGCCTCCAGAGTGTCAGGGCAGGTCAGGTCGCACCCCGCAATCGCGAGGATTCGACCGTAATACCAGCGGCGCAGAGCGTTGACGGGCTCGGCTCCCGCCTTGCCGGCGACGGGGCGTCGGCCTCGGTCCGCTCCGACGGCGGCGAGTGCGCCGCGCTTTTCCGCTTCCTCGGTGAAGTCTCCCAGAGAGACTGCCGCGTCGAGCCCCGCAAACGACTCGGCGCCGGGGTGGGCCACAAGGAAGTCCCCCAGCGCCTTCGACAGGCCGAGGACGGCCAGGAGCCGGGGGCGCGAAGGCCCGGCGAGGAGGCTGCGCAGCGCCTGCTTGTCGGAACACGCCTCGGCCAGGCGCGTGAGCAGGAGGAGGCACTGGTCCGGGCTGGCGGCCCGGGCGAAGGCTTCGACCGGCGGCGGATCGATTCCGTGCTGCGCGCACTCGTCAAGGAGCCGTCCGGCCTTGGAGGGGTCGGCGAAGCCCGCTTTGCGCAGGCGCGAGGAGACGGATTGTTCGCGCATGGCGGTCAGCTGGTCGGAAGGAAGCGCGTGCGTTCGAACGGAGTGACTTGGCGGTGGTAGACGTTCCACTCGTGCCGCTTGTCGCGCAAGAAGTAGTCGAAGCAGTCCTCGCCCAGGGTCTCGGCCACGAGCTCGGAGGACTTCATGAGGTCGACGGCCTCCCCCAGAGAGCTCGGAAGCCCTTCGATGCCGGAAATCTCGCGCTCCAGATCGGACATGAGGGCCACGTCCGTCTCGGTCGGCACGGGAAGCTCGTAGTCCCTTTCAATTCCGCGCAGACCGGCGCGCAGGACGACGGCGAAGGCGAGGTAGGGGTTCGCGGCGGAGTCGAGCGCCCGGTATTCGACTCTGGTCGATTGGGGCTTGTTCGGGCTGTGCGCCGGCACCCGCACGAGCGCCGAGCGGCTGTAGGGCCCCCAGTAGACGTAGGAGGGGGCTTCGTCGCCGCTGTAGAGACGCTTGTAGGAGTTGACGTACTGATTCGTCACGGCCGTGATCTCGCGGGCGTGGCGCAGGAGGCCGGCAATGAACTTTTGACCGGTTCGCGACAGGCCTCCCGGCCCGGTCGCGTCATGAAACGCGGGCCTGTCCCCCTCGAAGAGCGAAAAGTGGGTGTGCATTCCGTTGCCCGGGGAGTTGACGAGCGGCTTGGGCATGAAGGAGGCGTGGACTCCCTGCTCGATGGCGATCTGCTCGACGACCGTTTTGAGGGTCATGACGTTGTCGGCCATTCTCAGGGCGTCGGTGGAACGCAGGTCGATCTCGTTCTGCCCGGGCCCGGCTTCATGGTGGGAGAATTCGACCGAGATGCCCATGTCTTCGAGGGTGAGAATCGCGTCGCGTCTGAAGTTCTGCGCGAGGGAGCGCGTCACGTGGTCGAAATAGGAGGAGTTGTCGATCGGAACGGGCTCTTTGTTCGGATCGTTTTCGGGATGGAAAAGGTAAAACTCGACCTCGGGGTGGACAAAGCACGAAAAGCCCATGTCCGCCGCCTTGTCGAGCGCGCGCCTGAGGATCGACCGCGGGTCGGAGCGCACGGGCTCGTTGTCGCGCGTGAGCACGTCGCAGAACATTCGAGCCACCGGAACGTCTTCGCCGCGCCACGGCAGGATCGAAAACGTCTCGGCGTCGGGCCGCACCGTCATGTCGTCCTCGTAGACGCGAGTCATCCCCTGTATGGACGAACCGTCGAAGCCGATGCCCTCCTCAAAGGCCTCTTCCAGTTCCGCCGGGGCGATCGCGACCGATTTCAGCTGCCCGACGACGTCGGTGAACCACAGGCGCACAAAGCGCACGCCCTTGTCCTCGATCGTCCGCAGGACGTACTCTTGCTGTCGCTCCATGACGCTCCTTCGCTAGGCTCCCATTGTGCCACCCTTCCGGGCGGAGCTCACCCTCCCGGGCGGGCTTTGTCTTCGGGCCACGACGAGGGCGCGCCCTGCCAGCCCTCGCGCAGAGGCGGCAGAGGGTCGGAGGAGTCGTCAGAGCTGTCTTCGGCGTGGATCCTCGCGCGAAAATGCCGGATCACATCGGCGACGTCGCTCCAGGAGGCCAGACTCCGTTCGGTCGAAGTGAGCCACGGAGCCATTTCTTCGACCGACCCCTTGTCGGTGAGGCCGTCGAGGGACTTCGCCCATTCGTCGACGCAGTCGAGGGCGACGGCCCACCCCGCGTAGCCGCTGAGGCGGCGAGGATCGGCGTTCTGCGAGCCCTCGACGAGAAAGCGGCGGAACCCGAGCGCCTGATCGTGGGCGGCGCTGCCGTCGGCGGAGCGGCCCTCCGTCCCGGCGAAAGTCGCCGCCCCCGCGAGGGCGGCCACGCCGAAGACGATCATCCAGAAATGGCTGATGCAGCCCGCGAACCATCCGATCGCCGCGACGACCCACGCGACGGCGCCGCCCACCAGCATGAGCGCGCCCGCGCTGACCACCGCCTCGTGCCAGCGGTCGAACCACTCGTGGTCTTCGACCGCCCGCCGAAAGACGAAAGCCCCCAAACGCTGCGAGATCGAGCGTCGAAGCCCGGAGGCTCGAGCCGTGGGCGCGCCGAGCTTGGCCACTCCGGTGCCGAGCAGCTGCGACCTGAAATAGCGGGCGTCGAACGGCCTGGCGGAAACGAAGGCCGAGGCCTCTGCGGCTCCCGGCGTCTGGAAGAGGTTGAGCAATTCCCTTTCAGTCTCGTCGCACTCCGGCCCAGGCTTCTTCCGGGCGACGAGGACGATGGTGCTGCGGGGAATGGCCAGCTCCTGATACTCGACGATGTAGAGGTACCCCCGTGCGGCCAGGTCGACGACCGTCGCGAGGGTCATGTCCGAGGGCCCGCAGTCGAGCGCGACGAAGCCGGCCTCCGCCGGCGTCATCGACGGGGGCTCCGCAATGACCGGGGGGATTCCGTCTCGGTACCTGCCGATTCGGGATCGCCTCCCCGGCTTGGGGGACGTCCCCCGTTCGACGTCCTTGTACTGGCGGTTCGGCCAGAAGGCCGCCACGAAAACGACCGTCGAAAGCACAAGGATGACAATGCCCGCGAGGAACTCCCCGCCGCTGATGCCTGCGTAATACATGAGAGATGCCAGAGCCCCTCCTTCCGCCCACCATCTTACGCAACCGTTGGGCGCGTCGTCACCCACTCAACGATAACGGGTATTCCTATCCATCGGGCGTTGCCCCCGGCGCATGTCTCGCCCCGGGCTGCGACGCGGGGTCGCATCCGGCCCGCTCCGAACGGATCCGAACGGGGACTCCCCGCGGGCGCATCGCCGCACCAAGGCGTCGCACGGAACGCCGAAAGCGGCCCGAAGGCTCCCCGCGGGCGCGCCGGCGCTTTCGGCCGTACAATGGGGCGCAAACGTTAGGAGCGCAATGAGCGAGAACACAGTCAAACGAGTCCGCGTCCAGCGCCTTCGCCGGATGAAGGAACAGCGCGAGCCCATCACGATGTTGACCTGCTACGACGCCGTCACGGCGAGGATCTTCGACGCCGCCGGGATCGACGTCCTTCTCGTCGGCGATTCCTACGGCAACACCTATCTCGGTTACGAATCCACCGTTTCCGTCAGCTTGGGCGAGATGGAACTCGCCACCGCCGCCGTCGCCCGCGGAGCCAAGAGAGCCTTCATCGTGGCCGACCTGCCCTTCGGATCCTACGAGGAATCGTGCCAGCTAGCGGTCGCCAGCGCCATCCGCCTCATCAAAGCCGGCGCACACGCGGTCAAACTGGAAGGGGGACTCCGGCAGGCCTCCGCCATCAAAGCGATTGTCGAGGCCGGTATCCTCGTCGTCGGCCACATCGGATTCACCCCGCAATCTGAGAACCGACTCGGCGGCCCTCGGGTTCAGGGCCGAGGGGAGCAAAAGGACGCCGTCATCGAGGACGCCGTCGCCGTCCAAGAGGCTGGGGCCTCCGCCGTCGTCCTGGAGATGGTTCCGGCCGACGTCGCCAAGAAAATAACGCGAATCCTCCGCATTCCGACGATCGGCATCGGTGCGGGGGCGGCGACCGACGGGCAGGTGCTCGTCTGGACGGACATGGCCGGCATGACCGCTTGGAGCCCCAGGTTCTCCAAGCGATTCGGCGACGTGGGAGGCGCTTTGGCCTCTGCCGCCGTGAGTTTCCGCGACGAGGTCAAGGGCAGGGGCTTCCCCACGGAGGAGAACAGCTTCTAAGCTCCGAACGGCTTCTCAACCCCAAGCGGCTTCCAAACTCCGGGCGCCGTCTAAACCCTGAAGGGCTTCGAAGTCCGAGGCGGGCAAGCGGGCATTTGCCTCAGCGGAGCCGCTTTACATGGCTATGCTTGTACCATGCTTGCTGAACGCGCTCCCTTGGGCACCCTCGTTCCCGGCGCAGTCTCCGCGCCGAGAGTCGTTCCCTCCGCCATCGAACGCCCCGAGTACATGTTCCACTCCGGCCCGGAGGCCGTCGCCGCCTCCGACGTCAAAGACGCCGAGACGATCGAACGAATACGCGCTGCCGGCCGGATCGCGGCAGACGCCCTCTACGAGGCGGGCAAGGCCGTCGCGCCCGGGGTGACGACCGACGAGCTCGACCGAATCGCCCACGAGTACATGTGCGACCACGGCGCCTACCCTTCGTGCCTCGGGTACATGGGCTTTCCGAAGTCGATCTGCACGTCGGTCAACGAGGTCATATGCCACGGGATCCCGGACTCGACCGTGCTCAAGGACGGCGACATCGTCAACCTGGACGTGACCGCCTACATCGGCGGGGTCCACGGCGACACGAACGCCATGTTCGCCGTCGGCGAGGTCGACGAGGAGTCGCGCCTGCTCATCGAACGCACGGGCGCCGCGACGCTCAGAGGCATCAAGGCCGTCAAGCCCGGCAGGCAGATCAACGTCATCGGCCGCGTCATCGAATCGTACGCCAAACGGTTCGACTACGGCGTCGTCGAGGATTACACGGGCCACGGCGTCGGCGAAGCCTTCCACTCCGGCCTCATCGTCCCCCACTACGACGCCGCCCCTTCCCATGCGACCGTCATGAAGGTCGGCATGGTCTTCACAATCGAGCCGATGCTCACCCTGGGCGACATCGCCTGGGATCAGTGGGACGACGGATGGACGGTCGTGACCCGGGACCGCGGCAGAACTGCCCAGTGGGAGCACACCCTCGCGGTGACGGAGGATGGGGCGGAGATCCTCACTCTTCCCTCCGACCCCGAGCTCGGCCTGCGCCCGTGACGCGCCGCACGGGGCGGCGATCGGCATGCCGCGCCCCGCACGCAGAGAACGACGACGGCGAAAAGCGGGCGAATGAAAGGCGCCGCCGAGGCGGCCGAACCGGTGAAAGGCGGGACGATTGAGAGAACGGAACCATTGAGAGCGGGGCGAATGAGTCAGCCGATACGCCGGGTTCTGTTCCGGATCCGCTGCGGATCCGGCGGCGGCCATCCCTCTAGGCCGCGCGTTGCCGCGCGGCTCAAGCGGCCCACCCGCGCGCTAGACGGGAAGCCTCATCGCGCGCTGTCTGGCCTTGCTCCCGGCGGGGCTTGCCCTGCCGCTTCGGTCGCCCGAAGCGCGGTGGTCTCTTACACCGCCGTTTCACCCTTGCCGCTTGCGCGGCGGTTTGTTTTCTGTGGCGCTTTCCCGCGGGTCACCCCGGGTGGGTGTTACCCACCGCCGTTCCCTGTGGAGCCCGGACGTTCCTCGTGGACGCGGCCGAAGCCGACCCACGCGGCCGCCTGGCCGACTCATTCGCAGGAAAAATCCTACCCCGAATCGCCTCGACGGCCGATTCGGCAACAGCCACACCCCGCCCGACTCAGACGCGCCCTCCCGATTCAGACATGAAAGAGTGAACGAACATGCGAATTCTCCTCTCTCCTTCCGAGCGCAAAACGCCGCCGCTGCTGGGGCCCACACTCGATCTGCCGTCGCTCTCCTTTCCCATGTTGACGGAGGCGCGCCGCGCCGTCGCCGGCAAACTCGCCTCCGTCTCCCGAAGCAAAAACGCGCTTTCGGCGCTCGGCCTCGGCAAACGCGCAGCCAACGCAGTCCGCCTCCAAGGCGACCTGTACAACCTGCCGTGCGCCCCCGCCTTGTCCGTCTACGCGGGCCCGTTTTACAAGGCGGCGCAACTGCGACCCGGAGACGACGTGTGGATATTCTCCGCTCTGTTCGGCCTCATCCAGGCCGAGGACCTCATTCCCGGCTATCGCCTGAGCATGTCCGTCACCCTTCCGAGGGTGGGCAGGCTTTCGTCCTTCTGGAAACGCGAGCTGGCCGGCTTGCGTTGCCACGACGTCTGCATCGACATGCGCTCGGACAAATACCAGGTGTGGAACCCTTCGGAAGACTGGTGGAAGGTCTACGTGACCGGCCCCGAGGGGCGAGTGCACCCCCATCAATCCGAGCACTACACGGGCCTGCTGACCCGCGCCCTTCTGGACGCTGACTCTTCAGACATCGTCGGCGTCGCCGAAAGCATCGGACGTGTGGGCGTCGAGGACGGCGGAACTCGCTTCAAAATCCTCACCCTCATAGTGGAGTGAGCAATATAGCGGAGCAATCTGCGCCAGCGGCTTACGGCAGGCGCACGATGATGCAGCCGTAGTCCTCGGAGAGATAGACCTCGTCCTCAGGAAGGGCCTTGATCTGCGCCACCTCCACGGGCGAGAGGGGAATTCCCACGCCGGTACGTCCGTCGGGCTGCATTGCGATGACCGCGTAGCCTCCGCTCCTGCGCGATCTCTCGTAAGCGTCTTTGAGGCTCGGGGAAAGCGGAGCGAACAGCTCGTCGCGTTCGGCTTGGACCTTCTCCCGCTCGGCGAGGATCGAGGCGACGTCGTCTTCGAGCTCAGAACGGCCGCGGAGGACCTCGTCCTTGATGCGCTCAATCTCTGCGGACAGCGCGTCAACGGCCGCCTCGGCCTTCTCGACGCCTTCCAAGGCCGCGAACTCGGCTTCGGAGGCTTCGTCGAGCATGCTCCGCAAACCGGCTATTTCGTCTTGCAGCACGAGGAGGTCACGGCTCGTCAGGCCGACGCCGGAGTTGAGCTTCGCCTCTTTCCCGTCAATCTGATCGCGCAAGGCGGCGCTCGCGCGCTCGGCGGCCGCCAGCTCGTCGCGGGCGGTTTGCGCGCGCTCCTGTGCGGCCTCCTTGTCACGCGCACGCGCGGCGGAAACGTTGATGAGCGTTCCCAGCTCCTGCCGGAGAGGATGCTTTTCGTTCTTTTTGTCGAGTTTGGAGATGGTTTTGTCAAGTTCGACGATGTCAAGAAGCTTCAGTTGCTCTTTTGCCGGTGCCTTTGCCATATCACTGCCTTACGACTATATTCCAGGGGTCTGTCGGTATTTTCGACACGTAGACATCAGGTGCGCTCGGACCCAGCGATTCGGCCAGGCGACGCGCCATCTCCCCTAGCAGCGGCCACTCGCTCGCCCAGTGCGTCGCGCACACCAGCGCGCAGCCCGAGTTCCACAGGTGGTCCGTGGCTGGGTGGTGCCTGAGGTCCGCCGTCAGGAAGACGTCGGCCCCGGCGGCATTCGCCTCCTCCAAAAGAGAGTCGCCCGCTCCCGAGCAGAGGGCGACCCTGCGAACCTCCCGCTCCGGGTCCCCTGCGGCCAGAACGCCCGCCGGGACTTTGGGAAGGGCTTCGCCGACCTTCGCGGCGAAGGCGGCGAGCGTCATGGCCTCCTCGAGCTCGCCCACTCCCCCGATGCCTGTCTCCTCGTCGAGCGGCCGCTCGACCCTCACGCCGAGGAGGTCCGCCAAAGCGGAGGTCGAGGCGGCGACGTCGGCGTTCGTGTGCGCCGAAAAGAGGCCGATCCCTTCGCGGACGAGGGCCATCGTCCACCTGCCCTTGCCGGTGGCGCTGGTCACCGCATGGGTCCCCCGCAGGTACAGGGGATGATGGGTGACGAGCAGCTGCGCGCCTCGCTCGATCGCCTCGGCGACCGTCGCCTCGCAAGGGTCGACGGCGAAGCCGATCCGCGTGACGGCCGCGTCGACGTCGCCGACCGCCAGGCCGACCCGGTCCCACGACTGCGCGGCAGACGGAGGAAACAACCCGTCCATTGCAGCGACGACGTCGCTCACTCGAAGTACTGCCATGTGTTTTACCTTACAATGCAAAAGCGCCGAAAACCACGTCCATTGCCCTCAAACGCTCAAAAAACGCTAAGCCGTCCTCGCGAACAATGTGAAAACCCACGAGTGGAGGTATACTCGTGTAGTGCTTTCACGCCAGCACGCCTCCGCACGATCGGAATCAGAATGCAAAGCGGCATGTAAACCCGCCGGGATTCTGACAAGATAAGCGGATGAGGGGTTTTGCTGAAAGCGGAATCTCTCGAGCGGGGCCGACCGTTTGCGAGGTCCCGTTCACCACGGATCCCCAAGCCAATGCCCGTGGACACCAAGGGCCCACCCACACATCGCGCGTGGGCTGCCGAGAAAGGAATACACAACTTGTTTAGGCGATTGAAAAGACTCACCGCAGTCGCCGGAATCGGTGCGCTAGCCGTCGCTGGCGCCGCGGTACCGACATATGCCTCCGCACCGGGCTGGTCAGACGGACCGAGCGTCGGCGCCGGATACACAGGAAACCACGGGGTCATCTTGGGCCCCAACAACCAGAAGTACATGTGCGCAGCGGACGGCGACGGCCTTTCGGCCGCGGCCCCGTCTGTCACGTGGACGGACATGAGCGAAGCCAAGCCCGTGAACTCGCTGAGAGTCGCCACCTTCGTGGGAGGCTACCACCAGCAGCTCGGCGGAACCCGGGCCTACGGAATCACGGACGCGACGACCCTCGGAAGGATCGCCTGGATCGCCTCGAACGCCGAGACGTCCAACGGCGTGCGGGCCGCCGCCTACCAGATCGGCATCATCCGCGCCGCCGGAACCTTCGAGCACAGCATCTACCAGCTGCAGGAGCAAGGCAGGCTGGGCGACGGCAACGCGCAGCTCGGCAACGCCGTGCAGATGTCCAAGAACGTCTTCGCAAGGGCCGTTGAGGAGGCGGGCCCCTACAACGTCGCTCCGAAGCTCGAACTGGCCAAGAGCGGCAACGAGGGCTCGATCACGAACATCGGCGCGACCGCCCAGAGCGGCAAGTGGATGTCGGGATACTCCTACACCCTCCAGCTCTCCGGCCCGGCCGTCTTTGAGTCCAACCAAGGCAAGTCGCTGAGCGGAACCACGTCTCAGTCCGCCCAGAACGTCAAGATCAAGACCACCGGGCCAGGCGAAGTCTCGGTCAAGCTCGTGGTCAAGGACCTTCCCACCGCCAAGCCCTGGGTCACCAGCGGCAACGTCACGTCGCACGGCAAGACGATCCGCGGCCAGAACCTCGTCGTTCTCGGCAAGAAGGCCCCGGTCGAAGGCACGGCGAAGGCCAAGAAGGAGAACACGGAGTTCGCTCCCTCCATCTCCACGCAGGTCAAGTCCAAGAAGATCGCCAAGGGCTCGAGCCTGGTCGACACGGTGACCGCCAAGGCGGACAACTGGGCCAAGATCCCCGGATCGGACAAGTACGTTCCGGTCAAGGCCACGGTCGACGTCTACGGCCCCTTCAAGTCTCCCGTCGCTCAGACGAACGACGGCAAGGCATTCGCCGGCAAGAAGATCGGCTCTTACGATGTGACGTTCAACGGCCCCGGAACCCTCGACACCGCCGACACGGTGAAGGCGCCCTCCGAAGGCTTCTACTTCTTCCAGGCGCGCGTCGAGAAGTCGGCCCAGGGCCAGTACAAGGAGTACGTCAAGAACTACACCTCGCCGTTCTTCGAGGCCTCTGAGACGACAGTGGCCCCGTGGACCCCGTCCATCAAGACGAAGGCCTCCCAGGTCAACTTGGGCGGCGGCAAGGTCGGCGTTCAGGATCTCGTGAACGTCTCCGGCTTCCCCGAGGACCACGGCTCCTTCCAAGGAGTCGGCGAATGGAAGGCCGATTCCAAGACGATCAGCCACTCGATCTACTTCTTCCCCGAGGGAACCAAGATCACCGAGGGCGCCACGAAGAACATGAAGCCGCTCGGCACGGTCGAAACGCCCGCCAAGAACGGCACCTACACCATTGACGCGAGCAAGTTCGTCGTCAATTGGAACCTCGGCGCGGGAACCTACGTCATCGTCTCTACTTACCAGGGCGACTCCCGCACCTCGGCGATCAAGACCTCCGAGCTCGACACCAACGAGCACGTCAAGCCGACCTTCGGCAAGGTGACGACGGTGGCCAGCACCGAGAACGGCGGAAAGCAGCTCGTCGCGGGTGACAAGATTCACGACAACGTCAAGCTCGAAGGCTCTTTCCCCTCGGGCGCCTACACCGAAGTCAAGCTCTACTCGTGGGGCAAGGGCAAGGCTCCCAAGTGCGAGAGCGCCATTTGGACCTCCAAGCGCATCGAGCACTCCGACAAGGCCGGTGAGTACAAGACCGACTCCTACACCACGGACGCCAACGCCCAGGTGACCTATGGATTCGTCGAGACCACCTACGACAAGAACGGAAAGGTTCTGGCGGCCGGAAAGTGCGGCGAGTCCAGCGAAACGCTGACCTCGGTCGTGAAGCCGGGCAAGCCGGGCAAGCCCACCCCGCCTGCCCCCGCGCCCACACCGACCCCGAAGGCCACGCCCAAGCCTAAGAAGCCTGAGCTCGCCAACACCGGCGCCGCCGTCCTCGGACTCGGCGCGGTTGCGGGCGGCCTCCTGCTGGCTGGCGTCGCGGCTGTCGTCGTTCGTCGCCGTCGCAAGGACGCGTGATCTCCTAACGGTCTAGGCCGATAGCGGCCTGCTGGCCGTAACCGAGGGGCGCCGGCTCAATGCCGGCGCCCCTCTTCTTTGTCAGAGTTCCTTTGCCTTGTCAGAGTCCCTTTCTTTCTCAGCGGCCCTTCATTGACCCTCTATTGGCAGCTTTCCATCTGCGCTTTGCTCAAGCTTTTGCACTTATTTTGTTCACATTTCTTCCTTCAGCCGTTCATAGCGCATATTCTTTTTCTATTCTTCTGCATCTGGCTTTTATTATTGAAACTTATCTTTTCGTTGTTTTAGAACCCACAAACCCCTTTGTCTTACACATCATTTGTATTTTTCATTTCTTCTACGATTAAGCACTATTTTCGCTTATAAGAATGCAAGTAGATCCCAAATAACCTCATCCTGCACGGCGTTATCACACACGGCGAAACGAGGCCGCCATGCCGAACCGCCTTAGACGTCGATCGCGACGGCTATCGTCTCCGGTAGTAGCCCGAGAACAATACGTCCGTTCGGGGGACTCCCCATTCTTTGACGACGACTTTGCGCGTCTCTTTGGCGAGCGACGCCTCGCCGCACAGCCAAGCGTAGGCGACCGCAAGCTTCCCGCCTCGCCTCAGTGCGTCGGCCACGGCCGCCGCTTCTGCGCCTTCGGGAACGAAGTGCTCTTTGTAGGAGGCCAGTTCCGATCGGAACGAATCGTATCCCGGCTCCAGCAGGTCGGGGCTCGACGCCGCTATCCGCACGTGGGTGGCCGCCAACTCCTCGCCTGTGCACGCTTCGAGAATCCCTCGCATAGCCGGGGCGGAGGTCGGATCCGCCACGAGCAGCTGGCCGCCCGCCTTCCGCCGCCACGTCGACGTCATCGTCCGAATTCCAACCTCGTCGCCCCTTTGCGCATGCAAAGCCCAGGCCGATCCCGGCCCGCTCTCCCCGTGCGTCACGACGTCAAAAGTCAGCCTGCCCCGCTCCGCGTCGTGACGGCGAACCGTGTACCAACGCAACTCGGGCCGATCGGCCTTGTCGATCGCGTCCAACTCGGCACGGATGTTGAGCCCCTTCGCCCGAGGAAGGACGAGGGAGCACCCGCGCGGGGGAATGACGAGGCCGAAGTATTCGTCGGGGCCAGACGGGCGATATGTCCGCAGACCGGGGCCTTCGACGGTTATTCTTCGCAGTCTGGGCGCCAGGTCCTCGACGGCCTCCACGCGCACGGGAAAGCACGCGTGCTTTTCCGGCGCCCGGGGCACGTCCATGAACAAAGAGGCGACGGCCCTGTACCCGTGCACGAGGCCGGAATAGGCGATGTTTTTGACTCCCATTGGATCTCCTCCGCGTCTTGAGCGTCCCGGCGTCCCTTCGCGCCAAGGCAGTAAGGCATACCTTACCTTCTATGTGCGGAAAAAGGCGCCTCCGGCAGGGCGAGCCGCCCTTGCACGCGTCGCCCGCGCATTGCGAAACGCCCCGCTGCCACAGCGCGCCCGGCCGTCGCCGAACTGCGGCTGCCGCCGGCGAAGGCAATCACTTCCCGCGCGAACGCCCTTCCGAGTCGCCGCCGGGCTCGAGCGCGTTCCCGCTCGGGTCAAATGCGTCGTCGCCGAGGTCAAGCACTTCGACGTCGGGGTCGAAAACGATGTCGACGTCGACCGCGACCTCGCCTTCCCCGAAGGCTCCTCCCCCGCCGGCCTCCGAGTCGGTGCGACAGGAATCCGCCCGGGAGGCGTCCACGCCGACGACGGTCAGCGAACCTAGGCCTTCGACGTACTCCGGCATGCTCTCGCGCAGCTCGACGCGCATGAACGGCCGGCTCGCACAAGGCTGCGCCGGAGAGAAAGAAAGTGAGACGACGCTTTCGCCGCAGGACCGGCAGACGGAGCCCAGGGCCAACGTTCCGCGAGTGAGGGCAAGCGGCGGAATGTGGCTGGCAAAGCGCAATGATTGCACGTTGATGACCATAGTGGGCCCGGTCGGACTCGAACCGACGACGCCTGCGGTGTAAACGCAGTGCTCTGCCAACTGAGCTACAGGCCCTCGGCGCTGGCCGGCAAAGGGCCAACGCCACAAGTGATTACTCTAGCGCCTGGCGCCGGTCGCCGTCAGGCGGATTCCGATCCAATTCTTGCTGGCCGCCACATTCGTGGTGGCCATGAGGCCGGCAGTCTCCGCCGCCTCCTCGACGACCGCCGCGGAAACATGCCCGGGTTCGCGCGGGCCCGGCACCAAGACCCAGCACACCGCCGAGTCAGATTCCAGGTTTGCCTTCATGTCGAGGAAGAGGTCCGCCAGGTCGTCGGCGTTGCCGTCGTCGTCGCGCCACCAAGCGATTGCGCCGTCGGCGATGTCGCCGTAGTCCTCATCGACGAGCTCTTCGCCGGTGGACTGCTCGATAGCGGAGCGCACCTCTTCGGCGACGTCGTCGTCGTATCCGAATTCTTGAACAATGCTGCCTTCGTTGAATCCCAAAGAACTCATGTGAATAGCCCACCCCATTCCGGCCGATTTGGCAAATGGTGAAAGCTTTCACGGCAAACGTTTACCTTCGAATCTGCGAAATACACCCGACGCCGCTACACTGGAAACAACATTGTGGGACCTTCGTCCGCACCTTCGACCCGTCGGTGCGATCCACCGCCAACGATCCACAAACCAAAACGTAAGGAAGAACAAGTGAGCGTGCAGCCCGGTGCATCACCGTTGATCAACGGCCAGCCGAACTACGTACCCGACATCGACGCCGAGGAAACCAGCGAATGGCTCGAGTCGATCGACGACCTCATCCAAACGGGCGGGCCCAAGCGCGCCCGCTACATCCTCATGGCCATGGAGGAGCACGCCCGGCGCAAGGGCGTCGAGACCCCTCCGAACCTCACGACCCCCTACGTCAACACGATTCCCGTCGAGGAGGAGCCTCTCTACCCCGGCGACGAGACCCTCGAACGCCAGTTCCGCCGCTGGGTCCGGTGGAACGCCGCAGTCATGGTCACGCGCCAGCAGCGCCCCGGACTGGCCGTGGGCGGCCATATTTCCTCCTTCGCCGCGTTGGCCACCCTCTACGAGGTCGGATTCAACCATTTTTTCCGGGGCAAGGACCACCCCGGAGGCGGCGACCAGGTCTTCTTCCAGGGGCATTCGTCTCCCGGCAACTACGCGCGCGCCTTCCTCGAAGGCCGCCTGACCGAGGCGGACCTCGACTCCTTCCGCCAGCAGGTCTCGAAAAGGTCGGGCGGCCGCGGCCTTCCGTCTTATCCGCACCCGCGCCAAATGCGCGACTTTTGGGAGTTCCCCACCGTCTCCCTCGGCATCGGCCCGGCCGCGGCGATCTACCAGGCGTGGTTCAACAGGTACATGAACAACCGGAAGATCAAGGACACGAGCGACCAGCGCGTGTGGTGCTTCCTGGGCGACGGCGAAATGGACGAGCCGGAGTCGCGCGGCCTCCTCCAGCTTGCGGCGACCCAGCAGCTGGACAATCTGACCTTCATCGTCGACTGCAACCTCCAGCGCCTCGACGGGCCCGTGCGCGGCAACGGAAAGATCATCCAGGAGCTCGAGGCCTTTTTCAAGGGCGCAGGCTGGAACGTCATCAAGGTCATCTGGGGCCGCGAATGGGACGTGCTGTTCCAGGCGGACAAGGAAGGCGCCCTCGTCAATCTCATGAACGAAGTGCGCGACGGCGACTATCAGGGCTTCAGGGCCAATGACGGCTCTTTCGTGCGCGATTCGTTCTTCGGCCGCGACCCGCGGACCAAGGCGATGGTGGCGGACTGGACCGACGATCAGATTTGGTCGCTCAAACGCGGCGGACACGACTATCACAAGGTCTATGCCGCCTACCGCGCCGCGACGGCCTACAGGGGCCAGCCGACAGTCATTTTGGCCCACACGGTCAAGGGCTACGCCCTCGGGAGGAACTTCGCCGGGCGCAACTCGACGCACCAGATGAAGAAGCTCAACTCGGCCGACCTCCGTCTGCTGCGCGACACCCTGCACCTGGACATCCCCGACGCGCAGCTCGAGGATCCCTACAACGCGCCGTACTTCAAACCGGATGCGAGCGAGCCGGCGATGGAGTACATGATCGAGCACCGCGAGCAGCTCGGCGGGTTCCTCCCCGAACGCCGGGTGTTCTCAGGAGGGGTCGAGCTTCCCGCCCAGAAGCACTACGACGCCATCACCACCGGCTCCGGCAAGCAGAAAGTCGCCACCACCATGGCGCTCGTCCGCCTCATCAAGGACATCGCCAAGGACAAGTCCTTCGGCTTCAGGCTGGTGCCGATCATTCCCGACGAGGCGCGCACCTTCGGCCTCGACGCGATGTTCCCGACCGCCAAGATCTTCAACACGCTGGGCCAGCAGTACACCTCCGTGGACCACGACCTGCTCCTTTCGTACAAGGAGTCCGAGAGCGGCCAGCTCTTGCACACGGGAATCTCCGAGTCCGGCTCGGTGGCCGCCTTCCAGGCCGTGGGCACCTCTTACGCGACTCACAACGTGCCGATGGTCCCGTTCTACATCTTTTACTCGATGTTCGGCTTCCAGCGCACGGGCGACCAGTTCTGGGCGGCGGCCGATCAGATGGCGCGCGGATTCATCGTCGGGGCGACCGCGGGCCGCACGACGTTGGCCGGCGAGGGCCTGCAGCACATGGACGGACACTCCCCCGTCCTCGCATCGACCAATCCGGCCATCGTCCAGTACGATCCGGCCTACGCCTATGAGATCGCGCATATCATGAAGGACGGCTTCGTGCGCATGTACGGCGACGGATCGGACGGACGCGACCAAAACGTCATGTACTACCTGACCGTGTACAACGAGCCGATCCATCAGCCTGCCCAGCCCGAGGGCGTCGACGTCGAAGGCATTGTCAAAGGCGTCTACCTCCTTGAGCCGGCCGAGGGGGACGGGCCCCGCGTCCAGCTCCTCGCCTCGGGCGTGGGGGTTCCGTGGGCCCGCGAGGCCAGGCGCATGCTCGCCGAGGACTGGGGCGTGCAGGCCGCCGTGTGGTCCGTCACTTCGTGGCACGAGCTGCGCAAGGAGGCCCTTGAGGCGGACGAGCACAATTTCCTCCACCCGGAAGCCGAGCCTCGCGTGCCCTACGTGACCGCCAAGCTGCAAGGCGCCGAAGGCCCGTTCGTGGCGACGTCGGACTTCGAACACCAGGTTCAGGACGCGATCGCCAAGTGGGTGCCGGGCGACTACTACACGCTCGGCGCCGACGGCTTCGGCTTCTCCGACACCAGGCCCGCCGCCCGCCGGTTCCTCAAGGTCGACGCCGCCTCCATGGCGGTGCGCGCCCTTCAGGGCCTCGCCGACCAAGGCAAGATCGACCGGTCGACCGTCAAGCAGGCGATCGACAAATACGACCTGTTCAACCCCAACGCGGCGGATCCGGTTCCCGAAGATCTGGCCTGAAAGGAGGCACTATGATCGTCACCACGACCAACGGCATCGAAGGCTTCAAGATCGACAAATACCTTGGCCTGGTCACCGGCGAGGTCATTGCGGGCGTCAACCTGTTCAAGGACATCGGCGCGGGCCTGCGCAACCTCTTCGGCGGGCGTTCGCAAGGGTACGAGAACGAGCTTCAAGCGGCCCGCGAGAGCGCCCAGAATGAGCTCGTCGAGCGCGCTGAGAAGCTTGGGGCCGACGCCGTCGTAGGCGTCGACCTCGACTACGAGGTCCTCGGGCAGGGCGACATGCTCATGGTTTCCGTGACGGGCACGGCCGTGACGCTCTCTTACGGGGGCACAAAGGCTTAGAGGGCCCGAGGAGGCCGAAAGGGCCTGCCTCTCCGGCTGGAGGAGCCGCGGCAAAAGGCTTAGCTGAGAAGCGCCGCAGCAGGCGCCTCTCAACGGGAACCGCTGCCAAGGCAAAGGGCTAAGAGATCCCGCCGATCAGCAAGTCAGCCAGTTGGTCGGCGGTCTCGGCCGTTCGCCAGGCGAGCGCGTACTCCTTTTCGGGAGCGGCGCCCCAGCGGACGAGCACGGTCGGCAGGCCGTGCACGGCTGCGCCTTCGACGTCGTACTTCCTGTCCCCCACCATGACGGCGTTCGACGTGTCGGCGCCGGCGGCCTCGAGGGCTTCCAGCGCGTCCGCGACGGCCCAATGCTTGGCCGTGCGGCCGCCGGATTCGTCCGCCCCGCAGACCGCGACGAAGCGTCGCGCGACGCCCAGGCGTTCGAGGAGGGCGACGGCGGCTTCGGTCCTCTTCGACGTGGCGACCGCCATGGGCACGCCCGCCTCGTGCAGGCGCTCGAGCATGGCCTCAATTCCGTCGAAGAGGCCCAACTCCAATTCCCGCGCCGAATAGAGCCGCCGATAGGCGCCGACGAAATAACCGGGGTCGACGCCCAGCTCGGCGAAGGACTCGGACAGCGGCGGCCCGACGAACCGCCGATAGTATTCGCGCGGGCGGACGATTCCCGCCTCCTCCCGCATGATTCGGTCGAACGTCTCGGCGACGGCGTCCATGGAGTCGACGAGGGTGCCGTCCACGTCGAAAAGCGCGGGCCGGAGCGTGCGGCCTCCGCTCACAATTCGATTCCCTCGATGCTTCCGGCTCCGACGCGGGCGATCTTGCTCTTGACGAAGTCGAGAACCGTCGTCGGGCCGCCCTCTCCGCACGGGCCTTCGACGACGACGTCGACGACATGCCCGAGGTCGTCCTTGACCTCCCACCCGTTGACCATCGGGTCCTCCTCTCCCGGAAGGATGAGCGAGGATGTGAGCATGGCCTCCCCCAAGGATTCGAGGATCGCCTGGCTGATCCGGTGGTCCGGGATCCTCGCGCCGACTGTGTGCTTTTTCGGATTGACCGAGATGCGCGGAACGTCCTTCGTCCCCTTGAGGATGAACGTGTACGGGCCTGGCGTGAGGGATTTGATGAGGCGGAACTCCGAATTGCCGACGATCGCCAGCTGCCCCAGCTGGGCGAAGTCGTGGCACAGGAGCGTGAAGTGATGCTTGTCGCCTACCTGGCGAATCGAGCGGATCCGCTCCAGGCCTTCTTTGTTTCCGAGCGAACAGCCGAGCGCGTAACCCGAATCGGTCGGAAAGGCGATGACTTCGCCCGACCGTATGTGCTCGACCACTTTGTCAACGAGCCTGGGCTGGGGATCGACGGGATGAATCTCGACGTAGCGGACCATGCGTGCACCTTCCCTTCTGGCATACTCACATTGCACGGTACACAAAAGACTACCAAGGAAGGGGAAGCATGGATCGCCAAGCAGTCAGCGAGGCCGCCCGGGCAGCCCTCGAACGGGAAGGCGTCAGAAGCGCGGACGAGGCGTTCGACCTGGCGTCGGTCGACGTCGTCACCCGATGGGTCGTCGCGCGTGCCATTGAGACGGAGGCCAAGCGGACGCTTCCCGACGCCGACGTCGCCGGGGCGGGCACGTTGGGCGAACTCCTCGATCTGGCGGAGAAGGAGCGGAGCTAGACAGACGGGTTCCACAACGGATGGGCAGGACCCCGCCGGGGTCCTGCCCATCGATTGAGGCGACTGTCACGGCAAGTCATCGCAGGCGCCGCGGACCGGGCCTCACCCGACTCGGTGGAGCCACCGAACCGGCGCGCCCGCACCGGCGTAGCGGAACGGCTCGAGCTCGTCGTCCCAAGCCTGCCCGAGGGCGAGGTTGAGCAAGCGACGCATCTCGTGCGCGTCTCCTCCCGCCTGGTCGATCGCAGCGCGGATTCGATTTTCCGGCACGACGACGTTGCCCATGAGGTCCGTCTGGGCGTAGAAGATCCCAAGGCCGGGTGTGGCTGACCATCTCCCGCCCTCGCTCACCGCTGTTCCGTCCTCGGTGACCTCGAAGCGCAGATGCTCCCATCCGCCGAGGGCGGAGGCAAGCATCGCGCCGGTTCCGACGTCGCCCACCCAAGAGACCTCAGCGCGGCTCATCGAAGGCAACGCTGGCTGCGCGGTCCATTCGAACCGCACGTCGTATCCGAGCACACTAGACACCGCCCATTCGACGTGCGGCCGAACGGCGGGCGATACCGAGTGTATGAATATGACGCCTCGGGTGGCGTGTTTTGCACTCATGGCGTTCCTCCTTTAGGTGGCTTTCCCCTTGTCACCCTGCCGGAGGAATCCCTCCTATCGTGCCACATCGCGAAGGAAAACGCCATGGGCAAAAGAAACCGGCGCCAGTGCGCGGCCGGCGCCCGCCCTCAGAGGTCCCGTATGGCCCTCATCGCCTTCTTCCGGGTCTCCCGATCGAGTCTGTCGATGTACAGGCGTCCGTCGAGGTGATCGACTTCGTGCTGGATGCATCGTCCCATGAGACCTTCGCCTTCGACGGCCTTCTTCCGTCCGTCGAGGTCGACGCCTTCGGCGCGGGCGTACAACGCGCGCTTCGTCGGGAACCACAGATCAGGGACCGACAGGCAGCCTTCCTCGCCGTCTTGGAACTCGTCGTCGGAAAGCTCGACGATAACCGGGTTGAGAATGTAACCGATCTCACCTTCGATGTTCCAGGAGAACGCGCGCAAAGAGACCCCGATCTGATTTGCTGCGAGGCCTGCGCGTCCGTCCATGTCGACGTTCTCCACGAGGTCTTCGACCAGCGCCTTCACCCCCGGCGTGATTTCGTCAATGGGTGAGCACGGCGTGCGCAGGACGGGATCGCCCACGATGCGAATTGGTCGAAAAGTCATGGATCAAGTCTAGGGCACATCGGTGCGAGCGGAGGGTCGGCGTGCCTGAGCGGCGTCGGAGCGCCCCGAGAGGTCTTTGAAGTATCTGGCCACCGGCCACCGTTCGAATCCCGCCGCTTCGTACGTCGCCCGAGCCGGGGCGTGGCCGGGGTCTCCTCCCGTTTCCACCATGAGCATCCGCATTCCCAGCCCCCGGGTGCGCGACTCCGCCCGTTCGATGAGGCGGCGCCCTATTCCCCGCCTCTGCCACGGGGGATCGACGGCGAGAATGTACACCTCGCCCATGCTGTCTTCGGGGTGCATGCGCGTGCAGACCCATCCGACGGGGCGTTCGCCGTCGAGGGCGACGTCGATGCCGGAGGACTCCGCGTCGAGCACGAAGGCGACGTCGTCGGCCTGACGGCGTTCCCACCCCGCCGGATAGAAGCACTCGTAGACAAAGTCCGGCACGGACTGGCGCATGAGGGGGAAGACGGCTTCCCACGCCCTCAGCGAGAGTTCGATCAGCGCCTCACGATGCTCTGCGCGGTAGGGGACAACGGAGATCATGGACATCGCTCCTAACGATCGTGCGGGAGCCGACGGTGTGCGAGGACTCCTCCACGGAGGCGGCCAACCTCATTCGCCTCTCGGCGAGCTCCCGGCGCCTTTGTCCGCGCACGCCGCTGCGTCTGCCGAGCGGTCATATCTGAAGACTATGCGAAACAGGGGCAAGGCCGAATAGCCTCGCCCCTGTGCGTCGGCTCCCGCGGCTGGACTCGAACCAGCAACCGTTCGATTAACAGTCGAATGCTCTGCCATTGAGCTACGCGGGATCGCGAACACGAAAACTTTAGCAGCAGCGGCGGATCGCCGCCAATCTCGTTGCGGTGCCTTGCATCACAGAGACTTGCGGCGTCCTGCCGCGGCGCTTCGCTTCGCGCACTGGAAACGGCGCGCCGTCATGTCGAGGAGGCCTTTCCCCTTTCGGGAGCTTCCGTGCCCCTTTCGGACGCCTCCGGCTCCGATCCGGGAGTTCCCGAGTCGGGCACTGAGCCCTTCGCATCGCTTTCGGCTGCGCTTGCAGGCGACGCCGCATCTGCACTCGTCGCCGCGTGCGCGCTCATCGCGGGATCGGCCGCCGACGGCTGTTCAACGCCGTCTCTCGGAGAATTCGAGGAGGCGTCCGCCGAGCTTTCCTCACCCCCGGCCGCCGCGGGCTTCGCGATTCCCTCGGATGCGCCGGGCGACGCCTCAACGCCAGACGGCGTCAGGCTCTCCGGCTCAGGCTCGCTTTCCGGGGCCGGGGCGCCCTCTGCGGGCGACGAAGGGCTTTCCGAAGCCGCGGCGTCCTCCGATTCTGCTGGGCTTTCCGGCTCTGGCGCGCTCTCCGGCTTCGCCTCGCTTTCCGGCACGGCAAGCCGGCCCGGCGCGTCCGATGCGCCTGCGGAGCTCTCCGGCTCAGACGCCTCGCCTGAAAACGCGCCGTCGGCGGCCTGTGCAGCGGCTGCGACGCCCGCTTCGGGCTCGTTCGCCGAACCGACCGCTTCATTCGCTCCCGCGTCTTCCGCCGCCTCGGAGGCTTTGACGGTCTCAGGGGCCTGCGCGGCCGCCAGAGGCTCCTGTGAGGCGACGTCCGCCTCAGTCGAGGACTGAGACTTCTCGGCTGCCTCAATGTCCGCCTGGACAGCGCCGGGGTCCGCCCGGGCCCCTTCGGGCCCCTCAAGGGACGTCTGACGGCCGGCCGCGTCGGCGTCGTCTGCTCGCAGATCGGACTCCGGCGAAGGCTCGTCGGAGATCCCCCGCCCTTCGTCGCCGTCGGGCTCGAGTCCGACGATGTCGCGCAGCGTCTCTTCAAGCTCGGCGATCGCCTCTTCGTCCTCTTCCTTCGCGCGTCCGTCGATGATGACCTGAGTGAACAGGTCGTCTTTGTCGTCGCGTCTGACCATCGCCCGAACTTCGGCGCCAGACGGCAACTTGGAGATGCGGCGAACGACGATTGAACGTTCGAGGCGTTCGCGGACGACGAGTGCGATGTCCTCTTCGCCGTCGGCGAGCTTGAGCTCGAAAGCCGGAATGTTCCAATCGACGAAGGGCATCGTCAATGTGTTCCCGCTCCACGTCGCACGTTCGAATTCGAACCAGTGCCGCTCTTCGGTTTCTTTGTCCGTCGCCACCGCGATCCTGTCGGCGAAAACGGCGAGCCAGGCTTCGGCGTCTCCGTCTATTCTCGCGATCTCAATCGGCTTGCCCCCCAGGGCCGCCACCGCCGAGGGCGTTCGACGCTTTTCCCCGGACTTTTTGCGTTTCACAATTATTCCGTTCTCTCAAAGTCCGCGGCGGTAGGCGTGCGCTCACCCATCACGGCCGTGATCGCGGCGTCGGTGTGCACCGCGCCCGCTCCGTTGGTGTCGCCTCCCGCCAATTTTTGGCCCGCGAAGTAACCGAGAATCGCCATGATCGTTCCGAGTGCGATCGCCAGGATGAAGCGCCTCTTCTGCGCTTTGCGCAACTGCGCGATCTCCTCGGGCGTGAGAGACGACATGTCCGGTTGCTTCATAGCCATGCGTAAAGACTACAGGAGCGATTTTGCCTGGCCCATATGCCGCTGCCGAAAAGTCCGCACTTTGTGACGTCGAAATCGCCGCGCATCCCCGCAACACGGCCGATCGGCCTAGGTTACCCCGCTCGCTGAACGGTAACGAACGCAGCATTGTCTGCAAACTCGCACAGCAATCGGCCAGCTTTTATCGGCGAACCCCGCTGCAGGGGCCGAGCCTCGGCGGGCCGCGCACAACGCCGAGCCTCGGCGGGCCGCGCTGCAGGGGCCGAGCCTCGGCGGGCCGCGCACAACGCCGCGGCTTTCTTCCGCAGACCTCGCTCCCGGTAGGATGGGCTCCATGCGTTTCGTCCTACTGACCGCCAAGGCTTATGCGCGTTTCCTCCAGGAATCTCGCCCCCGAGTCTTCATCCCCCAAAGCATCGAGTTCGCCCGCGTTCGCGAAAGGCAGGGGCACAAGGTCGAGTACGTCGGCGTCGTCGACGACGCCGAACGCAAGGTCGTAGGGGCGGGCGTGCTCGCCTACCAGCCGTGGAAGAAGGTCTTCTGGAGGGCGCAACTGGCCTACGGGCCGCTGCTCGATTGGGAGAACACCGCCGCAATCGAGGCTTTTTTCACCGGCTTGAAGCGCCATCTGAAGAGGAACCCCCGGGTGCTCGCCCTGCGGTTCAACCCGCTGCTTCCGCGGGCCTTCTACGAGGACATCAAGGTCGTCAAAGTCAATCCCGTCGCGGCGAAGGCGCAGAAGGCCTTCGCCAAGCTGGGCGCGACCCGCCTGACGAAGGAGTTCTACGAGCAGCCGGACATACAGATCAGGTACATCTACACGAAAGACATATCGGGCAAGACGTTCGACGAAGCCACCGCGACCTTGGCGAAGGGTTTGCGACGGCGCTTCCACAACGAGGGGCGCTACGGCGTCGAGACGCGCCTGTTGCCGCCCGAAGAGTTCGACGTTTTCGACAGGCTCCACGAATCGACGGCGGATCGGACGACGATGCACGGCATCTCCGGTTCGAGCAGGGCGTTCTACACCGAGCTCATGCGCGAACTCGGCCCTAAGCGGGCCCTCCTGTGCGTCGCCTACCTCTCCCCCTCGCGCTACCTCGGGCAAATCGCCGACGAGCGGCAGGAGTCGCTCAAACGCATCGAGTTGCTGGAGGGCCGCAAAGCCACGAAGGCAAGGGACAGGGAGCTGGAACAGCTGCGCGAGCGTTTGACGACGCTTGACTCTCAAGAGGAGCAGGCTCGCAAGACCCTCGACGAGCACGGCGACGACATTCCGTTCAACGCCGCGCTGAGCTTCCGCTTCGGAGACGAGCTCATCCTCCTGCTAGGCGGCATGGACAAGCGCTTCGCCGCCTACGGGAGGGACTACCCCGTGGAACGCGCGATGTTCAAATGGGCTTGCGACAACGGCCTGTCGGTCTACAACACCTTCGGCGTGTCAGGGATCTTCGACGAGACCGCCCCCGACGCCCCCGTGCTGAAGTTCAAGCGTTGGCTCGGAGGCAACGTCGAAGAATTCGTCGGCACATACGTTCTGCCGATCCGTCCCCTTCTCGCCAAGGCGACCGGCGCCCTCGGCTGAGAAGACTGGAGCCCTCGACCGAGGAACCGCCCTCGGCTAAGACGAACGGATCCTTCGGCTGAGGAAGCTCCCTCCGCCGATGCGGCCGAAACGCTTCGGCCGCATTGAAACCTCGAATCGCAAGGGGGGCGTTGAATCCTCAGAATCCCGAGTCGGTCGGCTCGGGATACCACGCACGCATCCGCCGCCGCTGGTTGAAGCCGTTGGCCAAGCGATAGAAGGTCCGCTTGACGCTCCGGTCCGCCGAGTACGCCAGCGGGTTGACGACGCCCGCTTTCTTCGCTCGCCGCACGCGCGCGTAAAGGCCTGCGTCGCGAATGTACCTGCGATTGGCCAGCGACGCCGGAACGATGCAAAAGATCGCCTCGCGCACATTCGTCGCGCAAGCCGCCCCTTCGGGGGCCGCATCGGCGCTCGGCGCATCGCTTCGGCGGAAGCACTCGGCGCCGTCGGCCTGCCCCAGTCCTGCCCCCGGGGCGCCGTCGGCCCCGTTTTCCTCCATGTCTGCGAGCATCGCTTTGGCGAGGTCGACTCCGGCGGCCTTGAGGTAGTAGTGGCCGCGGCCGATGCGCGGGTTGAGATCGAGCCAGCGGGCTGCGCCGTCGCGCGGATCGACCTTCACGTCCATCGAAAAGAACCCGCGCAGCCCCGTCCGGGTGACGATGGACTTCGCCTGTTCGATCAGCTCGGGATTGTGCTCGGTCAGTATGATTCCGGCGTTGCCAAGGTACTCGGGCTGGTGCAGGCCGAGGATGACCCTCCCGGAGCCGCACGCCGTGACCGCCCCTTTGGCGTCCACGTATCCGTTGACGACCCACTGAGTCGTGTCGTCGCCCGGGACGAGCTCCTGGACGATGAGGCGCGTGTCCACCCCTCCTTCGCGCCATTTCGCGAAAGTCGCCAGCGCGGCCTCGCGCGTGTCGAGCGGCAGAACCTTGCGCAGCCCCTGGTTCCAGTAACGGCTGAGGTCGCTCGCCTCCTCGGGTTTGACGACGACGGGAAACGTGACACCCTCCAGTGCGCCCTCCCAGGAGGCGGGCTCCCGCAGCTCGATTCGCGTGCGCGCCGGAGCGCTCAAACCGAGCCCGGCGACGATCGCGGCCATCTCCGCCTTGGAATTCGCAGTCGCAACCGACTTTCGGTCTCCGTATGGAAGAAACCAGTCCCTGCTCAGAGAATCACGATGTCGGGCGACGAAGCCGACGGCCTCGTCGGTGTTGACGAGGAGGATCAGGCGCCGGTCGGAAAACTCGCGCGCCAGGCCGTCGAGGATGTCGAGGAAAGCCGCCTCGTCGTCGAGCGAGCCCTTGCTCACGAGCCGCACGTCGAAGATCGAAGAATGGTCGATCGGACCGCGCATGGCGTCGGCGACGACGAGCGAGCGAACCCCCGCCGCCTCGTGGAATATGCGGGCGAAGCTGTAGGCGGCGATGTCGTATCCGAAGACGACCGGAAGGATCGGCTTCTCACGCGCCGGATCGTCGGGGCGGCCCCGACGCGCCCGGTGCGCCTGTGGCCCGCCCCCGGTCTGCGGCCCCTCGCCCTCGGCGACTCTTTCCGGACCGTTGCTTTCCCGGCCGTTCCGGCTGTTGCTGACGTCATTTCCCATTTGTTTGCGTTCCTTTCCTTCGTCGCCGCTTCGGCCTCGCCTGCTTTGGCATGGTGCGCTTTGACGGCGATCGCCCACCTCGCCGCGGCGTGGCCCGCGGTTGTTTTGCGTGCGGGCGTCCCTCCCGCCGGCGTCTGGCTCAAGATCGCTGCGCCCCCTCGAGATCGTTGCGCCCCTTCCGCTCACCGGCGCGTCCCGATCCCGAACTTTCGCGCGATCGAGGTGAGCGGCCCCATGAGCACGCTCAGCTCCTCCATCTTCAGGGCCTTCATGAGGCCGAGGTAGAAAGCGACGAGCACCGGCCCGATCACTGCGCAGCGGAAGATTGCGCCGATGAATCCGACGGGCGCAAAAATGGGGCCGAAGAAAACGGCGTGTATGAGCCAGCCCAGCAGGGCCGTGGCCGAGGCGATCCACAGGAGCTTGACGTGGACGCGAAGCAGCCTGTCCTCGTCAAGGCCCCCCATGCGCCGGGAAAGCTTGTAGATCATGGCGAAAACGGAGAGGATGTTGGCCGCCGACATGACGAGGCCGATGCCGACCACCGTCCACCTCGGATCGATGTAGCTGCACAGGTAGTAGCCCACCAGGCCGAACAGCAGGAAAGGCAAGTTGATCCAGAAGGCTCCGCGCGTGTCCTCAAAGGCGTAGTAAACGCGGTCGAGCACGCTCACCGCGCCCACTCCGACCAGCCCGATGCACATGGCGATGAGGACCTTCGCCAGCTCCACGGCCTGGTCCGGCGGAACGGTGAAGGTGAGGATCCTCGTGATGGGGACCGCCAGGGCAACCATGCCCGCAGAGGCAAGGAGCATGAGCGTGGAGACCATCCGCAGCGTCTTTGAGGCGTCCCGGCGCATCCTCGCCATGTCGCCGTCGACGGCGGCCTTCGTGAGCCTCGTGAACATCGCCGTCGCGATCGAGACGACGATGAGCGACGTCGGCATGGAATAGAGCGCGTACGCGCTGTCATAGGCCGCGTTGCCCGCGACGTCGCCGCTGAGTCCCATTCCCTCGGCGCGGCTGCGGGCGCCCGCAGCCACATTCGACAGGAGCATCGTGGGGACCATGCCGGAGACCATCATGAGGAGCATCCACCACGACGCTTTCCCGGCCTCCCCCAGGCCCGAGCCCCGCCAAGCGAAGTCGGGGCGATAGCGGATGCCCAAGTTGCGCATCGGCCAAACGAGGACCAGAGCCTGCACGGCGATGCCCGCGGTGGAGACCCCGCCGAGCAGCATGACGCGCGTCGAATCCCATTCCTCGATGCTTCCGCGCTCGGCCCCGCCGAAAACGCGGAGAACGCCGAGGAATCCCACAATGGACACGACGTTGTTGAGCACGGGCGCCCACATGTATGGGCCGAAGTTCTCCCGGGCATTGAGGATCTGGCCGAGCACCGTGTACATGCCGTAAAAGAATATCTGCGGCAGACACCAGTAGGCGAAGGCGACAGTGAGAGTGAACCACTTGCCCTCCATCGTGGACGCGAAAAACTTCGCGACGTAAGGCGCTCCCAAAGTGAGCAGGAAGGTCACCGAGCCGAGGGAGACGATCGAGAGCGTGAGCAGCTTGTTGAGGAAGGCCTCCCCGCCGTCTTTGGACTCCTTCGTCGCCCGAACGATGGAGGGCACCAGAACCGCGTTGACCAGGCCGCCGACGATGATCATGTAAATGAGGTTCGGCAGCTTGTTCGCCACGGCGAATGCGTCGGCGGCCGGCGTCGTGACGCCGACGATCGCCCCGAGGAGGATCGGAGATCGGACGAGCCCCAGGAAACGCGAAACCAGGCTCCCCAGAAACATGACGAAGGACGAGCGTGCGACGCTCTTGGGCGAGCCCGCCTGTTTCTTGTCCTCGCCCGAGCCTTCGCGCCCGCCGAAGGGCGCCGGCGCCTCGGGCCCCGCCCCGCGCTCGCGGACGTCCTCGCCGCCCGGCTTTCGGCCTTCCCGAGTGACCGGGATGACGGCGGTGTCCTCCGCCTCCCCCAAGAAAGCGGCCCTGTTGGCCGTGTGGGCGGCATAGGCCGCCGCCGCCCTGGCCGCCCGTTCGGCCGCCCGGCGTCGGGCTTCGGCCGGATCGAGGTCCTCAGGCTGGCTGACCTGTGGGCGTACGGGAACGCCCGCTTTTTCCGGCCCGTCTTTAAAGTGACGTCCGGTAGGCGCTGGAGGTCGATGCGGCATAGTTCGATGGTATCCTGCGAGCGGCCGAAGGGAAGCCAGCGCAGGCCGTCCGTGAGCTTTCTCCCGCTCTTTTAAGCAATCAAAATGTCCGTAAACGAAATAAGAGACATCTTTGCCCGGCAATCGAAGTCATATCGCACCGGCTTTTCCACGGAAACGAAAACTTGAAATTGCGGGCTGTCCACCGAGTATGGGAAGGTAAAGAAATCCGGGTCGAAAGGAAGGTTTCCTTGTGTCCATGCATAACATACCCCCACATCGCGCAAATGAAGGGAATGCAGGCGGCGTCGCAACGGACGGCGAAGCCGCCGACGCATCGATCGGCATCAAGTCCCCCGACGCCGAAGAGCCCCACCGGGCTGGGGACAGGGAGGCACTCGAAACGTTCTCCTCGCGAAACCGCGTTTCTATGGCTCTGCGCCACCAGGTTTTCTGGCCTTCGGTCGGCATGACCCTGGTCTTCGTCGTCCTCGCCGCCGTCTGGCCGACGGGCGTCAACAAGGTCATTGCCCGCATCTCGGAAGTCGTCGTGAGGAACGTCGGCTGGTATTACATCTTGGCGGTCGCCCTGTTCGTCGTCGTCGGCTTCGCCCTCGCCTTCTCGCGAAAGGGCGACACGATTTTGGGGCCCGACGACGCCGAGCCCGAGTATTCACGCACGTCGTGGTTTGCGATGCTCTTCGCCGCGGGCATGGGCATCGGCCTTGTGTTCTGGGGCGCCGCCGAGCCGCTTTCACATTTCGGCAAACCCTCCCCCAGCTCGGACGCGACGAGCACCACGGACCGAGCCTCGGAGGCCATGTCCAAGTCCTTCTTGCACTGGGGCTTGCACGCCTGGGGAATTTACGTGATCGTCGGCCTGGCGATCGCCTACGCCGTCCACCGCCGAGGCCTTCCGGTCTCGGTCCGTTCGACGCTGCGCCCGATCTTCGGCGACCGCGTCAACGGAAAGCTCGGCGACGTCATCGACGTCATAGCGATCATGGGAACGCTCGTGGGAATCGCCACCTCGCTCGGCTTCGGAGTCAAACAGGTCGCGGCCGGTTTCAAATTCCTCGCCGGATGGCACATCGACAACGGGATGCTCATCCTTTTGGTGGTCGTCATATCGGGCATGGCGGCCCTCTCGGTCGCCAGCGGGCTGGACGCGGGCATCAAGTTCATCTCGAACCTCAACCTGGTTCTGGCCGCCCTGCTCGTCGTCCTCGTCGCGATTTTGGGCCCCACCGTTTTCCTTTTCAACGGCTTCGTCACAGATTCGGGCGACTACTTCCAGAATTTCATCTCGATGTCCTTTGAAACGCATCCGTATGCGGGCTCCAAGGGCGCCGAGTGGCTCTCCCAGTGGACGGTGTACTACTGGGGTTGGTGGATCAGCTGGTCTCCCTTCGTCGGAATTTTCATCGCGCGCATCTCAAAGGGGCGCACGGTCCGCGAGTTCGTCCTCGGCGTCATGCTCGTGCCGACGTTGGTCACGTTCGTCTGGTTCGCGATACTCGGAGGCAACGGCCTGTATCAGGAGATATTCGGGGACAAGAATCTGATAGGCCCCGACGGCACAATCGACGTCAACACCGCGCTGTTCCGCGTCTTCGAAGGCATGCCGATCGGCGGGTGGCTCTCGATTCTCGCGATGATCGTGGTGATCATATTCTTCGTCAGCTCCTCCGACTCGGGCTCCTACGTCATGTCGATGCTTTCGACCGGCGGCAACCCCAACCCGCCTCTGGCCACGCGCCTGACCTTCGCGACGCTCTCCGGCGCAATTGCGGCCGTGATGCTGGGATTCGGCGATTCCGAGGAGGGGATGAAGGCGCTGCAGACACTGTCCATCCTCACCGCCCTGCCGTTCTCCGTGGTCATGGTTCTCATGTGTTGGGCTCTGTGGAAGCAACTGTCCGCGGAGCACGCTATACGCCGCAGACTCCGCGGAGAAGAGTTTGCCCGCGCAATCGTCACCGACGTTTCGGGCACGCTTCGGGCGGAGATATTCGACGAGCTGACGACCCACAGCAAGAGGGCGAAGCCTCGGCCTATCGAGACGACGGTCGACCTGCACGGGTTCTTCACCAGGCTCTCGCGCCAAGCTCGCAAGCGCGAGTACGAGTCGAAGGTCAGCGAAGTGCTGGCCGCGCAGACGGGAACCGAGGAGATTCCCATCGCCGCCGAAGAGGAGCTGCCGACGGCGTACGACGCCATCAACGCCACCGACCCCGACGCTCCCACGTACGAGGATCCCTCGGCGGGAGCCGGCGTGAATCCGGAGGAAGCCTCCGGCAACGGCCGGACCGAGGAACAGACGAGCGGCGAAAGCGACTGAGTCGGCGAGCCAAAGGCTCGCGCAGTCGCGGGCTCCGGTCGCAAACTGCGGTCGCGGGTTCCGGGCGCAAATTGGCCCCAAGGCCGCTTGAATGCAAATTCCCGTCGAGAGGTCCGGGGCAGGCTGAGAATCTCAGCCTGCCCCGCCGCTCTCAGTCAGCCGCAGCCTCAAGCACGATCGAGTAGGCGTTGCCGTCCGGATCGATGAGATTGAAGACGTCGACGACTTCGTCGATCGTCTCGACCTCGGTGACCGAGAATCCAAGGTCCGCGAGGCGTTGCTGCTCAGCCCGGGCGTCGTCGACTCCCAGAACGAGGGTGATGCCCTCGGCGCCGGCCGTTTCGGGCGATTCGAAGAGCTGGAGCCAAAAGCGGCCGAGGTTGAACTCGACGATCCCTTCCATGGGCATCGAATGCGGAGCGCCGAGCTCGAAGGCGGCCTGATACCAAGCGACTGCTTCCTCAATATTGGACACGGGCACACATGCGACTATGTTGTTCATCTTCATGCTGCCATCCTAAAGGCCGCGCATCCCTCTCGCGATGGTCTGCTCTCCCCAAGCGGGGTCGAGAGGGCCGTCGCGTGCAAAGACCGGAATGCCCTAAAATTTCGGCATGTATGTGATCCTCATCGACTATACGTCCGAATTGGAAGACATCGACTCAGCCCTTGACGCCCATAAAATCTGGCTCAATGAAAACTATGCCGCGGGTCGTTTCCTCGCGTCAGGCCGTCGCGAGCCGCGCACGGGCGGAGTGATTCTCGCGGCGAACCGCCCTCGTGAAGAAATCGAGGCGGCCGTGGCGAAAGACCCATTTGCCCTTCGCGGCTTGGCCAAGCACACAATCGTCGAATTCCGCCCTTCGCGCGTGGCCGACGATTCTTTGGCGAGGCTCTTCGGCGACTGACGCGCCCGCCCCGGGGGCGCAAGTCCCTCCGTTGGAGCGGCGCAAATTCCTCCGTTCCAGAGGCTCGGATTCCAGGCGATTTCGCTGCTTCGCCTTTCTGGCGCGCCTCTGGCTCTGATGTGCCCCCGGCAGGACTTGAACCCGCGACCGATGGATTATGAGTCCACTGCTCTAACCAACTGAGCTACAGGGGCGCGCCGGAAACCGGCCCTCATATCTTAGCCGGATTTCTTCGACGACGTCATCACGATTCGCAGCAGCGTAGATCACTCGATTTGGGCGTCGCATGCCCGGCGCTGTTCCTCCAGCTCGATGAGCCGCGAGAACAGCGCGGAATACTGCGGATCGTCGGGAGGCGTGCGCTGCAGGCGCGAGCGCAGATCGCCGATCTGGCGCGTGATCCCCTGCCTGATGAGGGACACGGCTATCCCCCACACGTACCGTTCGATTCGGTCGGGCCGGCTCTCGGGAAGCGTTTCGACGGCGAGCTGGGCCACGGCTCGGCCGACGACGTCGTCGGCGTTCTCGATGACCCTTTCGACATACCACCCGGCGGCGGCCTCCTCCGCCTTCTCCGGAGGGAGGCCGCTCGCCGAAAGCTCGGCCACGCGCTTGCCGAAGGAGGCCGCTCCCCCGGCGGCCCGGATCGCCTCGTGCACGCGGCGGTGAACGGGCACGGTGAAGGTCTGGGAGGGAAGTTCGTCCATCTGCGCCGGGCCCGCAAGGCTTGGCAGCTGAAGGTATATCCCGAGGGCCTCCCTCTCGACTCTCTCGACGGGGTCTCGCACCATCGCCCGCGGCGTGAGAACGGGCGCCGGGCTCTCCGGCTCGCCCTGAGCGCTGGCGTCCGGCCGCTTCTGCCAACCGTCCTGCATCCTCTGTCGGCCTTCCGGCCGCCGTCCCGAAGCAGACGTCCGTCCGGAAGCGGGCGTCCGGGCGGCAGAAAGCACGGCGTGGCGGACGGTGCCCTCGTCCATGCCGAGCCATCCCGCCAGCTGCCTCGTGTACTCGCCGCGAAGCACCCTGTCGCGGATCGAAGCGACCATCGGCGCGGCGGCGCGGAGCCCGGCGGTTCGCCCTTCGGCGCTGTTCAACGGCAGGCCGGTCAGCACCGAGCGAATCGCAAACTCGAACAGCGGGCGGCGGCCCGCCACGATCTCGCGCACCGCCTCGTCGCCGTATTTCATCCGCACCTCGCAGGGATCCATTCCATCGGGGGCGATGCAGACGAAGGTCTGCGCGGCGAAGGATTGGTCCTCTTGGAATGCTCTGAGCGCGGCCTTTTGGCCGGCGGCGTCGCCGTCGAAGGTGAAAATGACCTCGCCGCCGTAGGCCGCCCCGGACCCCAGGATCACCCCCGCGGCCGGATCTGCGCCGTCGCCGATGAGCCTGCGGACCACCTTGACGTGCTCGGAGCCGAAGGCGGTGCCGCACGTGGCGACGGCCGTCTCGACTCCGGCGAGCTGGGCCGCCATGACGTCCGTGTACCCCTCGACCACCACGATTCTCCGCTGCTGCGAGATGGCGCGCTTGGCCATGTCGAGCCCGTAGAGCACCTGGGATTTCCTGTAGATCGCGGTTTCCGGCGTGTTGAGATACTTCGGGCCGTTGTCTTCGTCGGAGAGCCTGCGCGCGCCGAAGCCGATCGGATCGCCGGTGATCGACATGATCGGCCACATGAGGCGCCCGCGAAAGCGGTCATACTGGCCGCGGTTTCCCTGGCTCGCCAGACCGGAGGCGGCGATCTCCCGCTCGGTGAATCCGCGGCGGCGCAGCTCTTTGAGCAGGCCGTCCCACGAGCTCGGCGAGTATCCGACCTTGAAGCGCTCGATCGCTGCGGCGTCGAAGCCGCGCTCATCGAGCATCTTCCGCCCCGCCTCGCCCTGGGGGGAGTCCAGCTGGGCGACGTAGAAATCGACCGCGACCCGGTGGGCGTCGATGAGGCGCTGGCGCGTGGCCCCGGACTCGCCGCGTTCGCGCCGCCCGTCGTTCTCGTAGCGAAGCTCCACCCCGGCCTTTCGAGCGAGGATCTCCACCGCTTCGACGAAAGACACGTGCTCGATTCGTTCGACGAAGGAGATGACGTCGCCTCCCTCGCCGCATCCGAAGCAATGCCACCTGCCAATGTGGGGGCGGATGTGGAACGAGGGCGTTTTCTCATCGTGGAAGGGGCACAGGCCCTTTTGCGAGTCGACGCCGTCGGGGCGCAGCTGGACGTACTGCGAAACGACGTCCTCAATCCGCGTGCGCGAACGAACCTCGTCGATGTCCTCTCGCCTGATCAACCCTGCCATGCCACCATTCTATCCGGGCGCTCCGACAGCAGACCCCAGCCATAAAGACTAGGATCGGGCGACGGCGCGGAGGCTTGCGGGCGACGCCGGGGCATGCGGTCAACCTCGCGGAGGTCTGTGGCTGACCTTGCGGAAGCCTCGGCCGGAAGTCAGTCGGAGCGAATCTGTCAGACGCTGCTTGCAGAACGCTCAGGCTCGCATTGCGGGGTGCCATGATTCGCGCAATGATTAGTATTGGATACAAAGAATTATAGTTATTTGTTAATTGACTCTTTAAAATTATTTAAGACATCTTATTAAATCTAAAAAGCGTGAAGGTCGCACTTTACGACGATAAACACTTTCCACTACCACTGAATGCTTCCGCCTTTGCTTTAGGCACGTTTGACATGGCGGTAACGGCCATGTTCGGTTGGTTGTGGCGAAGGGAGTTTCCGGACGGCCGGGGCCGGGTTTCCCGCACAGTAACGCGTCTGGAAGGCAATCATGGCAAAGGCAAGCAAAAATTTACTGTGGGAAAGGGGGTGCGCCAGGCGGCTGGGGCTGCTACCGTTAGTCCTTGACGGCACTGTAATCCCCTGAGGCGATGACTAGTTGAGTGTGCATACCCGGCTCGACTGTCGCTGCCGCAGTTGCCTGCGGTCCGTCCGCCGTGTCCATACAGGTGCGTGAATACAGCGGTTCAATCAGTGACGACATCCTTGGAAGGAAGGGAGGCACCCGTGTCTCAATTACATCTTGATCGGGACAAACTCGATCGGAGCATCGGCCGTCTGGAACAAGAGGGCCAGCGATTCGACAAGGCCCAAAGCGACTTCGCCCTCGGGGCCCAAGCAGCCACAGGAGCACTGTCCCCAAACCCCGCTCCGGGCGGTGGGCGAGACGGCTGCGGCATCGGCGAGTTCGACCAGTTCCAACCCCGCTGCACACCACCCTGTTCGCCTCCGAGAGTGAACTGACAACCGTCTCACGCGGACAAAGACACTTCATCAGCCAATTGCGCCAGGCCGTCTCCTCCCTCGAAGGGGTCAACGAGGACGAGCGGGCCAAGTATTTGGAGCGTCTGGCGGCCGTGGACGGCAAGTTCACCTATAGGCGTCCTGAGGAGATGAAGGAGTACGTCCAGGCCTATGCGCGGGCGCGCAACCTTCTCGACAGGCACACCAAACACATCCTCCAAGCCTCCGACAGACTCAAACAAATCGTCAAAGCCTCCACCGAAGCCCTCACCGCCGAAATCGACGCCAAAAACGAAAGCATCGAAATCCAAGCCAAACTCAAACGCGTCAACAACTCTTTTGCGAATATGGGCTATTCTGGGCAGGCTAGTGGCGGTTCGTCCGCGCCGGGCGTCCCGGGCATTGGTGTGTCCGCGGCTGAGATTGAGGTTCAGCGTCAGGCTGCGCACGCGAAGATCGATGCGTTGGCGAAGAAGGCGCTGTCCAACCTCGACGGACGTATCCGGGGAGCCATCGGCATCCTCCCGCCCGACGGCCAGGCAGCCGCACACGCTTCCGCCGACGGCGGGGACCGGCCTTCAGACAGCGGAAAGGCCGGCAACGAACCCGCGGCCCCGGCCGCCGGGCCGGCGCGCTCGGCGGCCGCCTGGGGCGTGACCGTCGACACTTCCCTCGACGCACCAGGAAGCTACGCCGACGACGGAGACCGCCAGCTCTCCACAGGCCACGGCCCGGCAGGCAGCAGCAACCCCGCAGACGGACACGAGACCCCCGCAAACGGAAGCAGTCACGCAGGCGGCGTGTCGTTGCAGGGCACGCACTACGCTCCGCCTTCGCAGCCAACGGCACCCCGCCCCTCGGCAGGCTTTCCTGCCGGGCCGGCCTCGCCTGCGGTGTTCAACCCCCTCGCCTCAGCCGCGGCCCTCGGCGGAGGAGCCGCCGTCGCCGGCTACAGGGCCTACCAAGCAGCCCGCACCGCCCGCCCCGTGCAGACGCCTGTTTCCCGTCCGTCCGTCTTCCGCGCCGCGGGAGCCGCCCGCACCCCGACAACGACCTCGGCCCGCTCGTCCGGCATCCTGAAAGGAGTCACCACCGCCGCCCGCACACAAACAACAACATCAGGCTCAACTGCCGCCGGGCGTTCGCCCGGCAGTGTCCGGGAAGGGGCCACCGGAACCGCCCGCCCCGTCCCCAAACAACCCTCCGGCCGCTCCTCCGGCGTCCTGAAAGGAACCACAACTGCCGCGCGCACCCCAATGACCTCCTCGACGGCCTCGGGGCGCTCGTCGGGAATCCTGAAAGGAGGGACGACCACCGTCGCGCGCAAACCCGCAACCCCAGAAGCCTCAGCCGGACAGCCCGGCGGACGCCCCGCACAAAGCGCCAAGGCCCAGATCCTCACCGGACGCACCCCCACCGCCACCGGCACATCCCAAAACACAGGGGCCTCCCGCGGTGCGAGCTCCTCTTCGCGCGAGGGCGCGGCCGCTCGCAGCGGATCAACCTCGAAGGCCCTGCACAGCCTGACCGGCAGACCCGACAAAGACAAGAAGGCACGCCGCCGAAACGGCGAGCCAACCGACTCGGTCACCCCCTACGAAGACGACAAAACCATCACCTTCCTACCCGCAGGACACAGCGAAGAAAACACCAACAACAACACCACCGAAAACAGGTAAAACAAGACCGCCGAACATAACGGGCGGGTGGGGGAAGCCGGTCGGCTTCCCCCACC
>ERZ772967.44-NODE-44-length-103093-cov-27.749558_pt1 | contig 103093 bp, 78 predicted proteins | sample MGYA00511677_ERZ772967 | MGnify/ENA primary metagenome ERZ772967 (study PRJEB29015, sample SAMEA2737931) | human oral metagenome | biome: human oral; feature: human-associated habitat; material: dental | place: China | collected 2146 ...
GCTATGGCCCCGCATCTGAGGTAGTCGCCGTAGGAAAAGCCGCCGGGCAGCACGATCGCATCGACTTCCCCGACGTCGTCCGAGGCGTGCCACAGTGCGACGGGCGAGCCTCCGGCCAAGCGGACGGCGCGCGCGGCGTCGCCCTCGTCCAACGTTCCGGGGAACGTGACCACGCCGATCCTCACCGCTCGCCCTCCGCAGCATAGACGGCGACGACGTCCTCGATGATCGGATTGGAAAGGCTCGTCGCGGCGAGTTCGCGGGCAGACTCCAGATGCGCCTCAGTCACCGGCCCCTCCACGGAAAGCTGGAAACGCTTGCCCTGCCGCACGTCCGTGAAGACGTCCACTCCGTGCCGAAGGAAGGCGCCGCGCACGGCCTTGCCCTGCGGGTCGAGGATTTCAGGCTTCGGCATGACTTCGACGATGATCAGCCCCAAGGGCTTCCTCCTGTCTCAAAAATCGGACGCCATGCGGCGCCTCGTGTCCATGATACGGGCACGAGGCGCTTTCGCGCACGCGTTTCCGAAATCCGAGCGGCGGGTTCGCCTAACCGCTCCCGGGTCTTGCCTGACCGTTTTATCCGTTCCCGGGGGCGTCTGTCACGACCAGCGGCTGCCGGTCAGACGCTCGTAGATCTGCACATAACGCTCGCGGGTCTTGTCAACCACCTCATCGGGCAGCTCGGGCGGATGCGTGCCGGAATTCACGTCCCACCCCGATTCCTCAGAGCTCAGCCAGTCGCGGACGAATTGCTTGTCGAGCGAATGCTGGGACCTTCCCGGCTCGTAGACGTTCGCGATCCAGAACCGCGAAGAGTCCGGGGTGAGCACTTCGTCGCCGAGGATGATCTCCTCCGAGCCGGCGTCGGGGGAGACGCCGAACTCGAACTTCGTGTCGGCAATGATGATGCCCCGTTCCGCGGCGATCTCGCGAGCCCTCACATACGTCGCGATGGACTTCGCCCGAAGCTCGCGGGCCACGCCCTCTCCCACCCGCGCGGCGGTGTCGGCGAAGGTGATGCTTTGGTCGTGGTCGCCGAGCCTCGCCTTCGTCGTGGGCGTGAAGATCGGCCGGTCGAGGCGCTCGGCCTCCCTGATGCCCGGCGGAAGGGCGACGCCGCACACGGTTCCGCGACGCTTGTACTCGGCCATGCCGGACCCCGTCAGGTAACCGCGCACCACGCATTCGACGGGGAAAACCTTGAGGCGGCGGGTGATCATTGCACGCCCTTCGACGGCCGCGGGGACGTTCGTCGACATGACGTGATTGGGTGTGAGATCAGCGAGCTGTTCGAACCACCACAGCGACAGCTGGGTGAGTATCCTCCCCTTGTCCGGGATCTCGGTGGGAAGAACGTAATCGTAGGCGCTGATCCGATCAGAGGCGACGATGAGGTATGTATCCTCGCCGTTGTGTGCGTCCACGCCCGATGGAACGTAGACATCGCGAACTTTACCCGAGTACACGTGCGTCCACCCGGGCAGGTTTCTTGCACCGATTCCAATCATCTGTGTTCTCACTCCCTCGTGTACCACAGTAGTTCTTTCCACGTATTGGATCACGGCTACCTGCCTTTTGTCCATAGGTTGAGATAACCGTTTTTGTCCGCGACGACGACGTCGAACGACAATTGCGCATCAAACCGGCGCAAAACCCCGATCAACCGATCTCGCGCCCTAGTGTGCCAATGACCATAAGGGGGCATTAGACACACCCCCAGAGGCACGAAGACCAAGCCGGGTCAACGCCGACCCCATCGCCACGTTGCGAATGCAGTTTCAACGATACACCCGCCGTTCGACCGTTATCCAGTGATTTTGTCCGGCGTTTTCAAAGTCGGGGGCGTTTTCGAGGTCGAGGCGAAGTGCGGATTCGCGGGCGCGCAGCGGTCACATTCCTGCGGCGACGTCGGTGCGGAAATGCGCCCCCTTCAGCCGGATTTCCGAGACGGCGGCGTAGGCCGCGGCGCGCGCGGCGGCCACGTCCTTTCCCATTCCGACGCATGCCACCACCCGGCCTCCGGCGGACACGACGCCGCCGCCCGAATCCTTCGTTCCCGCGTGGATGACGTGCGCGCCGGGCACCCCTTCGGCCGCTGCCAAGCCCTCGACGGGGTCGCCCGCACGCACCGGCCCGGGATAGCCGGGGGCCGCCAAGACCACGGTGACTGCGGCGTCGGGAAGCCATTCGAGGCGTCGGATTCCACGCCCGCCGCTGGCTTTCCCTTCGTCGTCCACAGCAGCTTCCCGCTCGCCCTCAGTCAGCTCCGAGCCGCCTCGACCAGGCCCGCCTTCGCCGGCTCGCGACTCGTCTCGGCCTGCCGTCCGCCCGCCCCCCGCCGTTTCAGGGTCTCCGCGGACCGGCAGCAGCTCGCCCCTCGCCGCGTCGCGCAAGAGGCCGGCGAGCGGGGTGACCAGCCGCGCCAGCACCGACTGCGTTTCAGGGTCGCCGAAACGGACGTTGAACTCCACCACTTTCACGCCTTCGGAGGTCAGCGCCAGGCCGCAGTAGAGCACGCCGACGAAAGGCGTGCCGCGCCGCGCCATTTCGTCAACGACGGGCTGGGCGACCTCGGCGGCGACGGCGTCGGCCAGCCCCGGGTCGGCCCACGGGAGCGGCGAGTAGGATCCCATGCCGCCGGTGTTGGGCCCCCTGCCGCCGTCGTACGCCCGCTTGTAGTCCTGCGCGGGCTCCAAAGGAAGGGCGACGTGCCCGTCGCACAGGCAGAAAAGGGAGACCTCGGGGCCGTCGAGGAACTCCTCGACCAGCGCCTTCCCGTCGGGTTTGGCCAGGCACGCCTCGGCGTGGGCCAGGGCGGCGTCCCTGTCGTCCGTCACGACGACTCCCTTGCCCGCGGCCAGCCCGTCGTCCTTGACCACGTGGGGCGCGCCGAAAGCGTTGAGGGCCGCTTCCACTTCGCCCAGACTCACGCACAGCCGCGATCGCGCCGTCGGCACGCCCGCGCTGGCCATGACCTCCTTGGCGAACGCCTTCGAGCCTTCCAGGCGCGCGGCTTCCCGCGAGGGGCCGAAAACGTCGATGCCCGCCTCGCGCACGGCGTCGGCCACACCCGCGACCAGCGGGGCCTCCGGACCGACGACGACGAGGTCGACCCCCTTGCTTCGAGCGAATGCGGCCACGGCCGCCCCGTCGAGGACGTCGAGGTCGACGAGCGTTCCCAACGGAGCCATCCCGGGGTTCCCCGGGGCAATGTAAAGGACGTCGTCGTCGCTGCGAAGAGAACGGGCAATGGCGTGCTCGCGGCCTCCCGACCCGAGTATGAGTATGTTCACGGAACAACCCTAAGCCAGGTTGCGCGACAACGACGATTTGACGCCGGACGTGTCACATTCTGAACGGCGCCCCTCTCCCGAACGGCGAATCCTTCCTGAACCGCGCGCCTTTTCCAAGCGACGACGCTTCCCCGAAGGAGAAGCCTTACTGAACGAGCGCCTCCCGTCGGCGTCCCCCAGGAAACTCGCCGCCCTTACCCTTCACCCAACTCAGCCCAACAAATCGCCTCTGTAAAAAGAGAAAGGACGTTTATGGCAGAAAAGAGACAGCTTGGTGATAGTACGATCGCTAAACGCCAATCATACCTTCGTCTGATTACCGAACACATTCGACGTCGTTAAACTCCCCAAAGGAGGCGTGTCTACCGAACTCCATGCTCACTTTCACATCACGAGTACAGGAAATGAATATGAAAAAGATACCTTCGCGGCGTCCCGTCTCGAAGGTCAAGGCGATGCTCTTCGCTTTCGTCGTGTCCTTCATTGCAACCGTCGTTTTGGCGCCGCGCGCCGTGCAGGCCGCTGAAATTCCAAACGACGGCGTCTACGGAATCAAACAGGTGACGCCCGAAGCGACCGCTTGGGGGCAATGAGACTCCGTCCGGCTCAATTTCACATGGGCGGCGCCGAACGGCGCCAGCCGGGGCGACACGATCGCCATCGAGCTTCCCGCGTGGTCGACGCGGGTTCGTCCCTCGGCTTTGCCGTCCTGACGCCCTCGGGCGAGGAAATCGGCCGGGCCGCATTTGATTCGGGCACGAACAGAATGGTCATCACCTTCGCGACGGACTACGTGGAAACAGACCGGAACGTAAACGAAACGGCGTATTTCAACGCCACGCTCAACCAAAGGGCGCTCGTATTCGATTCGACGACGAACGCCACGGACATCGACATTTTCGGCACGCAGGTGAGGATCAACAAGCTCGTCGGCCCCAACGGCCCCGAAGAGGAATCCAAGAAAGGCTGGTGGATACCGAACCAGGCTGAGGCCACGGACACTGACGAATCAGGCATTCTCATCAACTAGGGACGAATCGGCTGTCAGCTACGGCATCGTCTTGGACAACCTCGAATGGACCGCAGCCTCTATCGACGACAAGGCCGACGCCGACCTCGTCTACTGCGTCAACGGCCAGGCGGCCGAGGGCCCGCGCTGAAGGACGTCCAGTGCGCCGTCGACGGAACGCCCCACAAGGCGGATGCGCAAGGCCGGATCGATTTGGGGGCGTGGGCCTTCCCGCGGAAGGCGTCGTTCGAATGCCAGGGACCGACCCCGAAGGGCGCACGCCCACGAAGGCCGGCCAGGGAAGCGACCGGGCAAAGGATTCATCGACCTCGGGAGCCGCAAAAGAAGAGCCTCGCTTTCACGGGCTTGGACAGCGCCGCGATGGGTCTCGGCGCGATCGCTCTGGGCTGCGGCGGGAGGAACGCTGATCGCGATTCGCAGGCGCAAAAATGCGCTGTGAGGTTGCGTCGTGAAGTAGCATCGCGCGGCTGGACCGGCAGTCAGGCCGCGATAGCTGGCGCACTGGGCGCTCGGGCCGGAGCCTGACCAGCCGCAGCGCTTCAGCAAACAAAGGCGGACCCGAACCACTCGGGTCCGCCCCTCGTCATCGGATATGAAAAGTACCTGTCTGCAGGAAAGCACCAAAATTTGGCACTTTTCACTGATCCAGGCACTTTTCATCAGCCGAAGGCGCTCCAAGGGCGGCCCGACCGTCATGCAGCGCCTTTCAGCAGGCAGTTCAGCCCCAATCAGGCCTTCGCCGCAGCGATGCGCTCACGGAACTTCGCGAGCTGCTCGGTGATCTTGGCGGGGAGCTTGTCGCCGAACTGCTTGAAGTACTCCTCGGTCTCATCCATCTCGGCGGCCCAGGCATCGGGGTCGATCTCGAACAGCGCGTCCCACGTGGCCTTGTCGACGTCGATCCCGTCGAGGTTGAAATCCTCGAACTTCGGGTAGCGGCCGGTCACGCCGTCGACGGCGTCGACCTGCCCGCCGACTCGGCGAACGATCCAGTCGAGGACGCGCGAGTTCTCGCCGTATCCGGGCCACATGAACTTGCCGTCGGGGCCCTTGCGGAACCAGTTGACCTGGAAGACCTTCGGGAACTTGTCGCCGAGCTTCTCCTGAAGCTTCAGCCAATGGCCCCAGTAATCCGCCATGTGGTACCCGCAGAAAGGCAGCATGGCGAAGGGGTCGTGGCGCAGAGAGCCGGCCTTGACGTCCGTCGCGGCGGCGGTCACCTCGGAGGCGACCGAGGCTCCGATGAACACGCCGTGGGCGTTCTCGTACTGCTCGGCGACGAGCGGCACGTTGCTGGCGCGGCGGCCTCCGAAGAGAACCGCGTCAACCGGCACGCCCTGCGGGGCCTCCCAATCCTCACAGATGATCGGACACTGCGAGGCGGGAACCGTGAAGCGGCTGTTCGGGTGGGCGGCCTTCTTGCCCTCGGCGGCGTCGGCCGGGGTGTAATCCTTGCCGGTCCAGTCAATGAGATGGTCCGGGAGCGGGGCGTCGATGCCTTCCCACCACACGTCGCCGTCGTCGGTCAGGGCGACGTTCGTGAAGATCGAGTTGCCGCGCATGGTGTCCATCGCCATGGGGTTCGTGTCGTACGAGGTCCCGGGGGCGACGCCGAAGAAGCCGGCCTCAGGGTTGATCGCGTACAGGCGCCCGTCGGGGCCGGGGCGCATCCATGCGATGTCGTCGCCGATCGTCTCGACCTTGTAACCGGGAATGGTCGGCTGGAGCATGGCGAGGTTGGTCTTGCCGCAAGCCGAGGGGAAGGCGGCCGTCACGTGGTACTGCTTGCCGGTCTTCTCGTCGGTCAGGCGAAGGATGAGCATGTGCTCGGCCATCCATCCCTGGCGGCGGGCCATCGTCGAGGCGATGCGCAGCGCGTAGCACTTCTTGCCCAGCAGCGCGTTGCCGCCGTAGCCGGACCCGTATGACCAGATCTCGTTCGTCTCCGGGAAGTGCGTGATGTACTTTTCCTCGTTGCAAGGCCAGGCAGTGTCCTCACGGACGGTCCCGTCGGCGTCGCGCAGGGGGTAGCCGACGGAGTGGACCGCGGGAACCCACTCGCCGCCCTCGCCGATGAGCTTGAGCGCTTTGGCGCCCATTCGGGTCATGATGCGCATGTTCGTGACCACGTAGGGAGAGTCGGTCAGCTCGATGCCGAGCTTGGAGATCGGTCCGCCGAGCGGGCCCATCGAGAACGGAACGACGTACATCGTGCGGCCGCGCATGGCGCCGTCGAACTTCTCGTTGAGGATCTTCTTCATCTCGACCGGGTCGTACCAGTGATTGGTCGGTCCGGCGTCTTCTTCCTTCTCGGAGCAGATGAACGTCCGGGACTCCACGCGGGCGACGTCGGAGGGAAGCGAGCGCGCAAGGAAGGAGTTGGGGCGCTTCTCGGGATTGAGGCGCGTGAAAACTCCAGCCTCGACCATCTCGGTGGTGAGCCGATCCCATTCTTCGTCCGAGCCATCAGCCCAGTAAATGGAATCGGGCTTGGCGAGATTGGCCGTCTTCGCAACGAACTCAATCAGCTCTTCAGGGGCCTCGGCGGGAGCTCCGGCCCGAACCTCTTCGACGGTGTAGGTCTTATCCGTCATCGCGTTTCCTTCCTGAGTCTGCGATGTGCTGCCGCAGCCTTGTCGCCACGGCGCGAACGACATCCATTGTTGCGGAAAAGGCTGGGGATTTCCCGTGCGTTTCGTCCCAGAACGGCATAGGTGCGACGGGTGCGATCTTTCACACACCGACGTCGTCGAAGCAGTCCAATCGAACCGGGCGGGAGCTTCCGCCGCGCCTCGACAAACCGCCCGGCGGACGAGAGGCAGGCGAATGACTGAGGAGCTTTCCCCACGCCCGCCGAAGCCCCGTACACGATTGCGGCAGAGACAGTACGGGGGTCTGAGCTTTCCCCACGCCTGCTGAAGCCCCGCATAGCGTCCGACGTCGAAGGCGAGAAGGCGACGCGCGGGGCCGAAACGAAAGGAAGGCGGGCACAAACAAGAGGATAGGCGGCCCAAGCGAAAGGACGCGTGGGCCCGAGTAAAAGGATAGGCGGGTGCAAACAAGAGGGCGTGCGGGCCGGGAAAAGGACGTATCGGCCCGAATGCAAGAAACGGACGGCCAAGGAACGAGAGGTCCCCACCTGACGACGTGTGCCGTTTTCCCCCGCCAACTATGCTGTTCCGTGTACGGCGCGACAAGCGCGCTTCAATACTAAGGATTCAACAATGAGCGTTCTTCCACGCACAACCGTGAGGAAGCGGTCTCGGTTGCTCGCGGCAGCCTTGCTTCCCTTCATGCTCCTGGTCGCCGCGTGCAAAACGGACACAACCATAGAGTACAAGGCCGACGGCACGTCCGTATCGAGCATCGTGGTTGAAGACGACGAGGGCAAGCTGAGCGGCCGGAACCTGACGTGCCAGTCGGCGATTGCGCAGCTTCAAAGGGCCGGGCAGGGAAGGAGCAGCGCCGGCCTCGATCTGAACAAGGTCAAGGTTGAGGACCTTTCCAATGGCGGAAACCTCAAGTGCAAGCTGACTCAGACCCAAACCAGGCAAGAGTCCGGACTCGCAAAGACTTCTGACGGCTACGTTCTCAAGGTGCCCGCCAATCCGAGACTCAACTCCTCAAGCTTCAGAGGGCAGGTCAAAGTCACGTTCAAGCTCGTCATGCCTGGAAAGATCACCAAAGCGTCCGGAAACGGCAAGATCAGCGGCAACACGGTGACATACGAGGGCCTCGACATCATGTCCCAAGGAGCCGAAATCAGGGCAGCGAAGGGCGAAGGCTCCGACGACGAACCCTCCGCCTCCGAGAACGGGACGGCGGCCGACCCCGAAGCCGGCGCTTCTAAGAACGACTCCGACGGCGGATTCCCAATGTGGGCGTGGTTCGCCATCGGAGGCGGGGCCGTCGTCCTATTGGGCCTCATAATCTTCCTTGCAACCCGAAAAGGGAAGGGATCTGGCTCCGGACAGGCCTACACAGCCCCATTCGGCGGTCCGCAGGCTCCGCAGCAGTTCGGCCAGCCCCAGGCTCCGCAGCAGTTCGGCCAGCCCCAGGCTCCGCAGCAATTCGGCCAGCCCCAGGCTCCGCAGCAATTCGGCCAGCCCCAGGCTCCGCAGCAATTCAGCAGCCCGCAGGCTCCGCAACAGTTCGGCCAGCCCCAGGCTCCGCAACAGTTCGGAGGGCCGCAGAACCAGCAAGGCTACTCCCAGCACCCGCCACAGCAAGGCGGAGGCTACCCGCAGAATCCTCCCCAGCAAGGCGGCTACTGACGGCCTCTCGGGCGCTGTACAGACCTTCGGCCCGCTCCGAGCAAAATGTATGGCTCGGGCGGGCCGAAGGGGCGTTTGGCGTTGCCGAACACAACGCCCGCACTTCAACGACCGGCCTTGAGTTCAGTCACGATATGCACAAAACCCTTCGTTCATCCGAACACATTCAAAGCGTAGCCCCGTCGCTCGCCTGCGACGCGCGAGCCCTTCAACTTGCCAGGCCGCTCCCGCCCGTTCAAAAACGCGAGTCTGCGCGGAATTCGCGGCTTGCAGAGAAACTTGCGGCACGTCCGCAGGCAAACCAGAGAACTATAGGTAAAGCGAAGGGCAAAGGCCGTCGCTTTCGCCTCAATCGATTGTGCGCCGAGCGCCCGAGTCGCTACCTTTGTTCTTGAACATGATGGACACGCTTATCAGATAGGGACAAGTACATGATAACCATCGCCAAGAGGGGACGTCGCCGGGCCCTTCTTCTCTTTCTCCCATTCCTGCTGATTCTTTCAGCGTGTCGAATCGATACAAACATCACGGTCAGCGAAGACGGAAGCACCTCCTTGAGCATAGCGTTCGACACCGAGGATCCCTCGACAAAGGCCGGAAACTGCCAGGCTCTGTCCTCGCAAACAGACGCCCTCAAATCGACCTACGGCACTCCGGTCATCGAATCCGTTCCCGGCGCGAAAGGCATGGGCTGCAAACTCACGTTCAAAGACGGGCCCTTTCTGAAGACCTTGGCTGAAAAGGACGAGGAGGGGCACGTAACCGTCACCGTTCCCCAAGCGTTCTGGTCGGCAATGGACGGCCAGCTCAAGAGCTCGGTGCGTTCGCGAATGAGCGACCTCAAGTTCAAGATCGGCATCACCCTTCCGTCCGAGGTCACCAAAGTGAGCAAAGGCGGAAAAATCAATGGAAACACGGCAGAGTGGGACAGCTACGCCACCGCGAAGAAAGGCGTAAGCGCAACCGCCGGCGGCGAGCTCGGAGAAATCGGCGTGGACGGAGAGTCGGAAGACCCCTCCGACCCTCCGACAACCAACAAGTCAACCTCGCCTGAGACAACGCCGGACGACACGCCGACGCCATGGACGTCGCCCAAGAAAAACAAAGGCATGCCGATGTGGGCATGGTTCGCCATCGGCGGCGGCGCTCTCGCGGGCGTCATCGTAATCATCCTCCTCGTCACCCGCAGGAAGTCCGGCGGCGGCTTCCCGGGTTCAGACGGGTACCCCGGCCCCGGCGGCTTCCCCGGTCCGGGCGGCGGCTTCCCGGGTTCAGGCGGCTTCCCCGGCCCCGGCGGCGGAAACTACCCCGGCGCCGACGGGTACCCGGGCTCCGGCGGCGGATACCAGAGCCCCGGCGGCTTTTCAGGTTCAGACGGTTACCCTGGCCCCGGCGGCGGAAACTACTCCGCCACGGGCGGCTACCCCGGCCCCGGCGGCGGATACCAGAGCCCCGGCGGGCACGTCGGATTGGACAGCGGCCAGCAGTGCCAAGGCCAGTATTCGGGCGAAGCTTTCTCGGGGCCGCAGTCGGCGCAGTCGGCGGGCATGGCGGGAGCGGGGAGCTCGTTTCAAGCTTTGGCGGCCGCGAACCAGACGCCCTCGGTCGCCGTTAGCCCGATGCCCTCGGGCGAGAGTGCGCCGGCCATGCTCATCCCAAGCGCTCAGACCCCGCCGCACTCCCGCCCCGATTTCCCCTCGCGAGGCGCACAAGACGGACTCACGGTCTCCTTGAGCGTCCCAAAGACCGAGGTCCTCTAGACACCAGACTCGAAAAAGGCGTTGACTCGAAGGGACTCCAGGCTCGGAAGGGCGTTCACCCGATTGGGGTGAACGCCCTTGTCAACATGTCGCTTTGACGTCCCTCCCAACAGCTCCTTGAAGCCCTCTAAGCAAGCAGGCTTCGGCGCACGATCGTCTGGTCGCGTCCGGGCCCCACTCCGATGAGCGAGATCGGGCAGCCCGCCAGGCCCTCGAGGGCCGAAACGTAACCCTGGGCTTCAATGGGCAGGTCCCGGAAGCCCCGGCAGAAGGAGATGTCCTCGTCCCATCCGGGAAACAGCTCGTAGACCGGCTTGGCTCGCGCAAACTCGGCTTGAGTGACGGGGACGTCGTCGACGCGCACGCCGTCGATCTCGTATGCGACGCACACGGGAATCTCCGCGAAACCGGCCAAAACGTCGAGCTTCGTCAGGACCAGGTCCGTCAGCCCGTTGACTCTGGCCGCGTAACGGGCCACCGGGACGTCGAACCATCCGCAGCGGCGCGGGCGCCCCGTCGTCGTCCCGAATTCGCCGCCGCTGAGCCGAAGCCGCTCGCCCGCCTCGTCGAGGAGCTCCGTCGGGAAGGGGCCCTCGCCCACGCGGGTGACATACGCCTTGGCGATCCCCACAACGCGGTCGATGCGCGTGGGCCCCACGCCGGTTCCCGTACAGGCCCCGCCGGCCGTCGCGTTCGACGACGTCACGAAAGGGTAGGTGCCGTGGTCGATGTCGAGCATCGTCGATTGCCCGCCTTCGAAGACCACCGTCTCTCCGGCGTCGAGGGCGGCGTTGACCTCGCGTCCGACGTCTGCGACCATCGGGTGCAGCCGTTCGGCGTAGCCGGAAAGCTCGGCGACAACCGCTTCGACATCGAGCTCCTCCCCCGCGCTTTCCAGAAGGTCCCGCTTCTGTTCGACGGCGGCGCCCACGCGCTCGCGCAAAAGCTCGCGGTCGAAAACGTCTTGGATGCGAATGCCCAAACGCGACGCCTTGTCCGCGTAGGCCGGTCCGATCCCCCGACCCGTCGTGCCGATCCTGCGCGACCCCAGACTTCGCTCGCTAAGCGCGTCGAGGACCTTGCAAAAAGGCGTGATGACGTGCGCGTTGGCTGAAATCCGCAGCCTGGCGGCGTCGATTCCCCGCGATTCAAGCTCCGCGATCTCCTGGAAGAGAACGCCGAGATCCACCACCACCCCGTTGCCGATGACGGGAACGCACCCGGGCGAAAGAATCCCCGAGGGAAGCAGATGCAGCGCGAACTTCTCCCCATCGACCACCACTGTGTGGCCGGCGTTGTTGCCCCCGTTGAACTTGACCACGCACCGCGCCGCCGTTCCGAGCTGATCGGTCGCTTTCCCTTTGCCCTCGTCGCCCCATTGCGCTCCGAGAATGACGATTGCGGGCATAACTTCCTCCGTTTGCCTCAAACTACGTAAAGGGATACCCGCTTTACGTCCCAAGCATAGGCAATGACCGCCCGCCGTGCACGGTCCGCTCCGGCGCAATCGTCGCATTTGCCACAAAAGTGGGCGAGCATTCTGCGCCCGGCACCCTGTAGTCTTGATGTGACGTGCATGACGCGACGACGCCTGCCCGGTGTCATCGCCATTGCCCGGCGCCAGCCATCGGCCGGGGTTCACAGCGTCCTTTAAGTTCGCAAGGAGAATCATGTCGACCGACCTGACGCAGCCGCTGGCCGCATTCGTCCGCGCCGCCTCCGGCAAAACCACCCGCAACTCGACCGAGATGGAGTTCTGGACGGGCCTTTCCAGCCTCGTCGTCGAGCGTATAGCGGACGCCTGGCACGCTACGTACCGTGCCTACGAACCCGGCCGGCAAGCGGCCTACTTTTCCGCGGAGTTCCTCGAAGGCCGCGCCCTGCTCAACAATCTCGTCAATCTGGGGATGCTCGACGACGCCCGCGCCGCCCTCGAAGCCCACGGCCAGAGCCTCAGCGACATCCTCGAGGCCGAATCCGACGCCGCCCTGGGCAACGGCGGCCTGGGCCGCCTGGCCGCATGTTTCCTGGATTCCTGCGCGACGATGGACCTCCCGGTGACGGGCTACGGAATCCTCTACCGCTACGGGCTCTTCAAGCAGACGATCGACGACGGCTTCCAGAACGAGCATCCCGACCCCTGGATGGAGGAGGGCTATCCCTTCGTCATCCGCCACGAGGAAGCCTCCAAGTACGTCCATTTCGCCGACATGGACGTGCGCGCGGTGCCCTACGACATGCCGATCACCGGCTACGGGACGAAGAACGTCAACACGCTTCGCCTGTGGAAGTCCGAGCCCATCGAAGAGTTCGACTACGACGCCTTCAACTCCCAGCGTTTCACCGACGCGATCATCGAGCGCGAGCGCGTGGCCGACCTGTGCCGCGTCCTCTATCCGAACGACACGACCTACGAAGGCAAGGTCCTGCGCGTGCGCCAGCAGTACTTCTTCGTTTCGGCGTCGTTGCAGACGATGGTCGACACCTACATCCGAAACCACGGAGAGGATCTGCGCAGCTTCGGCGAATACAACTCGATCCAGCTCAATGACACGCATCCCGTGCTGGCCATTCCCGAGCTCATGCGCCTGCTCCTGGACGAGCACGGCATGACGTGGGAGGACGCGTGGAAGGTCGTGCAAAGCACCTTCGCCTACACCAACCACACGGTTCTCGCCGAGGCCCTCGAAACGTGGGAGACCTCGATTTTCCAGCAGATCTTCCCGCGCATCATGGAGATCATCGCCGAAATCGACCGCCGATTCCGCATCGAGCTCGCCGACAAGGGCTATGACCAGGGCAAGATCGACTACATGGCGCCTCTCTCCGGAGGGCGCGTGCACATGGCGTGGATCGCCTGCTATGCGTCGTATTCGATCAACGGCGTCGCGGCGATCCACACCGACATCCTCAAGCGCGACACCCTCCACGACTGGCACGACATCTGGCCCGAGAAGTTCAACAACAAGACGAACGGCGTGACACAGCGCCGCTGGCTCAACGCCTGCAACCCGGGCCTGGCCGCGCTGCTGACCGAGAAGCTCGGCTCAGACGCCTGGGTTCGCGACCTCGCGAAGCTTCTTGACCTCGAGGCCAAGGGCGACGACGCGCTGTACGAGCGGCTCAACGAGATCAAGCGCGAGAACAAGGCACGCTTCGCCGAGTGGCTGGAGAAGCGCCAGGGCGACTCGATTCCGATCGACGCCGTCTACGACGTGCAGATCAAGCGCCTGCACGAGTACAAGCGCCAGCTCCTCAACGCCATGTACATCCTCGATCTGCACTACCGGATCAAGGCCGACCCCGGCATGGACGTCGTCCCGCGCGTCTTCATCTTCGGCGCCAAGGCCGCCCCCGGATACAAGCGGGCGAAGGCCATCATCAAGTTCATCAACGAAGTCGGCCGGGTCGTCAACAACGACCCCGACACGAAGGACCTCATCCGCGTCGTTTTCGTCGAGAACTACAACGTGACGCCCGCCGAGTACATCATCCCCGCCGCCGACGTCTCCGAGCAGATCTCGATGGCCGGAAAAGAGGCCTCGGGAACGTCGAACATGAAGTTCATGATGAACGGCGCTCTCACGCTCGGCACGCTCGACGGCGCCAACGTGGAGATCGCCCAGGCCGTCGGCGAGGACAACGCCTACATCTTCGGCGCCCGCGAGGAGGAGCTCCCCGAACTTCGCCGCAACTACGACCCCCGCCACCAATACGAGACGGTCCCGGGGCTCAAGCGCGTCATGGACGCCTTCGTCGACGGCACCCTCAACGACGGCGGGTCGGGCGACTTCCACGATTTGCGGGCCTCGCTGATCGACGGCTCGTCGTGGGACAAACCCGACACCTACTACCTGCTGGGCGACTTCGAGTCCTATCGCGAGGCCCGCGACCGCATGGCCGAGGATTACCGCGACCGCAAGGAATGGGCGCGCAAATGCTGGGTCAACATCTGCCGTTCGGGCATCTTCAGCTCCGACAGGACGATCGGCGACTACGCCCGCGAAGTCTGGAAGATCGAACCGGAGTCCATCTGAACGTTCTCGAGCCGGAGTCCGTCTGGCCTTTCCGGAATCGAACAGCCTGCTGCCCAGAACGTCTCGAATTAGCCCGACGACGTCGGCGGCGCCTTTCTGACGCGTACGTGATCTCATGATGAGCACTGGGGTGCGACTCATGAGATCACGTACTTTTCGCGGTCTCTGCTGCGTCTTACGCAATCTCGGCGACCGTCTTCGCACCTTTTCCCCAAAAGGAGAACCCTGTTTCTGTAACGTCTGTGCAAAAATTTTCATAACTGCCTCCACTTGTGATAGAAAATGGGTAGCTCGGCTCTCACCGAGCAACGCACACCCCGACGGCGGGACTGTCTCGCCGGTTTGTCCAAAGGAGGGCATTCATGCGTCGCACCACAAGCATCGTGGCCGCCGTGGCGGCGGCTGCGGTTTCTCTCGGAGGCCTCGCGGCCTGCTCGAGCAGCTCTGACAAAAAAGACGACGGCAAAGCCTCTGTCTACTATCTCAACTTCAAACCCGAAGCTGAGAAGGCCTGGAAGAAAGTCGCGGCAGAATACAAGAAGAAGACGGGCGTCGAGGTCAAGATCCGCACCGCGGCGGCCGGAAACTACGAGCAAACGCTCAAGACGGAAATCAACAAGTCTGACGCGCCGACCCTCTTCAACGTCAACGGCCCCATCGGCCTGAAGAACTGGGAGAAGTACGTCTCCGACCTGAGCGACGAGAAGTTCACCAAGCATCTGACGAAGAAAGATCTGGCGCTCAAGGGCGAAGACGGCAAGGTCTACGGCGTGCCCTTCACCACCGAGGGCTATGGAATCGTCTACAACGACGCCATCATGAAGAAGTACTTCGCCCTGCCCGACGCCAAGGCGAAGTCGGTCGACGAGATCAAGGGCTTCGACAAGCTCAAGGAAGTCGCCGAAGACATGCAGGCCAAGAAGGACCAGCTCGGCATCAAGGGCGTGTTCGCTTCGACGTCGCTCGCTTCCGGGGAGGACTGGCGCTGGCATACCCACCTGGCCAACTACCCCCTCCATTACGAGTTGAAGGACGCCAAGGTCAAGGACACCGACACCCTCAAGGGAACCTACCTCGACAACTACAAGAAGATCTTCGACCTGTACCTGAAGAACTCGACGGTTTCGCCTTCGGAAGCGAGCAACAAGTCCGTTTCCGACTCGATGTCCGAGTTCGCCCGCGGCCAGGCCGCCATGGTCCAGAACGGCAACTGGGCCTGGGAGCAGATCAAGGGCGACAAGGGCAACGTCGTCAAGCCTGAGGACGTTCGTTTCCTCCCGATCTACACGGGAGTCAAAGGCGAGGAGAAGAACGGCATCGCGATCGGAACGGAGAACTACCTCGCCCTCAACAACAAGGCGTCCGAATCCGACAAGAAGGCCTCGATCGACTTCGTCAATTGGCTCTACACCACAAAGGAAGGCGCCAAGCTGGTCTCCGAGGACCTCGGCTTCATCGCGCCTTTTGACACCTTCGCCTCCCAGAGCCCGTCCGATCCGCTCGGCAAGGAAGTGGTCAAGTACATCAACAACAAGGACCTCGATCCCGTGACCTGGGACTTCACGGTCTTCCCGTCGGAAGACTACAAGAAGCAGCTCGGCTCGCACCTCCAGCAGTACGCCGCCGGCAAGGAAGAGTGGTCCGACGTCGCCAAGTACTTCACTTCCGAATGGAAGAAGGGCAAGGAACAGAACAAGGACAGCTAGCGCACGGGCGGGCCGACGCCGCCCCGGCTCGGCCCGCCTCCCCACAGCGCAACGCGAGCGCCGTGGCGAACCCGCGCAAGGAGATACGCGGCGGCGTCGGCCCTCCGTCGCTTCGACGCAGCGAAGGAGCCGCAGGCGCACGCACGGACGTCTCATCGCACTCGCCTGCGGAGCGGCAGTCCCGCAATCTCTGTAAAGTAAGAGGACGCCCAATCCTTGCAAGGCAAGGGCACGCCGCCGGCTCGTCGCCACACTTCTTTTTGGAGACCGATCATGACCAGATCCTTGAAGAAATACTTCCCGGTCTTCACCGGGCCCACACTCATCGCTTTCACCATCGCCTTCCTCATCCCCTTCGTGGTGGGCGTCTACCTATCCTTCAACAAGTTCACCGCCATCGACGACGCCGAATGGGTGGGTCTGAAGAACTACGCCGCCGCCTTCTCTGAAAGATCGCACTTCGTCGAAGCTTTGACTTTCACGGCCATGGTCACGGCGGTGGCCATCGTCACGGTCAACATAGGCGCATTCGCACTCGCCTACATGCTCACCCGCAAGCTCCGCGGAACCAACGTGTTTCGAACCGTTTTCTTCCTGCCAAACCTCATCGGCGGCTTGGTGCTCGGGTATACGTGGCAGACGATGCTCAACGCCATCATCAACCGTTTCGCCGAAGGGTCAATCCAAGACGATTGGAGGTACGGGTTCGCGGGCCTCGTCTTGCTGACCAGCTGGCAGATGATGGGCTACATGATGATCATCTACATCGCGGGCTTGCAGAACGTTCCGCCCGAGCTCATTGAGGCCGCGCAGATCGACGGCGCTTCCAAATGGCGGACGATGAGGTCCGTGACCCTGCCGATCATGATGCCTTCGATCACCATCTGCACGTTCCTGACGCTTGCCAACACGTTCAAGATGTACGACCAGAACCTCGCCCTGACGGACGGCAAGCCCTACAAGGAGACCCAGATGGCTGCCCTCAACATCTTCAAGAGGATGTTCGACATTCGCAACGGCGAGGGCACAGCGCAAGCCATGGCCGTCATTTTCTTCATCGTCGTCGCCGTCATCGCCTTCATTCAGTTGCGCGTCACCCGTTCGAAGGAGGTCGACCAGTGAGCGCCACCGACAACGACGCCGCACGTTCGGCGTCGAGCACCGCAAACACCCAGTCCGACGTCGCCTCCGGCGCCGTCGCAGCCGAAGCGGCGCACACAGCGTCCGGCGCGGCAGGCACCCCGTCCGACTCCGAACGTCCCGACTCCAAGGCCTCGGCAGCCGCGAAAACGCCGATGCCCACGATCTCGCGTTCGCGTTTCTCCCCGGGCAGGGCGGTTCTCACGCTTTTCCTGACGCTGCTTTCGCTTCTGTGGCTCATTCCGCTCGCGTTCATCTTGATCAACTCGTTCAAGGGCAAGCTGTTCATCTCGGAAAGCCCTTTCGCGCTTCCGGACGGAAAGTCGAGCGTGGGTCTGAACAATTACACGAAGACCCTCGGGGACGAGAACTTCGGCCAGGCGATCTTGTGGTCGCTGTTCATCACGGTGGCCTCAGTGGCCGTGATCGTCTTCTTCTGCGCGATGACGGCCTACTACATCACCCGCGTGAAGACGTGGTGGACGTCGGTGATCTACTATCTTTTCGCCTTCTCGATGATCGTGCCGTTCCAGATGGTCATGTTTCCGACGTCGAGCATCGCCGACAGGTTAGGGCTGGCAACCCCCTGGGGAATGGTGTTGCTTTACCTCGGATTCGGCGGGGGCCTTTCGGTATTCCTCTTCTCCGGCTTCGTCAAGTCGATCCCGCTGGAGATCGAGGAGGCCAGCTACATCGACGGCTGTTCGCCGCTGCAAAACTACTTCCGCGTGGTCATGCCGCTGCTCAAGCCGACGGCAGTCACCGTGGCCATTCTCAACACGATGTGGGTGTGGAACGACTTCCTCCTCCCCTACCTGGTCATCGGCAGCGACGAGCGCTACAAGACGATCCCGATCGTCATCCAAGGAATGATCGGAACGAACGGGAACAAGGACCTCGGGGCGCAGATGGCGGTGCTGGTCATGGCCGTCATCCCGATCGTCGTCTTCTACCTGGCCTGCCAGAAGTACATCGTCGAGGGCGTGGCCGCGGGCGCGGTCAAGGGCTGAGCCGCGCGGTCGCATGGGCGTCCTGTCTCCCGACTCGAAGTTCTATCGAGGCTTGTCGACGGCGACCGATCTGGTCATCGTCAATCTGCTGACGCTCGCCGCCTCCATTCCCGTGGTGACGGCGGGCGCGGCGCTCACGGCATGCGCTCGGGTCTGCGGCGAGACGGTCCGCGAGGAGGACGGCTACCTCGTGCGCACATGGTGGGCCGCCTTCCGCAAGAATCTGGTTCAGTCAATGGGCTGGTGGATTCCGTGCGCGATCCTCCTCTGCGCAGGCGCGGCCGAGAGCTGGCTCCTTTCGGGCATCGGCGACTCTCGCTTGGCCGGCGGCCTGAACGGCCTGCTCATCGTGGGGCTCGCCGCCGTGCTGGGCGTGCTCAGCTGGATAGCGCCGCTCCAAGCGTTCTTCGAGAACACGGCAATCGGCCACGTGGGGAACGCCGCAGTGCTTGCGGGCGGTTATCTGTGGCGCACGCTGGCCAATGTCGCGGTGGCTCTCGCTCCGTTGGCCGTCTTTCTCGCGATTCCGCGGGCGCGCATGGCCGCGGTCTGGTTCGTTGCGATCATCGGCTTCGCGTTCACGGCGTACATGCAAGCCATCATCGAGAAGGCCGCGCTGGACAAGCTGCTCGAGGCGGCCCGCGACTAGGAGCTTCCGGTTCTGGGGCAGTAGCGGCTGGCCGCAGCACACAAATCAAAGGCAACAGAACGACGTCGGGGCGCAGCAGTCACGTCGAGGCAGCTCCGGGGCGCAGCAGTCACGTCGAGGCGGCGCCGGGGTGCCGTAGTCGCGTCGAGGCAGCTCCGGGGCGCAGCAGTCACGTCGAGGCGGCGTCGAGGCGACATAAGAGCGGCCGTTAGGGACGCAACGGCGACGTCAGCACAGAATAGGGGCGCGTCGGGCACGAAAAGTACCTCGTGCATGATAACGACCATTCAGGGGCACTTCGCGACCATTTTTACTCGATGGTCTTCATGAAAAGTACCCCCGCGCATGATAATGGCCATTTTGAGGTCCTGATCTTGCACCAAAGAACTTTTCATGGCAGGTACTTTTCATGCTGTCGCTTCAACCGCATTATCACACCAAATGGTTCATTGCGCCCCGCCGACAGCTCGCCACGTGACGGCGGCCTATCGCGCCTAAACAACTCATAACGGCCCACACGCGACAACGGCTTGCCACACCACGCACTTGTTACGTCGATAACGGTTTACCGCCCCGAAACGGCTTGACGCGCAATAACGGCCACACGCCGCACCGCACCAGCTTGCAGCGTCGTAACAGCTCACACGCCGCACCGCACCATAACGGCTTCATCGCGTCACGGCGGCTTCGTCGCACCGCACGGAAAGCGCCGTCGTCAGCGAAAACTCGCCGACGACGGCGCAGCGTAGTACCCGGCGGAACCTTGGACCGTCTAACCGGACCAAGTTGCCCTAGCCAGACTGCAGTCGACCAGACGAACCAGGTCTGCCCAGTCATGCCGGGCGGCGCTCAGTCAGGATCAAGTCCGGCCACAGTTCCGAACAAGTCGATCGCCGAGAGGACGAACCTCAGCCAGCGACCAAGGCCTCAAGCTAGAGACTGAACCTCAACTAGAGGCCAAGCCGCAGCCAGAGGCCCAAGCTTCAGCCAGAGGCCAAGGCCTCAGCTCATCTTGGTTCCGACGGAGCCGAGGCGCTCACAGGCCTCGAGCACGCGGGCAGCCATGCCGGCTTCCGCCAGCTTGCCCCACGAGCGCGGGTCGTAATCCTTCTTGTTTCCGACTTCGCCGTCGACCTTGAGGACGCCGTCGTACTTGCGGAACATGTGGTCGGCGACGGGACGGGTGAAGGCGTACTGAGTGTCGGTGTCGACGTTCATCTTGATGACGCCGTTTGCGACGGCGAGGGCGATCTCGTCCGCGGTGGAGCCGGAGCCGCCGTGCATGACGAGGTCGAAGGGGCGGTTGTTCTTCCAGCCGACCTTCGCCGCGACCTCTTCCTGGATGGTGCCCAGGATCTCGGGGCGCAGCTTGACGTGGCCGGGCTTGTAGACGCCGTGGACGTTGCCGAAGGTCAGGGCCGTCAGGTAACGGCCATTCTCGCCGAGGCCGAGGGCTTCGACCGTGGCGAGCGCGTCTTCGGTGGTGGTGTACAGCTTCTCGTTGATTTTGCCGACCACGCCGTCTTCTTCGCCGCCGACGACGCCGATCTCGATCTCGAGGATCGTGTTGGCGGCCTGCGACAGAGCAAGGAGCTCCTTGGCGATCTCGAGGTTCTCAGCCAACGGAACGGCCGAGCCGTCCCACATATGCGACTGGAAGAAGGGAAGGCGGCCGGCCTTGACTTCCTCGGCCTCGAGCTCGAGCAGGGGGCGTACCCACGAATCGATGTTCTGCTTGGCGCAGTGATCGGTGTGGAGCGCGACGGTCACAGGGTAGTTCTTGGCGACCTCACGCGCATATGCGGCGAGGGCGAGCGAACCGGCGACGCGGTCCTTGACAGTGGAGCCCGAGGCGTACTCAGCGCCGCCGACGGACACCTGGATGATGCCGTCGGACTGGGCCTCGGTGAATCCCTGCAGGGCCGCTGTGAGGGTCTGCGATGACGTCACGTTGATTGCCGGGTAGGCAAACTTGCCTTCCTTGGCGCGGTTGAGCATCTCTGCATAGACTTCAGGGGTTGCGATAGCCACGAATAATCTCCTTCGTGTTGTTGCTGACTACCCCTTCATTCTCTCATTTAACGGCAGGTACACAACACGCGAACGTCCCAAAATTCCGGTCCGCGACTGAGGCCACTATCACGCTGAGGCGGCGGTCACAGCGTGCGCCTCCTCATCGATGCTGCACGGACCACCAGTGCATGGCGATGGCAGCGGCCGCCGCCACATTCATCGAGCGGGTCGAACCGTACTGCTCGATGCGCACGGCGACGTCGCAGGCCGCGAGCAGCTCGGGCGAGATGCCGGAGGATTCCTGCCCGAACACGAGCAGGCACCGCTCGGGCAGCCGGGTCTCTTCGAGCGCGGCCGACCCCGGCGGATTGTCAACGGCAACCATCGCGTAGTCGTTTGCCCTGGCCCATTCGACGACGTCGCGCACCTCCGGCCGATGGAAGACGTCCACGTACCTGTCGGTGACGAGCGCGCCCTTGCGGTTCCACCGCTTGCGGCCGACGATGTGCACGCCGGAGACGTTGAAGGCGTTGCCGGTGCGCACGATCGAGCCGATGTTGAGGTCGTGCGCCAGGTTCTCGATGGCGATCTGGAGGGCCGCCCGGCTGGGAGCGAGGTCGGCCCGGATCGCCTCGACGCTCCAATAGCGGTACTTGTCGATCACGTTGCGCCGGTCGCCGCTTTCCAGCAGGGCCGGGTCGAGGCGCGGGTCGTCCGGCCACGGGCGAGGATGCGGCCCGACGCCGACGTCGCGCCGCGCGTTGCCCAGCGAGGGGTCCTCGGGCGGCCCGGAAAGCTGCGCGGGCTCGAAAGACCCGGCGGGGCTGCTCGCCGCTGCGGGCAGTTCCCCGACATCGCCGACCGCCTCGTCCGCCAGCCGCTCCGCCCCGACCGCTTTATCCGCCAATCGCTCCGCCCCGACCGTTTTATCCGCCAGCCGCTCTGCCCCGGCGGCAAAATCCGCCGCCGCCGCATACAGCCTCTCGGCTATGCCGAGGGGTTCGTCGACAGCCTCCGCGGGGTCGTCAGTCACGCCGGCCTTCCCGTCGCGCCGAGAGACTGATCCGCTGCCTTGTCGCTGGAGCTTTCCTTCGCAGCGGAAGCCGCCGCAGCAGCCGAAGCCGCGTTCACCGTCTCACGTCCGGGCTTCCGCCTTATGCCCTGGCTTCCAGGCCAAGTCATACCTGGGCTTCCAGGCCGAGGTCTTCCAGTCCAAGCGCGGCCAGGTACGGAACGCCGCAGGCTTCGATCTTTTCCTTGGCGCCGGTGGCCCGGTCGACGACCACCGCCACGGTCAGCACGTTCGCCCCGGCCTCGCGCGCGGCTTCGAGGGCTTGGATGGGCGAACCGCCGGTCGTGGACGTGTCCTCCAAGATCACGACGTTGCGCCCTTCAATGGACGGGCCTTCGATTCGCCGCTTCGTGCCGTGGTCTTTGGCTTCCTTCCGCACGACGAAGGCGTCGACGTCGAGCCCGCGGGAAGCCGCGGCGTGCATGATGGCGGTGGCCACGGGGTCCGCTCCCATCGTCAGCCCGCCGACGGCGTCGGCCACGCCCGCGCCGAAGCCCGCCTCCTCGAGCATGTCGAGCATGACATGCCCCACAAGCGGGCCCGCCTCATGATGAAGCGTGGCGCGGCGCATGTCCACGTAATACGAGGACTTCTTGCCGGAGGCCAACGTAAAGTCCCCGCGTTGGACGGCCAAAGAGCCGACCAGTTCAATGAGTCGCCTGCGAAGAGAATCGTTCACGGACTCAAGTGTAGTGGGGCAGAACTCGTGAACTTCAAGTTAGTCTTACCATCATTTGACGAAAGCAATCTATTCAAGTATCACGGTTGCATATAAACAGTAGAGACATAATTTTAGAAGAAACACTTATGAAAAAGCCTCAAAGATACAATTTTTAACTAAAAAATGCATCTAAGCTAAGTTATTCAATCGAGATTACTGCGTTGATTGACAGCCAGGCTTACTCTTGGAAAATGCACGTTATTCACCCGTCAGGATTCTACTCATATGAATATGTGATATGAGGTCTGCATCTGCGGTCGGCGACATCTTGCTAAACTGTACGTTTTCCGCTTCGGCCTCACAGTCAGCGTTCTAAATATTCTAAGCATATACTTAAGGTTATGCGATCCAGGTTCTATATTTTTCACTGAATCTGTGTACAAGCGTGAAGCTTCGACACTTAGCTCCGCAGAAGCAACGCGGGGACCTCGCTTGCCCACGCCGGCTACCCTGCTCCCCATTACCGGCATCGAATGGTCGAAGTTGTAAGACACAAAACCGAGGGGGACTTGCTGACCGGTCTAGTGCGGCTGCAGGGAACGAGCAACCCACCATGTGGGCTGCCGAGCCTGCACCTACATTGCAGCAGGCAAAAAGAATACGTATGCTTCGCCGCCCACCTTCAGCCCACCGACGGCGTCGACCATGCCCACGCCGAAGCCCGCTTGTCGAGCATGTCATGCTCGACAAGCGGGCCCTGCCTCATGATGAAGGGTGGCACGGCACATGTTCACGTAGTACGAGAACTTCTTGTCAGAGGCCGGCGTAAAATCCCTGCATGGGACGGCCAGAATTGACAGTCTCTGTCGATTGCGCAGAGCTCCCCATGAAGTCTCCGCACCAAGCAACCAGAAGTTGACACGTTCAACAGACCAGCCACGAAAAGGGTCGTTCGTGCCGTCACGATCGATATCCACGTGCAGTGACCACTCATGCTTTTAAAGAACCTAGCTATTCCAGAATATACTTATATTGGTTTAAAGCAATGTATGGACATACAGATAAACACATATCACTCTTTGCGCTTCCATGGATCACTAGAAGACGCCTGACCTTCAAATTCGGCCATTTTACTGTCTAATTCCTTTGCCGATCGGTAGTCAATATCCTCATACATATCAAGAACTACTCCCAAAGTATGAGCACCTAAAAGAATATCTTCCGATAGATCTCGACTTAAATCGGCCAATCTCTCTTTCATGTCATAAAATTCAAGGGAAGGTCCATTGAAACCACATCCGATATCCGCTGCCCGACCGAGAGCAATTTCGAAAGATCGAACGGCTTGAGACAGCGCACTCACACCTGCGGCGACTTCGGGGAAAGTCACATCAGCAATTTCTCTCACCAGAGAAACATCTCCGATTTTGAGCTCAGTGTTGCGAGAGTTGGTCCCGCCATTCCTATCCGTCTTATCCACATCGTCGTAGTGAACAACTGGAAAATCCAAGTCAAAGTCGTGTCTGTTTTCATCCATTTTCACATAGTTGCTTTTGAGGTTACTGCTTACCGCCTGCTCAAGCTCTTTCAATTGCCTGTTGACCTCTTCCAGGGCTTTTTCCATGTTATCCATCACGGTGTCATATGACTGCGGGGCAGGTTTGACCTCTCTCTCCATTACGTCGCCAATCGTTTCCAAACCTAAAGCGACAAGCCCGGCCCCCATTACCCAAGCCGTTCCTCCACTAGCGATAGCGGCAACTGCACTGGCTCCCGCGGCAATGATGCGAACATCAGCGGCTGTGATTTCCTCATGTGGCTGATTGGCAACTGAAGCAAAGGACTCCCTAGCTTGCTTAGCGATACCTAGAACGGCCGCACGCGCACTGTCTATCCCAGCCCGCTCCGCCACAAGAGCGGTTTCAATGACATACGAAACCCCACAGAACTTATTCATAATATCCTGCATTCGGAAAAGAAAGTTATTCTTAAAGCTAGACATTCCAACACCAGACAACTGCGTGCGAGCTACGTCGTTCGCCCCTTCCAACCGCTTGGCAATTGTTCCCTGAAACACTGGCGTCTTGCCGCCTTCCTCTGTATCCCCCTGAATAACCTGATTAGCCAAGCAGCTATAGACCGTCTCACATATCTCTTTTCCACCGTCAAGCCCGGACGGCTCAGGGAGCGAACGCCATTTATCCAGCGCCTTATCGACACGCGACATTACATCCATAGCTTTCAACTTCCACTCATTGAGAGCGCCGCTTTTCAGCACTTCTCCTCCGCCAAAAGGTTCAAGTCCCCCAATACCGTGGTCATCAGGAGCCATTAAACCGATGCCTTCATCCGTGTTGTTCGAATCGACTTGAGTGTCTTTATATATGTATCTATCACCTTTTACACACCAAAAATCGAAGCCGGAGAAGTAAGCATCGACAGCAGCTCTTTTAACTTTGCCGATAAGACCGTCGAGAGTGTAGAAAGTCATTTTCGCCCTTTCAATAGAAGTCTTGTTCCTATAAGTTGAGGTTTCCCCTTTAGAAATCTTAGCAACCAAAGAAAGCCTATTGAAAGTTTAAATAAGGTACAGACTCCCCAGATAAATAAACAGATTTTCTATTCCAAAAGAACATGCATCACGCACAAAATCCAGCTAAGATCATTTACGTCAATATGATTGAATATAATCGGACCACCGACCAATGAACAATTTAAAAATCAAGAAAATTCATCATATTCAAACAAATGTGCAGCGTCACTACCTAACATCACTAGAGTGAGGCTCAAATAGAGTGGCCCCTAACCATTTGGCAAGTAAAACCGAAACTCCCATTTGACTGCTTTCATAGCCTCAAAAGTACTGGAGTTTCCGTTGCTCTGTGCTCTGATCTTCTTCTCCCTAGTTACGCTTTCTTTCGTCTACAGCCGTCGCCTTCCCTTGAGTAGGATGCCGTACCTCTTCTTCATCGAATGAACATGCTCCCGAGCTTTCACACGTCTGAGTTAAGGGGGCTTGAGCCTATTGCAGCGTGAAGCAGTTGGTCACAAGACGGAACCGCTGAGCGGACCATACCCGGGTTGAGGTTCGGCCACATTCGGACCGAACGCCGAAATGACCTGTTGACCTCCGCGAAGCCCTCAGGCTGCCTCCACCCAGGTCGGTCGAGCCTGCGTTGAGATTCACTATCAGGCTGGCCTCCGAAGCCGCCAGGCTGGCCCGCCGCATCCTAGACACCGCCTCCAGGCTGGCCGCCGTAGCCGGGCTGCATTCCGCCGTTCTGGGGCCCGTACCCGGGCTGGCCGCCGAAGCCGGCGGCGGGCGGCGTGTTGAAGCCTCCAAAGTTGACCTGGGGCAGCTGCCTGTCGGCGCTGTCGATCTCGAAGTACTCGGCCTTCTGCAGGCTCATCATCGACGCCACGATCGAGGAAGGGAACTTCTCCGCCTTCGTGTTGAGGTCGCGCACGTTCGAGTTGTAGAAACGGCGGCCCGCGGCGATGCGATCCTCGGTGTTGGTCAACTCCTGCTGCAGATTGAGGAAGCTCGTGTCGGCGCGCAGCGTCGGGTAGTTCTCGGCAACGGCAAAAAGCCGCGAAAGCGCGCCCGACAGGGCCGATTCGCTCTGCGACCTCTGAGCGAGCGACGCCGCCGGCGCCTCCGCCAGGCGACGGGCCTCGACCACGGCCTGCAGCGTCATCTGCTCGTGGGCCATGTACCCGCGGACTGTCTCGATGAGGTTGGGAATGAGATCCCGGCGCCTCTTGAGTTCGACGTCGATCTGCCGCCACGACTCCTGGACGAAGTTCCGCAGCTTGACGAATCCGTTGTACGTGACGATGTACCACAGAATCACCAGGAGCAAGATTGACACGATGGCGATGATGGCAACCTTCATGGTTCCCCTTCCTTCCGGTTCCGCAGCGTGCCCTGGACGGGCCCTGCGACGCTTGTTCGCTTGCGACGCGGGCCGCATCACCGGGCTTCCGCATCGCGGGTTTCAGTTTTCCAAGCCCCGCCGACTCCCGAGGCCTTCCACGAGAGTCTTCAGGGCCAGACCGGCTGACCGGCCTTACACAAACAGGCTAACCCGAAAAGCAAGGCGAATTCGCGCCGAATTCCGGGGAGAGGTACAAGCGTTTGCAACGCGACGGCGTCGCGACCCTCGACGACCCACATAGGGCGCCGACCGACACACGACGGCGAGTCACAAGAGCTGCGCGGCGAACAAGAGGCGTGAGAGCTGTGCGGCGGAAATTCGTGCGAGGCGCGGCGCGGTAGACGCCGAACGCAGTTGTCAACGCGGCTGCGGGGGTGCGCTGCAAGCTGAAGGGCCGGCCGAAGCGGGACGCGGCGTGAAGCCGGGGCAAATGGGAGCGCTCAGCCGCGGCGGCCGGAACGCTCCGGGCCCGCAACTGCGCGCACGAGGCTCCGGGGCGCAACCTTGAGGGCGCCCGCGAGCGCGCGGTACCTTCGCGACGGCGTGACGACCACCTTGCCGCGGCGCACGCCTTCGATTGCCTCGGCGGCCACGCGCTCGGCCGGGATGAAGGCGGATTCGGGCCATTGCCCGGGATCGACGTCGACCTTTTCATGGAACTCCGTGTGCACCAGGCCGGGGCAGACGACCGTCGCGTTGACGCCCGTGCCTTTAAGGCTCGCCGCCAAACCCTCGGTGAAAGTGCGCACCCAGGCTTTGTGCGCGGAGTAGGTTCCCTGCGCCGTCAGCGCGGCCATCGAGGCGATGTTGAGGATGCCTCCGCCGCCGCGGGCGACCATGCCGGGGATCGCCGCGTGGCACGTCATGAGGACGGCGCGCACCATGACGTTGAGAGCGTTGAGCTCGCGTTCGATGTCGCCGCCGACGAAGTCTTGGCCGAGCCCGAATCCCGCGTTGTTGACGAGCAGGCCCACGGGGCGCTCGTCGTCAATGAGGCGTTCGCACACGCGCAAGGTGCCTTCGGCCTGCGAAAGGTCGGCCGGCAGGACCTCTGCCTCCACGTTGGCGACCTGCCTGATATGTTCGGCCACCTCTTCGAGTCGATCCGCACTTCTCGCCACGAGGATGAGGTTCATGCGCTCAGCCGCCAACTGCCACGCGATTTCACGACCAATTCCGGATGTCGCCCCGGTTATTAAAGCGGTAGCCATGCATTCAGCCTATCCCGAAGCACAAGGCATGAGGCGGAACGTCACGCGGCGCGCCTAGCAGGCATCGCGAGGCGGAACGTCACGCGGCGGGACTAGTCGGCATCGTCCTTTCTCACGCCGAGGGGCGAAGGCGGCCGTCAGCTTCTCGAAAAGTGTCGGAGGCGAATGAGACGCTTAGTGGCATGGACGTTCTTTCGACTCGCGATTCGCTCATCATGGCGACGGCCGCGCTGGCGGCCGAGCATGCTGACGCGCTCACCGCCGAGGAATCGCGGATCGTCGACGCATGCAACGCGCCGAGGCCTTCGCGTTCCGACTTGGCCGAAATCCGGAATCTCATCCGGGCCGGCGGCGATCCTCTGGGAACGGCCTATTGCCGTGTTCACTCGGCGGAGCTGCGGCGTCCGCTGGGCCAAACTTATACGTCGCGAGAGATCGTGGAAGCGATGACCGCTTGGGCTGCGGCCAACGGCTCGCCGCCTCCGACAAATGGTCCGTTCTGACGCGCACATCCACCAAACTGCCGGAAGGATACGTCGAGCTCGGCGAGCTGTGCCGCGTTCACCGGGACGCGGTCACCGGGACAAACAGGGGGCAAACAGAGTGCGGGTGCAAAGGAACGCGGCTTCCGACCTTCCCGAGCGGGTCCTTTTCCCAAGCGTGGCGAAGGCCCGCGAACTGTTCGCGGCTGGAAAAAGGCTGACTTCCGGGGAAGGTTTGCGCAACGTCATCGACCTTCCGTCAGACCTTGACGTCTTCGACGCCGAAGAACGCAGGCAAATCGACAGATTCCTGCGCGAGGCGCAGCGCAAGAATCGCATGCCCACAGGCGAAGAGCGCACAGCCGCCGTAGTTGCCGCCGCAGCCCTCACTGCAAATCAGAAGGTACAGACGACGCGCCGCAGCGCGGTCAAGAACCTGCAGGAAAACGAGGTCGCGAAGGCGCTTTTGGCGAGCGGGTACGTGGAAGTCGAGCGCCGCAGCGTCGATAATTTCTCACAGACTCCCGGCCCCGGAGAATTCTGCAAAGAGTCGCTGTTCGGCGGAAGGAAAGCCGACCTCGTCGTCGGCCTCTGGGACGGCAGAGCGATGCCAACCGAATGCAAGGTCAGCAACTCTTCGACCGATTCGGTCGAACGGCTCAACAACGACGCGGCGGTCAAGGCGAAGATCTGGCTGCGCGAATTCGGCGCCTCCTCCTGCATACCGGCGGCCGTTCTCTCCGGAGTGTTCAAAGTCCACAACCTCTTGAGCGCCCAAAGGGACGACCTGAAAATCTTTTGGTCGCACAAACTGGAAACAATGATCTCCTTCATTGAGAGCACGAAAAACTAGGCGCATGTAGGCTTGGGGCATGCGCATCGCCACGTGGAACATCAACTCAATTCGGGCGCGGCAGGAAAGGGCGCTCGCCGTCCTCGAGCGCTGGGACCTCGACGTCCTCCTGCTGCAGGAGACGAAGTGCCGCCCCGACCAGTTCCCCGCCGCCGAGTTCGAAGCCGCCGGATACGAAGTCGCCGCCCACGGGCTCGACCAATGGAACGGCGTGGCGATTCTATCGCGCGTGGGAATCGAAGAGGTGGCCGTCGGCTTCGAGGGCCAGCCCGCCTTCGGCAAAGAAGGCGCCGAGCCGAAAGTCGAGGCACGGGCGATCGGCGCACGGTGCGGCGGCATCGGTGTGTGGAGCCTTTACGTGCCCAACGGCCGGGCCCTCGACGACCCGCATTACCCCTACAAACTGAAGTTCCTCGGCGCGTTGAGGCGGGCCGCGAGCGCGCAGCTCGCCAAGGACTCCTCGGCCCAGTTCCTCTTGGCCGGAGACTGGAACGTCGTCCCGAGCGACGCCGACGTGTGGGACCCCGAGCTCTTCCGAGGCGAGCTCTACGCGAGCGACCCCGAGCGCGAAGCTTTCCATGCCTTCGCCGACGCCGGATTCGCGGAAGTCACACGCGGCGCGACCGAGGCGCCCTACACCTTCTGGGACTACCAACGCCTGCGCTTCCCCAAGAACGAGGGAATGCGGATCGACTTCGCGTGGGCGAGCCCGGCTTTGGCCGAGCGGGTCACCGCTGCACACATCGACCGCAACGAGCGCAAGGGCAAGGGGGCCTCGGACCACGTGCCCGTCGTCGTCGAACTCGCGTAAGAGAGCTCGCACCCGTTACGTAAAAGAGACGGAAAGAAGGCTGTGGCAAAGCCGTGATAAACGCAAAGCCGCGATAAGCATGGCCTTGACCGAAACGCGTGCCAGGCGCGAGCGCCGCCTAAAAGCGAATGTTTCCTAAAAGCCAATGTCTCCTGATAGCGAAAACCGGTTGAAGACGGGCGCTTGAAAGCAGGCGACAGTTGAAGGCGAGCGGTCAAACGCAGATTGGCGGCAAGCTTTCGTTGAAGACGGGCGCCGCCTAGAAGCGTGTGGAGACTAGAATACAGCTATGAATGAGGACGTTTTCACGCAACTGTCGGCAGGCGAGATGGCCGAGGGAGTGCAGTCGGGGCGTTGGACCGCGCGCGAGCTCGTAGCAGCATCTCTGGAACGCATCGGCCGCCTCGATCCAGAGCTCAACGCCTTCACCGTTGTGCGAACCAAGGAGGCCCTCGCCGAGGCCGACCGGCTCGACGCCGAACTGGCCGGCGAAGCCAAGGGGCGGAAGGCCGACGGCGCGAGCGCCCCAGCCGTCGGCGCGGGAAGGCTCCTGGCGGGCGTGCCCATCGCTGTGAAGGAAGAGTTCGACGTCGCCGGCCTGCCGACCACCCTCGGCGGAAGCGGAAACCCGTCGCCGGCCGCAGCTGACAGCGAAGTGATCCGCCGCGTGCGCGCCGCAGGCGCGATCGTCGTGGGCAAAACGACGATGCCGGAGTTCGGCCGCTGCTCCGAAACGATCTCGGACCGCTACGGCGCCACCCTCAACCCGTGGCGGCGCGACTTCTCCCCCGGCGGCTCGTCGGGTGGTTCGGCTGTGTCCGTGGCTACGGGAATGACCCCGATCGCCCTCGGCGCCGACGGCGGCGGCTCCATTCGCCTGCCCGCCGCGTGCTGCGGAATCCTGGGGCTCAAGCCGGAGCGCGGCCGTGTGACGATGGCGCCGCTCTCGCAGCATTGGCACGCGCTCGTGACCTTCGGCGGGCTGAGCCGCACGGCGGCGGATTCGGCGCTGCTCTACGACGCTATCGCCGGGAGCCTGCCTTCGGACCGATGGCAGGCCGAGCCCCTGAGCGAGCCGTACCGCGACGTCGTCGCACGCGGAACCGGTCCGCTGCGGATCGCCTGGACCGGGCGCTCCCCGATGCCGGGGCTAAAGAACGACCCCGAGGTCGATCGCGCGCTGACCGCATTGATCCAGAGGCTCGCGCGCCTGGGCCACGACGTTCGCGAGACGCACGCCGCGTGGCCCGTGCCCACCGACGCCTTCATTTTGCAGTTTTTCTCCGGCATGGCAACGGAGGCCGACTCGGTCGAGGCGCCCGACAAGCTGGAGCGGCACACCCGCCGCATCGCCGCCGTCGGCCGCCTGATTCCAGCGCGCCTGGCAAGATTCGCCGAACGCCGCGGCGAGAAGATCGCCCGGGCCTTCAACGAACGCTTCCTCCCCACCGCCGACGTCTTGGCGATGCCCACCATTCCGGTGCTTCCGCGGCCTTCAGGCTGGCTGGAGAGCCGAAGCACGTTCGCCTCGATCTTCCGGGGCACGCCAATGGTCGCCAACACGTCGATCTTCAACGTGACGGGCCATCCCGCGCTGTCGATTCCCGGCGGAGTGAGCGCGGAAGGCTTGCCGATCGGCATGCAGCTCGTGACTCGGCCCGGCCGCGAAGGCCTGCTTCTCGCCCTCGCCGCCCAACTCGAGAAGGACGAGCCCTGGCCGACGCCGCCGGGTTTCTGACCCCGCCTTCCGTCAGCAAAGTTACATGTGTCCCGCAATCCCCGACGGCCGCCAGAGGGCCTGAGCCTCTGTGAGATGAGCCGCCATTGCGGCACGACATCCGCGAAGACACGCGAATTTCTCGCGCAAATCGGACGAACGCCCTGTCTATGGGCGAAACATGGCGCTAGTGTGTGAACTATGGAAGCACAGCAGAGCATTGCCGAACGCGATCTTCTCGTCATGCAGCAGGTCAGACCCTCCATATCTGATGAATTCACCATTGAAGACGCCGATGGAAACATTGTCGGAAATATCATATCAACCGATTCCACACAACCCCGTTCCTCAAAGTCTCCCTGCAAGTTCGACGTCGTCGACGCGGACGGCTCCGTCGTCATCCACGTGAGCGCCATGCAGAACTTCGGCAGGGACGCCTACTCCGTGAACCGCCCCGACGGCGAGCTTCTGGCCGGCGTCAAGGAAAGGTACGCGTGCTTCGTCCGCGAGATGTCGATCGAACCCGTCGACGAGGCTCCGATGACGCTGCACGGCAGTTTCCTCGACCGCCAGTTCAAAGTCAAGTCCGCCGACGGCGACGCCCTGGTCGCAAGCTCCGCGCGCGAAAGGCCGGGTCTCGCCGCGGGCCCGGCCGGCCGCGGCCGCTACGCGCTCACCTTCGAGACAGGCGCCTCTGAGATTCAGCGGCTGGCGGTGCTCGGCGGGATGGTCGCACTGGACCTCATGGATCAAAAGGCCGCTGCGTCAGCAAACTCTTGGGCATGATCGGAGCGCCGCACACGGGCGAGCCCGAACCGCTCCGAACTGATCGGCTCCCGCCAGCGCGCTCGTCAACGACGGCTCCGGCAAATGGAACGAACGCGTTGCCTTATGAAAGGAGTCGCCTCATGAAAGAGCTCGACTCCTAGGGCTCCCAAAGTAGCGGGCACGCTGAAGAAGGGAAGCCGGTGCGCGGCGCGACGCCCAAGGCGCCAGCGCATCGGCGCTTTCGAGCTGCCCACGCGCCGACGGGCTGCAACGACTCTGAACGGATCGAGAAACATGCGGCGTCCGGCCCTAGCTGAAACAACCGGCCGCAGGGGCATTCGCATCAGAGGCGCCAGCCTCCGCATTGCCGTGCCCGTCGAAGATTGTGCGCTTGTCGCCTGTAAACTGACCTGTCGGATGACAAGCAGACTGTGCTCTATGAGATTCGCCGGTGCGTTCATACAGGGCACGCTAACAACAGCCTTCCGGGAATTGCACGGCGTCCCCGTGGCTGCGCGCCCCGGTCCCGCGCTAGGCCCCGCCGGAGGTTTCTGACCCGCCCGATTCCGCGGCGAAAACCAACCCTCGCGCTCGACTCTTCCCGGATGAGCCCCTCCCCCGAATGCGCCTCTCCCGAGTTCGACGGTTTCCCATTGCAATTCGCGTAAGCCACCTGCCCGGACCGGAGCGAGCAGCAGGCCCCGGGCGGCTTGACGCAAACCGCCGGCCCGGACCGGAGCCAGCCGCGGGCAGCGCCCCGACGCGAGGCTTCGGCTCATCCCAAGGAGAGAAAATCGCGAAGCCACATATCAACCTCCGCCATCGTCTGCACATCCACGACTCCGGCGACGTCGACGATCCTTTCGCGCGATATGGTCCGCGGCTGCTCGGTCATGGCGTAGGTCGGACGACGCAGAACGAGCTCAGGCCCCCGCAGCAGAACGTGATTCGGCCAACCGCGGCGGATCGTCGTTGCAGGGACGACGATTGCAAGCGTATCGGCCTGCTCGAGACAGAGGTCCCCGGCGACGACGAGGGCCGGGCGGCGCCCCGCCTGCTCGCGGCCACGCGTCGGGTCCAACTCGGCCCACACGACCGCGCCCCTGCAAAGGCCGCCAACCATGTCACGCGTCGCTCGAGGCGACGTCCCAAGCCCGGAACTCGTCCCAGTAGGCCGCGTCCGCCTCGCGAATCGCGCTTCCGAACGCCTCCATCCGCCGACGCCGCTCGTATCCGTCAAGCAGCCGCTCGATGAGGCTCGCAGCGGTCAACCCCTGCTCTCGCGCGCCCTTGTTGATGCGGTCGCGAAGCTCCGAGGGGACCTTGATTGTTGTAACCATAAGAAAACTCCAGCAAGAGGTATACCGTTTTGGATACCTCGTTTCGAGCATCCCCCTTCCGGTCAAAGCCTCCCCTTTCCGGTCAAAGCCTCCGCCCGGACGGCTGCACAGGCGACGCCGCGCCAATGCGTCGGAAAGCGGATTCTTCCGCAGGAGCCGCCGCGCGACGTCGATTTATGACACGAAACCCTCACGTTTATGGTTTTTCGGCGAAATGTCGCCAAATAATTCTGATAGCACGCCCCCTTAGCGGACCGATTCGGTCCGAATTGGGACCAAAGGTTACGGGGCTTCCCCGGCCCTGGTGTTAGCGTGATCACGCAGGGATTATTCCGCGGCATTCGGCCAAAGACGGGCGATTCGCCGGGCGAACGCAGCCAATCGGGCGCCGTCGGTCAGGACGGACGCCGCGGAATAGAGGTTCACCGGCAACGCAGCCGTGCGCACTCAGCGACGAGCTGCGCACGTCTGGCTGAGCCCTCCGGCAGAAAGCGCAAGCCGCCCGCCGGGTGATCCGACGCCCTAAAAACTTCCATACGCATACAAACTAAATCAGGAAGGAGCCGCGCGAGGCGTCACGACGCCGTTCACCGCACGGACGGAGCCGGCAGACGCTCATTGGCGACGCATCCGCGCGCGGATCCGAAAGGAGACCTCGGAATGTCAAAGAAGCTGCTCGAAGGCGTCAAAGTCATCGAACTGGCGAACTTCATCGCGGCCGCCACGGCCGGCCGTTTCCTGGCCGACCAGGGTGCAACGGTCATCAAGGTCGAGTCCGCCAAGGGCGACCCCTTGCGATTCACGGCCCCCTCGGAAGGCCGGCCCCTCGATTGGCACGAGAACACCACGTGGGAGTTGGAGAACGCCAACAAGCTCAACATCTCCATCAACACGAAATCCGAGGAGGGGCGCGATGCCCTCTTCGCGCTGCTCGAAGACGCCGACGTCCTCATCACAAACTGGCGCCAAGGCCCGCTCGAGCGCCAGGGCCTTGACTACGAGAGCTTGAAAAAGCGCTTCCCCAAGCTCGTCTACGCGATCTGCACAGGGTACGGCGAGAACGGACCGGACAAGGACCTTCCGGGGTTCGACTTCACCGCCTTCTTCGCCCGCGGCGGCTACTTGGAGACGCTTCGCCAAAAGAGCGGCCTGCCCATGAACGTCGTCCCGGGAACAGGCGACCACAACGTCGGCATGAACCTGGCCGCCGGCATCCTCGCGGCGCTCTACCACGCGCGGGAGACCGGGCGGGGCGAGAAGGTCGAGTCCTCGCTCTTCGAAACCGCGGTCTTCAACCTCGGCATGGCCATCCAGGCGGCGCAGTACAGGGACATCGGCAAGGCTTTCCCCATCGACTCCAGCGACTACGACAACCCGCTGCTGTCCTCGTGGCCGACGAAGGAAGGGCGCTACATCCAGACCTGCATGCCGAACTACAACCAGTACTTCAAGGTCTTCATCGCCACGATCGGCCACCCCGAGCTCGCCGACGACGAACGCTACTTCCCCATCCAGAACCTGCAGGCGAACGGCCTGGGGCCCGAGCTGCACAAGCTCATCTCCGAGACGTTCAAGACGAGGACGGTCGACGAATGGCGCGCGCCCCTGGTGGAAGCGGACATCCCGTTCTCCCTGGCGCAGTCGCTCACCGACATCCTCGACGACCCGCAGGCCTGGGACAACGACTGCTTCACCGCCTTCGAATACGAGAACGGAAACACCCGCACCCTGGTGCACCAGCCCGTCCGCTTCGCGGAGCAGGGCAAGCCCGTGTACACCCGCGGGCGCTTCCCCGGCGAGGACGGCCCCGAGATCCTGCGCCAGCACGGCTACCCGCAGGAGCGCATCGACAAGATGCTCGCCGACGGCTCCCTCTACGTGTGGAGCGAGTGAGAGCCGGCGCACACATGGAACGAGAGGAAGCATGAGCAAGAGCTATTTGGGCGTCGACGTCGGCTCGACCACCTCGAAATGCGTCGTCATCGACGACGACCGGGCCGTTCTCGGCATGTCCCTGGTGACCGAGGGGATCGGCACCGAGGGCTCGGCCAAAGCCGTCTCCGAGGTCCTCGAACAGGTCGGCGTGCGGCGCGAAGACATTTCCAAAACGGTGGCCACCGGCTACGGGCGGAAGATCTTCCCCGATTCGGACAGGAAGGTCTCCGAGCTGTCGTGCCACGTCAAAGGCGTCTTCTCCCAGGCGCCCGAGGCGCGCACGCTCATCGACATCGGCGGCCAAGACGCCAAGGTCATGTCCATCACCGAATCCGGGATTATGACCAACTTCCAGATGAACGACAAATGCGCGGCGGGCACCGGCCGCTTCCTCGACGTCATGGCGAGGATCCTCCAGCTCGACGTCGCCCAGCTCGAAGGAGAGTACTTCAAGGCGGCCAAACCCTCGAAGATCTCCTCGACCTGCACCGTCTTCTCAGAGTCCGAGGTCATCTCCCAGTTGGCCTCGGGCGAGAAGCGGGAAGACGTCGTCGCCGGAATCTGCCAATCGGTGGCAACCCGCTTCGCCTCGCTCGTCATGCGCGTGGGGGTCACGCCCACCCTGTGCATCAGCGGCGGCGTCGCCAAGAACGGCGGCGTGCGGGACGCGCTGGAAAAGGAACTGGGACTTCAGATCGTCTGCCCTCCCAACGCGCAGTACATGGGTGCGCTCGGCGCCGCTCTGTACGCGTGGGAGACGGAACACGGAATCATTCGTTTGTAAGGAGAAGTGCGATGGCACAACAGACAACGACGGCGCAGGAGCCTGCCAACGCGGCGGGCCAAGCGCCCGATCAGGCCTCCGCGCAGGCGACGGGCCAAGCGCAAGCCAAGGCGCCAGAGCAGGCGGCGAGCCAAGCGCAAACCAAGGCGCCTGAACAGGCGCCGGCCCGCCCGCGCAAGAAACTCGACCCGAATTCGGCGAAGTACAAGCTCAACGCAATCGTCGCCGAGCATTACAAGTCGGCTTTGGAGGCGAAAGAGCGGGGTGAGAAAGTCGGCTGGTGCGCCTCGAACTTCCCGCAGGAAATTTTCGAGACGCTCGGCGTGAAGGTCTGCTACCCCGAGAACCACGCGGCCGCCACGGCGGCCAGGGGCGGCGGCGAACGCATGTGCAACATCGCCGAGGCGGCGGGCTATTCGAACGACCTATGCGCGTACGCCCGCGTCAATCTGGGCGTCGCCATGACCGGCAAAGCCGAGGAGCAGCCCATCCCCATGCCGGATTTCATGCTGTGCTGCAACAACATCTGCAACACCATGACGAAGTGGTACGAGGAGCTGGCCAAGATGCTCCACATACCGATGATCATGATCGACGTCCCGTTCAACCCCGACTACGACGTCTCGCCCGCCCAGATCGAGTACGTCAAGGGGCAGTTCATGGACGCGATCCGCCAACTGGAGGAGATCACCGGGAAAACTTGGTCGGAAGAGCGTTTCGCCGAGGTCATGGCGATCTCCAACCGCACGTCGCGCGCCTGGCTCAAGGCCGCCAGCCTGCTCAAGCACACCCCGGCGCCCTACAACGGCTTCGACCTCATGAACCACATGGCCGTGGCGGTGTGCGCACGCGGAAAAGTCGAGGCGGCAGAGGCCTTCGAAACCCTGTGCAAGGAGATCGAGGCCGCGGTCGCCGAAGGCAAGACGACGTTCCGCGGCGAAGAAAAGCACCGGATCATGTTCGAGGGAATCGCCTGCTGGCCCCACCTGAGGGTCACGAACACCGCCCTGCGCGATCTGGGGATGAACACCGTGGCGACGATCTACGCCGTCGCCTTCGGCATGCTGTACGAGGACTTCGACGGGCTCATCCGCGCCTACTGCTCGGTGCCCAACTCGGTGAACCTCGAAAAGGCCCGCGACCAGCGCATCGAGCTGGTCAAGAGCCAAAACGTCCAGGGAATGCTGGTGCACACGAACCGCTCGTGCAAACTGTGGTCGGGATTCATGTCGGAGGCCTCGCGCCAGGTGTGCGCCGAGTGCTCCATTCCCCTGGCGACGTTCGACGGCGACCAGGCCGACCCCCGCAATTTCTCCGAGGCCCAGTACGAGACTCGCGTGCAGGGCCTGGCCGAAGTCATGGAAGAGATGGGATTCTAATCATGTCGAGATTCGAAGAGTTAGCCGAGGAATTCGCGAGGATCGCCAACGATCCGCGCGGGCAATTCCAGGGTTTCCTCGATTCGGGGAAGAAAGTGGTGGGCTGCGTCCCCGAGTTCACGCCCGAAGAGCTGGTCCATGCGATGGGCATGGCGCCCTTCGGCATGTGGGGCGCCGACGCAAAGGTCACGCGCGCCCGCACGTATTTCCCCACCTTCTATTGCGGGATCGTCCAGACGGTCCTCGACCTCGCGCTCATGAAGAAGTACGAGGGAATGTCCGCCGTCATCATTCCCACCCTGTGCGACACCCTCAAGGCGCTCACGCAGAACTGGCAGCACGGGGTGGACGGCGTCCCGTACATCCCTATGACCTACCCGCAGAACCGCAAGCCCGCCTACGGCCAGCAATTCACCAAGGAGGGCTACGAGCGCGTCATCCGCGATCTGGAGCGTTGCACCGGGGCCGAATTCTCCGACGAGGCCCTCGGCAAGACGATCGAGGTCTACAACGAGCATTCGCACCTCATGCGGCAGTTCTCGGTCGCCGCGGCGTCGCACGACTGCGTCACCCCGACCGTCCGCCGCAACGTCTTCAAGAGCGCGTGGTTCATGCTCAAGGAAGACCACTCGAGGCTCGTGCGGGAAATGGTCCAGGAACTCTCCGCGATGGAGGTCGAGACTAAGAAGACGCGAATCGTCACTTCGGGCATCCTCGTCGACAACCTCAACCTCCTTCAGATCCTGGAAGAGAACTCGATGACGGTCGTCGGGGACGACGTCGTCGCCGAATCCGGCCAGTATCGAACCGACGCGCCGGCCTCCGGGCCGAGCAACCTCGACAGGCTCGTCGCGAAGTTCACGAACACGGGCGACGTCTCGATGCTGCTCGACCCCGAGCGCCACCGCGAGGTCGCGCTCGTGGACCTGGCCAAGGAACGGCGGGCCGACGGCGTGCTCATCGTGCTCACGAAGTTCTGCGACCCGGAGGAGTTCGACCTGCCGCGCCTGCGCAAGGCCGTGAAGGACGCCGGGCTCAAGGAAGTGACGATCGAGGCGGACCGCCAGATGGACCGCTTCGACCAGGCGCAAACAGCACTCGAGACCTTCCACGACGTCCTGGCCTACGCGTAGGCGAAAGGCCGAGGTTTCGACTCCGCCCAAGGGCCGTGCGGATTGTCTGGCCTGCGCGCAGGCGGGGCCGAACCTGAGGAAGCGCGGCTTGGCCCGAAGCGTCGTCGGCCCGCGCGTCGACGCCGCAGAGCGTGCGTTGCGCGGGCCGGGCGCTGCGCGGGGCCGCCGACGGGAGCGATCTCTTGACAAGGTGCAAACGGCACGGGCCGGGCGCTGCGCGGGGCCGCCCCTGAACTCAGAGCAGGCAGCGCCTCCCGGGCCGGCGGGTACGCTTGAGCAAAGGGCATCGACCTCAAGGAGAAACAGATGAAGAACATCCCCCTCGGCTCGACGGGCGTCTCGATCTCGCCGATCACGCTCGGCGGCAACACCTTCGGCTGGACCTCGACGCGCGAGGAGTCTTTCGAGGTGCTCGACGCGTACCTCGCCGGCGGCGGAACCACGATCGACACCGCGGACGCCTACTCCGCCTGGGCGCCCGGCAACCGGGGCGGCGAGTCGGAGGAGACGATCGGCCGGTGGCTCGCGGCCCGCGGATATGCAAAGGGCAGCGGGCGCGAGGGCGTCGTCGTCGCCACAAAAGTGGCCAAACACCCGCAATTCGAGGGGCTCTCGCCCAAAAACGTCGCCGCGGCCTGCGACGCTTCGCTCGAACGGCTCGGCGTCGACTTCGTCGACGTGTACTTCGCCCACTTCGACGACGACGCCGTCGCGATTCCCGATATGGCCGAAGCCTTCTCCGCGCTGGTCGACGCCGGAAAGGCACGAGCCGTCGGCCTGTCGAACTTCACGCCCGAGCGGATGGAGGAGTGGCTGCGCTGCGCCGAGGAGAACGGCCTGCACAAGCCGACGATCCTGCAGCAGCACTACAACCTGGTCAAGCGGAGGCGCTTCGAAGCCTCCTACCTGCCGCTCGCGCGTGAACACGGCATGGCTGCGCAGAGCTACTTCGCCCTGGCCTCCGGGTTCTTGACGGGCAAGTACCGCAGCGAGGACGACGCCAAGGCGAATGCGGCGCGCGGAGGGGCGGCGGCCCGATATCTGACGGAGGAGGGGATCGCAGTGCTCGCGGCTCTGGACGACGTCGCGGCCCAGCTCGGCGCGAGCCCGGCGAGCGTCGCCTTGGCGTGGCAGCACGCCAAGGGCGTGGATTCCCCGGTGGCCTCTGCCCGGACAGTCGGCCAGCTGCCCGATCTCCTGGCCGCCCTCGACCTGACGCTGACCGCCGAGCAGGTCGCGATCCTCGACGCGGCGTCCGCGCCGATGGCGTGATGCCGGGCCGACGGCCTGAGACCCGGCCCCGCGAGGACCGGTTTTCGGCGGCGCCTCCGCCGGCGAGGCGAGGCACGTCGCCGCGTCCCTGCGGGGGACGCGGGAACCGAGGTTAGAGGTTCCCGTCCCCGCCTCAGAATGCGCACATCCCGCGAGCTCCGGTCTAAAGTGGCTGAGCGTGCGGTCCCGGCGTGTGCGGGTCCGGGACCGCATACGCCCGGCGCGGTTGGCCGCGGCGACGACGCCCGCACAAGGCGATTCGGAGAAGAGCATGGGCCGTCCGCGAAGGCGCACAGACCATTTGGGAGGGAGCGCAGACGATTCGCGCGAGCGCGCCAATCGACGCGTCTACTCCCTCGGGGCGGGAGCGGGCCCGGGTGACATCCCGGGAAAGGCGTGGGGCGTGCCCGACGTCGACGCGCGGGAGGCGGAAGGGTTCCTGGCGCGCAAGGCGCGGGTGAAGCGGGCGGAGTCCGGCGAATGCCGGATCGTTCTGCGCCGATCCCCCGGCGTGAGAGTCTACGCCGCAGCCACCGCGGCCGTCGACACTTTCCTCCTCCTCGCGCTCTTCTTCCCGGCGGCCGCAGACGCGGTGAAAGCGGCGGCGGCGTCGGCGGCGGACAGGACGTTCCTCATCCTCCCGTACCTGTTTTTGGCTCTGTACGTCTTCAACCCCGTCGCATATCTGTGGAGCCTGAACGCTCTGCGCCACCGGACGGTTCTGAGCCGAAGCGGAATCGAGGTGCGGACCCTCGTGCGCAAGGAGAGGCTCCCGTGGCCCGCGACGCGCTCGGGTTTCGGCGTGCTCGAACACGTTGCGAAAAGGACGTCGGGCGCGAGCAGCCACGGGTACCAGCTGGTCCTCGTCAAAGGGACGTCCGACGACGTCGTCAGGCTGCCCGGCGGAAGATTCGACACTGAGAAAGGCTCGCCGCACGAAAGGGCGGGGCGAGCCGAGGCGGCGACAAGGCAGACCGGCGGCGCAAAGCGGCCAGTAAGCGACGCAACGACGCGAGCGGACGGCGCGGCATGGCAAGCCGACGGCGCAGAGACGCGAGCCGACGACGCCGCGACAAGGCTCGCGGACACCGACAATCCGAAGATTCAGGCCAGGCTCGCCCTGGAGGGAATATGGTCCGTCGCCTCCAGACATGGATGGATACCCAACAGGGGCAGCGCCAAAGCCGACCCCGCGCTCATACGCGCGCGAACGGGCCAAGGCGCGCATCGCGAGAACGCGAACCGGGAAAACGCGCACCGCACGAACAGGAAGAACAGCGCGCGCGGCTTTCAGGGCCGCTCGGCAAACCGCCGAGGCCGCGCGAACGAGCGCGGGGGCAGGGCGGGCAATCGCGCGGACGGCCGAGCGGATCGGCTGGTCTTCGGGGGCCCGGACTTCCGGCGGGCAATCGAGGCGGCCCGCGACGACGAAGCGTCCGTCACGTGGGTCGCCGCAGCGCTGATCAGCGTCGGGGCGCTCGGCCTTTGGCTGACTCTGGGCAGCGCGGCGGCGGCCAAGGCCGCGTTGTCCGCGGGCGTCCTCCTCCTGGGGCTTGCCGTCCTCGTCGGCCCGCTGGTCGCGGAAATCCGGCGCCCTCGCCGAACCGTCGTCGACCGCGACGCCATCCACGTCGACGGAAAGCCGCACGCGTGGCCCGACTCGCGTTCCAGCCTGTTCGCGCTCGGCGACAGGGCGTTCATGGCGGACCGCAAAGGAAGGGCCGTTCCCCTGCTCGGCACCGGTTTGGCGCGGGGCGGATTCGGCAAACGCGAGGCGAAGGCCGCGGCCCAGTGCGAGCAGATCTGGCTGTGGGGCGCAGCCAACGGCGTCGTCCGAGAAAGCGGCCGCTACACGCCCCTGCGAAACGCGGACTGGCAAACCGAACGCGAAATCGCCTCCGTGCGCGCGGGCACGCGGTGACTTTGCGGGGACGGAGGCCGGCGTTCAAAGGCACGGCTGTCTCTTCCGCCTCGACGGGCGGCGACCGGCGGATCCCCTGCCGCCGCCCGTCGGTCGCTGCATGCTTCCGCTCTGCGGAGCCCGCCGTTTAACCGCGCTCCCCGCTGCGCCGCGGCTGCCGGCGCGCTGCGACTATTGCCGCTCTGCAGCTGACACGCCCCTGCTATTGCTGCACCGCGGCCCGGCGTTCGCGCTTTGCGGCCACAATCTGGTAGGCGATGGCCGCGCACAGGCCGACCGCCGCCGCGACGATGGCGATGACCAGGGCCTGCGAGTAGTCGCCGCCGTTGCTCTTGCCGATCTTGGCCCCCAGATTCGGCGCGAAGATTGCGGAGACAGCGAAGGCGCTGAAGGCGACTCCGTAATTGATCCCCTGGTTCTTCGGGCCGAATTGGCTCATGACGAGGGCCGGCATGGTGCCCATGATGCCGCCGTAACCCATGCCGACGGCGAAAATGCCGAGAACCAGGGGCAGCACGTTGTGGTCGCCTTTCCCGACGATCAGCGAGATCAGGCCCACGGCGGCGAGGATGAAGATGATCTGCACGGTGCGCACCCGGCCGATCTTGTCGGAGACGGTTCCGAAGCAGATCCGGCCCGCCAGGGAGGCGAAGGCGTAGACGGATACGATGAAGGCCGCCTCGGACTTCGAATAGCCGAACATACCCTGCGCGAGCGGGGAGGCGTTGGCGACGATGAGCAGGCCCGAGAAGGCGCCGCAGACGAAGATGACGAAGATGAGCCAAAACATGGGTGTTGTGCACATCTGCCGCCAGTTGAAGTTCTTCGCCTCGGCCGCCGGGCCGCCGGACGCCGGGGCCGGAGGAGTCCAGCCCTCCGGAGCGTAGTTCGCCGGAGCCTGGCGCAGCGTGAGGGCGACGAGGACGGCGACCGCGAGGAAGGCGACGCCGAAGGCCCCCATCGTGGTGACGATCCCCTGGTCGTCGAGGAACCAACGGGCCAGGGGCGCCATGACGATCGCGGCGCCGCCGTTGGCGCCGGTGATGAGGCCCGCGGCCATTCCGCGGCGATCCGGGAAGAAACGCATCGTGTTGTTGAGGGCGGCGGTGTAGGCGAAGCCCTGGCCGAGGCCGCCGATCACGCCGAAGCAGAGGATGAACATGGAGCCCGAGCCTGCCAGCCCGCCGAGCAGCCATCCCAGCCCCCACAGGGCGCCTCCGGTCAGCGCGACGAGCTGAGTTTTGCCGCGGTCCACGAAGTAACCTCCGAGGATCATCGGGATCGGCGAGATGGCGTTGAGGACGGAGTAGGCCATGACGGCGTCGTCCGAACCGAACTCCTTTTCCAGCGCCGTTTTGAGCACCGAGAAGATGTAGGTGCACCCGGTGGCGAAAACCAGCAGGCACGACGCCGCCAGAATCAACCACCGGTTGTATCGAACTTTTTCTGACATTGAATAACCTTTCGAGTGGAAGCCGCCGTCACGCGGCTTTCTCATCCATCACGCTCGCGAGCCCGCCCCGGGTTTCGGCAAAGGCCACCGGATCCGTCTCGTTGAGATCGCCGTCGATCTCCGGCGTGAATTCCATTTGGTCGAGGGCGTCCCGCCGCGGGCCGATGGCTGCAGGCCGGCGCCCGGCGCGGTCTCGCGCGGGGTCAGGCGTTCGCCGTCGAGCGTGAAAACCGCGCGTTCGGTGACGTAAAGGACGCGGCGGCCGAACTTCGCGGCGGTCCGCCCCGAGAAACCCGCCCGCTCTGCGTCTTTGACGATTTTCTTCGTCCTTCCCTCGTACACAACGACTATCCTACCGTCATGTAGCCCCTCCTTCGCTCTTCGTGAGGCACAGGACTTCCTCGTTCAAACGCGACAGGCCGAAGAGAATCACGCCGGCGGCGGCGGAGACCGGCCGCCCGGCCTCCCCGGCCAAAACAACGGCGGGCACGGCTCTACTTCGTGTGCTCTTTGACGATCTGGCGGCCGACGACGTGCACCATGATCTCGTCGGTGCCTCCCCCGAAGCGGTGCCCGCGGGCGTCGCGCCACAGCCGCTCGATGCGCACGCCCTCGGTCACGCCGATGCCGCCGTGGATCTGGAGGGCGTCGTCGCACACCTCGAACGCGGCCATCGAGCAATAGCGCTTGCACATCGCCGCCTGCTTGCGGTCGAGCGTGCCGCTGTCCACCATCGAGGCCGAATGGTAGATGAAGTTCTTCATGTTCTCGATCTTGATGGCCATGTCCGTCAGCTTCTCCTGCACCAGCTGAAAGGAGCCGATCGGCTTGCCGAATTGCACGCGGGTCGCGGCGTACTCCGCGGCGTCCTTGAAGGCCGCCTCGGCCAGGCCGAGGGACTGGGTCGCCGTCATGATCCGCTCCAGCTCGAAGTTCTTCATGAGCTGCTTGAATCCCTCGCCCTTGACGCCCACGAGGCAGGATTCGTCGACCTCGACGTCGTTGTAGTAGATCTCCGAGGAGTCCGCGGTGTGCCAGCACATCTTGGCGATCGGAGAGATCTCGATCCCGGGAGAGTCGGTGGGAACGAGGTACATTGAGATGGCGCGCCGCGGATCCTCGGCGTCGGGGTTGACGGCCATCGTCAGGAGGTACTTCGTGTCGACGGCGTTCGTGATGAGGGTCTTCGTTCCGTTGAAGCGCACCTTTCCGTCGCGATGCTCCGCGGTCGTCTTCATGGCCGAGGAGTCCGATCCCGCCTGCGGCTCGGTGAAGGCGAGGGCGAAAGGGACGCCGCCGTCTTGCAAAATGCCCAGGACCGATTCGCGCTGCTCCGGCGAGCCGAACTCGAGGATGTCGAGGACCTGGAGGATCTCCGTGGCGTATCCGAGGTTGAGGCCGCGCGAGGCCACCCTCTCCCCGATGAGGCACATCGTCACCATGTCCACCGGCGTGCCGCCGTATTCCTCGGGGATGCCGAGGGAGAGGAAGCCGGCCTCCTGCAGGGCCCGCTTGAACTCGACGGGCTGGCGATGCTCGCGATCCGCTTCGGCCACGTACGCAGGGGACGCGCACTGGTCGAGGATCTCGTCGAGGCTTTCCAGCAGGAGCTGCTGTTCTTCGCTGAGGCTGAAGTCCATTCTTCGTTGCACCTTTCTCTGTTTGGAGCTCCGCGGCGGCGCTTCCGTTCAGGCTCCGCGGCGCACCAAGTTTCGACGACGTCGGAAAAACCCGCGAGCACGTGCCGCGTTTCACATGACAAGCCTAAGAATCTCGTCGACCGAGGATATAGGACCAAAGTAGTCCGATTTGCGGGAGTATGCTCGGTAGTGTTCTTTCGCACGGGCAGACAATGCCCGCCGCGCCGCGGATCACGCAATTCCCACGCGAATCCGGGCTGCTGCGCGCTCGACGCCGAACGACCAAAGGAGCGACGATGACCAAGGCAATCAGCGCGGCGCAGGCCGCCGCGCTCATCAAGGACGGCGACACGGTCGCGTTCTCCGGCTTCGGTTTGGCCTGCGTCAACCAGGAAGTCATCGCCGCCCTCGAGGAGCGATGGCTGGCCGGGCGGGGCCCCCGCGACCTGACGATCGTCAACTCCTCCGCCGTCGGCGCGCGCGGCAAGCGCGAAGGCCTGGGCAAGCTCTCCTACGAGGGGCTGGTCAAGCGGTGGATCGGCGGGATCATGTCCGCCTCCCCCGCCCTGGGCCGGCTCGCCGCCGACAACAAACTCGAATGCTACAACCTGCCGCAGGGCGTCATGACGGCGCTCTACCGCGAGATCGCCGCCCATCGGCCCGGCGTCGTCACCAAAGTCGGGCTGGGCACCTTCGTCGATCCGCGCATCGAGGGCGCCAAGGTCAACGACGTCACCACGGAGGACCTCGTCTCGCTCATCGAGCTGGACGGCGAGGAGTACCTGTACTATCGCGGGTTCCCGATCGACGTCGGGCTCATCCGCGGCACGTACGCCGACGAGATGGGCAACCTGACGATGGAGCACGAGGGCCTGAAGATGGAGATCCTTCCCATCGCCCAGGCCGTCCACAATTCCGGCGGGATCGTGATCGCCCAGGCGAAGGCGGTGGTCGCGACGGGCACTCTCGACCCGAACCTCGTGCGCGTCCCCGGAAACCTCGTCGACTACATCGTGGTCTCCGAGCCCGACAATCACATGCAGACCGAATACACCCAGTACAATCCCGCCTTTTCGGGGCAAATCAAGGTCCCCGTCTCGAACGTCGAGCCTCTGCCGCTGACCATTCGCAAGGTCATGGCGCGCCGCGCCGCCATGGAGATCCGGCCGGGCCAGGCCATGAACCTCGGGGTGGGTGTGCCGGCCGACGTCGGGATCGTGCTCGCCGAGGAAGGCGTCTCCGACTACGCGCTGCTGACCACCGAGGCCGGCGCCGTCGGCGGAACCCCCGCGGACGACAAGAACTTCGGCCACGCCTACAACGCGCTCGCCCAGGTCGGCATGCACGAGCAGTTCGACTATTACGACGGCGGCGGCCTCGACCTGACGATCCTCGGCACGGCGCAGACGGACGCCCGCGGGGACGTCAACGTCTCGAAGTTCAACGGCCGCGTGGCGGGCTGCGGCGGCTTCATCAACATCACAGCCACCGCCAAGCACGTGGTGTTCGCGGGCGCCTTCACGGCGGGAGGCCTCGACGTCCGGTTCGCGGACGGCGGCTGCAGGATCGCGGCCGAAGGGAAAGTGCGCAAGTTCGTCGGCGACGTCGAGCAGATCACCTTCTCCGGCGAGCAGGCATCCCTCGCGGGCCAGTCGGTCCTTTACGTGACCGAGCGCGCGGTCTTCGAGCTGCGCGAGGGCCGCCTGACGCTCATCGAGAAGGCGCCGTGGGCGGACTTGCAGCGCGACATCCTCGACCAAATGGAGTTCAAGCCGGCGATCGCGGACGACCTGAGGGACATGGACCCCGGCATTTTCCGTGAGAAGTGGGGCGGGCTCAAGGCGCACATCGACGCGGCCGCAGAGCGCACGGCTGCGGGCGTCGGCTCCGCGGGCCGGGCTTCCGGCGCGTCCAAGGCCGCGAATTCGACGGGCCCTCAGGCTTCTACCCCTTCGAGCCGCAAGTGAACGGCGCGGGGCGAGAATCGGGCCCGGGCGAGCTCGTCTCGCCGATCCTGCAGTTCGACGCCCTCGCCTGCTCCGAGCCGTCGAAGACGTGCATCGTGGTCGACTCCTTCAGCTACACCCGGGCGCAGATCCTCGAAGCCGCAGACGCGCTGGCGGCCGGGCTCGCCGCCTACGGCGTCGGGCAGGGCGACAGGATCGCCATCATCCGGCGAAACGCCCCGATCCACATGATCGCCTTGCTGGCGGCCAGCAGAATCGGCGCCGTGCTGCTCCCGCTCAATTTCCGCCTGTCCTCGATCGAGTGCCAGGCGATCATCGACGACGCCGGATGCGCCGCCGTGCTGTGCGGGCCGCGTTTCGCGCGGCAGTTCGACGAAGAGCTTGACCTTTCGCCCGAGATCCTCTGGATCGTCGACGACATCGACCCCTCGATCGAACCCCCGGAAGACGATTCTCTCCACTTCATCTGGCAGAGGCTCTCGGAGCTCTACCGCGCAGGCGAGGGCATGGTTCCCGACGCCGCGCCAATCCGCGCCGAGACCCTCGCGCTCCTGCTCTACACGTCCGGCTCGACGGGCAAGGCCAAGGGCGTCAAGCTCACCTACGGCAACGTCTTCGCCTCGTGGGCGGCTTTCTCCGAGGTGCTCGGCACGGGGCCCGACGACGTCGCCCTTGCGATCGCGTCCTTCGGGCACGTCGGCGGCCTCAACACCTTCACCTTCGCCACGCTTCTGGCCGGCGGCCTCGTGGTGGTCCAGCGCAAGTGGGACGTCGGCGACGCTCTGGCCAAGATCGAACGCTACCGGGTGACCCGCACCTTCGGCGTCCCGACGATGTACGACGCCATGGCCCGGCACCCGGACTTCGGCTCGCGCGACCTTTCGAGCCTGAAGACGGCGATCGTGGGAGGCGCCTGCTGCCCCAAGGGCCTCTGCGACGTTTTCACCGCGCGAGGCGTGCCCCTGGCGAACTCGTGGGGCATGACCGAAACCGCGGGCGGCGGCACGCTCACGCCGCCGAAGGACATGGCCGGGCATTGCGCCCAGGTGGGCAAGGCCGCCCCCGGGATGAAAATGCGGGTGGCGCGCGAGGACGGATCCGAGGCGTCGGTCGGCGAAGTCGGCGAACTGTGGGTGTCCGGACCGTCCGTCTCCCCCGGGTACTGGGGAATGCCCGAGGGCGAAGGATGCGGCTTCGCGGGCGACGGATGGTTCCACACGGGGGACCTCGTCTCCGTCGACGCCGAAGGCTTTTACACCGTCGAGGGGCGTGCCAAGGATCTCATCATCTCCGGCGGGGAGAACATCTATCCCGCCGAGATTGAGACGGTGCTGCGCAACCATCCCGCCGTCGCCGACGCCGTTGTGGTGGGCATGCCGGACAATCGCTGGGGCGAGCTGCCGGCTGCCTTCGTCGTCGCCGAAGACGGCGCCGATCTGGACCTTGACGAAGTGCGCGCCTTCGCCGCGACCCGGCTGGCGAAATACAAGGCGCCGCGCACGATGGCGGAGATTGACGGCATCCCCCTGGGCTCGACGGGCAAGCCGGATCGCGGCGCGCTGGCTCGCATCGCCGCTCGCCACCACGATCCGGGGCCGCGCTGGTACGCGCAGGGGTGAGAGCGCCGTCGGCGCCGGCTCCAAGCCCAGCGTGACTTAGCTTTTCGAGGCGGCTTACGGCCAGGTCCATCCAGGCGGCACCCGCAGCTCCGTCGATAAACCGCCGGGCATCAACGGCAGCGTGGCTCCGTAGCGCTTTCGCCACATCACCGGCGGAAGCGCCCACGACGTCCACCCGCCAAAGGGCCTCGCGGCGAGTTTCGCCGTTTAACGGTAAACTTATGGCATAAATTGACGCCACCGAAGGAGACAGGATCGTGGCACGGGCTGATTTGCTTCTGGATCTCGTGGAAGCCGAAAGGCGAGGCGATCGCGAGCGCTTCAAAGTCCTCGTTGAGTCGGTGATTGCCGAAGAAAGAGCCAACCAGCACCATCTTCTGGCCGACCGGTTATCCCAGCTGATCACGACGACGGGGCAAAGCGTCCACGACGATCATGCCGTGGCAATGCGCGACCTCATACACGAAGTCGTGCCCAGCCGCAGGCTGGAAGAGCTCGTACTGGCTCCTGCTCCGCGCCGCGTCGTGTCCGAATTGATCGAGGAACAGCAACGCGCCGATCTACTGCGCAGCTACGGCATTGAGCCTCGCAACCGATTGCTTCTGTCGGGGCCTCCCGGCAACGGGAAGACCAGCGTTGCCGAGGCGATAGCCTCGGAGCTCATGCTTCCCTTCTACATCATCCGATACGAGGGAGTGATGTCGAGTTTCCTTGGGGAAACGGCCGCCCGGCTCGACAGCGCCTTCGAATTTGCTCGCACTCGCCGCTGCGTTCTGTTCTTCGACGAGCTGGACACCATCGCCAAGGAACGGTCGGACGAACATGAGACGGGAGAGATCAAGAGGGTGGTCTCCACCCTCTTGTTGCAGGTCGACCGCCTCCCCGCACATGTCATCTTCATCGGGGCCACCAACCACAGCGAACTGCTAGATCGAGCTGCGTGGAGGCGCTTCCAAATCCGCGCCGAGCTCGGAGCCCCCACCCGCGATCAGGCCACAAAGTTCTTCGAAAGGCTCTCCGTTCGTCTGGGAGGCGAACTCGGATTCGCGCCTCGAACCCTGGCGGACAAACTGGCCGGCGCGAGCTTTGCAGAGCTCGAAGAGTTCGCCTTAGACGTCCGCCGACGACTGGTGCTTGAGCTTCCCGGCGGTGACATGCGCCGCATTGCGCGCGAGCGCCTGGAAACCGCCGCGGCCAGGTTCGAAAATGACCGGGAACTCGAGGCCTCTTCTAGCATTCGGGCCAGCAAAGGTACAAGATCGCCCCAAACAAGGAAAGAAGCCTCCCAAACTACCTGAGCCTTCAAAGCCGGGAGTCAGTCGCCAAGAAGAGCGGCTGACGCCGCAGTTCCGAAGACTGACAGACGCCTTCGAAGCCAAGCGAGCACAACTCAGAGAAGGGCTGCCCGAGGAAGTCGATCCCGCACTGGTCGTCGTGTTCGATCTCGCAGGCAGCGTCAAAGACTTCTGTAATGCGGTCGACAAAGTGGACGGCCTCGAGTTTCTCTCCGAACTCGCGGGAGATCAGACCGATCCCGACGACGATTTTCACATGATCGACCCAGATGCTGGCCGAACCGACAAACCTGTTGAGCACTCCTTGTACTTGGTCATGTCGAATGCCAGAGCAATCGACGAGCTGCGCAAGCTTTTTGCCCTGTGGAAAGCGGATCCTAAAGCAAAACTCGAACAGGGCCTCAACAAGTTCAAGTACGCCTTTGAGCAGCTCACTGCAATCCGGCGATGGGGCCCCGAGGACCGCATCCGCGAAACCGGGCTTCACGAACGCTGGCAGGAAACACTGAACGTGATCGGGCAATCTGTCGGCACTGTCCTAGTCGAGGTAGAACTGTGGCATCGCCGCGACAAACATAAACGCGCCAAAGCCGAAGAAGCCGTCAAGAACCTCGTGGCGGACTCCGGTGGGTCTGTCCTTGACAGCGCTCAAATCGCGGAAATCGGTTACCACGCTTTATTGGCGGAATTACCCATACAGCAAGTCGAATCAGTGATGACAAAAGGCGCCGAATCCATCCGCTTGCTCGCCGCCGACGAGATCATGTTCGTCAGCCCATTCACGCCAATGAATGTCGCGCCCTACGCAGAAGATCCGACAGCGAATGTCGCTCTCGATTCGAACAATCGAGTTCAGGGACAGCCGCGAGTCGCACTTCTTGACGGATTGCCGTTCCAGAACCACGACGCGCTACGAGGCCGCCTGTCCATCGACGATCCCGACGGCTTGGGCGATGACTATCCTTTGAGGCAGCGCCAGCACGGCACCGCAATGGCGTCGCTCATCATTCACGGAGACCTCAGCAAGCCCGGCGCCCCACTCGACAGACCCCTTTACGTGCGGCCAATCATGCGGCCTCGCGAGATGGACGAAGGCGAACAGGTCGTTCCCAATCGGCTTTTCCCAGACCTCCTTCACAGAGCAATCAAGCGAATAGTGGAAGGCGATGGCGGCCACGAACCAGCGGCGCCCAGCGTCCGCGTGGTCAACCTATCGATCGGGGTGCCGAACCGCGCCCTTACTCGGAGGATGAGTCCAATTGGCCGCCTCCTGGATTGGCTCGCCGTTCACTACAATTTGCTTTTCATCGTGAGCGCTGGAAACCACCCTGAGCCACTTACAATTCCCGCTGCGGCCGCCGAGAGCATAAAGTCTGCACGGGCCACCGCAACCCAGGCAGTTTTCGACAAGTCTCTGCTGAAGGGAATCCTTCCGCCAGGCGACGCCATGAACGTGTTGACCGTCGGGGCCACCCACAGTGACAATTCTGGCGTCATGGAACCAAATGATGCCGTTTGGGACATCAATCTCCCGGACGCTCCTTCACACTATGGAGCACGAGGGCCCGGCGTCGATCGATCTGTAAAACCGGACCTTCACCATACTGGCGGTCGATCCCTTTACGTACGTCCTGTGATTGCACCTGGGCAGAAAGAAGTCGCTTTAGAACTCGCACCCACGTCGGCAACCGGACCTGGAGTCCGAGTAGCGGCTCCTAGCTCCACAGGAGCCACGAACAAGACGATGTTCACCTTCGGCACCAGCAATGCCACCGCTCTAGTGACGCGAGAGGCGAGTCGGCTCTTCGACGTCTTAGAAGCAGGAGCACAGAGCAACAAGGAGCTGCGGCTGCCAGATCCCCAGTTCCACCCACTCCTCGTTCGAGCTCTCCTCATCCATGCCAGCAGTTGGGGAAGCTGGCACTCACACCTAAAAAAGGACCTCGGGCTCTCCGGCGGCAATGCTCGCCGTCAACTTACTGCCCTGCTTGGTTATGGGCGTCTCGATCCCAATAAGGCAGGCACTGCCGCCAACAACAGAGCAGTGTTGGTCGCGGGCGGACTGATAACTCGAGACCAGCGCCACACATACGAGCTTCCGCTGCCGTCCTCACTTCGTTCAAAAGCTGAATGGCACCGCTTCACGATCACTCTCGCCTACGGAGCCCCAACAATCGGCCACCTCACCCGTTACCGCGGCGCGAAGGTCTATTTCACAACTCCCGACACCAAGCTTGCCGGTGGCGAGCGGATCGAACCCGAGCACCATGCGGTGCGGAGAGGTAGCCTGCAGCACGAAATAGTAGACGGTTCGCATCCAATGTCGTTTGCCGACGGCGACGTCTTCCCGATTCATATCGAGTGCATGGACGACGCTCAGCGACTTCATAAAGGCAACTCAATCAGATACGCGCTGGTGGTATCCGTTGAAACCGCAGAACGAACTTCGACCACGATCTACGACGAAGTTGAAACCATGCTCCGTCTTCACGCAAGCGAACGAGCTCGAGAACGAGTCCAATCTTGACCGGAAGCTTAGCAGGTTTGCCCCCGCACTTGTACAGCACAGGGTTATGGCCGTCGTCGCCAACAGCTTAAGCCGTTCGCCGACATCATTTGCACGGCTGCTTAGTCGTTTGAGCCCTGAGCTTCCTCGCCGGTGCCTTGAGACACTTCCTCGGCGTCGTCGTTATCTTGCCCGTCGTCCTGCGCATCGTCGATGCCCTGCGCGTCGTCGCCCTTCGCCCGTGCGATGAGGGGCAAAAGGACGTGGGCCCGCTCCGACCCGTTTTCGCGCAGATCCGCGAGGGCCTGCTCGGTGGCCCACGGCCCCACGACGCCCGCCACCAGCTCGTTGGCGAACCGCCGAACCTTGTTCCGCCCTACGGACAGCAGGTGGTGCGGCGTCGCCATGACGTGCATCGCCATCCCCCCTTCGAGGGCGTCGCCGAGCTGCACACGCTGCGTTTCCGGCCGCAAATCGCCGGTTCGCATGGCGTCGCGGATGATGTTCCTCGTGTGGATCACGGACTTGCCCACCGAGTTCTGCCATATCGTGCCGAGCTCCTCGTTGTCCGTGTGGTTTTCGAGGATCAGGCGGATGACGGCAAGCCCCGTGGGCGTGTAGTAGCGCGTGAGCCTGTCCTCGACGAGCATCTGGACGTACTCGAGAAACGGGACGTCGGGCCTTTCGTAGTCGCGGTATTCGAAGAAGACGTCCGACGCCGTGAACGCGTCGGCCAGCATCGCCTCTTTGGTGGGCCAGCGCAGATAGAGCGCCGATTTGCCCATGCGGGCGTGCTTGGCCACCTTCCCGAGCGTGAAACCGGACCAGCCCACTTCCATGTAGACCTCGAGCGCGGCGACCAGAGCGCGCTCCTCGATGCCGGGATCGCGCGGGCGGCCGACCCCGGCGTCGGCCGCCCCCGAATCCACGACGCTTGACAGCGCTGGAAGAAGTTCTCCCATCGGATGCTCACGCGCGCCGAGCCGGCACGCTCTTCTCCACGCATTCGACGACGTCGGCGATGCTCGTGTGGACGAATTGCGGGCGGAAGGCGAATTCGCCGATGTTTTCGCGGGTTGTGGACCCGGTCAAGACGAGGTGGGTCTGCAAGCCCGCTTCCATGCCGGCAAGGATGTCGGTGTCCATGCGATCGCCGACCAGCGCGGTCTGCTCCGAGTGGGCGTCGATGAGGTTGAGGCCCATGCGCAGCATGACGGGGTTCGGCTTGCCCACGTAGTACGGGTTCTTGCCGGTGGCGGCGGTTATCATCGCGGCGACGGCGCCGGTGGCCGGGATGGGCCCGTCCGCGGAAGGCCCCGTGACGTCCGGGTTGGTGGCGATGAAGCGGGCGCCTTTGCAGATGAGGCGAATGGCCTGCGTGAGGGCCTCGATGCTGTATGTGCGAGTCTCGCCGAGAACCACGAAATCCGGATTGTCGTTGGTCATGACGAAGCCGTGCTCGTACAGGGCGGTGGTGAGTCCCGCCTCGCCCACCACGTAGGCGCGGCGCGAGTCGGACTGCGTGGCGAGGAAGGTGGCCGTGGCGGTGGCGGAGGTCCAGATGTTCTGCTCAGGAACGTCAAGGCCTGAGGAGGCCAGCCGCGCGGAGAGGTCGCGGCGGGTGAAGATCGAGTTGTTCGTCAAAACGAGGAAGGGAATCTCGCGCTCGCGCAAAGCGCTGAGAAACTCGGACGCCCCCGGCAGAGCGTGCTCTTCGTGAATGAGCACGCCGTCCATGTCAGTCAACCAATTCGCAATGTCAGCCATGCTTCAAGTCTAGGCGGCTGAGCGGCCCGCCGCGGCCCATACCGGGCGCAGTTCACACCGGACGTCCAGGATCCGGCCGATCTTGAAGGAGGCGGGTTCTTAAAAGCGGCGGGGGCCGGAAGGCTGCTCTGCGGCTGCGGGGCACTGGGCGCCCGGCTTCCTCCAACCGCTGAGCCCTCAGGGTCGGGCCAGCAGTTGCGACGCTCTCTGGTGGGATATGCCCATGACGGTCCCCACGTCCCGCAGCGCCAGCCCCGCTTCGCGCAACGCCCGGGCAGCCATCCGCGATTCCGCTGCCGCTCGCTCCCTGGCTCGAGCTTCTTTTTCGCGTTCCTCCTTCGCCCGCGCAGCATGTTCCCGATACGCCTGGGGAAGAACGGGGACAACGTCAATGGCGACGTCGTCCTCCGGCAATCCCGCAAGGTAGGCGACGGCCTCGCGGATGTCGTCGCTTGCTTGATCGAGCCTGCGAACCTGGGAGACCGCGCCGACCTCGGCGCATTCGGTGACCCACCACCCTGTGCGCCCGCGTTCGGCTGTGACAGTGAATCGGCGGCTCATCGCCACCACCCCTTTCCCAACTCGTCGGAGAATTGGTCGAAGAATTTGCGGGCGGTCAGGTCGTCAATTTCAACGTGACGTCCAAGCGTGCGTGAAGTTGTTCCGACGGTGACCGCAGTATGATTCGTCAGCTCCGTGGTCGAGAAGTCAAGGTCGCGAGCTTTTGCTTCTTGCTTGAGCTTCTTAAGCACAGCGTTGCGCTTCACTCACACAGTCTACCCTGGACTAGACTTATCGTGCGACCCCGGTCTAGGGATCTATCGTGCGACCCCGGTCTAGGGAATCGTCTGCATGCCGTTGCGCGGACACAGCAAGCTATAAATTTTAGGGTCGTCTCGGTCACCTTTGCAGCCGCGGCAACTAGAGCTACGGCTGGCACTCATTCTCCCGTGGCGACCAAGTGCCGCCCGTGGCAAACTGGCCGGGTGACTTCTTTCGACGCCGCCGCGCGGGCCGCAACCGCGCATTTTGACTTTCCGTGTGCTTTCGGTGTGACAGACCTTGCGGGGCCGATCGCGTTTTCGGGCGACGTCGACGCGGTTTTCCCTTTCGCCTCGGTGACGAAGCCGCTGGCCGGGTACGCCGCCCTCGTGGCGGTCGATCAGAAACTGCTGCGTTTGGACGCGCCCGCGGGACCCGAGGGTTCGACTGTGCGCCACCTTCTGGCGCATGCCTCCGGTCTGCCGTTCGAGGCGGGGGCGATTCTGGGAGCGCCGGGAAGGCGACGCGTGTATTCGAATCGAGGCTTCGACGTGCTGGGCGGCGTTGTCGAGGAGGCGACGGGCACGCCCTTTCCCGAGTGGCTGGAGGAAACCGTGCTCATTCCGTTGGGCTTGAGTGCAACCGAATGCGAGGGCTCGCCGGCCCATTCGGGCCGCGGCTCGGTGGCCGACCTTCTGGCGTTCGGCCGTGAGACGCTCTCCCCAACGCTCGTCTCGGCCGAGCTGTGGCGCGAGGCGATCACGCCGCAGTTCCCCGGGATCTCGGGCGTGCTGCCTGGGTACGGACGGCAGGCCGACAACGCGTGGGGCCTGGGCGTCGAGATCCGCGACTCGAAGGCGCCGCATTGGACAGACGTTTCGTTCCCGCCGTCGGCCTACGGGCACTTCGGCCAATCGGGGTCGTTCCTGTGGGTCGATCCGACGGTCGGGCGCGCCGGGGCCTTCCTCGGCGCGCGCCCCTTCGGCGCGCCTCACAGGGAGGCGTGGCCCGCGCTGACGAAAGCCATGCGCGAGGCGTGACTCGACCGTTGGCGCCTGCCGCAAAGCTGATTCACCCTGTTCCTGTCGACGGCGAGGCCGACGTCGGCGACCCGGGTTCCGGAGGATCCGCGGCGGTTCTAGGCTTGCGCCCGGGCGGCGCGGGGCGGCAGCCGGTCGTATAGCGCATGCCAAAGTAGTTTTCGCGTGTCAAAGACGCGTCTACATACCCGCCGTCCTGGGTGTTGTAGATATAGACCCCATGGTCACGACCATCTGAGACGTCGATGACCTCCGTGAAACCGAAAGGAGCGACCTCCTCTTTGACGATGGCAAGCAAGCGCGGCCAGACATCCTTGGAGAAACCGGGGGCGATCCCTTGTCGAGAATGGTCGAGATAACCGCCCTCGTGGAGGTCGTCGCACGGGTCGTAAAGCTTGTTCGGGTCCTCGTCTAGCCAGGTCCACCGCTTGGCGCCGAACTCGCCGTCGACCCTGGAGCGCACCCTGGCCAACGCCCCCGTGAGTTGACTGCGGGCGGTTATCACGTCCACCCGCTCTCTGAAGGGCTTGCGCCCCTCGTAATACGGAGACGGTGTCTGATCCACCGAGCTCTCCCCCTTTCCCGACGGCGTCGGCAAATTCGAGCCGGGCCCAACGGGCCCGCAGGCGCACAGGGCGCAGCAGGCAGCTGCCGCGGCGACCGCCCGCGCGACCGCGCCCATGTCAATGAGCCTTTCCAACAACGATCGACGCCAACTGCGACTGCGCATGGCTTTTGTCGACGAGATACCCGGAATGGCCGGTTGTCTTCGTGCCGGGCCCCTCCGGACTCAGCTTCTTGAAGCCCGAATCACCGTAGGGGTCCATGCCCAGGCTTCCGTTGTGATTGTAAGCAAAACCAGCGCTGACATTGGCGGTTCTGATCGGGTCGTCCTTGAAGGCGGTTCTGATCGGGTCGTCCTTGAAGAGGGAGACGAACCTGTGCCCCTGCGGGACGTCCATATCCCACGATCCGTTCTTCACTCCCGGCGAACCAAACGCGCCGAAGTCGCCAATCACCCCGGGCCGTGCCTGCGCGGCGGCGTAACTGGCCGTCGTCGATCCGTACGAGTGGCCAAGGAGCGACTGGTGGACGTCCGACGTTCCCGAAGTCGCCGCGTTGCGCGAATCCCTGATTCCCTCCAGGAACTTCGCTCCGCGGTCGCCGCCCATCCGGGCGTCGCGGGTGCCGAGAACGGAATAATCCCACTGCGTGAAGCTCTTGCCCGGATTGCTTTCCCACGGCGCCGGCGGAGCGTCGTACCCCACCCAGCCGATCGCCGCGACCGACTCTCCGTATTCTTCGCCTCCCGATAGTACTTGAGCTGCAAGAGTTCATCGCGGCTCAGAAGCTGGGACTCGCTCTTGCCTGGATTCGCCCTCTTGAGCTGCTCCAGACGGTCGGCTACGGGTTTGTACTGTTGGAGATCCTTGTTCAACAGTTTGCGATTGGCGATGTTTCTGTACTTCGCCTCCACGCCGTCCAGGTTGCCGACCATTTCAGGGGACTCTTCAGCCAAAGCCCGTTTTTCGGCGTCGGTGTGGGCGGCCCACCATGCGGCGACCTCCTCCGTATTGTTCGAGGGCGGCTGTTTTGGCAAGCCGGGATTCGGATCCTCCAACCTGCCCGAAGACTTCACCTTTCCGCCAGCGATCCGCGGAAGAGCGGCCTCGTAGGCCCCGTCTGCCTCGTCGGCTTTCTTGCGCGCATTGCGGACATGGACCTTGCACTCCTCGAGGTGTTTCTCGTGTTCCTTTTTGTCTTCCTCATGGTCGGTGTCCCATGGGCTGATCAAATCGCCGAAGCTCTTTTTGATCGGATTCGGGTCGGTCACCGTGGTTCCGTCGGCGGAGATCTTGAAGCCGAAATGGCTGGCGCGAGACTCGGCTTCCATAACCATGGTCGAAACCTTGCCCAAGCCTTCCTGAGCCTCCGCAGTGGTTTTATTAGCTCACCGATGTTTTTCAGCAGCAGGACGGTATTTCGGTCTAAGTGATCGCGCCTCTGCTGAGCCGCCGCAGCCCCTTGCCTTCCCACCCTGCGGAGAGATCCATGGTCTCTTATGGTCGCCCCCGCCCACAGCCTTCTTTCTAGAATTGACAAGCAGGTCTATAAAGGAGTCCAGGCCCTCGGGCTTCCAACGTTTGAGCTCATCCCACGTGACCATCATTTGCCTCGCAGACGGCTGTCGAGACTGGAAAAGTCGACGCTCGAAGAATGGTCGGCGGCGTTGTAGTCTTCGCGCGCCTTGTCGAGCGCCCCAGTGAAGGCTTCCAGGGAGTCTTTCATGCTTTTGGCCTTCTTGTCGCCAAAGTCTGCGGCACGGACGACGGCGCCTCCCGATCGGCTTCCCGGCATTGCCGCTGCGACACTAGGCGTTCCTTCTAGCATCTTTACGGAACCAATCGCTTGACCGGCTTGATCTGCCTCCGAGGCGGCCTTTTTCAACAGCTGCGGAGAGACTTTCACTTTTGACATTGCTCACCCTTTCACGCACCAGCAATGACGTCACGCATGCGTGTTTATATTAAGCGTGAATCACTGTTGGATGTAACGATTATCACAGTACAACACCATACCACTCCACACCCCCAAAATGGCAGTCCGCATTGCGGAATCGTCTCCCAAGGTTATGCAATATGCCAAACGATGTTGTTAGCCGATTGTGAGATATGCCATAGTTTCCGCGGAATCTCGTTATGTCCGCCTTCGATCACGATCAGCTGCGGACAGATTCAGCCCGCGCTCCCGAAACAAACCGCGACCACAAGGAAGCCAAAGGCTTTCAGCAAGGCCGAACACACGGAACATGTGGGCCGTCGGCGGCACGGCGAACTTGGCCGGAGTCCGGCCCCGGCTCAGACTTCCGATTTCGGCCAAGCCGTCTGCCGACCAAGCCTCAGTGCTTGTCTCTTCGGTTTCCAACCTGCTTTAAGCCAAGCACGCTAGCACGCGCATATAGGCCATGCACGCTAGCACGTCCAGGCGACTACCGCCGCTCCCCCGCTTGGAACACGGACGGTTTCACCCGCCTCAATCGGCCTGCCGTCGGGAATTTCGTCACCGCAGGTCGCGGCCGCATGCACGACCTCGATCGTTCTGACCGCCCCGGACGCCCGCGAGGATTCGCTCGTCTTCAATGGCACGCTCACGTCCTCGCGGCCGTGATTGGTGGCCACAAGGATCCCGCCGCGCGGGCCGCGCAGGACGCCCCGCGCGAGCTGCGGAGAATCGAGGTCGACCGGCGGCTCAATCCCGGCGAGGTCGCGCACCAGCCTGTAGACGCGCCACAGGCCGTCGGCGTCGCCGTGGGCGTCGGCGATCTCGGCGGCGAGAAGCTCGATCGGATAGGCGCATACGACGACGGCCCCCCGGCCGCGCCGGGCCACGGTCAGCGCGGGCAGGCCGGCGGCGTCGGTCGCCACCGTTCTCGCGTCGTCCACGTCCAGCTCCACGCCTCGCAGATGCAGATCGTTGGCCGCTCCGCCCGCCCTCGCGGCCGCCGGCAGCTCGACCGAGACGACCTCGCCAGCTTCCATGCCCGCGAAGGGCTCGACGGCGGTCAGCTCGAGGCGGTCAGTTGCGACGGCCCGGTCGGCTATGCGCACGCCCGCGAATTCCGCGAGCTCGGGGATCGCCGTCTCCGCCGAGCACGAAAGGTAGAGGACGCCGCCGGCTTCGACGTAGTCGAGCGCGCCTTGCCAGAAGGACGTGCGCATGTGCAGGAGGGACGAGGTCGTCGATGTGAGCGGCGCGGGAAGCAGGGCGACGGGCGTCGCGGGCCACGAATCGTCAAGCTTCTCGCGGGGAAACTGGCAGGGCAGCCCGGCGCGGGAGGCGAAGACGTAGGAGTTGAGCCACCCGCGCACCAGCGGCTTGACGTCGCGGGCGGGCTCCCATGCCTTTTCGGCCGGGGCGTACGGCCCCGAGGGCGCGTCGTCCAAACCGTAGGAGGCGCGGTCATAAGGCTTGACGTACTCATGCGGCACGGGAATCGACGCGGGCGTCCAGGGACCGTCGCCCGCCAGGCCCTCGAGGTCGAGGGCCCCGGTCACCCGCGCGAGCTCGCTCTGAACGCGGGCGCGGGGGCGTGCCTTGCCTTCGGCGTCGAGCAGCCCGAATTGCGTCTCGTGGGGCATACGCACATATGGGGCGCGGCGATAGGCGGCGGGTTCGGCGTCGATCCAGCACCACGCGTAGAAGCCAATCGCCCCGGCCCCCAGGGAGGACCAGCACACGAGCCTGTCGTAGTCGGCGATCGCCTCGGGCGCGAACTGGGTGCTGGAGGCCCCGAATTCGTGGACCATCACCGATTTTCCGGCGCCGCGGGCGAGGGCGGTCTCGAATGCCCCCGCCATGCTCATCCGCCGCGAGCCCAGACGGTCGGCGTACAGCTCCGGCGAGTAGATCGGGTAGGGATGCACGCACGCGAAGTCGAGGGCGTCGGCGACGACGTCGGCCCGGAACGGCCCTCCGTCGACCTCCTGGGAGGCCGTGCCGATGGTCACGAGGCAGCCGGGGTGGTTCGCGCGGATCGCCTGAGTCAGGGCCGCAGTCCATTGGACGGCGTGTTCGTCGTCGGTGGTTTCGCCGTAGATCCAGAACGGCGGCTCGTCGGTGAGGTCCCAAGCGATCAGCTCGGGACGGCTCGCCCACCTGCGAGCCAGCTGCGCGGCGTGGGCGGCCTGGAGTTTGACGAGTTCGGGGTCGGTATGCGGGTTGACGCCGCTCGCCCACGGAAGGTCCCAGTAGGCGTCGCCGACCTCGCCGCCCACGAAAAGGGCTGGGTGGAGCGTGATTCCATGGGCCTTCGCCGCGTCGAAGACTCGGTCGAGGACGGCCAGGTGCGCCTCGTCGAGGCGGCCGCGTTCGGGTTCGACGGCCGCCCACAGCAGGTCGATGCGGGCGCTCGTCAAACCGTGCTCGGCCATCTGGGCGAAGGCCCGGTCGAATGCCTCGGGGCCTTCGCGCCACGGCCAGTCCGGCCCCGATGGCGGCACGACGTGCGCGCCCACCGGGATATGCGGCTTTCCGCAGGCGTACATGAAGTGCCTGCCCATGGAGAAAGCCGAGTCCTGCGAAGGTCCCGGGGCGGCCGCGTCCCGCTCGATTCGCGGCATGCCCGGTTCCTTTCCCTCCGGTTCCTTTCCAGCCTCCGGCGCGGCCGGATCCGGCTCGAGCCGGGGTCCGCGTCCTCCCGGCGAAGCGCTCTGCGGCGCCTCGCCTCGATGCCCGCCTCGGCTCATTCGCATGTCGTCACCTTCGCTCCGACGTTGAACACTCCCGGCGTGGCCGAGTTCTGCGAGGCCTTCGCCCAGGCGGCCAACAGCAGCGGAACGGCGGCGCATCCTGCGTCGAGCAGCGGCGCCGTGCTGGAAAACAGGTAGTCGACGGTCAGGCCGGAAGCGGCGACGACGTCGGTTCCCACAACCGTCACCGACGCGCCTTTCGCTTCGAGTTCGCCGCGCAGGCGCGCGTCCAAGGCCGCCTGGGTCGGTTCGAGGCTGACGAGCACGACGCCGAGGCCGGGGGCGGCCAGCTCGAGGGGGCCGTGCCGGAATTCTGCGGCGTCCATCGAATGGGCGGGGACGTGCGCGGATTCCTTGAGGACGAGCGCATTGAGCTCGGCGGTTGCGATGGCGACGCCGCGGCCGAGCACCATGAGGGCCTGCTCGGATTCGTCGATCGCTGCCGCGAGCCTCCGCCCGATAGCCTCGGCGCCGTCGGCCCACTCGCTGAGTCCTGCCGCGGCCTTTTCGGCGAGCGCCTGCGCGGAGGAGAGAATCGAGGCGACGGGCTCGCCGCCAGTCAGGACTTCGGCGAGGACGTGCATGGCGAGCATCGTCGAGACGTACGTCTTGCTGGAGGGCCCGCGCTCGTCGCCCGCGCCGAGGTCGATGGACACCGCGGCCTCTTCGGCGAGAGGGCTTTGCGGCCCGTTCGTGACGGCGACCAGCGGAACGCCCTCTTTCTTGCGGAGCTCCGCCGCCATGCGCACCGCTTCGACGCTCTCGCCCGACTGGCTCACCGCCACAACCGCCGATTCGGGGGCCAAGGCGTTCATCCGGTAGTGCAGAAGCTCGGCGGTGTGGATCGTGTTGGCTTCCACGCCGCGGCGCCCGAGGACGCTGGCCAGCGCGGTCACGGCGTCGGCCGAGCTGCCCATGCCCGTTAGGACCAAGCGGCGACCGCCGAGCAGGGTGCGCACCCGCTCGAACTTGTCCGCCTGCTCGCCCAGGGTGCGCGCCGTGCCCAGCAGCGCGCTCGGGCTCTCGCAGATTTCTGTGAGAAAGAGATCTCTTCCGGCGGGTGCTCCGGCGGTCGCGGCGCTGTTGCCGCCGGCGTGAACGGCGGCAGTCGCAGCGACGTTGCGAGCGGCGCGGTCGGCGACGATTGCGGCGTCGTCGCGATCGGCCGTGCCGGAAGAATCTTGTGTGGTAGCCATGTTTATCCTTTTGTTGAGCCGGCCGTGAGGCCGTCGATGAATTTCCGTTGCGCCACGATGAAAATGACGATCATGGGAACGGCAGTGACGACGGCGCCCGCCATGGTTCCCGGCCAGTCCACTGTGTTCTTGCGGGCAAGAAGGGCCAGGCCGACGGGCAGCGTGCGCGTCGATTCGGAGTTCGAGACGAGGAGCGGCCACAGGAAGTCGTTCCACGCCCCGAGGAAGGTGAAGACCGTCAGGGTCGCGATTCCCGGCGCAGCAAGCGGCAGCACGATGCGCCGCAGGATCTGGAACTCCGACGCCCCGTCCAAGCGCGCCGCCTCCAGAATGGAGTCGGGTATGGAAGCGAAGAACTGCCGCATGAGGAAAATGCCGAAGACCTGGACGGCGCCCGGCGCGATTATTCCCGAAAGCGTGTCGAGGCCCAGGAAGGGAACCCAATCGTGGAGCCACACCATCATCCTGTAGAGGGGGACGAGGTTGACCTGCATGGGGATCATCATCGTCACCATGAGCAGGCCGAACAGGAACGACCGCCCCGGGAAGGGAAGCTTCGCGAAGGCATAGGCCGCCAGCGAATCGAAAACGACGTTGAGAATCACCACGACGACGGCGACGATCACCGAGTTGAGGAAGTATCGGAAGAACGGCTGGTCCGTGAAGATCCGCTCGTAGGCCTTGGTCGACGCCGGGTCGGGCACGAGTCCCGTGCCCGGGGCGAACACATCCCGACTCCGCTTGAACGACGTCGAAAGCGTCCACAGCCAGGGGATCGTCATGAGCACACTGAAGACCGTGAGGCAGACGTATGTCAGGATGCGGCGCTTCGTCGTCGGCCGGAGGCGTTTGGCCCACGACGTCGCGCGCTTCTTTTCCGCCGGCTTCCCGTCGGAGCGCTTCTTTTCCGCCGGCTTCTTTGCGGAAACGCCCGCCGCCTTGCTTGCCGCAGCCTCTTTTGAGGAGCCTTCTGCCGCAGCGCCTTTTGCAGCGGAGTCTTGCGCGTCGGGCATGTCAGCGCCCTTCGTCGCGGCTTTGCCCGTCATGAGGGCCTCCTTTCAAGCCTCATCTGGAGCGCAGACGCGGCGGCCAGGAAAATCACCAGGAGATACGCGGCTGCGGACGCGTGGCCCAAGTCCAGCCGGTGGAACTTCTCGACGAGGTAGTAGACCACGGTCATCGTCGAGTCGGCGGGCCCGCCTCTGGTCATGACATACACCTGGTCGTACACCTGGAACGCGCCGATGATTCCGACGACGTAGACGAACAGGAGCGCGGGCCGCAAAGCGGGCAGAGTGACGGCCCGGAAGGTTCGCCACGGCCCGGCGCCGTCGACGGCGGCCGCCTCATACCTCTCGCGCGGGATTCCCTGCAGAGCAGCGAGGAGGATGACCGTCTCGAAGCCGAACCCCTGCCAGATGCTCGCGGCGCACACGGCAAGCAGGGCCGTGTCCGGGTCGGAGAGCCACTGGCGCCCCTCTCCCCCGAAGAACTCGATGACGCGGTTGATCAGCCCGTCGTCGTTCAGGAGCATCTTCCACATCGTGGAGACGACCACCAGGGACATCGTCACGGGGAGGAAGAATGCGGCGCGGAAGAGCGCCTGGCCGACGCGCGCTCGATTGAGCAGCAGCGCCGAAACCAGCCCGAGGAGCGGACCGATGGTCATCGTCACGAGGGCGAAGATCGCCGTGTTTCCGGCGGCGGTTCGGAACTGTTCGTCGGCGAAGAGGTCGGAGTAGTTGTCGAGGCCGACGAACTTCGGATCGGTCACGCCGTTGTACTTTGTGAAGCTCCACCACAGCGAGAAAGCCATGGGGAGGAAGAAGAAAACGGCGGTGAAGATCATGGCCGGGGCCACGAAGACATACCCCGCCCGGCGCTGCCGCCTTTCCATGGGCGATTTCTTCGCAGACGGCCGGCGTTTGGAGGCCGCCTTGCGGCTTCGGGCGCCCGCGCCGCTTTCGGCGTTCGCGGCCTCGTTCTCTACCGCGGCGTCGGCTGCGTCAACCATGTGTCACCCCTTTTCGCTTCGGGTTCCGCCTTGAGGGAGTTCCAGTGCGCGGACGCACGATCCCGCCCGCGTTTCGCCGGCGGCGGCGCGATCGTAGCCGTGCGTGATTGCTGCGCCGCGCCGCCTGCCGCGTCATTGGCGAAGAGCTTCATCGGTTTTCTTCGCTGCATCTTCTAGCGCCCCCTTGGGGGTTTTCCGGCCTCTGATCGCAGAGGCGACCGCTTTGGTGATCTCCTGGTCGATGTCCGGCCATCCGGCCACGTATGGGAACGGCGTCGCCGTGGACATGGCCTTTTCGAACACCTCGAAGGGCTTTTGCCCGCCGAAGAAGGGATCGGGCTGGGAGAGCTTGGGCGATTTGAGCGCGGCCTTCGTGGCGGGAGCCGCCCCCGCCTTGGTGTAAACGAGCTCTTGCTGCTCGGGTTTGAGCATGAATTGCATGAGGCTCCATGCCTTCTTCGGGTTCTTCGCGCTGGCCGGAATCACCAGGCCGGTGCCGCCGAGGTACGAGCCGGGCTTCTTGGCGAACGGCGCCGGGGCCACAGCCCACTTCCCGGCTTGGCCGGGGACGCCGTCTTTGAGCACGCCCATCATGTAGGGGCCGTTGAGGAACATGCCGATGCGCTCGTCCGAGATTCCCGGCAGGCCCGTGGAGTCGCCTTGCGAGTCGTCCCACAGCAGGCCGCCGCTGTCGAGCAGCTTCTTCATGTACTCCATCGCCTGGACGCCTTCGGGAGACGTGAACGCCGCCTTCTTTCCCGACTTGTCGACGATCGACCCGCCGTTTTGGAAGAGGAACTGGGAGTACTGGAACGTGTCCGGGCGCACCTGCATCAGGTGCTTGTCGGGTTTGCCGTCTCCGTTCGTGTCCTCGGCCATGGCCTTGGAGACCTCGACGAGCTCGTCCCATGTGGTGGGAACCTTGAGCCCCTTGGCTTCCAGGATGTCCTTCCTGTAGTAGAGGGCGTATGCGTCGAAGTCGTATGCCAGAGCGATCTTGTGGCCCTTGTAGGTCATCGCGTCGACGGCGCCCTTGGAGTACTGGGAGTCGATGGACGCGCCGTTGAGCTTCTCGCCCGAGATTTCGGACAGGTCGGACAGAAGGTCTTGGGAGGCGTAGGTCGGCACCCACGTCATGTCGATCGTGGCCAGGTCGGGCGCCGAGTTCGACGAGAACGCGGTCGACAGCTTCTCCTGGAAGGTGTCGTAGTCATAGACCTGGTAATCGACTTTGATTCCCGGGTGCTTCTTCTTGTACGCCTCGATGGCGGGTTTCACCGGCGTCGCCGAGCCGTAGTAGTCCCAGACGACGATCTTGTTCGCGTCTGCGTCGTCGCTCGAACAGGCGGCGAGGCTCGTGCCCGCCATTGCACATGCGGCGATCATCGCCGTTGCGATCGCCCGTTTGCTGTGTCTCCTCATGTTCGCTCCAGCTGGTTGAGGTGATTGGGAGGAAGGGCATGGTCAGGCGCTGGGCGCGGGAGGCTCGCTCGAACGCCGCATCGACGGTTCGTGGACGACGATGCGGGCGCAGCGCGGAGTTTCCTTTTCATACGCTTCGCGGCCTGGCGACGTCGATGTGGTACTTCGCCCGACTGCCCTTCACAACTGTGCGACAGTATTCGATCGGACGCCCATCGGCGTTGCGTGAGATGAGTCTGATCAGGAGCACAGGCTCGCTGCGCTCCTGCTTGAGCAACGCGGCTTCCCTGGCGCTCGGCAGGGCGGGCTGGATCGTTTGATGCCCGCTGACGAGGTCGACGCCGAAGCGCTGGGAAAGGTGCATGTAGAGGGATGAGGACCCGAGGTCCAGGGAGAGGAGCCCGGGAAAGAGATATTCGGGGAGAAAGACGTGTTCGAGGAGCAGCGGCTCGTCGCCGGCGATGCGCAGGCGCTCGATCGAGTAGACCGGAAGCCCCGAAGCAATGCCGAGCCGGTCAGCCGTCGACGGCGTCGATTCGGTGACTTCCTGGGTCAAAACGACTGTGCGCGGCTTCAGGCCGCGGACGGCCATCTCCGCCGTGAAGCTCGTCAGCTCGGCGAGCTGGCGCTCCACCGGGCTTTCGCTGACGAAGGTCCCGCGCCCGCGGACACGGTAGATTTGGCCTTCGCGGACGAGCTCGTCCAGAGCGCGCCGCACCGTGACGAGGCTGCACCCGTAGAACTCTCCGAGTTCGCGCTCCGTCGGGAGGCGATCCCCGGATTTCCAGCGCCCCGCGTCCATTTCCCGGCGCAGAGCGCTGTATACCTGGTGATAGAGGGGAACCGGGCCCCTGACGAGGGCGGCGCCGGGCGCGTTCGAGGACGCATCCGCGCCGACGCGCGCATCGGCTTCGCCCGCGTGGGCATCAACCTCGGCCGCATGCGCATCGGCTTCGCCGTCAGGCACGCGGGAGTCGATCGTCTCCTGCGCCATAGCGCCACCTCTCAGGTTTTCCGCGATTCATTATAATGTTATACTTAAGTATGGCCGCGCAAGGAGAACCTGTCAACACGTCCCGGCAATCCGCCGAGAAGTCCGCGGACGCTCAAAGCTCCGCCGCCCCGAGATCCGCGGGACAATCAGCCGAACGTCCCGCCGATGCGCACTTGACGCCGTCCGCCGGCGCAACGGACGCCGACGCCTCCCATTGCATCGGAACCCTCGACATCGGCGGGACGTGGATTCGCGCCGCCGTCGTCACGCCCGCCGGGGAGATCCTCGTCAGGAGCCGGCGGCCCTTGCCGACGTCGGAAGGCGGGCGGGCCGTCGTCGACACGTGCCTCGACGCCCTCGGCGAGGCGCGAATGCGAATCGGGTGCCACGCCCTCGAAAGGATCGGGGTGAGCGTGACCGGGCCGGTCAACCCGCGCACGGGCAAGCTTTTCACGCCGCCGAACACCGGGCCCGTCCTCGCCGGGCTCGAGCTGGGCGAGGCGCTTTCGCGGGCCGCCTGCCTCGAGGTGCGCGTCGACCGCGACACGAACGCGGCAGCACTCGGCGAGCACCGCTGCGGCAGCGCGCGCGGCACGGCGAACTTCGTCTTCATCACGGTGTCCACCGGCGTGGGCGGCGCCGTCATGCTTGACGGCCGCCTGATTCGCGGGGCCGACGGCGTCGCCGGGGAGATCGGGCACATCTGCGTGGAGCGCGGCGGCCCTCGGTGCGGCTGCGGCCGCCGGGGCTGCGTCGAGGCCATCGCGTCCGGCCCGTCGATCGCCCGCCGTGCCGAGGCGGAGCTCCGTGCCGCTCAGGGCGCCGAATTGCGTGCCGTTGAGGGCGCCGAATTCCGTGCTGCTGAAGGTTTCGCGCAAACCCGCGGCGTCACGAAATCCGTCGAAGGCTCCGCTGCTGCTGCCAGCGTCGCCGCCCGAGCCGGTGAAGCTGTCGCCGCACCGATCTCGTCGCAAGCATCGTCTTCGTCGCAAGCATTATCGTTCTCTTCGCAAACGTCCTCGCCCCTCGCCGAGCGCCTTCGAAGCGGCCGCCCGCTCACCGGCAAGGACGTGGACGAGTGCGCCGCCGCGGGCGACCCTCACGCGATCCAGGCGCTCGACGCCGCAGCCGCCGCGGTTGCGGGCATGTGCGTCGACATGGCCAACGTCTTCAACCCCGAACGCATCGTGGTGGGCGGAAGCGTGGCCATCACCCACCCCGACTGGATCGCACGGGCATCCGAGCTCGTCGCCCGCGAGGCCCTCGTTCCCGCCAACCGCGAGGGAATCGTCGTTCCCGCGGAACTGGGCGACGACGTGAGCCTGGTCGGCGCGGCGTTCCTATAAATCGCAGCGCAGCGTTCCAATTACACGCCTGCGGCTTCTCGGAGAGAGCGCGGAATCCTCGCGGACGTCGAGCCGCGTTTCCCCAAAAACTAAAACTCCTCTTCGTACGCTGTAAATGTCCCCTCACTCGCAAGTAGCTCACTCGCAAGTAGTTGGAGCCTGAACGTCGGGACGTACGTAAATCGGGCCGTGTTGCGAGTAAAATCGGCGCATGGGTCTTGGCGTGATTATCTATGGTTTGTCCCTTTTTCTCGATGGTCTCGGGATTGTCAACACAGTAGCGGGTGCAGTCGACAGGTTCGAGAAGCTCTCGCAAAGTCAGAGTCTGCAGGCCAAGAAGATCGCGGCGAAGTTGAAGAAGGCGTCGAAGAAAGAGCTCACGCGGTCAAGCTCCCCGGAGGAGAAAGAAGCGGCCAAACAAGCGTTGAAAGCAGCCCTTGAGATTTTCGAAGAGATTCGCAAGAACAATGAGGCCCTTGTGCCGGCCATGCGAGGCCGGGAAGCTTTCGTCGCCTACGTCAACGACCACGGCGGCACGGAGCGGCGCGAGGCACTTGACGAAGTCGTGCGGGGCCTGTTCGACGAATTGCTGGCCATTGTCGCCGACGGGGTCTACGACTTGGCCACGACCGACCCCAAGTCTGTTCCTCAAGCCCTGTCGTACCTGATCGACGCCAGCCAAACACTCCTCGGAAAAATAGAGAAAATCGAGACGACAACCATCGACACGTTGAAAGAAGTCCGCGCGGGCAACATCGCAGCCGACAAACGCCACACAGAGTCAATGGCCAAGCTTAATAACATAAGCGACCTCATCGACAAGCACCTCCCGCCGAGACACACTGGTCGCGAACAGAAGATTCGTTTTGGCTCTCCCCCAGGCCGGGCGGCCGGCTTCATCAGCCGACAGGAGCAGGCCAGGCTCGACGCGGCGCTGGGCCGGCCCGAATCGCGGGCCGGGCGGGGCGAGGCTTTAAAACCGGTCTGCGACACCGATGCGGGTCATTCGGTTAACGGCGGGGGCTTTTCGTCCGACGGTGACAATGCGGGCTCGTGGTCTGTGGGTGTGCCGGTTGTTGTGTGTGGGATGCGGGGTGCGGGCAAGTCCCAGTTGGCCGCAGCCTATTACCGCGAATGTGAAAAGTCCGGGTGGTCTCTAGTGGCGTGGATGGACGCCTCTACACGCGAGCAGGCCGTGGCTGGCTTGGGAGGACTGGCCCATGAAATGGGAATCGACGAGGACGGCAAGGGCGACCCCGAAGGGCTCGCCCGCCGGTGCGTGAGCCGCCTCAACTCCGGAGACAGCGACCGGCTGATCGTCTTCGACAACGTCAAGGACGTCGACGACCTGGCAAAATTGATCCCCCACAGCCAGGGTTTGCGTGTGCTCGTGACAACTACATCAATCCCAGATGAGAGTGTGGGCTACATTCTTGTTGTAGGGACGTTCACGCGGCCCCAATCGGTAGATTTCATCAGGGAACGGACCGGGGTCGACGACACCGACAGCACGGCTCGCTTGGCCGAGGCGCTCGGGGACCTGCCGGTGGCCTTGGCCCAGGCCGCGGGGACCATTGATGTAAACGGGTACACGACGATAGACGAGTACTTGGCCGAGCTGCGCGAGTACCGGCTTGAGGAGGTCGTCGACCGTCTGCCGGGCGACAATTACCCCGATCTGGCGCACGCGGCCCTGCGCATGGCCTACAAATCGGCACTGGACCTGCTGGAAAAGAAAGACCGCGCCTGCGGCGAGGAGGACCTGCCCAGAGTCAGAGCGGCGTCGGTGCAGTTGACGGCCCTGGCTCTTCTTGCCCCTTCGGGCGTTCGCCGACCCTGGCTGCATCGAATCGGCACGAGAATGCCGATTGCCCGCCAAGCCTTGACGACCCTTGTGGCCCACTCCGTGTGCGCCCTGTCCGAGGACGGGCGCTACATGCGCATCCACGGCCTCCAAGGGCGCGTCCTGCGCGAAGACTACACGAGGCAGCCCGAGGTCTTCGCCGAACTGGAGGGCGCGGTCGTCGACCTGTTGAAGGGCATCGACATGGACAAGGCGGACACCGACGACGTCCAACGGACTGACGCCCTCGACATGGCCGACCAGCTCCGAGCCATCGCAAAACAACAACAAGGACAAGCAGACTATTCTCCCCACGAAGCCCACATCGACCTCTCGAACATCGTTGACATTGTGAACAACACGATCTATTGCCTCACCGGTATGGGGCGTCCGCAAACCGCCCTGACCCTCGAAGACGCCGTCGACATGCTCGCAAACGTCCCCGGTCCCGATGACCCCGACACACTCGCTGCACGCAGCAACCTCGCCAGAGCCCACCAGGATGCAGGGGACCTCCAGACAGCCATCAACATGTACGAAGCCCTGCTGCCTGATCTTGCCCGCATCCTCGGATCCGACCACCCCCACACACTCATTGCGCGCCACAACCTCGCCAGAGCCCACCAGGATGCAGGGGACCTCCAGACAGCCACCGACATGTACGAGACCGTGCTGCCTGATCTCACCCGCGTGCTCGGCCCCGACCACCCCCACACACTCGCTGCACGCGGCAACCTCGCCGGAGCCCACCGGGATGCGGGGCACATCTCCACGGCCATCGACATGTACGAGATCCTCCTGGACAAACAAACCCATGTCCTCGGCCCCGACCACCCCGACACACTCGCCACACGGGGCAACCTCGCCGCGGCATACTACGCTGCGGGAGATCTCCAAAAGGCCATCGACATATACAAAACCCTCCTGCCGGACACGACTCGCGTGCTCGGTCCCGACCACTCCCACACGCTCATTGCGCGTAGCAACCTCGCCAGAGCCCACCAGGATGCAGGGGACCTCCAGACAGCCACCGACATGCACGAGGCCCTCCTAGACGACTGCGCCCGCATTCTCGGCCCCGACCACCCCCGCACACTCACTACGCGCAGCAACCTCGCCGACGCACACCGGCAGGCGGGGCACCTCTCCAAAGCAATCGACATGCACGAGGCCCTCCTGCCAGACATGACCCGCATCCTCGGCCCCGACGACCCCGACACACTCACCACACGCAGCAACCTCGCCACCGCACACCGGCAGGCGGGGCACCTCCCCACGGCCATCGCCATGTACCAAGCCGTCCTGGCCGACTGCACCCGCATCCTCGGCCCCGACCACCCCGACACACTCGCCACACGGGGCAACCTCGCCGCAGCATACTACGCTGCGGGAGATCCTCAGAAAGCCATCGACATATACAAAACCCTCCTGCCGGACACGACTCGCGTGCTCGGTCCCGACCACCCCGACACACTCACTGCACGCAACAACCTCGCCGGAGCCTACTACGCTGGGGGAGACCTCCAGACAGCCACCGATATGTGCGAAGCCCTGCTGCCTGATCTTGCCCGCGTCCTCGGCCCCGACCACCCTTACGTACACGCCACGCACAACAACCTCGCTGCCGCGAGGAAAAAGGCGCAGCAAGCATCGTCACCTCAAGCGGACGGCGAGGCGGAGTCCGCGCCTCCTCCCGAGAATTAGCAAGGATCGCGGAGCAAGAGTTAGCGGGCAGCACAAAGCGTGTTGGGGGGGCGCGCCTTCAGGCGCGCCCCCCCAACACCAGCTATCAGCCACAGCGGTACCCATGCACGGCTAAGTTGCTACCAGGCTTCACACCGGGCACCAGCCGGGGCAACCCCGCCACAAGAGCGGGATTGCCCCCACCAGCCGCAGCGCTACTCCCGCGCGGTCAGCTTGAGTCCCGGCGTCGAGTCGGACGGGTCCGCGTCCACCGTGATCGTCGCGCCGTCGGAAACCTCGCCCGAGAGCAGCATCCGCGCCAGTTTGTCGCCGATCTCGCGCTGAATGAGCCGGCGCAGCGGGCGCGCGCCATAGGCAGGGTCGTACCCGTCCATCGCGAGGAACTCCCTGGCCGCATCGGTCACGTCCAGCGTGATCCGCCGCGACTTCAGGCGCCGCGCCACCTGCTCCACCTGCAGATCCACGATCTTGCCCAGCTCCTCCAGGCTCAGCGGGTCAAACACGATGACGTCGTCAAGCCGGTTGACAAACTCCGGCTTGAACGCCTTCCGCACGGACGCCATAACCGCCTCGTGCTTCTGGCTTTCGTCGAGCGTCGGATCCATGAGCGCCTGCGAGCCCAGGTTCGAGGTCAGAATCAAGATCGTGTTCTTGAAATCCACCGTGCGCCCCTGGCCGTCGGTCAGGCGGCCGTCGTCGAGCACCTGCAGCAGAATGTCGAAAACGTCCGGATTCGCCTTCTCGACCTCGTCCAGCAGAATCACCGAATACGGGCGGCGCCGCACGGCCTCCGTCAGCTGGCCGCCCTCCTCGTAGCCCACGTATCCGGGAGGGGCGCCCACCAGGCGCGAGACGGAATGCTTCTCCGAATACTCCGACATGTCGATGCGCACGATCGCGCGATCGTCGTCGAACATGAACTCAGCCAAAGACTTCGCCAGCTCCGTCTTGCCCACGCCCGTGGGCCCCAGGAACAGGAACGAGCCGAGCGGCCGGTTCGGGTCGGCGACGCCGGCGCGCGAACGGCGCACAGCGTCCGAAACGCTCGCAACCGCCTTCTTCTGGCCGATGAGCCGCTTGCCCAGGACGTCCTCCATGGACAGCAGCTTCTCCGTCTCCCCCTGCAGCAGCTTCCCGACGGGCACGCCCGTCCACGCGGAGATCACCTCGGCGATCTCGTCGGCGTCCACACGCTCGGCGATCATCGGCTCGACGTCGGCGTCGGCATCGGCGAGCTCCTGCGCCTCGGCCTCCGCAATCTCGGCCTCGATCGCCGGAATGTCGCCGTTTTGGAGGCGGCCGGCGTCCTCGTAGCGGCCCTCGCGGACGGCGCGTTCGAGCTCCGTGCGCAGCTCGTCGAGCTTCACCCTCAGCTCGCCGACGCGGTTGCGTCCGGCCTTCTCGGACTCCCACCGCGCGTTGAGGGCGGCGAGTTCCTCAGACTTGTCCGCAAGCTCGGCCCGCAGCTTCTCCAGCCGGTCGGCGGCCGCGGCGTCGTCCTTCGTCTCCGTCTCAACCAGGTAGGCCTCCTCCATCTTGAGGCGGTCCACCTGCCGCTGAAGGGCGTCGATCTCCTCGGGCGAGGAATCGAGCTCCATGCGCAGGCGCGAGGCGGCCTCGTCGACGAGGTCGATGGCCTTGTCCGGCAGCTGGCGCCCCGGAATGTAGCGGTTCGAAAGCGCCGCGGCGGCCACGAGCGCGCCGTCGGAGATCGTCACCTTGTGGTGCGCCTCGTACTTCGGCGCGATTCCGCGCAGGATCGCCACCGTGTCCTCCACCGAGGGCTCGCCCACGTACACCTGCTGGAAGCGCCGCTCCAGGGCCGGGTCCTTCTCGATGCCCTCGCGGTACTCGTCCAGCGTGGTGGCGCCGATGAGCCGCAGCTCGCCGCGCGCCAGCATCGGCTTGAGCATGTTGCCCGCGTCCATCGCGCCCTCGGAGCCGCCGCCCGCGCCGACGATCGTGTGGATCTCGTCGATGAACGTCACGATCTCGCCGGCCGAATCCTTGATCTCCTGGAGAACCGCCTTGAAACGCTCCTCGAACTCGCCGCGGTACTTCGCGCCCGCCACCATCGAGGCGACGTCGAGCTGGATGAGCCGCTTGCCGCGCAGAGACTCCGGCACGTCGCCGTCGACGATGCGCTGGGCCAGGCCCTCGACCACGGCCGTCTTGCCGACGCCGGGCTCGCCGATAAGCACCGGATTGTTCTTCGTGCGCCGCGAAAGCACCTGGACGACGCGGCGAATCTCCGAGTCGCGGCCGATCACCGGGTCCATCTTGCCTTCACGGGCCGCCGCCGTCAGATCCGCCCCGTACTTTTCGAGGGCCTGGAACGTTCCCTCGGGGTCGGGGCTCGTCACCTTGGCGCTGCCGCGCACATTCGGCAGAACCGCAGCGAGCTGCTCGCGGCCCGCGCCCGCCGACTGCAAGATTTCCCCCGCCTGGCTCTGCGAAGCCGCGACGGCAATGAGCAGGTGCTCGGTCGAAATGTAGGCGTCGCCCAGGGCGGTCGCCTCCTTGCCGGCGTCGCTGATGACGCGGGAGAGCGCGCGAGAGGCCCCCGGCTGCTGCACGGAGGAGCCCTCGGAGGCCGGCAGCGCCGCGAGCGCGGCGTTCGCACGGGATTCGACCTCCCCGCGGTTGACGCCGACGGCGTCGAGAAGCGCCACGGCCACCCCGCCCTGCTGGGCGAGGAGCGCGGCGAGCAAGTGGAGGGGCTCGACCTGCGGATTGCCCGCGTCGGTCGCAAGCCGAATCGCCTCGGCGAGCGCCTCCTGCGATTTGGTCGTCAGTTTGTCCATAAGCCTTTCACTTTCCTTTGCGTCCTTGAGGGACGGCATTGATGTCTATAGAAGACTGTGTCTATAGAAGGCAACGCCACTGAGATTGAGTCTATTCCACTCAAGTTTATTTGCACAAGGACGGCTCACGGACGTGACGGTCCGTCGATGCCTCCGGTCAGCGGTCCGACGCCCGTGTCGAGGTCACCCGTCGGCAAGCTCGACGCCCACGTCGGCCGCCGATCCGGCGTCGCGGGCGGCTAGCTTCCAAAGCCGCCCGCAACGTCGCCTCCGATCGACAAGTCGCTCTTTTCGACGATCTTCGTCAGCTCCGACTCCGAATACGCCGACGCCGGGCATGTGTAGTTGACTCGCACGAGTATGGCCGGCGGGTTCGCCGTGAACGTGCGGAACCAATACCAGCCGCGGTAGTTTTTCCCGTCATTTCCGGTGTAGGTCGCCATGCTCGCTACGCCGTCGACGTCCGTCCCTTTCGCGCCGCGCACTTTCGTTCTTCCGGAAGGCTCGGAGCGGAAATCAGACATGCTCTGTTGCAGCTGGCCGAGAAGCCGGTTTGCCAGCTCCTGCGTGACCTTCTGGTCCCCTCCCTCGGCTCCGCTGACATACTGCTGCTCGGCGGCGAGGTAGCAGCCCTTCTTGCTCTTCGAAAGGAACTTGCCGTCCTTTTCCACAAAATCGACTTTCCAGTTTTTCATTTTCGTGGGGAAGTTCCAGAAGGGAACTTCCGTCACATTGCCCTTGAAGCGCTGCGACGGGGAGCTTTTCGACCGCGTTCCGTCGCTCGCCGAGGATTTGCTCCCAGAAGGATCCTTGCCGGCATGCGAAGTTTTGCCGCCAGAAGCGTCTTTGCCGGATTCGCCTCCGACCGAGCACGCCCCCAGCGCGGCGAGGGACAGGCCTGCGGCGACGGTCAGGGACATGCCGCGCACGGCAAGGCGGCGCTTGCCTGGAAAGAGTCGACGCCGGCCTGAAACTAGGCGGCGCTTGCCTGGAAAACGGTGTGTCATCGCAATCACGTCTCCTATCGAATGATCGACTGTTTTGGGTTTTTGCTTATATCAACGGACTCTACCTATCTCTCGGGCGAACATGTCGCCGCTGACACAATGTGGAACCTTCCCATTGCGGCGGCTCGGGAAAGGAAGACCAGTGGAAAAGAGCGCCAGACGACTCGGATCGGCGCCTCCCCGGCGATCGCGGGTAGGATGATCGCCGACGCCGGAATCCGCAGTTTCCGACGCCGCCCTTGGCGGAATCGCGAGGTGCGGCGCCGCTGCCGCGGAAATCGGCGGGGCCCGCAGGCGCAACCGCCGGGATGCGCGGCGAGACGCGCGAACGGCACGAAGCGCACGCACGGGAAGACGCACGCGCACACCGGGAAACGCGCCCAGGAACGCGCGCGAAGCGCACGCACGGGGAGAAAGGGAGGCCATGCCGGAAGGTCAGGCGATTCACCGCATCGCGCACCTAATCAACGAGAGGTTCGAGGGCGCCGTCGTCGTCGCGTCTTCCCCGCAGGGGCGCTTTTCCGACGGCGCGCACCGCCTGGACGGGCTCACGGCCGGCCGGGCCGAAGCGTGGGGCAAGCACTTTTTCATGCCGTTCGCCGACGGAAGTCCCTTCACGCGCGCCGACGGCGAGCCTTCGAGCGGCACATGCCTGGGCGACGACGGGCCCGTGTGGCTTCACATCCATCTGGGCCTGTACGGCAGGTGGCACTTCACGGGCGAAGGCTCGGACGCGATCGTCGGCGCCGGCGTCCGCAGCGGCAACCACAGCGCGGTCAACGTCGGCGCGGGCAGCACGGTGCGGCTGCGACTCGCCGCCAATGGGCTTGCGGCCGACCTCACGGGCCCCTCGCGATGCGAGACCCTGGACGGGCCGGGCGTGCGGGCCGCCGTCTCCAAGCTCGGCCCCGACCCCGTTCGCAACGAGCCCGGGGACCGCGAGCGCTTCGTCGAGGCGGTTCGGCGGAGGAGGTCGCCGGTGGGCCAGCTGGTTCTCGACCAGTCAATCGCCGCAGGGCCGGGAAACATCTACCGCGCCGACTGCCTTTTCCGGGTCGGCATCTCGCCTCTGCGGCCCGGCAACAAGGTTTCAGCCGAGCGCCTGAAAGCCCTGTGGGACGACCTCGTTGAGACGATGCAGGCCGACGTTCCCGACGGCGTCATACGCACGGTCCCGGAAAGCCTGCGGCCCGAACCCGCCAAGGCCCCGGCGGCAAACGGCGGCGAGGGCGCCGACGCCGAAGACCCGGAGGCCCAACGCTTCGCGGTCTACCACCGCACGGGAAGGCCGTGCCTGAAATGCGGCACGCCCGTGGCGGAGAAGGAGATGGCCGGCCGCCGCCTCTTCTGGTGCCCCGGCTGCCAGCGATGAAGCGGCGAGGGGATCCGCGGAGACCGCCTTCTAGTCGTAAGAGACCGCCGAGTCGAGCCACGCCACCTGTATCAGCTCGCGATTGACTTCGCGCGAGCGGAACTGGCCGCGGCCGGGCATGCCTTCCTGGGGCCGGATCCGGCCGAGGACGGCGCCCTCTTCGGGGTTGCCGGGCAGGAGCATGGCGGGCGAGGCGAGGTCGTTCATCGCCTGAATGACGGGGGAGCCGTACATGGCCCTGCTCGCGCCTCCCATGCGGCGGGCGACGATGATGTGCAGGCCGACGTCGCGCGCCTGCGCCATCATCGGAACGAGGGCCCTGACCGGATTGCCCTGGGAATTGTCGACGAGGTCGTAATCGTCGACGACGACCCACGCCTCAGGGCCCTTCCACCAGCTGCGCTCGCGCAGCTGCTTGGCAGTGACGTCCGAGCCGGGAACGCGCGTCCCAAGGAACTGCGCCAGACCGTTGAGCTGCTCGGTCGCCTCGGCCGCGTTGCGCAGATGACGGCCCACGTAGCCTTCGGGCAGCTCGCCGAGGAGCGAGCCTCGGTAGTCCACAGCGAAGATCTGCGCCTGCTGCGGCGTGTACAAACGGGCGATTTCCGAGCAAATGAGCCGCAAAGTGGCTGTCTTCCCGGATTTCTGGTCTCCGAAGAAGAAGAAGTGGGAATTCGCGTCGAAGTCGATTCCGAAGGGCTCCAGGCGGGACTCGCCGAGCCCCAAAAGGACCCTGCGATCGTCCTTGCTGACCCTGCGGCGGACCTGCTCGATCGAGACCTTGTCCGGCAGCACGCGCAGCTTCGGGCCCCGCGGACCGGTCCACAGCTTGTTGACGTTCTCGACGAAGTCGTTGACGCCCTCGGAGAGGTTCTCGGGGTTGTGGTCGGCGTCCACTCGGGGAAGCGCGCCGAGAATGTGGTGCTTGGACGGCTCGAGGCCGCGCCCGGGGGCGCCGGTGGGCACATTCCGCGAGAGCTTCCTGTCGATTTCCGAATCGAGGGCGTCGCCCAGGCGCAGCTCGATTCGCGAGCCGAACATGTCCTTGACGGCGGTGCGGAAGTTCATCCACCGCAGCGCCGTGGCGATGACGTGCATTCCGAAGTTCAGGCCGCGGGGAATGAGATCCTGCAGGCGCATCTCGAGCTCGTCGAAGTCGGACCGCAGCGCCTGCCAGCCGTCGACCACCAGGAAGATGTCGCCGTATCCGTCGTCGGCCTTCCCCTCGGCGCGCATGCGCCTATAAGCCGACATCGATTCGATTCCCTGGGCGGCGAAGTACCGCTCGCGGTCGTCGACGATCGACTTGATCTCCGCGAACATGCGGCGCACGCGGGTCTCGTCGCTTCGCAGGGCGACGCCGGACATGTGGGCGAGGTCCCTCATTCCGGCGAATGTGCCGCCGCCGAAGTCCATCGCGTAGATCTGGATCTCTATCGGCGTGTGGGTCAGCGCCAGCGCGCCGACGACGGTTCGCGCGAAGGTCGACTTTCCGGACTGCGGGCCGCCGATGATCGCAAGGTGGCCTCCCGCGCCGGAGAGGTCGAGGGTGAGGATGTCCCTGCGCTGCTCGAGCGGGCGGTCGACGTCGCCCACGGGGATCGTGAATTGGCCGGCGCCGCGCCACTTCGGCGAATGCAGGCCGAGGACGGGGGAGACGCGAAGGTCCGGCATGAGGCTGTCGAGCGTGGCCGGGACGTTGAGCGGCGGCAGCCACACCTGGTGGGCGTCCGGCCCCTTGCCGGCCATCCGGGCGACGGCGATGTCGAAGGTGGTGTTCGGCACCCCGGGGATGCCGGAGTCGCCGAGCTCGTCCTCCTCCGGGCCCGCATCCTCTTCGACCTTCTCGACCTGCTCCGTCTCCAGGCGCAAAGGCTTGGCGGTGAAGTCGAGGATCTCCACCTCTTGGACCTCGCCGGATCCGAGGGCGGCGCTCAGCTCGGTCCGCCTGGGCGGAGGCCCGGAAACGTAGGAGGCGCGGAATCTGATGAGCCCGCTGCTGGCGTCGGGCTTGAGGTATCCGACGCCGGGGATGGCGGGGAGCTCGTAGGCCTCGGAGCCGCCGATGACGCCGCGCGACTCCTGCGCGGAGAAGGTGCGCAGGCCGATGCGGTAGGACAGGTGCTCCTGCAAGCCGCGCAAACGGCCCTCTTCGAGCCTCTGCGAGGAAAGCAAAAGGTGAACGCCCAGGGATCGGCCGAGGCGGCCGATCTGGTTGAACATGTCGACGAAGTCCGGCTTTTCCGCTAGGAGCTCGGAGAACTCGTCGGCCACCACGAGAAGCGCGGGAAGCGGGACGAGTTCGGTGCGGCCGTTCTTGCGGGCGCGCTCGTAATCGTGGATGTTCTTGAAGTTTCCGGCCGCGCGCAGGAGCTCCTGGCGCCGGTTCATCTCGCCGCGAAGGGCGTCCTCCATGCGGTCGACCAGGGTGAGGTCTTCGCCGAGGTTGGTGATGATCGCCGAGACGTGGGGCATCTTCGCCATGCCCGCGAAGGTCGCGCCGCCTTTGAAGTCGATGAGCACGAAGTTGAGCTCTTCGGAGGAATGCGCCATGGCCAGCGCCAAAACGAGGGTTCGCAGCACCTCGGACTTTCCAGAGCCCGTCGCGCCGATGATGAGGCCGTGCGGGCCCATTCCGTTGAGCGCCGACTCCTTGATGTCCAGGTAAACCGTTTTGTGCTCGGGGGTCAGGCCGATGGGCACGCGCAGGCGGTCGCGTTCCAGGCGCGGCCTCCACGCGATGTTCGTGTCGAGGTCGCGGACGTCGCCCAGCCCCAGGAGGTCCACGAGCTCGGCGGAGGCCTCCCCGGGGGCGTCGACGGCGGCGCCCGACGCCGCGGCGTCGGTCTGTATGAGCGCCTGCGTGGCCAGGCGCCTGGCGGCGGCTTCGGCCTGAACCACGGAAAGGGTGTGCGAATGGCCGCTGACCGGCTCGAAGCCGATCTGCAAAAGCTCGAGGTTGTCGCCCTCCCCCAGCACGACGCGCACTGTGTTCGCGTCCGTCAGCGACTCCCAGTTGGCCGGAATCTCCACGACGGTCACGCCCAAAACTCCGTCTTCGGTGATAATCGGATGGTCGGGCGGGATGGTGAGGCCGTCGTTGACGATGACGAGGTGGGGAAGCTCGGTTGTGCTCTGGTCGGAGACGAAGCGGGGGCGGTCGGCGATGCCGTCGGGCAGGAGTTCCATGATGTTCGTCGGATCGACGTCGATCATGCGGGCCGGGCCGATGGAGTCGAAGATTCGGTCGGAGCCGGCATGGGGAAGCCATTTGATCCAGTCCCATTCGTCCCAGTGGGCCGTGCTGGTGAGCACGGCGATGCGGACGTCGGAGGCCTTGGTGAAGGTTGAGATCTGAACGAGCACCGAACGCGCCACGGCCCGAGCCTTGGCCGGCGAGTTGCCGATGATCTGCAGGCGGGCGATCGTCGAAAGATTGACGCCCAGGGGCAGCTCGTCGAGCCCCTTGTAGAGCCCCTCGAACTGGACGAGGGCGGACTCGGCGACGGGGTCGGCCTCGGCCACGGCCGAAGCCTCGGCCTTCGTGTAGTCCAAGGTGAAGGGCTGGTTCGCCGCTCCGACTCGCGTCAGGAGAAACTCCTCGTCGGACGGTTCGCGCTCGCCCACTCGCGTGCCCTCCTCGAGGATCACGGGAATGTCGCCGGGGTGGGGCAAAAACCAGTTGGCGAACTCTCTTTGCATGTCCTCGGCCTTTCGGGCGTTCTGCCTGGTCTTGGCCAGGTAGGCGAGGTATTCGCGTCGGCTTCCCGTGACGGAGTTCCTGAACTGGACGCGGTTGCGGTAGATGTTGAGAAAGGCCACACAGAGCATCGCCACGACGAAGAGGCCGGACATCAGGATCATCCTCGGCGAGCGGTTGCCGGACATCGCCATGACCACCATCATGCCCATCGACCCGAACATGGGAAGGATCATGGCCAAAGCGCCGGTCAAGCCTTCCGACCGCTGAATCTCAGGCGGAGCCTTGAGCTCGACGACCTCCTGCGGCGGCGCTTTCGGCGCCTGACGTTTCGTCGTTGCCACGTGCTGTCCTCCAGATTCTTTCTCTTCCCGCGTGGATGTGCGAAGGGCGCGGGCCGACCTGCGGATCGCCTCTGCGGATCGCGGCGCGCCCCTCTATGGATCATACTGAGCAAAACGGATTCGCTCGAGCGTGTTCATCCTCGCTTTCCTCCGAATCCACGCCCTTATTCACCGAAACCGCGCCGGTTAGTGAGGTTTTCTGTAAGTTTACGGGGAGTACTCCACCGAGCGCGGACCCACGCAGCGCGCTATTGTGGACGAGAACGTACACACGCAGCTTTCGACCGAGGGGAAGCATGGCCGCCACTTCAACGTCTGTTTCATACCTCACCATCGTGGTGCAGGGGAAGAGCCACGACGTCGTCGCGCCGGCGGGCTTGACGCTCGCGCAGGTCCTCAAGATCCGCAGGGTGCCGCCAGACCTCGTGCCCTGCACCGTCGCCGGCGACAAGCTTCCCGGCACCTTGGTTGTGGGCAGGGAGATCCGCAACGGGGCGCTCGTGGTGCTCCAACCGCCCGGGCCGGACTTCGAGGTGACCCTTGAAGACTTCAAACCCAACGCAGCCTCGCCCGAGGCTGCCTTCTCCCCCGCAGTCTCGATTGTGGGAATGCTCGTCTCCGTGGTCCTGTCGCTCCTCGTCTTCCTCAGGAGCCCGCTCGTCCCGGAATGGCAGGCGCTGACGGCGGCCGGAACGATGCTTTTCCTCGGACTGCTCTACTCGCTGCGCCCCAACATGGGGCACCCCGTCTCCGAGACTCTCGCGGCCGTCACCTGCGGCATGACAGCGGGTTTCCTGGCGACGGCGTCCAATCCCGACGACGCCAAATACCAGGCCCTCGTCAGCGCCTTCGCAGCCGCCGGGATCCTCGCCGCGATGCGGTGGGCGTGGCGCGGACGCAACGACGTCGCAACGGCCCGGGTGGCGGGAGACTGCGCGGCGCTCGGCCTCATCGTCTCCGTGGGCGGCCTCGCATTCCTGCTCCTCGGCGTCAAGATCGAACTGCTGCTGGCCGGTCTGTTCGGCCTGTCCGCGCCGCTCATCCAGGCCCTTCCGGGGTTCTCGATAAGCATTCCCGTCGAAAGGCTCATCGACGAGGCGACCATCGTGCGCGAAGCCCGCTCCGTCAGGCACGCCGAGCCGAAGAAGCTCGACAAGATCACGCCGCAGGAGACCGCCGACCTCATCGCGGCCGGCACTGCCCGCAACCGCCTGTGGACGGCCATTCTCTGCTCGGCGGCCCTCGTCATGCTGCCGACGATGACCCGCGCCGCCCTCCGCGGAGGATGGCAGGGCGTTGTGGCGGGGGTTTCGATCGCCTTCGTCGCTCTGGCCTTCCTCCTCGTGCCGCGGACAGCGGCAGCGATATACGTTCGAGTCATCCCAAGGGCGACGGTCGCGGCGATGGCCCTCTGCGGCGCGGCGTTCGCCGGCGCCCGGGGGTTCATAAAGGAGCCGGTGCCCCCCGTCGTCGTCCTCACGTGCGTCGCCTTCACGATTCTCCTTGTGAGCATTCCCATTTCCCGCGGTTGGAGGCCCCTTTCCTTCACCCGCATAGCCGACATCGTCCAAAGCCTCGCCTGCGCCTGGGCCCTTCCCCTGGCCCTCGCGGGCACGGGCCTCATCACCCTTGTTCGAACAGGGGGAACTTCATGATCCATCCATCCGCCGTCACGAATCGAGTGAGCGATGCCTGAGAGAAAAGAAAACTTCATCCGAACGACCCTCATACACGAGGAGAAGCGGGCAGATATCCTCTTGCCCTCCAACATGCCGGTGGTCGAGCTCATCCCGAGCGTCGTCCGTCGCTTCGTCTCGGTGACTCCGCGCATGGTCTCGCGAGGGTTCATCCTCACCACCCCCAACGGGCAGGTGGTGGACCAGTCCCTCACGTTGAAGGCCCAGGGAATCAGCGACGGCACGCTTCTCATGCTCTCGCCCAGGGTGAAGGAGATCGAGAAGAAGTACGACGATCCGATCGAGGCCGTCGCCGACGTCGTCAACGAGACCAACAGGCCCTGGACGGACTCCGACGCCGCCGGGGTCGCAACCGGGGCGGCCATAACGCTCCTCGTCGCCTCGGCGATCCTCCTGTGCATGGCGCGGCCGCTTGCGGGAATCTCCATACCGATCATCCTGGGCGGCATGGCGATCCTGCTGATCGGCGTCATCTGGGCGCTTCAGCGCGGCGAAAGGCACACCCACGCCGCAGCGCTCGCCCTCGTCTCCTCGGTGATCGTCGGGGCGTGCGGCTTTTCCGTGCCCAGTCCGCCCGTCTCCTTCGGCCTCGACATGGCGCTGGGCGGGTTCTGCTGCTCGATCGCCGCCATGTTGACGATGCCGCTGCTGAGCGAATGGAAGGAAATCATGTTCGCCCCCGCGGTCGCCGGCATCTCGCTGGGCGCCGTCGGCGCGGTCAACATGGCGCTCACCGATTCGCACGAGCGCGTCGCCGTCGTCGCCACGAGCCTCCTCGGCATCTTCCTGCTCATTCTGCCCGGGCTGTCGATGCGCCTGAGCAGGCTCGACCAGACAGACCCGCTTCTGGCTTCGGGCGGCGGAGGCCCGGCGGCCAATCCGGGCGTCAAGCGCGAGGCTCGGCCGATCAACCCTCGCGTGATCAAAGACCGCTACCTTCGCGGCCGCCGGGCGATGTTCGCGGCGCGATGCGGAGCGGGCTTCGCCCTGGCAGTTCTCACGCCGTTCACGGTCGCCAGCGGCAAATGGGGCGTGGTCGTGATCGCCGGAATCCTGATCATCCTGACGGTCGGATCGCGAGTGCACTACGCGAAGATGGACGTCATGTCCGAGTACGTCATCGCCGTCCTCGTCTTCGCCATCGGATGCTCCTCGGTGATGATGCTCCACTCGCAGTGGTGGCTCGGCCTCGTCATCGTCCTGGCCGTCGTGGCCTCCATTCTGATCGCCTACGGCCTGGTCATAGGAAAGACCCCCCAGTGGCTGCGCCAGGCGGCCGACATGTCCGAGACGATTGCGGGAATCGTCCTCATTCCCGCCGCAGTTCTAGCTCTAAGGTTGTGGTGACGTGGCATCGACGAAAGACATCCTCGACGGGCAGCGTTTCAACCGTCAGCGTTTGGTGACGGCTTTTACCTCCGGAATGCCCGGAGGCCGCGAGCTCACGCCCATCCATCCGTGGAAGGGCATCATCGCGAGCCTCGTGATCACGGCCCTGGTAGTCGGCGGGGCGTGGATATCGAAGCTGTTCGCCCCGTCGCTTCCCGACGGCTGGAAGAACGGCAACCTCGTCATCAACTCGTCGAACGGCTCCCGGTACGTCTCCATCGAGGGAAAGCTCTACCCCGTTCTCAACGCCTTCTCGGCCCATCTTCTCTTTCCCAACCTCAAAACGATCACCGCGAACGACGACGCGCTGGCGACCGCGCCGCTCGGCCCCGTCGTCGGCATTCCCGGCGCCCCGGACAAGGTTCCCTCTGCCGACAAGGTCAAAAACGCGGACATCACCGCGTGCATCGCGAGCAATGACTTCCTGTGGAAGGGCGTGAACATGAAAGAAAAGGTCTCATCGGCGAACGGGGCAGCGCTTTTCGTCGAGAGCAACCACGTGAAATACCTCATCGCGGGCGAGTATCGCTATCCCTTCAAAGAGGGCGAGGGCGAGAACCCGAAGGCCGAGCGCATCCTCGAAAGCTTCGACATCAACGACGCCAAGCCGATCCAGGTCAAGGCCGCGTGGCTCAACCTCTTCAAAGAGGGAGAGCCCCTCACCCCCCTCCAGATCGACGAAGGCAGGGGCAATGTGAGAGTCGAAGGGATCGATCGGGAGTACCCCGTCGGAACGATTCTCAGGGAGGCCGACGAAGAGAAGGGAACGAAGTACTATCTGGTCCGCAAGGACGGAAAGCTGCAGCGCATGTCGACGACGGCCTTCCACATGTACACGCTCTCATCCTCGGGCCGCGACGCCACGCCCTCGAAGATCTCCTCCTATGACAGGGGCCGGGCGACCTTCAACGACGAGAAGCTCATGCCCACGTGGCCCGAGGACATCCCCTCCCTCGTGAACAACTCGACCTCGAGGCCGTGCGCGCACGTCGCCACGGGGCAGAGCACGAGGCTGATGGTGAGCAACAGCATTCCCCGCCTCACCTCCGATCGCGTGGAGGTCGCCTCCCAGACGGGGGCCATCGTCACCCAGCCGGGCAACAAGGTAAAGCGTTACCACCTGATCGACGAGGACGGCCTCGCCTACGAGATGGACAACTTTGAGAAGACCGGCGAATCGCTGGGCTACAAGAACGTGACTCCGCTGGAGGCGCCGCCCGAGTGGATGGATCTGTTCAGCTCCGGGAAAGAGAAGACTCCGACGCTTTCCGTCGAGGCAGCATGGTCCACCGTGCCGGCCGACGCCCGCAAGGCGGCGAACAAGTGAGGCCGAAGGGGGCGAATAGGAGCATGAATCGGAGAAAACGAGGGGCCTTGCGCTGGGGGGCGGCCTCGTCGGCCCTCGTCCTCAGCCTCAGCGGACTCGGGGCGGCGGCTTCGGCGCAGAGCACGGCTTCCGCGCAAGTCGGGGCGTCTGCGCAAGTCAAGGGCCCCGCTCCGATGTGGTTCGACAGGCAGAACTGCGAGAAGGACTCAGCCAGGAGCTACCACCCCAAGGACGAAGAAAAGAACTCGATCGGCACGTACGCGCTCGATCTGACCGAGACCCATAAGTTGACGAGGGGCAAGAAGGCCACGATCGCGCTCATCGACACCGGAATCGCGACGAACAACAACAATCTCAACCCCGCGTTGATCGGCGCGAGCTTCGGCCAGGGGGTCGACCTCACGGGGGGCAACAACTTCAGGGCTGACAACGACGGCCACGGAACGGCCGACGCCTCCATCATCGCCGCCCAGCCGGGCAAAACGAGGTCCTTCAGCGGCGTCGCCCCCGAAGCGACGATCGTCCCCGTCAAGGTGGCCAACGAGGAGCCGCAGGAGAACGCCGACGCAGCAGCCATAAAGGCCTACAAACAGAGCTTGGCGGCCAACCTCATCAAGGGGATCAGCTGGGCGGCCAACAACCCTTCCGTCGACATCATCGCCATACCCATAGCCGGGGATTCGAGCGCGAGCAACGACGCCCTCAAGAGGGCCACGGAAGACGCGATAGCCAAGGGCAAAGTGGTCGTCGCCGCCGCCGGCAACTCGGAAAACCGACGCGGCGGGCCCTCCTCGCCTTCGGTCACTTCGACGTCCTCGTCAAACTCCTCGGAGAATATGCGCTACCCTGCCGGATACGAGGGCGTCATTGGCGTGACCGCGGCCGATTCGCAGGGAAACGTCAACGAATCCGTCGTCCATTCGGACGCCGTCAAGCTGGTCGCGCCCGGCCAGAACATGATCGTGGCCAACGGGGCGACGGGCATCTGCCTGACCTCAACGCAAGCCCCTAGCACGAGCTACGCCACCGCCTACGTCGCCGGCGTCGCGGCCCTCGTCAAAGCCCGCCACCCGAGGGAAAGCGGCAGGATGATCACGTATCGTCTGCTGTCTTCGGCCAACCGTGCGAGCGCGGCCAGTTCGAGCAAAGAACGCGGATGGGGGTTCGTCAACCCCTACGGCGCAGTCACGATGGTCGACGACGGGCAGATTCCAGGGCCGACGTCGCCCGTCATTCAACGGCTCAAACCGGTTCCCACCGTGGGCTCCGACGTTCCGCCCGAGCCTCACGATCCGCAAGGCAACGGCCGCAAAGCGGGAATCATCTGGGCCGGCGCAGGCGTGGGACTGACCGTGGTGCTGCTCATCTTGGCGGCGGGACGCAGCAGAACGGCGTTCAGGCCGCGCGAGGCCGACGACGACGCGGACAACGCCAAGGGTTAGCGCGCGCAAAGAACGCGAAAAACTAGCGCGCGAAGGCAAGGCTCCAAAGGGCTTGTCGCGCAAAATTCTCCGTCCAAAGGGCGGCCCCGCCCGGGAACACTTTGATTGCCAAGACGCGGAGAGGAACTGGCCACAGGTCTGCTGTTGTTTTGGTTGTGGGTTTGTGTTTAGGTTCTGGCAGGTTTGGTTGATGGTTGGTTTGTATGGCGTTGTGCCGTGCTGGAAGGATGGCCGTCGTGGTCAGGGGGCATTCCGAACAGTTTGGGCGGGATGCTGTGGCGCTGGTCGAGTCTGCGAGTTTCCCCAACGGGCAGGTTGTCGCCGATCTGGGAATCTCCCGCTCGAGTCTGCAAGCGTGGCTGCGGGAGGGCCGGCTTGCCTCGCGCGGCCTGTCGCACTGGCCCGCTCACACGCGATCGCGCCGCCATGGGCCCCGCCAAGGCCCGACGGCCGACGCCCCGCCCGGGCGGGAAAAGTCTACATGCGCGCGTCAAAGGCCTATGGAGCGGCAGAACAGCCGGCCACAGCATCGGCCGGCCGGCGGCTTCAGGCTTGTCAGCCAACGCGCTGTCGACAGCCCGCCCGGCTGGGGCCGTCGACTGGCGCAATCATTCACTTGCGATCGCGGATCCCAGTCCCGCACGGCGGCTTTCACGGCTATGATCACAACCCACGAACCCGGCCTCTTCCATGGAAGCCGCCGGAGACGGCGCCCCGGGCGCAGCCACGGGGCCCTTCGTTCCGCCCGCGCCTTGAACTCATCCGAGCATTTCTGCTGACCGGACTCGATCCTATCGACTTACACAACATACCCCCTAAGTCCCACAAACACCGCACCCTCCAGGGGCCCCGGTGAGCTTATCGAGTTTTCGTGTGAAATCTGCTTGCGTCAGCCACCGACAGAGGCGAGAGCCCCCTGGCACAGCAGACGAACTTGTCTGGAGACAGCTCCCCCCCTTGTGACTGATCATGTGCTGAAGTGCTTAGTTGAACACTTGATTCAAACACTTTGCCCGCAAACACAAGAAAAACTCAAGATCGCACAAGCATGAAGAACCAGATGAGCGCATATGCGACCCTTCTGAGTGCACTCTTCGACCAGTAGCGTTCAATTGAGTTCCGCACCTCGCGTTGTTAGCATTGCGGACACAAGCCGATTGATCACGGTAAAGTTACATAAAGTTATTGAGCAACATCGTGATGATTGGACCACGAAACAGCCCTATAGGGGCACCTAGGTTAAGGAGCACGCATAATGGAAAACGGCGACAACTTCGAAGCCGAACTTACACGAAAAGTCGGCGCGCTGAAACGTGCAGCAATCGACGCAGCCATAGCAGGAGGAGCATTCAATCGGTTCACAGTTGGCAAGGACTCTTATGAGATGACCGCCATGATGAGCGGAACGACCAAACTCCTCTACAAAGTAACTCGACCTGATGAGAATGGTTCCGGCGGAGGCGAGATGACTATAACGGAGGATCCCGGCGGCAATCGCCCGGCGTATGACGCTATGGCGAGAAGCCAGAGTGAAAAGATCAAAGCGCGTTTCGATTCCATACGCAAGGAGATCGACGACATCATCAAACCATGGAAAACTTTACCCGACCCTTCGGCCATCGCCAACGACTGTGACGCTTACGCCGCAAGCGTGACGGCGCAACTTGCCTCATCCGCTGAGCAGATCAAGATTCCGGACACGAAGACACTGCCAGAACCGGATCCAGATACATCTTCTGTCGACACTTCTTCGGCTACGTACAGGCCACACGGCCCAATGGGGACACGCCTTTCGATAAGCAGGCCAATGAATGAATTAAAAGGTTCAGCAATGGACACTTTTAGTAAGACTTTTCAAGATAAGCTGCCTTTAATTGTCAAAGACTTGTGCTACGTTTCGGGTATCCACTGTTGCACGCTCGCCGCAGAGTACGGTTTTTTCAAGAAAGCTAGAGAGAAAGTGATCGAGATGGTTACAAGCGCTACCGACACTTTTAATAAGATAGCAAAAACAAAAGGTTCAGTCGATAGCACGATGTTGTTGAATGTCATCAGCTGGGGCCTTAGCATTTTAGCTCTCCCATGGGGAGGAGGAACGTCATTGGCTGCAGCGACGGGCGTATTGGCGTTGACGATAGTCAAGGACACTACTAGTGCGCCGCCGGAGCGAAAGACTTCCGTCTCTTCATACGAGGACATGAAGAAAGAACTTGAGGAAAGTTTTAAAGCGTTGAAAGAAGAGCTGAAGAAGGGAGAAGAAGCGGTGAGTTCAACTTTAAAGGAGAATCACACAAGGGCTCGTGATGACAAGAAAGCAGATTTTGAGAGAGCTTCACTTCATCTGGTTCCGTCCCCGATTGTCAGCGGGGCAAATGAACTGCAGATGGACGATGATAATGTTAATAAAGTATCGACCCAACTTCTCAGCGTTGCCGACCTGCTGGAGGAGGCGGCTGCAGGCATAGGAAAGATTCCGATGCGAGTTCATCGCGACGGCTTTATAGGCTTAGGCGAAAACGGACCAAGCTCGGAGTACGACTCGTTTGGACAAATGCTTCACGAGTTGCTTCTCGATTTGAAATGGCAGATAGAAGAAGGCGTTATAAACCTCAAACTCGCCCTGAACGATTTCAAAGAACAAGATGAAAGCTCTCGTGCCGCCCTCGAAGATAATGCATCGGCTATAAAAGCAGGTAGCGGCGTTGATCCTTGGGACGATAAGAGGCAAACGGAAAAAGACATGCACAGGGATCCCTATTTTGCGGACCGTGACGACCATGATCCTCATACCCCGACTCAAGACCCCTCTAGACAGGAACTTGGTGAAGAGATGAAACGACGCAAGGATGAGGGCCGCCCCAGTAAGCCCAAGGTGATTAACAACTGCTAAACTCACGGCTTAGAATCCCCCAGCCTCTACAACGAAGTACAAAACACGGTTGGGCGGTCTGAAAGGCAAAACAAAGCTAGCACAAGGCACAAAAGCGAAGTGCAAACAGGGTCGGGCATAAAAAGCGGCGGTGGAACGGAGAAGTCCGTTCCACCGCCGCTTTGACTTATAACGTCTCACTTTCTTGGCTTTATCCGCCAGCATCCTTCATTCACATCTATTCCCAAGGAATCTACTACACCCCCGTTGCATCTCAATGTCTCCCATTTGGGCAAGCCCCTTCAGCAAGCGTCTTCATCAGTGCGTGAAGCGCCTCGAGCGACCCGGTGTCCAAACAAGCTGAGCTGACTGCTTCCTTGCTCTTTCGAGTCCTCCTTGCGTGACTCCAAGAAGGCAGTCGCCCGGCCGACGCCATAGGCAGTGGATTCTTTCTCGAAGGGAAGAAGGCCTTCAATCCCACTGCTTTGCGTTCCTTGCGCACTGTCGTTCTCGCGGTATCCCATAACTCGACGCAGAATGCCCGAAGATTCTGGAGGGGGAGCGGCTCCAATCATCGAAGCCACGTCAATGATCATTATCTTCCCTCCGACGGTGGCCGCCACCCGCTTGATTCCATCTCTGCGCTTCCGTTTGGAGGTCTTCGCACGCGGAGCGGTGGTGGCACCCCCCTTCATGATCCCAGACGTCTGTGAGGAAGACGAGCTGCTGACCGGCCGAGCCGCGCCGGTGGCGCCGCCGAGCCCGCGGGACGCCGTCGGAGAGGCTTCCGCGCGCGCCGCCGTCGTCGCTCCCCTCAAGATTCCCGATCCGTTTCCAGGGGACTGGACCCGCATCGTCGCGCCGGAGCGCAAAGCCGACGAAGCCGACTGCGGAGCAGAGGCGACCTGAGCCGCCTTCGCCGCCTGGTAGAGCTTGTAACTCGCGGCGGCGGCTCCGCCCGTAGCGGCGGCAGCAGCAGTGGCCATCGGGTTGAACACGGCGGGCGAATGCAGCATCGAAGGCTGAGAAACGGCATGCCCGGCCTGCACGCTGGGCATTGAGTAGTGCGAGGACTGCAGGGAGAGCCCGCTGCCGTCCACGCGCGGCCCGGCGTGCCACTCGGTTGCGGACCTCGTGGGCGCGGCGGGCGCGGGCTCGGAACTCGCGGGGGGCATGAAGAAGGACTTCACCTGATCGAACAGCTTGACCGCCTGATCAAACTTTTGGAAAGCGTCCTGCACCTCCTGCACCGAGGGCAGCTTGACCTTCAGCTTCGACTCGACTTCCTGCTTGAGGCCTTCGAGCTGGGCGAACGGAGGCAGCTTTCCCATGGCGTCGAACGTGTTCACGTCCAACCCCTTGAGCACGGCGAGGGCCTGAACGTCAAGAACGCCCATGGCGGCCTGGTGCACCGCATTGGCGTGCGCCACGATCATGGGCGCCGCGACGGGGCCGGCGGCAGGGGCCAACGCCACCGCGCTGTCGCGGGCGGCGTTTGCGGCGTCTACGCTCCTCCTAATCTCGCCGTACTGAAACTGCGCTTGACGCCCGACCTCGACCACCTGGCGGCGCGCCGTGGCAACCTGCTTGATGCCGTCCGAATGCTCGACGACCCTGGCTTGAAGCTTGTCGAGATTCTCCCGCGTGGTGTCGGCCATCTGCCCCTCGAAACCGAGCTCGCCCGCGATCGAACGCGTCCGCATGGCGACCGTTTCAAGGTGCTGCGCAACTCGGTCCAAACCGTCGGAGACGGTGTCGTGCACAGCGGGGGCCCACGGCCCGATCAATCCGAGCTTTTCAACGTGTGGCGTGGTCATCTGACATCACCCTTTCTTTCGGCCGGCGTCGCCGGATTCCTGCGATGCTCCGTCGGAGCTGAGCGTTGCGTCTCCGTCCGCGCTCAATGAGCCTTCGCCAGACAAGGAGACCTCGCCAGACAAGGAGACCTCGCCAGACATGGAAAACCCGCCGCCGGACGTCGTGAACTCCCCCGACATAGAAAACCCGGCGGGCATTGAGTTCCCTCCCGACGTCGAACTTCCCGCCGACGTCGATCCCTGCCCGCTCGCGGAGTTCTGCGAGCTCCCCGAGCCTTGGGCGTCGCCCGAGCCTTCTCCGCTCACGAGGGACTGCCCGAGGTGCACAGCTTCCTTGAGCCGCGACAGAAACTCGGGAGTCTTGTAAGCGAAGTTGGCCGAAGCCTGCGCCAACGTGTCGAGAAGGTGCACGTACTTTCCCTGGTGGGTGTCATCCGCCCCCAGGGACTTTTCCAGCGCTATACGGAGGTTGGCGATCACTTCCGTGTACTGCTGGGATATGTTCGTCAGTTCGCCGTCGATCACTTTCATGGTCGCCCCAAGCGGGACGGAGAACTTGTTGACCTCGCTCAGAGCCGTCCACATCTCCGAAATGTCCAGATTCCCGAAGGCGACCTTGGCCTTCGCGAAATCGTCGGACGTGCTTTTCAGATCGTTGATCCTCTGCGAGAAGATGCTCTCGTCGAGTTTGAACATGGTCATTGTTTCTCCCTTCTTTCAATTTCCATTTCAATCGGCATCCCAGTCACGTCCGCATTCCAAGTCGTGCATCGCCACGCATTTCCCTTCCGCGCCTCGACGAGCGCCGACAACACAGCGCCGCAGTTCGACCTGCTTCGAGCACACGCCCCCGCACATGCGTATGCGGGGCGCCAACCGCACATCCCTTCCTGCACCACAAACAAAAACATGAACGACAACAGAATCCGGACGAGACTCATACCATACTACTCCAGATAAACCTGTATTTCCAGAGATTTCGGAGGTAACTTCTCCCCGTTTCTCTCCCCGTCCGCATTTTCGTTTCTTGGCAGATGAAAAATTCGCGCAAAATCGGCATTTTTCTTCCCGAGGCGCTGGTAAAACCCCGTCTACCGCATAGAAGTCTCGCATTCCGCGCACACGCTCTCTCCCCAAGCTCTTGCATCAATGCTTTTCGGCGAGTATAAGCGGAAAGCTCGGCATTGCCACGCCTGCAAGACGCAGTCGGGCCTTCCGTGAGAGATCCGCATGTGCGGGCGTCGGCCGTGCCTTTCCGCAAGGGCCTTCGCACAGTGCCTCGACGCCGGCTAAGCCCTGCATCAGCGTCGATACGTTAAGATTGGACTGCCTCACAGCGGGCCAAACGCCTGCATAAGACGGCCAAACGCCCGCATAAGACGAACGGAGTACACAATGGGCATTTTCGACAAGGCCAAGGACGCTCTCCACAGCGAGGGCATTGAAGAGAAGTCGGACGCCGTTCTCGACAAGGTTGAGGACTTCGCGTCGAAGAAGCTTGGGGAGGATAAGGCCGAGAAGGTCTCGAAGGTGCGCGACGCCATCGACCGCCAGATCGGCAACGAGTGACGCAGCGGCGATGACGGGCGTCGAGGCGCGGCGCGAATCGGCCGGCTGCGGCCGTTTTGCCCCCTCGCCCACGGGAGACCTCCACCTCGGCAACCTCCGCACGGCACTGCTCGCGTGGAGCCTGGCCAAGCAAAGCGGGAGAGGCTTCCTCATGCGGATGGAGGATCTTGACGCCCGCTCACGGCCCGAGTTCGTTTCACGCCAGCTGGCGGACCTCGAGGCCGTCGGAGTGGAATGGGACGGCCCCGTCCTCTTCCAATCCGCGAGATTGCAGCACTATCGCGACGTCGTCGACGATCTTTCATCGCGGGGCATGCTATACGAGTGCTATTGCACGCGACGCGACTTGGCCGAGGCGCCGTCGGCGCCGCACGGCCCTCCCGGCGCGTATCCGGGCACGTGTCGCGGCCTGAGCGAGCGCGAGAGGAGCGAGCGACGCGCGGCGCTGACCAATCGTGGCCCCGCCCTTCGGCTGACCGCCCGGGCAAGCGGCGTCGCCGTCGTCGACGCGGTGCTCGGCCCCTACACGGGGACGGCCGACGATCTGGTCGTTCTGCGCGGCGACGGCGTTTTCAGCTATAACTTCGCCTCGGTGATCGACGACGCCGCAACGGGCGTGACGCAGGTTGTTCGCGGCGACGACCTGCTGCCGTCGACTCCGCGCCAGGCGCATCTGTGCGAGCTCCTCGGCTTGCCCCTGCCCGAATACGCCCACGTGCCGCTGGTTGAGAACGCCGAGGGCGCGAGGCTCGCCAAGCGCGACGGCGCCGTGACGATGGGGGCGTTGAAAGAACTCGGGTGGGCGCCGACCGACGTCGTCGAACTGCTGGGGGCGAGCCTCGGCATGGGGCATCCGCGCACCGCGGCCGAATTCGCCGACCTTTTGCGCGTCCCAGACCTTCGGCGCCCCGCCTGGCGCATCGATCCGGCGATCCTGGAGAGCGGCCCGACGCCGGAGACGTTCAAGGAACTCACCGCCACAGAGCCGGCGCAAACCGGCGGGCCGACGCCGCCCGCAGAGCCGGCGCACACGGCCAAGCCCATACAGGCGCCAGCGTAAGGCGCCGAGGCGGGCCGCTGCCGACTTCACGATCCCGCCTCCCGCATGCGTCACTCGCCGATCGACGCGACCGTGGCCCTCCAATTGAGGCGACCGTCACCTGCGGACGGCGGCGACGCCGTCGCGGCGGTCCCCGTTCCAATCACCCGCGACGATCGAATCGCTTGCGCGGCCGAACGAGAACGCCGTCTCAGCGGACCCTCCCTTCGTCGCATTCGTTGCGAAGAGGATGTGCCCGCGCCTGACCGACACCGTGTCGCGGCCGTCGCCGTCCCAATCGCCGACGAGGGGAACGTCGCCCGCGCGGCCGTAGCGGTAGACGACGTCGGCCTCGCCGCCGCCGAGCGCATTCCTCAGGTAGACGCCGTTGCCGCGCCGCACGCCGGGAGTGGCCTTGCCATCGCCGTCCCAATCGCCCACGAGCCCGGCGTCGCCCTCTCTTCCGTAAGCAAACGAGACGTTCGCCGGCCCCGAGCGGGTCAGATCCGTCTTGGCCGCGAACAAGTGCCCCTTGTGGAGAACGAGGTCGTCCTTTCCGTCGCCGTCGACGTCGCCGACGAGAATCTCGCCGGAGTCCGCCCCCTCGAAGGTGACCGCGGAGGTTGCGCCCCCGCTGCGATTGACGCCGTAGAGAGTGAAGGCCGCGCCGTTGCGCACGGCCAGGGTCGCGATCCCGTCGCCGTTCCAGTCACCGGCGATCGTCTCGCCCGGCTGGGCGAGGGTCATGCCCAGCTTCGCCCGGTGCGTGGCCAGATCGTCGACAAAGTAGGCCGTGCACGTCCCAGACTCGATGCAGGGGTCGGCGATCGGTTTGGCGCCGTCCGGATCAGAAGGGCGCGGACTGGGAGGCTGAGGCGCCTTCCCGACGTTGACTCCGACTTTGACCGGGTCGTGGTCGGAGGAGCGGAAGGGCCCGCCGTCCCACAGCTGCTTGACGTTGTAGTTGCTCCGCGAATACTCGAAGGCCGGGGACTCCATCGCGTTGACGCTCCACACGTCCGCGCCTGTCACCATGCGGCGGGCGGCGTCGTTCGCCAAAACGTGGTCGAGGGAGCCGACGCCGCCGCCGAACTGGTACGAATGGTCTGTGCGCCCAACCGAATCGCGGACCTCCGAATAGCCCGCGTCGCGCAGCGCGAGAATCGGGTCCTCCGCAGAATACGAGTTGAAATCGCCCACCAGAAACACCGGGCGGTTGGCGTACTGCTGCTTCGCCCACTGCGCCAGCGCCTTCGCCTGGGCTGTGCGCAGGCGGTTGTTGTTGCCCTGATAGGGGTCGGTGTCATTCGGGTAGGCGCTCGCGAGGGACCCTTTCGACTTGAAGTGGTTCGCCACAACGGCGAAGGCTTCGCCGCGAGGCGCGCCGGCGGCGTCGAGCGCGCGCCACTCTTGGGCCAGCGGTTCGCGGGCATACCCGGTGAAGTCCTTGTTCCCCGTCAGAATGCGGGACTCGCCCACCGGCTCGACTTTGCCTTTCTGGTAGACGAAGGCGAGGCGTATGACGTCCTCGGAGGCGGGAACCGTGGACGGCGAAGGAACATACGCCCACCGCTCGTGGCCCGCGCGCTCGTTCAGCGCCTTGACCAGGGCGGCGAGCGATGCGTCGCGATCGTGGCCGAACTTAGAGGAGGTCTCGATCTCCTCAAGCGAGACGACGGTGGCGTCGAGGCCCGCTATGGCCGAGACGATCTTCTGCTGCTGCCTTTCGAACGCCGCCTTGCTGTAAGCCCCGCGCACGTCGCATCGATTGGCGGTGACGGGGTTGCCCTCGCGGTCGTCGTAGGACTTGCACCCGGCCTCCGATTCGCCTAGGTCGGTGAAATAGTTGAGGACGTTGAACGAGGAGACGGTGACGTCGCCTCCCACGTTCTCGGGCGCGGCCTTGCGCGTGTTTTCCACCTCGACGTACTCGGAGGACCTGTCGCCCGCCTCCTCGCTCGTCACCGGGGAGACGGGCTGAAGGTTCCATTGCTTGCGAAAATCGAGGACGGCGGGCCTTTTCAGCGAGATCGCGGATCCGACGCGCGCGGGGCTCCGCTGTGACAGATACGGCAGGGGGACTTCCGGATGCGCGTTCCTCGTCCCCGTGTAGGCCCAGGAAAGGCCGTCGTCGAGGGTGAGCGAGCGCGCCGCGTTCGCCGCCGAGAGCTTCTCGATCTGCTCGCGGTCGGCCGTGGGGTTGAAGACGTCGGAGGGCTGGCGCAGCGGCTCCTCGCCGAAGGCCACGCCCAGCTGGCCGTAGCGGTTGGTTTCGTAGTTGTTTGAGACCGTCATGCGGGCGCGGACGTCCACGAGCATGCCTTCGAGGGCCTCCTTGCCGACGTCGTCGGGAACCGCCGTCAAAGGAACGGGGACCGGCGGGGCCGCCTTCTCGTCCAGCTTGGAGAAGCTGGACGCGTTGATCTCGGTGAGGCCGTGGAACTCGGTCACCTTGCCCCTGACCTCCACGTACTCGCCGATCTTCACCGAGGAAGCGAGCCGGCGCGAATGGACGAACAGGCCGTCGGAGGCGCTGCGGCGGCCCGCTCCCCCGCTCCCGGGGGTTTGAATGTAAGCGCCGTCGAAGCCCCCGGTCGGATACACGGCGGTCACCACGCCGCGGGTCGTCGCCGTCTGCCCCGCGAGCGGGCTCGCCTGGCCGGTCCCTTGAATTTCAGATATGGCTATTGCGCCGTTTGCCGGGGCCGTCGCCCCTTCGGCGGACGACGTTCCCGCCAGCCCCAGCGCCCAAGCGAGCGCGAGCGCGCCAGCCGCGCGCGCCGCCGCATGTCCCTTCATTGCGACGTCCATCTATTGTTCCCTTCTCTCCGCGCCCCGCGAGGCGGCGTGGCCAGATTGCGACCAGGTTGCGACCAGATTGTTACAAGACTACTCCCGACGTGGCGGGAAAGCCGCGTCGTCGCGGGCATTTCCGCAAACCGGCCCCGCGTCGGCGCGCGAGCGGGCCTCACCGCTCGAAACCGTGTTTGCGCAAACGCCGCCGCGCGTTCTTCGTCCCTCGGACTGGAGGGGCGAGCAGCGTCGCGTAAATGCCGCCCGTGCGCGCAAGCTCCCGGGGAGCGCCGACCTCGTCGACCCTCCCGCCTTTAAGCGTGACGATCGCGTCTTCCTCCGCAATCGTCGAGAGGCGACGGGCGATGACGATGCTCGCCGGCCCTCCGTGAGCGATTCCAACCCCGCCTGGACCATGCGTTCGGAACGCGTGTCGAGCGCGCTCGTCGCCTCGTCGAGAACCAAGATGTCCGCGTCCTTGAGGATCGCACGGGCCACGGCGATCCTCTGGCGCTGGCCTCCGGAGAGCTTGAGGCCGCGCTCGCAGGTCACCGTCTGGCAGCCGTCGGGAAGCCTGCGGACGAACGAGCCGGCGTTGGCCCGCTCCGCCGCGTCCACCGCGTCTTGGCGGCTCGCTGAGACGTGTCCACGATCCAGCTCAGGTTCGCAATCGGCTGGCGGGCCATCGCGACGAGCTGGACGAGCACCGCCATGTCTCCCACCGAGAATGAGCCGCGCGCGGTGTTGACGAAGATGATCGCGTAAACGGCGAAGAACATGAGGCCCATGAAGCTGCGGCGGATGAAGTCCATCGTGTGCCAGCGGCGCGACTGCGGTTCCGTCAGGGTCACGGTCTCGCCGAAAAGCACGGTCTCGCCGAAAAGCGAGGCGAAGCCCGTCAACTCGCGCAGTTCCTGAACGAAGGACTTGACCGCCTTGATCCGGCCGATCACTTCCATGAAGCGCCCGCTGGCCCGGCCGGTCTTCTCGTTCTTCTGCGTTTCGTAGACCTGCCAGCCCTTGGACGTGAGCATCGTCAGGCACACGGGGAAGACGAGGAACAGGAGGACGGCGAGCCAGGGAGAGCAGATCGCGGAGATCGCGAGGACCGCGGCGGTCGAGAGCAGGTCGACGGCGAAGAAGGCGGCGGCGAGCCACACGACTTTCCAGGCCGCGGCCTCCTGCCCCGATCGGACGGCGCGGACGATCGTGTCCGCGGCGCTGCCGGTGACGAAGGGGCCCGCAATGCCCGCCAGAGCCACCGCGACCGACGACACTCCGACAATCGCGTAGTACGACGCAAGGTTTTTCGTGAAACGCAGAAGACGCACGAGACCGCCCATAGTTCCCTCCCAGGCTCTGCCTAGGCCAACACTACAGCTTCGGCGAGATACCCTTTGCCCATGCGCTGCCGTTACCTGGAGTCCGACCTGTGCCATTCGTGCACCCGGGCGAACGTCGCCTACGCCGAACAGCTTGCCGCGAAGGACGCGGCCGTTCGCGAACTCCTGGAGCGGTCCGCCCGCGCGAAAGGCGCCGCGGCCCCCGAAATCGAATGGGACCCTCCCTTCGCCTCCGCCGAGGAGGGCTTTCGCAACAAGGCCAAGCTTGCCGTCGGCGGCACGGTTTCGGCCCCGACCCTTGGAATTCTCGGGTCGGACAGGCGCGGCATCGACATCGCCGGCTGCCCCCTGTACGAGCCGGCGGTCGCCTCCGGCATCGAGCCTTTGCGGGAATTCATCGGCTTGGCCGGGCTGACGCCCTTCGACGTTCCAACCGGCCGCGGCGAGCTCAAGAGCGTTATCCTCACGGGCTCGCCCGACGGCGAGCTCATGGTCCGCTTCATTCTGCGCTCCACCGAATCCCTCGTCCGCATCCGAAAGCACATGGGCTGGCTGCGTCAGCGGCTCCCCCACATCGCCGTCGTCTCGGCCAACCTCCTGCCCGAGAGGAAGGCGGTGCTAGAAGGAGAGGAGGAAATCCTCCTCGGCCCCGAGCAGTCTTTGCGCATGGACCTGGGCGACGTCGCTCTTCGCCTTCGCCCCCAGTCCTTCTTTCAGACGAATACGCGCGTGGCCGTCGGCCTCTATCGTCAGGCGCGGGAGTGGATCGGCCTCCTGTGCGACGCCGCAAGCGCGGGATCGGCCGATTCAAAGGCGAAAGGCGCGGAGACGAAGGCGAAAGACGCAACATCGGCGAACACGGGAGGCGGCGCAGGGCCGGCAGACTCGAAGGCGAAAAGCGCGGCTGGCGGGCGGCCGATCGAGCTGTGGGACCTCTACTGCGGGGTCGGCGGCTTCGCCTTGCATTGCGCGGGGCCGGGCCGCCGCGTGACCGGGGTGGAGCTTTCCGCCCAGGCCGTCGAGAGCGCGAGGGCGTCGGCCTCGGCCGCAGGAATCGACGCCGACTTCATCGTCGGGGATGCCCTGTCTGCCGCGCGCGAGCTGGGCGGCGCCGACATCGTCGCAGTCAACCCTCCGCGTCGCGGAATCGGCGACCTCGCTTCATGGATCGACGCCTCGCGGATTCGATTCGTTCTCTATTCGAGCTGCAATCCCGCGAGCCTGGCGGCCGACGTCGCCAGCATGCCGAGTTTCGCGCCCGTCCGCGCTCGGGTTTTCGACATGTTTCCTCACACCGGCCACACGGAAACCCTCGTACTCCTCGCCCGGGTATGAGGCGGCCCTCGTTTTGCCGCTCGCGCGTCAAGCCTCGGCCCCGCGTCCCCCGCACCGCCCCAGGCGCAGTTCTTGAAGCTTTCCCACCTCGACGGATTGCCTTGAAATGACGGGCTTCTTCGCGCGCGACACTGTGTCGCGCGAAGATCCACCCGTAGGTGGAGGGATGGACGGGCGAGCTGCTCGTAGGCTTATTACCAGAACCGGAGATACAGCGGTTAACCCGCTGGCCCACACGCTCACCTCGGTCTCAACTCGACATACGTTTAAGTTTTCCGGTTGAGAGATACGCACTCACCGCGTAACGGGGTGGGGCCGTGTGAACGCAAGTTCACACGGCCCCACCCCGTCATTACACCTCAGTGGGTCTTCGTCCGGTTCAGACGGCGTCGTCAAGCCCGGTCGCGCGCGCATCCGAGGAGAACTCGGTTTCGCGCGCGTTCCGCGCGGGCCTCCACACCACGATTTCCCCGCTCCGCCGGGATTGCGCATCCGGCAGCTGGGAGCGGATGCTCTCGCGTGCGACGACGAACACACTTCCGTCGCCGCCGACGGCGAAGACCCTGCTTTCGCGGCCGCGCTGGCGTTCCAGCTCCTTCTTCTGCTCGGCCACCGCTTTCTCTAGCTGGCGGATGTGTTGGCGCAGTTTCTGCTCGCGGTCGCGGGCTTGCATGAGCTTCGCGATTCCAGCGAGGTTGACTCCTTCCTCTTGGGAGAGACGTTGGATTTCGAGGAGGCGGTCGACGTCGTTCAGCGAATACCGCCGCCCGCCCCCTCGGGTTCGCTTGGCCTGGACGAGGCCGAGCCTGTCATACTGGCGCACCGTCTGAGCGTGCATGCCGGCCAGCTGCGCCGCCACGGAGACGGTGAGAACCGCCGCATCGCGCCCAGCCATCGTCAACTCCTAGCCAAGGTGGCGAACTCTGCGCGAGGGTCGGCGTCGCTCGTGGCGCTCGCGAACTCCTCGACGGCCTTGCGGGCGTCCTCGGAGAGCTTCTTGGGGACGACGACCTTCAGACGGGCGTACATGTCGCCGCCCTTGAGGCCCTTGCCCCGGACCCTCAAAAGCTTGTCGGTCGAGGAGCCTTCGGGGACTTTGACGGACACGGCCTTCCCGTCGAGCGTGGGGATCTTCACGGTTGCGCCGAGGGCCGCCTCCGAGAAGGAGACCGGCACGTTGACGTACACGTCTTTGCCCTTGAGCTCGTAGACGGGATGCTTCTCGACGTTGACGGTCACGAGGATGTCTCCGTCGGGCCCGCCGTTGACGCCGGCTCCGCCCTTGCCCGGCACGCGGATCTTCTGTCCGTCTGTCACGCCCGCCGGGATCTTGGCCGTGACGGAGCGCCCACTCGCAGTGGTGATCTTCACCGCGGTCCCGGATGCGGCCTGCCGCAAGGGGATCGACACGCTGGTGACCAGATCGTCTCCCCGCGAGGCCCGGCGAGACGAGCCGAAGCCGAAGCGCGATCCGCCGCCGCCCGAGCCGCCGAACATGTTGAAGATGTCCTCGAAGCCGCCCGGAGAGGCGTTCGCCCCTTGCGCACGCCTGCCGAAGGAACCGCCCGAGCCGCCGAACATCGAGGAAAACATGTCCTCGAAGCCCGCGTCGTTGCCCCCGCCGGCGGTGAAGCGGGCGCCGCCTGCGCCGAAGGCGCGGATTGCGTCGTACTGCTTGCGGTCCTCCTCATTCGAGAGGACTTGGTAGGCCTCGCCCACCTCCTTGAACCGCTCTTCGGCGGCCGCGTCCCCCGGATTTCTGTCGGGGTGGTACTGGCGGGCAAGTTTGCGGTAGGCCTTCTTAATGTCCTCTGCCGAAGCGTCTTTCGGCACTCCCAGAGCCGAATAGAAATCCTTGCCGATCCAATCCTGGTTAGCCATCGCCCTTCGCCTCCTTCATTGTGTGCGACGCGATGTTCACTCGGGGGACACCACTGCGACGCGCGCCGGGCGCAGGACCTTCTCGCCGATCCGGTACCCCGGCTGAATGAGCGTCTCTATCGTCTCCGCCTCCGCTTCGGCCGACGTCGAATGCATGAGCGCCTCGTGCAAAAGCGGGTCGAAAGCGTCTCCGACCTTTCCATAGCGCTCGACCCCGAAGGAGGAGGCGAGCGTCGACTCGAACTTCTCCGCGATCGCGGCGAACGGGCCTGTCAAATCGCCGTGCTGCCGGGCGAGCTCGACGTCGTCCAGAACCGGGAGCAGAGCCTCGACGACGGAGGCGACTCCTTCCTCACGGCGCACCGCGCCCTCCGTTTTGGAACGGCGGACGTAGTTCTTGTACTCCTGCTCGAGGTTGTAGAGGTCGGCTCCGCGCCTGGCAACCTGGTCCTCCAGCGAGGAGATTGTCGCCATCGCCTCGGCGAGCGGATCGGTCAGACCGGCCGGGTCAGCCGGTTCGGCAGAGGCTGCCGGCCCCGCAGAATCGGTCGACGCCGCCGGCGACGTCGGATCGGCCTGCGCCTCTTTCGCCGGGGAGGCTCCGGCCGGGCCTTCGGGCGCCTCCGCGTCCGTCTGTGCGGCGTCGGGCCCGGCCGGGCGCTCGTCTTGCGGCCCGGAGGCCGGGACGGACTCGAACTCCGCCCCGGCCTCGTCGAACTCTTGGTTCGTCACTTCTTCTCCCCATCGTCGACGATCTCGGCGTCCACGACTTCTTCGTCACCCGCCTGGGCGCCCGCGGAGGAAGCGCCGGCGGACGAGGCCCCGGCGTCGGCCTGCTGCGAGGCGTACATGGCCTTGCCGATCTCTTGGGACTTCTCGTTGAGCTCGGAGAGGGCGGACGAAACGGCGTCGAGATCCTCGCCCTTGAGGGCTTCGCGGACCTTTTCGACCGCTTCGCGCACGTCGCTGGCGACGTTGTCCGGGATCTTGTCCGCATTGTCCTTGAGCAGCTGCTCAATCGAGTAGACCGTCTGCTCCGCCTGGTTGCGGACCTCGGCCTCCTCGCGGCGCTTGGCGTCCTCGGCCGCATGCTCCTCGGCTTCCTTGACCATGCGCTCGATCTCTTCCTTGGGCAGGGCCGAGCCGCCGGTGATCGTCATCGACTGCTCCTTGCCCGTCGCCTTGTCGCGAGCCGAGACGTGGACGATGCCGTTGGCGTCGATGTCGAAGGTGACCTCGATCTGCGGAACGCCCCGAGGCGCCGGGGCGATGCCGGTCAGGTCGAAGGTTCCCAGCAGCTTGTTGTCGCGGGTGAACTCGCGCTCGCCCTGGAACACCTGAATCGTCACGGACGGCT